>Ga0210407_10004669_pt1 | contig 10725 bp, 6 predicted proteins | sample IncBWC27MmetaG_FD_150860 | JGI IMG/M metagenome (GOLD analysis project Ga0210407, IMG submission 150860) | Forest soil microbial communities from Barre Woods Harvard Forest LTER site, Petersham, Massachusetts, United States - Inc-BW-C-27-M | ecosystem: Environmental > Terrestrial > Soil >... | reverse complement strand
AACTCGTCGGCTTCGTCGTCACGCAGGTAGAGGGTTTCCTCGAACATCATTCTTTCCTCCTCATTTTCCGGACGCTTGGCGCCGGGGTTCGATGTTAGATCACGTAGAAAATATCAGAAAGACAAAACTGCAACGGCGCCGGATTATAACGGGTTGCTCACCGCATAATCAACCGATATTCGCACCGGCCGCGAATCTAAGATGCAGATTCTTATTGCGAGGGCCTATCACGCGGCTCATTTTCGAGGGCTTGTTGCGCAGGCTTATTGCGCAGGAATGATCAGCACCATTCCGGGACGTAGGGTCGCCAGGTGGGCATTGGTCTGCTTGATCGCGGTGACGCTGGTGTTGTAGTTGTTGGCGATGGAATAAAGCGTCTCGCCGGGTTTGACCGTGTGGTGTACCGTTGTCCCCGGCTTGGAGTTAGCTAAATGTTTGCTGCGCTTTGACTTAGAGGCAGTCTCGCGTTCGGCCGTCGCGGCGGCTGGGCTGACGGGAAGGTGCACGTATAGCACTCGCCTTCCTGCCAAGCTGTCGCCCTTTATGCGGTTCCAACGCCGCAACGTTGCCGTCGGAATGCCAAGATTGTCGGCGACGGTCTGGAGCGTCTCGCCCTTTCTGATTCGATACACCGTAAGGTGCTTCGCGTAGGTTTCCACGTCGCCGCTAGGGTGCTTGCCCGGTGCCAAGGGAAGGATCAGCTTCGCTCCCGTATCCAAATCCGCGCTGGCGTCGAGCTGATTGGCGTCTGCAATCGCCTTCACGGTGGTGTGGTTGCTGCGCGCCACCGACATCAAAGTCTCTCCCGGAGCGACTTGGTGATAACGCCACCACAGGCGCTTGTCGGCTGGAATGGGAGTGATTGCGGCTTGGTATTTCTCGACCGTGCCCACGGGTAGATGCAGATCAAAACGCCCCTTGGGAGTTGTCATTCGCAACAGGCTGGGATTCAGGTCCTGCAATTGTTCCTGGGTAACGTCCACGCACTCCGCCACCAGCCGCAAATCCACGGGATAGTTGATGGTCACCGTGTCGTATTCCATCTTGGGGTCGGGGATGATCGTGTCCAGTCCATACTGCGAGGGGTTCTTCGCCATGATGGTCACGGCGAGGATGATCGGGACGTAGTTACGCGTTTCCTTCGGAAGAACGTTGCGGCGGTAGAGTTCCCAGAAATCGGCATAGCCGGTTCGCTTGACCGCACTCTGCACCGTGCCGGGGCCGGAGTTATAAGCGGCCATGGCCAGATACCAGTCGCCGAACTGGTTGTAAAGGTCACGCAAATGGTGGGCGGCGGCACGGGTGGATTTTTCCGGGTCCTGGCGCTCGTCCATCCAGTAGTCGCGGTGCAAGTCGTAGGCGCGGGCGCGGCTTCCCATGAACTGCCAGATCCCGCGCGCTCCGGCCCTTGAAACTGCATAGGGATGAAATCCCGACTCCGCCTGGGCTAGATAAATCAAGTCCTGCGGAACGCCTTCTTCTTTCAGAATCCCTTCAATCATGGTCCGATAGCGGCCGCTGCGGGTCAGCCCGCGTTCCAGCGTTCCGCGGCCTCGGTTAGAGGAGAAATAGTTGATATACCCGGCTACCTGGTCCGTCATCATCAGCGGAAGATCGGAATGGGTGGCCTTGAGTTCGGCAGAGGCCTTGGCCTTCAGGCTGGGGTCCACTGGAATATCAGTGGCGGCGTTAGCTTCGTCGATGGGCGCCGGTTCGGTCTTCAGCGGCTCGGAGGCGCTGTCGGCCGGCTGCAATGCGGTTGCCGCCAGTTTTTTCAAACCTTCGGCGACGCGATCTGACTCATGCAGAAAGCGCGGGTCGGCCTTCACTTCCGCCGTGGCTCCGGTCAGCAGCGCCGAGGCGCGATCATAATGCTCCTTGGCGGCGTCCTTGTTTCCGGCGCCGTATTCGTCTTCCCCGGACTGAAACTCCTTTTCAACCTTGGCGATCAATTCGGCGACCGGGTCTGGTTTGACCTCGACCGGCTTGGCCTCTGGCTTGAGAACTGGAGCGGCGGCTGGAGTGGCAGCAGGAGGCGTTTGTGGCTGGCTGGCTTTTACTTGGGACGCCTGAATCGCAGGCGCGCCTTGGAACGCAGGAAGCACCCCTGCGGGCCTCCGGGCAGTGGCGCAGCCGAGACTCGCCAACAGCGCCGCCAACAGGGCGGCAATCGGTGTATGGAAAAGCTTGATCCTCATCTCCATCTATGACTTACCGCCAGCCGGTGGTTCTGGCGAGGCTAGGGAATCGTACTACCCTGGTTTGGACGGGTCAATGTCTATCGGCTGGGGTTGGGTTACTTCCGGAGGGGGACGGAAGAGCATTCAGCACTCTGCACTCAGCATTCAGCTAAGGCGGCTGATGCGGTAGGTGGAGAGGAATTTGGCGCTGCAAACACGGGCGGGGACGCCCGCGGGTGCAGACCCTGATTTGTGCCAATCCCCGGTTTGTGGGGGACACGGGCGTCCCCGCGCGTGTTTCGTTCTACCAGGCGACTTTCATCCCGAACTGGAACTGCCGCGGATCGTAAGCCGCGGTCGCCGTTCCCGCGGGGCAGGATGAACCGTCGCAGAGCTGGTTCACAGCGGCCACGTTAAATCGATTGGCCAGGTTGAACATGTCCACGATTAGATCCAGGTTCATGCGCTCGTGGAAGTAGATGCGCTTGGCGATGCGGAGATCGTTAAACAGGGTCCACGGTTGAACGCCGCCATTGCGCGCAAAGTTCCCGTCCAACAGAAGCAGAGCGTTGGGCTGGGCGAGCTGGGCGGGGGTCAGGTCGGCGAAGCATGGCTCCTGAAAGAATCCGGTGGGCGAGATCTTTGAAGCTACCGTCGCATACCCACAGGAGTTGGTTGGTGTGCCTGAGGCCACTACATTTGGCCGGCCGCCACTGGAAACGAACTGGAAATTATCGTTACCGCCAGTGGTCAGGTTAAACGGCCGCCCGGAGGCCACTTCGATAATCGGGGCGAGCGTCCAGTCGCTGAAGAATTTGTTGGCGAAGCCGTTTCCGGCCAGGTGGCCGCTCTGGTAAACACCGCTGAATACGAAGCGGTGACGCTGGTCAAAAAGGGAGTTGGAACGCTCCAAACTCGGATAGAAACTATCCTGCGGAGCGAGCGGCGCCTCCAAGTCGGTGGAATCGTCGATGGAGTGCGCCCAAGTGTAAGACGCGAGAAATTCGTAGTGGTCGCTGAAGCGCTTGCGCAGGTTCGCGCTGAAACCGTGATAGACAGAGCTGCCGTTGGAGTAGTTGGCGTCCATGTCGCTGAACGGAACGCAGCCTGTGAGTCCGGACACTCCGGGGTTACAGGTAGCGTTGAGCCCGGCGGCCTGCATGTCGGCAATCGCTAAGGGAACGCAGGGAGTGAATGGACCGCCAGCCAGCGAGGGATTAATTCCTGATGGCCGGAAAAAGCTGACCAGAGATGGAGGGACGAAGAAGGGGAGCTTGGCTCCCGGAATCGGGTTCGGCCCGCAACTCGCGATGGAAAGCGGGTTCGTGCTGGGCTGCGCCGCTCCGGCTGCGATTGCAGCCTGCCAGTTTGCCGTCAGCAGGTCCCCACGCACCGGGTTGGCATTGATGGGCCGGTTCAAGTGGCGGCCACCGTTGAAGTTGTAGGCCAGGTTCAGCGAAAAACCACCGCCAAGATCGCGTTCGATGCTGAAGTTGGCTTGCTGGGCGTAGGCGTAAACGAAGTTCTTGGCCTGCGGGTAGCCAAACGGCTGCTGAATGAGCGGAAGTCCAGCCGTCAAATAGTTTTGGTTAAGGAACAGAGAATTAGGGAAACAAGGATCGAAGCGCTGCGGGTTGGCTTCTCCCAGGCAGGCCGAAGACTGCGAAGAAGTGCCTTGATATCCCAGCGCCCCTGCCACTCCCGGAGGCAGGCAATTGGCGTTCCCTAGAATTCCCTGGAAAAGATTGGTCGAAGTAATGTTCAGCGGACTGTTCGGGGTCGATCCGGCGGTACCACAAGGGGCCGATCCGAAGAACAACAATTGACCGCTGCCAGAGCCGTCGGATGCGTCGCCAAGAAAGTAGAGCCCCAGAAGCGGATGATCGTAGAAGAGTCCGTAGGAGGAGCGGATGACAGTCTTGCCGTCGCCCTTCGGGTCCCAGGCAATCCCAACTCGCGGTTGGAAGTTGTTGGTGTCGGTCTGAATGCCTTTTTGCAGGCCCAGGGAATTATATCCGGCGAGGGCGAGGCCGGTCGGAGCCTTAAGCTGCGGCGGGAACTCAACGTCGTAACGAACGCCATAGTTCAGAGTGAGGTTGGGGCGCATTTTCCATGAGTCTTGCCAGTACACACCAAACGCCTTGTTCGTGAACGAGTCCTTTGGATTGCCGATGCCTTGCACCGAGACCTGGGGAATTCCAAGACCATAAGCTTGGACGGCAGTTAAGGCGGGGAGTCCGGGGACACCAGATGAGAGGCCAGCAAAACTGTAGACGCCGCCATAGTTGACGGTGAAAGTTGCCTGCAATGGAATGTAGTTGAAGTCGATGCCCATCTTGGTGTTGTGGCGGCCCAGGGTCCAGGAAAAGTTGTCACTGAACTGGTAGCGTTTTTCGGTACGCTGAATGTAGGAATAAGGCTCGCGGCCAATATAGGCCACGCCCGTGATGTCCACCCCAATATCAGATCCGCCCGGGGTCGCGGTATTAAAAAAATAGGAAAGGCCGCGGCGGGCAAACTGAAAGCTGAATTCATTGACCTTGTTGGTGCCGATGATCAGTGTGTCCTTGGCCACCGCCGCAACATCGCGGTAAGTCTGCTCGGAAGTTCGCGAAAATGAGTTTTGCCCAAACACCTGGTTCTCGCCGTTAACTTCGATTCCGGTCACCGTGCTTGGACTCACATTTGCTCGCAGGGTCAGGCGATTATTGTTGTTGATGTTGTGGTCAATCCGAAGCGAGTAAAGGCTTGTCCCCTCGAACACCGGGAAGTTGCCCCTCTGCGATTGCAGGGTCTGGTAAGCCGGGGGAACAAAACACGGCGGGGCGGAGCAATTGGAGATAAAGCCGGGCTGTCCCCCCATTGCCGCCGGCCATGCGCCGTTAACCGCCATGCCCGAGGAAGCTCCGAGCGTCGCGACGTAGCTCGGCAACGCCGCCGCGTAGGCACCTTCTTGCGCCGCAGTCAGGTTCTGTAGAAACGGCGCCTGGGCTTGTTTGTCCACCATGATCACTCCAAAAGGAAGAGGAAACGAGCCGGCGCCTGCTCCCCCTGGACCGCTGCCGATGTCAGTGCCGGTGTTGAACGGCACCAGGCCGAAGTTGTCGGCGCCGATGCTGGAAAACCCCGTCTCATGCCGCCGCGTAACTTCGTAGGAGAAAAAGTAAAAGGTCTTGTCCTTCTTGATAGCTCCGCCGGCCGTTATTCCTGCCTGCACTCGGGTATAAGCCGGTTTGGAGCAAGGCGGATTTGGGCAGGTGGCGAACGGATTCACCGCCTGAAAATTGCGGTTGCGCAGGAATCCAAAAACGTCGCCGTGAAAATCATTAGCCCCCGACTTGGTGACAATATTCACCACACCGCCCGAGGCGCGGCCATATTCCGGCTGGTAGCTGTTGGTTTGAATCTGGAATTCCTGCACCGCTTCCTGCGAAACCGTCGAGCGAACTCCGTTCACCGAATTATCGGTGGCGTCGGCTCCGTCCACGTTGACCAGATTGGATCGCCCGCGCTGTCCGCTCATGTTCAGGCCAGAAGTCGGCGCCGCCCCGGTATTGGGGGCGTTGTCGCGGACCACCTGCGAATCGGTCAACGTGAAATTGATGTAGTTGCGGCCATTGATCGGCAGATTCTCAATGCGTTGCTGGTTGACCGTATCCACGACCCCGGTGCGGGTGGTTTCGATCAACGCGGCATCGGCGCTGACCGTGACCGATTCTTTTCCTCCCGCCACGCCCAGCGAAATCGGGAGATCTTCCACTCCTCCGACAGTAATCACGACTCCCGGCGCGCTAGCGGCCGCAAATCCTGCGGCCGTCACCGTCACCGTGTACGACGCCGGCGGCAATGCTTGCGCGCTGTATTCGCCCGAGCCGTTGCTGGCGGCGGGCCGCTCGATCCCCTGCGCCTCGTCGCGTACCGTGACCGTGGCATTGGTCACCAACTTCCCCTGCGGGTCTTTGACGGTGACCCGCAGGTCTCCGGTGGCGACGCCTTGTCCGTAAACCAGAGAAGTGAGAAGGAGGGTAAACGGCACAAGCAGGAAGATTCTAGGTATTCGCATTGAACTTCTCCGGTCTAGCTGAAGATCTCAGCCATTCAAAAAAATACCGCGATAGAAACCTGGCGCGATCCAAATTTCCGAAGTTTCGCGACGAATAAGATCGCTTTTGCGAAACCGACTGGTTGTACATCAGTTTATAGACGGAAAGCAAGCGGGATCGGGCAGGGGATTTGGCAGTTGGATACTGGGCGGCTTCGTACCGGCCGGGTTCAACTCGATTTCGTTAGGAGCGTTCTATGCCCGACTGAAGCCCGTCCGCCGTGCGCAGCGCCCAAGCCATGCGCGGGGTGTTATGAGCGATTCCGAAACGCCCCTGGGAATCCAGCAGGATGATCCCGCCGTGCCCGTTGACGCGGTCTTTCAGATAATTCATGGCCTCGGCCGCCACCCACTGCGGCATGCTGCCAGAGGCGACTCGGTCCGCCGCCCACTTTGCCAGCACCAGTTTCATGATCGGTTCGCCCCATCCGGTGGTAGATGCCGCCGCGCTCTGATTATCCGCATAGCAGCCGCAGCCGATCAGCGAAGAATCGCCGAGCCGCCCGGGAGCTTTGTTCAAGGTGCCGCCCGTTGAAGTCGCAGCCGCGATATTGCCTTCGCGATCGAGCGCAACCGCGCCGACGGTATCGTGCGAAATCGTCGGCGCGAAAAGCTCCTGCTCGGCGCCCGGCGACATTGCCTGAAGTGTCCGGAGTCTCTCGATTTCTCTGGGGATGATCAGGTCTTCATTCCTGCAAAGCGCAATGCCGTGTTCCTCGGCAAACCGCTCCGCGCCTTCCGCCACAAAATACACATGCGGACTCTCGCTCAGCACTTTGCGCGCCGCGCGAATGGGATTCGCAATATGCTCGACGCATCCCACGCCCCCGGCGCGAAGCGTGGCTCCGTCCATGATGAGAGCGTCGAGCTGCACCTTGCCGTTGCGATTCAGAAAGCTGCCGCGTCCGGCGTCGAAGGCTTCGTCGTCTTCCATGACGACCACGGCTTCTTCCGCAGCGTCCAGTGCTGACCCGCCCTTTTCGAGCACCCGCCATCCTGCTGCGATGGCGCTGCGTGTGCCGTTCAAATGCGCCTCGACCATGTCGTCAGGAATCGCCCACGCGCCGCCGTGCACGACCAGGATTGGCTGATTATTCAAGAGAAGTTCCACTCAAGGAAGACTTGCCAGTCTAGCATCGGCATCTACGCAATCTTAAGGTTCATCATCTCGGGGATCGTCGCGAACCCGCGCCCCTCGGCTTTGAAGCGCACAATCATTCTATCCACTGCCGCGACCGTCTTCGAACGATCGGTGCCGAAGGCCTTATGCCCGCCGTCGTGCAGCAAAATCACGTCCCCGCCGCGTGCGTTGCCGACCTTGCGTTCGATGTACTCCGCCGACGGCGCATTCCAGTCGTATCCGGTCACATTCCACATAATGGGTTCAAGCCCAAGCTCTCGAACCAAAGAAAACGTCCCCGGCCGCCGTCCTCCCCACGGTGGACGGAACAGAATTGAATGCTCGCCCACCGCGTCGGTGATGGCCTCGCGGCATTGCAGGATTTCTTGCCGAGCTTGCGCCGCCGGAAGGAAAATCAACTGCGGATGGGTGAACGTATGGTTGCCGATCACGTGCCCACGCTGCGCAATTTCCCGCGCAATATCCGGCCGCTGCCTCACGTAACGTCCGATCAGAAAAAAAGTGGCGTGGACGTTGTGTTTGCCCAGTACATCCAGCAAGTGCAGCGTGTGCGGATCATTCGGTCCGTCATCAAACGTGAGGGCAAGGTCTTTTCCCGCGCCCGGCGATCCACCGGCCGGAAATCCAGAGAATGCCCGCCCAAACCACTGCCCCGTCGGCGAGATGGATTGATATCCAGTAGAAATAGCCGCACTGGCAGCAGCGGCTCCGGCAATGGCGAGGCCCAGCATGGTGGGATTGTAAATGCATTGCAGAATTCAAAGTAAGAATGCGGAAGCAAGAACGGCGACATAGCACAAGTACCGAAGGGTGTTCCTTCATCATCCCGCAACTAGTTTTTTTGAAGCCTGAAGCCTGAAGCCTGAAGCCTGAGCCCTGTTAACTTCTTCCTCAATTGCGCACCTGCCCCTCTCGGGATATTCTCGAATGCAACTTATCCATGGCCAATCTTTTTGATCTCCCCCGTTACATTGCAGTAGAAGGTCCCATACGCGTAGGCAAGAGCACGCTGTCCACGATCCTCGCCGAGCGGCTCAACGCCCAGCGCGTCACCGACCCGGAACAGAATTCTTTTCTGCGCGCCTTCTATGAAGGCGAAGCCGGCGCGGCCTTTCAGGCTCAATTCACTTTTCTCGTCCGCCGCTTCGAACAACTTCGCGGCCTGGACACGGGCGCGAAGTCGCAAAAAATCGTCATCTCCGATTTCATTTTCGAGAAGGACAAGATCTTTGCTTGCCTCAACCTCACCGATCAGGAACTCGACACCTACAACCGCTACTACAATCATTTTCGCGAGCAGCTTCCCACGCCCGACCTGGTGATTTATCTGCAAGCCACGCCCGAAGTCCTGAAAAAGCGGCTGAAAAAGAAAAATGCTCCCGGCGAGAAGGCGATTAGCGAAGAGTATCTGGAAGAAGTCGTCAAAGCCTACGAGCACTTCTTCTTTCACTACACGTCGTCCGACTTGCTGATCGTCAATACCTCAGAGATAGACTTCGTCGAGCGCAACGAAGACTTGCAGGAGCTGCTAAGGAAGGTCTCCGCCCCAATCAAAGGGACGCAGTATTTCCTGCCGTTGGGCAGCCAGGAAGCGGCCAGCGCGTAAGGCTGTCGTTGGTCGTTCGCCCTTGGTCGTTGGCCAAACTCAATTTTTGTCCGGCTCTTGCTAAGTCAAATCTGTCAAGAAAACCAAGGGGCCGCGAGTCTCGCGGCCCCTTTTGGATTTTCGCTGATTACTTCCCGCCCTTCAGAACACAAACCGCGCCATCAGATAAATCGAGTTGTTCGCGCTGGCGTCGCGGCCGGCGCCGTCATAGTTGGTTTTGGCCCCGTTGAACTTCAGGTAGCCGGTGTATTGGCAAGTGAGGCCGACGTTCTGAATCGGCCACCAGCCAACGTTTAACAAGTAACCATCGCTGCCGGGGCTACCGTTGGCGCTGCCCGCCACCGGAGCTTGCGCAAACAGAATCGGGTCAGCGGTTCCAGTGATGTCGAACAATCCGGCAGTCGTGGACACCCTGTTGCCGAAATGGTATTCCGCCTCGCCCTGCACGGTGTTGAGGTGATGGCTGACCTGGCCTGCAGTCCCGCCCGCGAAACTCGCTACCAGGGATGAGTTCTCGCGAATATACGTCCCGCGGACTGACACCACGTCGTTCTTGAGACTGGTAAGCGTCCGGTCATATTGGAAGTCAGCGGCGAAATCCGTATAGCCGTCTTCTAGTCCGGTGATGGCGAAGGGGGAGGACTTCACGTGCATTCCGTAGGTGCCGATCTCGAGGTTATTGTTCGCGGTGGATTCTTCCCACGCCAGCCTCCAGTAGGGCGCTACGCCGCGGATGTTGATCCCGCAGCAAGTACCGTCGTTGGGCTGGGTCCCGCCGATGTGCTCGGAACGGTAGAGTGTGCCTGCTAAATACAGATGATCGTTCCACATGGCGTAGCCGCCGAATCCGGCCACGTCCTGGGCCAGGCCGCCGTTAATCAACGCACCCGCGGCAGGCCCGGGAGCAACATTGCTCGAGACAAAGGGAAATCCCCAAGCCGGCGTGCTGTTCCAAAGATCTTCCACGGTAGGATTGTTATTCAGCATACCCCCGTAGGTAAGCTGCTTCCCGAAGAGTTTGCCGCCGTTGCTGGCAAAACGGATGTCGGTGTTGTCCCAGCTGAAGTGGTCAGCCTGGGCGTCGTAGGTGACTTGTACGAAGCTGCCCAGGTGGGTTCCCCAGGCCCCGGCGAGAAACAGCGACACCGCCTGCGGAAACTCTAAGTTGCCATTCTGCGTCGCCGGCTGCGGAGACTTGGTGGAGGTGAACGAAGTGTCAAACACTACGGAGAGCGGAAACGCTTCCAGCAGATTCAGCGCGCTATTGTGGTCCTTCTTGTCTTCGGTCACCGCCGGCTTGGTGGCGAAAGTGTAGCCTTCCAGCTTGAACTTTCTTCCGAACGGCGTCAGCTCAGGAGGAGTGTAGTGGCAGGAGGAACAGGCCAGTCCCGTCTGCCGCGAGTAGCTGGGGACGGCATGGGCGCTGGGAATCCACAAAGCGGCCAGCGAAAGCATTGCGAAAAACTTTAATAGGATTTTCGTGAGTGAATATTGCGATTCCGCACCCAGCATTGTTTTCTCCTTAAACAATTGCGAATTTCCGTTCGTTGGAGTGATTTTGCCGCAGGCGCCGAACATCCGCAGTAGGGGCCGTCACCGGCAATTGTGATGAGAATCACAATTTCGGGCACGCACGGCCTTCTAATGCGGTTGTAGTCAATCGTGCCTGAGTCCGCCGAGGATCGGCTGTGCAGTT
>Ga0210407_10004664_pt1 | contig 10740 bp, 12 predicted proteins | sample IncBWC27MmetaG_FD_150860 | JGI IMG/M metagenome (GOLD analysis project Ga0210407, IMG submission 150860) | Forest soil microbial communities from Barre Woods Harvard Forest LTER site, Petersham, Massachusetts, United States - Inc-BW-C-27-M | ecosystem: Environmental > Terrestrial > Soil >... | reverse complement strand
TGTAGGTGGGCACTCTACGATTTCCCGAGCAAATTGCTTCCGCCACGTCATCGTCGAAACGCAGTGCTTTGTTCAGAAACCACTCCTTCCCAGGGGAGTCCATATTTCGACGCACACCCAAGCGACTGAGCGTTTCTTGTGGCAAGAGAAATCCACCGGCTGCCAGCGCTGCCACTGCGCCAGCGCCAAACAACAGAACGTCGCGCCGGGCGAGATATCTCAAACGCCTCCTAGTCATCTCAATTTCCGGTAGGGAGCGCTCTTCAAAGAAGCCTTGCGGCTTTTTCGTGGAGAGAGATCCCCCATCGACAGATGAAGCCGCACCGTCAGTTCGTGGCCCGCGCTTCGCTGTTAAGGGCGATCCCGTCGAACGTATTTCTTCCGGTTGTAATGAATCGCTGTTTTTGTCATTGCTCACTTGCGATGGCCTCCGACCGCTTCACTCTCGTTGACCAACCCACGATCATGCTGCGCAGTGTGTCCCACCCGTCGGCGAAAACTAGAGTCACATGCGGCACGACGAAGAGGATGTAGAGCCACATGAGCCAGAAATGCCAGACACGCGCTGCGTTATACCCTCCAAAAAGTGCAGCCAGCCAATGGAGCTGCATCGGTTTATGAATTGCCCAGCCCGTAGCGACCGAAAGGCACCCGGCGACTGGAACAGAGAAGTATGCTGTGCGCTGGAGCGCGTTGTACTTTGTGTTGAAACGGGGATGCAGCCATTTGCGGCGAATTAATTTAGCGAAGGGAAGGCCGAGGTAGTACCGAAGCATCCTGATCGCGTCAAACAGATCAGTCCGGCGGGGCAGCAAGGAGCGCCAGCCTCCTCCCACAACCAGCCCTGCAAGGTACACCATGCCGTTCAGCATGAATGAGTACGCGCACAACCAATGCAGACGCAGAGCCAAAGCCAACATGCCCGGGCCGAGGCTCGCGTGGTTGTAAATCCAGTCGGGTGGACTGTTGTAGTGATGCAGTCCGGGCACGTGGGCGCATATCCAGATTCCAATATCCGCCGCAACATCGAAGGTTCCCGTAACTGGATCCGGCTTGTGTTGATAAATTGGCGAGGCCCAGTAAATAGAAATTCCGCTCAGAATAAGGCCGAGAAGGATTAGTACATTCAGCCAGTGACTCCAGCGCACCAGGAGATGGTGCTTCCTAGCTACGAGCACGCCCGGCTGTTCCGGCAACGTGCTCGTAGAGTTCTGTTCGTTATAAGCGGTGGTTGAATGGCTCATTGACCGGAACCCTTACTGCTCGGTATTGGGAGGCGCGGCTGGAATGAAGAGGAATATCTTGTCCGTCACCAGCGTTCCGTTTGGCAACTTCTCTGTCGCCGCATAAACGACATCGCCATTGGCGAATGTGACGTGTTCAGGTGCGACTACCGTCACGGGGACATTTGCAGGCACGGAGATCGTCTTAGAGCCGTCCTGATACTGGACCACCAGTGTGGTGCCGCTGCCTTTCTGTACCGTGCCGTTCGTCATGCGTGAGTGCGATATTGCGGGGCGAGAGACGGAGCCATTGGTCATTCTGCTGTGAGTAGTTGCACCCGGCGGGTCTGTCAGTACACTACCTTCTGCAGCTCCACTCAGTTCCGGTGGAAATATGATGATCTGCTTCGCTACTTCTTTTCCATCCGCCTGCTCAGTCGACGCAACGCCGACATAAGATGCGGACGTGACATGACTCAAATCCGACGGTATCTGCTTATAAGTTGTGAGGGGCTGCTTGACATCAACGTGGACCACGCCCGAAGGTGTCTGAACGTCGAATGAGCTGTCTGTAAATGACTGGACTTTTCCAATAACTCCGGAGATTGGAGGGGCCGCTTGCACCTGGGCCCAGACTGTACTTGGAATTGCCTGCGCGGCCAACAAAGCGACGAATACGAGACGCAACAGCCGATGCTTCACGAAAATGCCCTTCCAACTAACCGTTGTACGGACTTTGGCGCTGCACAACACTTTCCCGAAGGTCATGGTGAGTTCTCCTTATCAAATAGTTCGTACGTGCATTCCCGATTGGTTCGGATTCGGTGCGCGTTCGCGATTAGGCCAGCAATGTAGCGGCGATACAATTGGACGAAGGTATCGTCGATACTTTAGTAGGGGTCAGGGCGATGTGTTTCCGGTTCGTGGCCGCCGGCTTCGATTCGTCCGTAAGGTCTGAGTCCGACCGACTCTCTCGAAATGCAAACCGACTGCTACGCGCGCGCGATGGATTCGGGACTTCAGTGTGGTTCGTGATTCTCAAGGCTTGGGCGGACTCCCTTGTGGAAAGTCCGGTGATTTCACGCATTTGAAACGCAGCGCGCAGTTTTGGGGAAATCTGGGAGAGGGCCTTGCAAAGCATTTCCTGCCGTTCGGTTTGCTCGCAAATGCGCTCCGGGGTCGGCCCTGGGTCCGCCAACTCATTCACGAGTGCTGCCGCGCCGTCTTCTGCAGTTTCGTCGAGCGAAATAACCTCCCTGCGGCAGCGGCCACGCAACTTCATGCCTGCGGCGTTGATGACGATTCTCGTGAGCCACGTGGCAAGTTGTGAGCGGCCCTCGAACTGGTCAAAGTGCTTGTAGGCAGATAGCAGCGCGTCCTGGACAGCGTCTTCTGCGTCCTCGACGTTTCGAAGCCTGCGAAGCGCCACGCCAAATAGCACGGGAGAATAGCGAGCAGCTACACTTTCAAATTCTCCATGGTGCTCGGAAGAGGTCTCATCAGCTGCGGAATTCATAAAGCCTCCCATCATGTGGAACGGACTAAGTTCCCACCCATCTAGGATCGCGTTGGATGTGGTGAACGCATCAGGCCAGAAGTCTAGAGGTCAAACAATTGGACGATGGTATTGGCGATACCTTCGTGTCAGCCGGTGCGGCGAGGGCGGTTTCACTACTGTTTCTGCCACCGCTTCTGACAATGCGTGAATACCTTCGCGCAGCGCACGGCCATCCTGCTTTTCGAGCGGCTCTCCAACAGTCGTGGGAAGATCTTGAAGTAAGCCCGGCTGGAAATGTCGAATTCAGCTGACCGATACCAAAGCACAATAGACGCTCTCGCTAGACCGGCGCATCCTCGGGTTCTGGAGTGCCGCCAAGAATGGACCTCAACGGAGACTTTACCAACCACATACTAATTCGTCGCGACAGAAAAGGAGATGCACAATGCCACATGTTACAGTCGGAAAAGAAAATTCAGGGAACATAGAGCTTTACTACGAAGACCATGGCTCTGGCCAACCGGTTGTTCTGATCCACGGATACCCATTGAGCGGTGCTTCCTGGGAGAAGCAAGTACCCGTTCTCCTGGAAGCGGGTTACAGGGTCATTACCTACGACCGCAGAGGCTTCGGCAAGTCCAGCCAGCCAACCACAGGCTACAATTACGACACATTCGCAGGGGATCTTCATGAGTTGATCAACCACCTCAAGCTGCGTGATTTTTGCCTGGTCGGTTTCTCGATGGGAGGAGGTGAGGTGGTTCGCTACCTTGGAAAATATGGTTCCAAGGATGCAAGCAAAGCTGTGATTATCTCTGGTGTGCCCCCGTACCTGCTCAAGACCGCCGACAACCCGGAGGGCGTGGATGGCAGTGTCTTTGCGGGGATCGAGAAAGCAGTCGCCGCCGACCGCTATGCGTTCTTCACTGGCTTCTTTCAGAATTTCTACAACACCGACGTTCTCGTGGGGAAGCGTGTAAGCGAACAAGTCGTGCAGGCCAGCTGGAACGTCGCGGCCAGCGCCTCCGCCACCGCCAGCCTGGCGTGTGTTCCAACCTGGCATGAAGACTTCCGCGAGGACTTGGCTCGCATCGATGTGCCCACGTTAGTGATTCAGGGGGATGGCGACCGCATCCTTCCCATCACCGCTACAGGACTGCGCACCGTCAAGCTCATCAAAGGGGCACGCCTGCTGGTCGTGAAGGACGGTCCACACTGCGTTACTTGGACGCACACGGAAGAAGTAAATGCCGCGTTGGTAGGCTTTCTCGGCGAGATGGGCGACAAGTCGCGAAAGCAAGTTGCCTAGACACTTCGCCTTCAGGGCAAGAATCTTCGCAGCTGGCAGCGGGCAACATTTCATATCGGTCAGGCGAGCGATGTTTGCGCGGGCTGGAAACTCACTCCAGTCCTCGCAAGACTGGCGTCGAAGCTCGCCCCGTTGAACGGAGAAGAGGCTACTTTGCATGTCGCTTCGGAAGACACGCCAAACGACGCGGAAAACGACGGCCGACTCGTTCGCCGATTTAGTGAAAATGGCCGCCAGAGTCGTCCTCGCATCTGCGCCGAAAGACTGATATTTCACCACCCTTGATGGTGATACCCTGCCGGCATGAGGGAACTAGAGGCCCAGATCGCTCAATCCTGGGTGGTCTTCGGGACGGCGCCCGAGCAGCCAGTGGTATTTGCGATCTGATTCCAAAATCGGAAGGTCATTGATTGAAGCAAACCGCAATTTCATGAGCCCGTCACCATCGAATTCCCAGTTCTCATTTCCATAGGAGCGATACCAGTGACCGGAGTCGTCGTGCCACTCGTATGCGAAGCGTACCGCGATCCGGTTCTTGCCGAACGCCCAGAGTTCTTTGATGAGCCTGTAGTCCAATTCCTTGGTCCACTTGCGAGTGAGGAATGCAACGATTTCGTTTCGTCCGTTGATAAACTCTGATCGGTTCCTCCATCTTGAGTCGATCGCGTACGCCAGGGCTACTTTCGACGGGTCGCGAGTGTTCCAGCCATCTTCGGCGAGACGCACCTTTTGAATCGCACTCTCACGTGCGAACGGAGGCAAAGGGGGGCGGGTTGTCATCGTTGCAGTTGCCATGATTTCTTCTCCTTGGACTGATTCTTTCGGCGACTGATTCTTTCGGTATTTCCATATACTCGCGCGGCGATCTCGTAGGCGGCCGTGTCTAGGGAGAAATGGCCGCCATCGACAATGTGAACCTGCGCTCCAGCCAACAACTCTGCGATGGTGCCCATCACGGTTCAGGCGGAGTCGGGAGCTTGATGCCAAGTTCTTTCAACCGCTGGCCGGTTAAGAGCGGGTTAGCAGTTGCCGTTTCGTATTCATTCATCTTTCTCCTGTTCGATCACTCCCTTTTTTTGTATAGCTACCACCGGCCAGCGTGAACACCGCCGTCCACGTGGAGAACCTCTCCTGTTACCTGACGCGCCCGTACCAGGTAGAGGACAGCGTCCACAACGTCCTGTATGTCTGCGATCGCCCCCATTGGCTGCAACCGCTTGAGGAACTCCTTGGGATCATCCTTGTGCATAGGCGTATCCACCACGCCAGGGGCTACAGCGTTGAAGCGGATACCTTGTTTTGCATACTCAATCGCGAGGCTCCGAATGATTGAATTCAGGCCTCCTTTAGTGATCATTGGGACCGAGCCATTTACGCCAAGGATCGGCTGATCGGCAAGCGCCGCGGTGATGCTTACGACGCTCCCTGACTTCTGCTTCAGCATCTGTTTCACAGTAAGCTGAGTAATGTAGAGGAAACCCAGCAGGTTCGTTGAGACCAAGGCGTTGAAGTCCGCGGTAGAAAATTCGGTGAAAGGCTTTGTGAAAAAGATTCCGGCGTTACTCACCAGAACATCAATAGTTCCAAAATTCTTGATTGCTGCTTCGACGACTTTGGCGGCGGTCTCCGGCTTCCCAATATCGCCATCGATGAGAACCATGGCGGTCGAGGCAGTCAACCGTTGACTTACATTGCGAGACGTCGCAACGACGTTATAACCCTGTTTCAGGAAGGCCCCGACTAAACCGGCTCCGATTCCGCGCGATGCTCCTGTGATGATTGCAGTCTTCCGGTCCGACATGTAAACTCCCGTTTTAAAGATGGCGTGCAAAGGTGTGATCACACCAGATCCGGAGAGAAGGAACAATCAGACGATGGTATCGACCATACCTTCGTATCAGCCAGCGGGAATGGGTCTGTCCGTCTTTTTTCCTCAAGCTTTGTCCCCATGGACGTTTCCAGCTCTGGAGAACTGATACCAAAGTACAATGGACATGCACCTGCGGGGTGGCTCATCCTTCCCTGGGAGTTGACGCAGGGCCATTGCCTAGGCGTTAGGTGAGGACTATGAGAAACATCTCGGCCCCCATCTCTTTGGCTGGCTCGCAACTCGACCGACCGCGTCATGTCTGCGCGCTTTTCAATAGCGATGAAGAAGAGTATCGCGTGTTATTGCCGTTCATTAAGGATGGGTTCGAGCGCGGAGACAAGGCGATTCACGTCGTTAGTCCTGATCAACACCGTGACCACCTGCAACGATTATCTGGCATAGGAATTGACTCGACCGCTGCTCAACGAAGCGGCCAATTCGAACTTCGGAGCAGCACTGAAACCTACCTTCAAGATGGTCGGTTCGATCAGGATCGCATGCTGCGGTCGTTCGAGCAGATGGCGAGCGGCAATCCCGAGGGAGGATTTCCCCTGAGTCGCATTGTCTGCCAAATGGATTGGGTGCCTGACGGTCAGTCGCACATCGACGATGTGATTGAGTTTGAAGCGAGGGTCAATGATGTGTGGTGTCGCCACGATGATGCGGTCATCTGCGCCTACCGCCTTTCGAAATTCAGCGGAGACGCTGTCATTGACATCATGCGCACGCATCCGTTGGTCATCGTCGGCGGCATTCTCCAACACAACCCGTTCTTCGTGCCGCCGGGGGAGTTCCTGCATGAAATTCGCGCACGGCGGGCAGCGCGGTCTGCGCGGCCCGCGACGGTAGGCTGACCATGGAAGTGCAACTCGAACATCCCGTCGACGAGATCAAGCGCCTTCAACGTTGCATTAATGATCTGGTCAGTCTCCTCGCTCTTCCTGCCATGTGGAGTGGGAGCAAACCCTGTGACATCGTTCATACCTTGCTCGACTCACTCCTTCGCATGCTCGATCTGGACTTTGTGTATGTGAGCTTGACAAACCCAGTCGCCGCGGCGCCCTCCGAGACGGTCAAGGTCGCTCAATCGCAAGAACAGCTGTTCCGACCGCGAGAGCTCTGTACGTTCCTCAATCGCTGGTTGGGAAATGACCTACAAAAACGTTATCTCCAGGAACGCAGTCACATTGGAGACGAAGAGGTTTCGCTCGTGTCGTGGCCTCTCGGGGTTCAGCGTGAAATCGGGGTAATCGTAGCGGGGTCTCGTCGAGCAGATTTCCCGCGGGATACCGAGGCACTTCTTCTGAATATAGCCGCTAACCAGGCATTGACCGGGCTGCAAGAGGCACGACTGTTGAGCGAACAGAAGCACGTTGCCGACGAACTGGATCAAACTGTCGCGCAACGGACCGCAGAACTTGCTGCAGCCAACGAAGTGTTGAGAAAGGAAGTCGCCGAACGCAGGCGCGCGGAGGAAGCCCTGGTGGTGAGTGGGCACAATTTGCGCTTAATCGTCGACAGCATCCCCGGCTTGGTGGCACTCTTAACGCCCGCCGGCGAAGTAGAACTCGTCAATCCCCAACTCGTGGAGTACTGCGGCAGGACATTGGAGGAATTGAGGCTCTGGGGGACAAACGACACGCTTCATGCTGAGGACCTTCCTCGCGTCATCGAGCTCTATTCACAATCGATCACGACAGGTAATCCACACAACTTCGAGACACGCCTCCGACGTTTCGATGGCGAATATCGTTGGTTTCACGTGCGTGGAGTACCCGTTCGAGATGCAAATGGGCGCATTCTTTGCTGGTGCTCTTTGCTCACCGATATTGACGAGAGGAAGCGCACAGAGGACGCACTCAAGCGCAGTGAAGCGTTTCTAGTCGAAGGCCAACGTCTCAGTCGAGTGGGCAGTTTTTCCTGGCGTGTGGAAACAGGCCAAATCACGTGGTCAGAGGAACTCTATCGCATTTTTGAGTTTGACCGGGATGTGCGCGTGACGCTTGAGTTGATCGGTAGTCGAGTCCATCCGGATGATATCCCTCTGTTGAATGACATGATCGCCCGGGCGCAAGGTACCGGCAGCGACTTCGAATACGAACACCGGCTGTTGATGCCCAACCACTCGGTCAGGTATCTGCACATGGTCGGACACGCAAGGCGAGACAGGCTTGGTCGATTGGTGTACGTCGGCGCGGTTCAGGATGTGACGCAGCGGCAATTTTCGGAAGAGGCACTTGCCAAGGCCAGGTCGGAGCTTGCACATGTTGCCAGAGTCGCGAGCCTCGCTACCTTAACGGCGTCAATCGCGCACGAAGTGAACCAGCCGCTCTCAGGTATCGTCACGAACGCCAGCACCTGTCTGCGGATGCTGACATTGGATCCACCGAACGTCGACGGTGCGCGTGAAACGGCCCGGCGAACGATTCGCGATGGCAACCGTGCATCTGATGTGATCACGCGATTGCGCGCACTCTTCAGCAAGAAAGACAGTATCGCTGAGCGGCTGGATCTGAATGACGCTACGAGGGAGGTGATTGCTCTGTCGTTGAGTGATCTTCATAGAAATCGGGTTATTTTGCGATGTGAGCTTGCCGACTCCCCCCCGTTTGTCACGGGGGACCGAGTCCAGCTTCAGCAGGTAATCCTGAACCTCATCCGGAATGGTTCGGATGCGATGAATACCGTCCATGATCGCCCCAGGGAGTTGCTAGTCAGGACCGAACGAGACGAAAGCGATCGGGCGCTCCTTATCGTGAAAGATGCGGGGATCGGTTTCGATCCTCAATCCATGGACAAACTATTCCAAGCCTTCTACACGACCAAGAGTGACGGGATGGGGATCGGGTTGTCGGTTTCTCGCTCCATCATAGAACAACACGATGGCCGTTTATGGGCAACGCTAAACGACGGTCCAGGAGCAACAGTTTCATTTTCTATTCCTTGCGCAACCAATACCTAAGTGCAATAGACTCTTTAGCCAGTCTGCCGCACTGTGGTGTTATGAACTCGGGCCAAGAAAAGATCGCTAGCGAACTACCTCTTGTGGCAGTTGTGGATGATGATGAATCCGTGCGCGAGTCATTGCCTGACTTGTTGCGGGAGTTCGGATTTGCGACGCACTCCTTCTCATCTGCGGAAGAGTTCCTCACTTCCGATAGCCTGGTTCAAACTGGATGTCTCATCCTCGACGTCGCCATGCCGGGCATGACTGGATTTGATCTCCAGCGAGAATTGAAGCTTCGCGGACACAGCATTCCGATCATTTTCATCAGCGCTCAAAAGGACGAGGTTTCCCGCAGGCGTGCGTTTCAGCAAGGAGCTGTTGAATTCTTGTTCAAGCCATTCAGCGACACGGCCCTGCTTCAGGCGCTCAACACTGCACTTCGCGTGAGGTGAGCGATCAGCGACTCCCACCCATTTGGGAATATACTATGACGCTAGCGCGCGCATTTGGCCATCAGTGGGAGTCGTCACCGATGACACCGGCAACACCTACCGTATTCGTTGTAGATGACGACATCTCCGTGCGTGAGTCGCTGCAGTTGCTGATTCAATGCGAAGGCTGGCATCCCCAGACATTCGCATCCTCACAAGAGTTCCTCGATAACCCACGGGTGCTTGTAGCGAGCTGTCTAGTCCTTGACGTTTCTCTTCCAGGCCTCAATGGTCTCGACCTGCAGAAGCGTATTGCCGTCGAGCGGTCGGATATGCCGATCATCTTCATCACGGGATACGGCGACGTGCCCACAACGGTCCGAGCCATGAAAGCAGGGGCTGTGGAGTTCTTGACGAAGCCATTCAGTGACGACACACTTTTGAATGCCATCCGGCAAGCCATCGAACGTAGCCGGGTTGCACTTGCTTACGAGGCGGAGATGCAGTCTCTCCGGAACTGCTATGGGTCACTAACACATCGTGAGCGTCAGGTTATGGAGCTGGTAGTTTCCGGTCGGTTGAATAAACAGGTCGGCGGGGAACTCGGCATAAGCGAGATCACGGTGAAGGCACACCGCGGCAAAGTGATGCAGAAGATGAAGGCGGACTCCCTCGCTGAGCTGGTGAACATCGCCGCGAGGCTTCGACTCCCAGGTTTGCCGAAAGCTTGATACTCCAATCGTGATTCAAATCCCTTTAGAACAAATCTATTCCTGCGATATCACCGCTGTCATCGGAAGCGAGGAAAACAAACGAACTGACGATCTCGAGTGGGGCGGCGCTACTACCTTTCGAGTCTGAATGCTGACCCGATGCTCGTACGGAAGCGCAGCAACCTCATCTTCCCACGCTCTGGATGCACCGACTCGATCGCGCGAGTCCCAAGTTGCTATCGTGCGAAAATCCTACTCATCTAAACGTTGATGCAGGGACGCTAGGTTTCCGAATGACCATGATACTATGCATATAGCACCATAAAAGCCCCTGATAAGGGCGAGGTCGGTGGTTCAAGTCCACCCAGGCCCACCATTCAAATCAGGTTACCGGGTGTTGCACCAAAATCCTCAACCCACAATCCAACCCACACTTACCTGCGTTCGCCGCGCGAGCGGCGTAGCGACTCCTGGCGCGATGAGATATTCTACTTATGCCGCCGCAATCACCTTGAACCGAAGCCAATCACCGAGCGGACTTCTAGGCGCAGATTGTCTTGGTGATCTTCCACGGCGTTGATCCGCAAGTACACGAAATCCCATGGCAGATTGGCAAATGCGAGAAAAGCAGCCACTCCGAGGACCTCGGCCGGAGCCAGCGGGGCCGACGCTCAAGAACTACATCACGCCCGCCGGATTGCAGCGGTTGAAAGACGAGCATGTGTTCCTACTGAGGCGCGAGCGGCCCG
>Ga0210407_10004662_pt1 | contig 10742 bp, 14 predicted proteins | sample IncBWC27MmetaG_FD_150860 | JGI IMG/M metagenome (GOLD analysis project Ga0210407, IMG submission 150860) | Forest soil microbial communities from Barre Woods Harvard Forest LTER site, Petersham, Massachusetts, United States - Inc-BW-C-27-M | ecosystem: Environmental > Terrestrial > Soil >... | reverse complement strand
TTGCATCGCGACGCGGGGACACGGCGATGGGGGGACGCGGCGAGGTTTGAGACTAGCGGAGCCGGTCTTTCCACAGGCGGAAGCCACCGCGGAAGGCGTTGTTGTTGTCGCCTAATCTCGCCCCGGGAGGAAGCTGCTTCAACAGCTTGGCGTTGCCTCCGCCGAGGATGACGTAGTCGGCCTCGAGCGCGGCTTTGAGCTGCTTGACGACATCCGCAACGTGCCGGCGCCACTTCTTTTTGCCCAGCCGTTTTAGCCCGCGGATTCCGACATAATCCTCGTACGTGCGCCCCTTCTCGTAGGGCAGGTGCGCCAGTTCCATCGGCTCGAGGACTCCGTTCACGATCATAGCCGACCCTAATCCCGTTCCCAGTCCAAGGAAAAGCATCCGCCCGCCCTCGTAACTTCCAAGCGCCTGCATCGCGGCATCGTTGATAATGCGAACCGGACGCCCAAACGCTTTGCGGAACTTAAAGCCAACCCAGCCGTGGCCAAGATTGTGGGGCTCGCTGACAGGCCGGTTGTGTAATACTGGCCCTGGATAACCCATGGCCACGGCGGAGTAGTTCCACCCCGCCGTGGCCTTTTTCACATCCCGGACCATTTTTGCCGCGTTCATCGTAGGTCCGGAAGGGATTTCTACCCGAGTCTTTCTACCGGAGGCGAGCAATTTTACGTGCGTGCCGCCAACATCGATCACAAGTACTTTCACGCTACTATTATGAACTCGTATTGGACTCGATTTGGCGCGAGGTCTGTACTTGGCGCGTCTAACTTCCACTTGTAGATGCCGCCGCCGCTCACCGACTCGGGAAACGTCCGTGGATTACCGGGACGCTAACCGAGCCATGCGCGTAAGCGAGTGGTCTACGTCAATATGAGCCGCCCGCGGCAACCGGCACCGACACCTCCGAAGCGGCGCTGGCGCTCTCCACTTTCATGTGGACCTTCTTGGAAACCGCGAAGGCGTAGGATTGTCCAAGAATTCCAGCATCGAGGTGACGCACCACGTACACGCCATTGATGTTATCCAGCCGCAGCGCGCTCCGGTCCGAGACGCGTTCGGGATTTGGCGGGCCGGTGAGAATGTAAATTCGAACGTCATCGCCCTCAAGGCGGACTACGCGAACGCGTTGCGTTGGATCGAGACTCATGTGGATCGTATAGTGTCCGGGGGCCAAAAGTGTGGTTCCCCAGTAGGCCGCTGCCGGTAAGTTGAAGCTTCCCTTGAAAGCTTCCTGAGCCGTCGCTCGCGGTGTGGTCAAGCCTACAACAAATGCCAGCATGAGAACCATAGTGCCGTATTTTGCGTATTTCACAATTGATCTCCTTTTTGGCGACAACCTTCTGAGTGCCCGGTCGTCCAATCTAAGAGACGAAAGTTCAGCTATGGCGGCAGATCAAGAAGTGGTCAAGTCTTCGCCAGCCCGCGACCGCAGGCTGCGGTTCGGAGCTTTCGAGGCGGACTTCGACAGTCACGAACTGCTTAAATCCGGTCGCTTGGTCAAGCTGCAGCGGAAGCCTTTTCAGATCTTGGAACTGCTGCTGCGGGTCCCGGGACGCTTCGTCTCGCGCGCTGAATTAACGCGCGAGCTTTGGCCGGATTCGCACGTGAACTTCGACCGCAGTTTGAATACCGCCGTGAACGCTCTGCGAAACGCATTGGGAGATTCATGGCGTCATCCGGGTTACATCGAGACGCGGCCGGGGCAAGGCTATCGTTTTATCACGCCCGTGCAGGAGATCATTCCGGACCAAGCTGCCGCGGTGAACCAGGACGCGCACCAGAATTGCGTCAAGGCCGGATATTTTTTGAATAAGCGGACTCAGGAGGATTTGCATAAGGCCATCGCGTATTTTCAAGCGGCGCTGGACGACGATGCCGGGTTCGCCCGCGCTTATGCCGGTCTCGCCGAAACACATTGCCTGTTGGCGCAGATGAATATGGCGTCCCCCGTTGAAGCTGGCTCGCGCTCCAAGGAACTGGCGGCGACCGCGGTTGAACTCGAACCGAATTCCGCCGCCGCCCGAGCGGCCGCTGCTTGCGTGAAGCGGTTTTTCGAATGGGATTGGCTGCGAGCGGAGGAAGAGTTTCGGAGAGCGATAGCTCTGGATGCCGATTGCGCCGCATTCCACCAGGCTTATGGTTCGTTCCTTTCCTCCATCGGAAACGCGCAGGAGGCTCTGCACGAGCTTCGCCTGGCGCAGCAATTGGATCCAGTCTCACCGGTGGTGAATGTAGAGGCGGCCTGGGCGCTTTACGTGGCGCGCGACTTCGCCGGGGCACATGAACAGTGCTGGAAGGTGCTCGCCTTGGAGCCGAGTTTTTGCGCGGCACAGCATGTGCTCGGCTTGGTCTACGAACAAATGGGAATGCATGAAGAGGCGGTGATCGAGCTCCAGAATGCACAGGCCTCCGGCGACGAACAACCAGCCGTGATCGCAGCCCTCGGGCATGCATGGGCGAAGGCTGGCAAGATTACGAAGGCTGAAGAAATCCTGTGCCGGCTCCAACAGCTCTCGGCAAAGCGTTACGTCTCCCCTTACTGGCATGCGATCGTGTACGCCGGTCTACGGCAAAATCTCCTCGCGATCGAGTGGCTGGAGACGGGCTATCAACAGCGGGACGTTTGGTTGACATGGCTCGCCGTGGACCCGCGTTTTGATGACTTGCGTGCCGCGCCAGGCTTCCAGTCGATTTTGCACAAGATGCATTTCGAGCTTGCCGAAGCGGCGCGCTGTTAGGAAGTAAAAGGTCTGCCTTTCGCGAAATGCCGAACGCTGAAGGAAATCGGTAGCCCGATCACGACCATGTGCACAAGCAGCCCTAAAATTAAGTCATGAAGTTGGTATGGCCCCCTTGCGTGAAGCGCGGAGAGCGGCAAAACGATCAATGTCATTACCTCTTCAGCAGCCGCGCCAAAGAACAAGCCGCACACCAGCGGGTGCTCCTTCGTGAAACCCAGCCTGCGGCTTGCCGCGTAGTAAACAGCGGCTGCTGAGAAAGCGATAAAGAAGTGCAGGAGCACACCCAGGACATAGGTCCCGGCGCCTCCATGGAAAGCCTGCCGCCCCAGCAGGCCACCGGCGATCGCGAGCGGAATGTCCCATCCAAATAGGATGCAAGCTTGCAGTAGGTCCAAAGCCCCGGCAATCAGGCCTCCCACTACAATTGCCCATAGAGCGTTCCGTTCCCCAAATGCAGAATCGCCAATCATCCGGTACCCTCTCCTTCACATCTGAATCGTTTGCGAACTAAGGTTGACGATACCCACGTGAGACGCGGGAAGTCCTGAGCTTGGTCTGAAACACCCTGAATACTTCTGAAATGACGTGGCCGCGAGCGGGGGTAGCGCCGCCAAGAGCAAGATGGCCCGGAGCGCGGGCGGCGTTTCTCCAGTTGGTATCATCGGTGAGTCGCGCATGGAACCCCCGACCACCACAATGCTTCGCGTCGGCGACTGGTGCGTAAATCCGAAATCCGGCCAGATTTCACGAAATGGAGAGAGCGCGCGCCTGGAGGAGCGGACGATGCGACTGCTGCTGTGCCTTGCCGGGCACGCCGGTGAGGTCGTCAGCATCGATGACTTGCTCAACCAGGTTTGGTCTGGGGTCACCGTCACTCCGGACTCTGTCTACCAGGCTGTGGCAACGCTGCGCCGTCAGCTAGGCGACGACTCCAAGCAGCCCGCTTACATCGCGACAGTGCCGCGGCTGGGCTACCGGATGGTGGCGACGGTCAGTCCCTGGACGGATCAGTCGATTCGACAGACGGGCTCTTCGGAGGCTTCGGACAGCGGATATCCGGCAGCGGCGATCACCGGTACGCAGGCGCCAGTCCCGCGCTTCAAAGCCGGCTTCAAGCTAGCCGCGGGTTCGGCGCTTTGTACTGGTCTGGTCGCTGCTTTCCTGTTTTACGGCAAGGGCACGAACAACAATCATGCGGCTTCACCCGCCATAGCTCTGCAGCCACAGAAATCCATCGCTGTGCTGCCGTTTCTCGACCTGACCGAAGGGATGACTCACGAAGCCTTCGCCGACGGCATGACCGAGGAACTGATTGACAAACTCAGCAAGATACCGGGCCTTCGGGTACCGGCCCCCACGTCCTCGTTCTATTTCAAGGGCAAACAAATACCCATTGCCGATATCGCCAAAGCGCTGGGTGTGGCATATCTACTTGATGGGAGCGTGCGCAAGTCAGGTACCCGGCTGCGCGTTGCCGCGCGGTTGAATCGTGCGGATAACGGGTACGTTGTCTGGTCTGAAACCTACGACCGGCCACAGGGCGACATCTTGTGGATCCAGGACGACATCGCGGGTGAAGTAACGAAAGCGTTGAGAGCATCCATCGAGGCCAGAACGGGGTCCCAGTGATCATCACCGGTTCAAGTGGTGTGCGAATCATATTGGCCGATACAGTCCAATAGGGGACGGCAATTCTGAAACAGGGATTTCAATCGTGTTCACGGCGTGCTGATTGGCTTCGCCGCGGCGCTGCTTGTGGGCCACCTGATGAGCAGCATGCTATACGGCGTGAGCGCCAATGATCCGGTAAGCGTAATGGGTGCGGCAATTGTGTTGTTGGTGGTGGCGCTGGTGGCCTGCTTTCTGCCGGCACGCCGGGCAAGCCGCGTCGATCCACTGGTGGCGTTGCGCGAGGGGTGACGCCTCTATGAACTTCCTTGCGACTCATCGATCAACCGCCAAAGGGCAGGCTCAAGCCGCAGCTACGAAAAAAATTAGAAGGCGCAGTTGATCCCATGATGTAACAGATGCGCCTTGGATGTATCTCTACACCCTTACATGACTCTCGTACACTGAACGGATATGAGAATCGAAACGGTGGCGGTTCATGCGGGGCGTTCTATCGATCGGTCGAGCGGAGATGTGACGCCGCCCATTCACCTGTCCACTACTTTCGAGCGCGCCCCAGACGGTGAGTACCCGCTCGGATTCGCCTATTCCCGCGAAGACAATCCGAACCGGCGGATGCTGGAACAATGCCTGGCCGCGCTTGAAGGAGGAAAGGAAGCGCTGGCTCTTTCCTCGGGACTGGCCGTGCTGACGGCCGTTCTACAAGGCCTGGAACCGGGTGACCACATCCTGGCGCCGGAAGATGTGTATTACGGGCTGAGGCAGGTATTGAAAACTGTCTTTGCGAAATGGCCCTTGGAAGTCACCTATGTCGACATGACGGACTTGCACGCGGTCCATTCCGCAGTACGCCCAACCACGCGGCTGATTTGGGTAGAGACGCCGTCGAACCCGCTGCTCAAAATTTCAGACCTGGCTGGCATCGCGGAGATTGCGCGGAAGGCAAATGCGATCAGCATCTGTGACGGAACTTTTACCACGCCGGTGGTACAGCGGCCATTCCAGTGTGGCATCGACATGGTGATGCATTCGACCACGAAATACCTGAGCGGCCACAGTGACGTGGTGGGCGGCGTGCTAATCACTCGGTTTGACAACTATCTGTTTGAACGGGTCCGTAACGCGCAGCGATATTGTGGCGCCGTTCCCTCGCCCTTCGATTGCTGGCTGACACTGCGCGGTGTGTCTACTCTTCCGTGCCGCATGCGTGCGCACCTGGAAAACGCGAGCGCGGTGGCGAACTATCTGAGAGGGAATGCGGGAGTGAAGCAGGTGCATTACCCTGGGCTGGCCGATCATCCCGGGCATGACCTGGCTTCGCGCCAGATGGCGGGCTTCGGAGGAATGCTCTCATTCCAGACTCGCGGAGGGCGCGACCAGGCGATGGCAGTGGCGGCGAAGCTGCGATTGTTTACGCGGGCGACGAGTCTCGGGGGCCCGCATAGCTTCGTGGAACATCGGGCGTCAATCGAGGGACCAGGCAGCAAGACACCGGAAAATCTGCTGCGGCTTTCGCTTGGGCTGGAAAACGCCGGCGATCTGATCGAGGATCTGGAGCGGGCGCTGTGCTAGAGGTGCCAAGGCAAAAGTCGCAGACCCGTGGTTCACCCGGGGCAAAAGGCACCTTATACTGTCTGTCCGAATCCCTGGTACGTGTACGTCATGGGACGCGGACCCGGCAGATAACAGGTTTTGAGCTCGGTGATCTGGAATCTTGCTTCGGTGATGAGCGTATCGATCTTGCGATTGAGGTGACAACCGCCCGTGAAGCGCTTCCAAAACGGTGTAAGGCGATCCTGCCAGACGACTACGCCAGGATCCGGAGCGAGGCCATGCTCTACAAAGATGAGCCGGCCGGTGGGTTTTAGAACGCGTCTCATCTCCCGCAAGGCGACTGGAGCGTTTGGAATGGAACAAAGGGTCCAGGTGACAACGACCGTGTCCATTGATGCATTCGAGAAGGCCAGAGGCGCGCCGGCGGACTGAGACAGGAATTCAACCTTCGTTGACCCGGCAGCCGCTCGCTGCCGCGCTAATCGTCCAAGTTCAATAGAAGGGTCCACGCCGTACACGCGCTCGACTTCCGGCGAATAGAATGGCAAATTCAGGCCGGAGCCAATTCCTACCTCCAGCACCTGGCCGCGAGCGTGAGGGATCCATTCCGCTCGCAGGCGAGCCGTTTCCTTATTCTTCATCGCAAAATCGATGAGGCGAGGCAAAACGTATTTTGCGTAAAAATCCATGGGCAAAGCGAATTGTAGCCGATTCGTAGTCCTTTCTTGACCTATTTGAAACCAATTGAGAAGATGGTTTGCTCCGATGCGACTGCTGCCGCGTGAAGAGAAGTTTTACGACTTGTTCGTCAACCAGGTAGACCTCATTTCCGAGGCAGCCAGGCTGTTACTGCAGGGCGTGAAAGCCGGCAATACACGGCTGGCGGAAGTGGCCAAAGACATCAAGAGGCTGGAGCACCAGGGTGACGACATCATCCACGAGATTTTCACGCGGCTCAACTCCACATTCATTACGCCGATCGATCCCGAGGATATACACTCGCTCTCCAGCCGCTTGGATGACGTGCTGGATGGAATTGAAGACGCGGCGCACCGCATGATGGCATATCGCGTGAGTCCCATTCCGGTAGGTATGGTGCAGCTTTGCGAGACGATTTACAGTTGCAGCCGCACGATGAAAAAAGCCTTTGAGGCTCTGGACAAGAAAAAGGAAGTGATGGAGCACTGCATCGAGATTAACCGGCTGGAGAATGAAGCCGATCATCTGGTGCGCGGGCTGGTCATCGACCTGTTCGAGAACGAGAAGGATTGCATCACCCTCATCAAGATCAAGGAAATTTACGAGTTCCTGGAAGCAACCATGGATCACTGCGAAGACGTGGCGGACGTGCTGCAGAACGTAGTGGTGAAGAATAGCTAGCCGTCAATGACCACGCTGGGCCACCGGCGATTCGGTTGTATTTCCATGGAACCTTAGAACCGCGCTTGCGTATTAAGTTGCAGATGCAGGCAGCCTTTCAGGAAGCCAAACGCGAGCAGCAGAGCTTTCTCGCTCCGCTTGAAAAGCGCAGTCTCATCTGGATGGCGCAGCGCGCGCCCCGGTGGATCAATTCCGATCATCTGACAGTGCTGGGCCTGGCCTCGTTATTCGGCGCCGGCATGAGCTACTGGTGGGCGCAGTCAAATTCAGCCGGACTATATGCCGCGATCGTTTGTCTAGCGCTCAACTGGCTGGGTGACAGTCTTGACGGCACGCTGGCGCGGGTACGAAACCGGCAGCGGCCGCGCTATGGGTTTTATGTCGACCACGTGGTGGACGCATTCGGAGCGCTATTTCTTGTGGGCGGCCTGGCATTATCGGGATTCATGAGTGAGCGGATCGCTCTGGGCCTGCTGATCGCCTATCTGATGCTCTCGATCGAAGTCTACTTGGCCACTTATGCGTTAGGCACGTTCCACCTGTCGTTCTGGATGTTTGGGCCCACGGAGCTGCGGCTGGTGCTGGTGGCTGGAAATATCGCGCTGCTGGTGAATCGCGACGCCGGCGTTACAGGAACTAGCTGGCGATTATTCGATATCGGCGGGATGGTAGGGATTGTCGGAATGAGTTTGATGCTGATTCTTTCCGCCGCGAAACATACCCGCGCTCTCTACGATGCTGAACGGCTAGGCTGAAGCGTCGACACCTTCGTCCCCAGCTTCTTGAGCAGCCGGATGGCTTTCCTGCGCTCCAATGGTGACAGACCAGACGTGGCATGCTCCATGGCAGCGGCATGTTCGGCAAACGCGCACTCGATCAATTTACGTCCCTCAGGAGTCAAATGAACCACGCGTGCGCGACGGTCATCCGGATCGTCCCGGCGCTCGACCAGCCGCTTTTCTTCCAGACGGTCAATGGCGGTGCTGATGGAGCCGCTGGTCAGCCGGATTTTGGCACCGATCACGTTTATCGGCAGCGGGCCTTTGTGCAGCAGAATCTCCAGGACGCCGAAATCCGAAAGCCCCAGCCCCATCGACCGGATGTTCTCGTGGGCATAGGCTGCGAACGCGTCGTAGGCTTTCCATAGTAACAACCAAATATGGACGCCGGTCAGTTTTTGCCGTGTTTTTTCAGTGTTTTCCAGAGATTGAATCCTTCAAATGTATCTCTACATCAATATACTTGATGCCGAGGAAATCGGCAATCCGAGAAGGAGAAGACGATGGCGACAAGTGTGGTCGGAGATTTTTCCGCAGCACCGGGCCGGGTTAAGAACGTGCTCTTGTGGCTCTTGCAGGCCGCGAGTGCGGCGGTTTTCGCGATGGCAGGCATCGCGAAACTTACGGGAGCGGAGAGCATGGTCCACCTGTTTGCTGCGGTAGGGCTGGGCCAGTGGCTGCGCTATTTTACAGGCGGGCTGGAAGTGGCGGGCGCGATGGCATTGCTCGTTCCGGCGATTGCCGGATTGGGCGCGATCTGGCTTGCTGCAGTGATGGTCGGCGCCGTGATCGCGCATCTGGTGGTCTTAGGGAGCAGCCCGGCGGTGCCGGTCGCGCTATTGGTGGCTATGGCGATCGTAGCCTGGGGCCGGTGGGAGAGGACAGCACGGCTGTTCTCTCGCTGAGAGTTGTCGCGTAGGAGGGTTTGGAGGATGCAACGAAGCGTTTCAGAAGTGATCCGAAGTATTCAAGCGATGGAGGGAGCGGGCGTGCCGATCCGGCGAGTTTTTCCGACGGCCGCGCTTGAAGATGTGGATCCGTTCTTGCTGCTGGACCATTTGGGTCCGATTGAGTTCAGGCCTGGACAAGCCACGGGCTTCCCCGACCATCCGCATCGAGGATTCGAGACAGTGACATATGTTCTGGAAGGCGCAATGGAGCACCGGGACTCACAGGGAAATCACGGGATCATCGGGCCCGGCGATGTCCAGTGGATGACGGCGGGCTCTGGTCTCGTACATTCCGAGATGCCGGGCGCGGAGCTCACCAAAAATGGCGGCCGCCTGCAAGGATTCCAGCTCTGGGTGAACCTTCCGCGAAAGGATAAGATGGTCGCGCCGCGATATCAGGATGTGGCTGCCGCGAGACTGCCGGTTGCCCAAACGGAAGCCAAGGATGTACAAGTAAAAGTCATAGCTGGCGAATCTCTGGGCCGGCATGCAGCCTTGGAAACGCGGACGCCGATTCTCTTTCTGCACGCTACTCTTCAACCGGGCGCTAGTCTGGAGCAGCCGGTGCCCGGGACCTATAGCGCTTTTGCCTACGTGATTGACGGCGAGAGCCGCATGGGGCCGGAGAACAACCGTGTTCCTGAGGGCCACGTCGCCGTCTTCGCAAAAAGCGGCGACGTGGTGCGGCTGTCCAATTCGGCAAGCGTTCCACTGAACGTGCTGCTGATTGGCGGCGCGCCGCTCGGTGAGCCGGTGGCCCGCTACGGCCCCTTCGTGATGAATACGAAAGCCGAATTGCATCAGGCCGTCGAAGACTATCGGAACGGGCGTATGGGAGTGATCGTGGCGCGGTGAGGAGTGGCGAGCCGGCGCGTCGCCCTGTTATCGAGTTCAGATGGCGTCGCGGCAGGATTCAGGTTTTAAGGAACGTCGACAGCGCAATGGTCTCTCCCAAAGCTTGCCGAACTGCGGTCAAGAATTCATGATTATCGGGCGGCTTCTGGAAGAAGGCGACCGCCCCGGCATCCAGGGCACGTTTCTCATTGTCAGCCGGATCCCGGGCGCTGAGCACGATGACAGGAGTCGCCACAAGATCTGTCAGGCCTCTCAATCGTTCGAGGACGAGGAAACCGTCACCGGCAGGCAGTCCGAGATCCAGGATGACCAGGTCTGGTACTTCCTTGCGCGCCACTGCTACGGCGGAAACGGCATCCGTAGCGCAGACCACCGCATAGCCGTTGGCTTTCAATCTGGCAGTCAAGCCCAGCAAGAGATGTTGATCGTCGTCGATGATCAGAATCTTTTTTTCGCTCATTTAAGGTTCTCCTTGCCCAGCAGGTGCGCTTGCACCAGCCGTTCGATTCGTGCCGCGACTTCGGCGATCTGTTCATCCCTGGGCTTGTGGGGTTCGACGAGCAGCATCGTCGAGGAAATTTCCGGCTTGAGTTTTGAATCATTGTCGAAGGTCCGCAGCTCTCGGCCAATGCGGCTTGCAATAGCCTCAAATCCGCTGAGGCCGGTGCACGCGACAATGAAAAATGTCTCTGCCGGCTCTGCGTCACTCATCGAGGGCAAGAGCACATCCTGATCGGGATTAATGCAGCCGTCCAGCACCCTCCGCAGTTCCGGCAGAATATCCTCCTGAACGGCTCCCTCGACTGCGATCACGTCCACCGCAATGAGGGCCACCGAACCGCCCTCC
>Ga0210407_10004659_pt1 | contig 10746 bp, 8 predicted proteins | sample IncBWC27MmetaG_FD_150860 | JGI IMG/M metagenome (GOLD analysis project Ga0210407, IMG submission 150860) | Forest soil microbial communities from Barre Woods Harvard Forest LTER site, Petersham, Massachusetts, United States - Inc-BW-C-27-M | ecosystem: Environmental > Terrestrial > Soil >... | reverse complement strand
ATCGCGAGGCGGTCGCGGGTCGGCCCCGGACCATCTCGCGAACCGTCGAGCAGCTCCTCCTGAGCGTGGCTCAGGAGATCGACGAGTCGAGCGAACGCGCCCAGGGCCGGGAGCCGGCCACCACGCGCGCGACACGAACGGGAGAAGCCTAGGTCATGCCCAAGGTGCTGGTGGTCGACGACAGTCTGAGCGTGCGCAAGGTAGTGCAGCGGGCGCTCGAGTCGAGGCGCATCGAGGTGCTCTCTGCCGCGTCGGGCAGCGAAGCCCTCGAGCAGATCGGGCGCGAGGCGCCGGACCTGATCGTCTGCGACGTCATCATGCCGGACATGGACGGGTACCAGATCTGCGACTTCGTCAAGAAGCACCCCACCCTCGGCCGCACCCCGGTGCTCCTGATCTCGGGCATCGTGAACGGGACCGTGCTCGAGCGCGCGGCCAAGGTGCGCTCCGACGACGTGATGCGCAAGCCGTTCGCCGCGGAGGAGCTGCTGCAGCGCATCGAGAGCTTCCTGAACGCGCAGAGCCGCGGGGCCGCGGCCACGCCGGCGCCCGTGCCGGCCACGGTCGCTCCACCCGCCGAGCGTCCCGCTGCGCCCGCGGAGCGTCCCACCGCACCTGCCGAGCGTCCGGCTGCACCCGTCCAGCGTCCGGCTCCGGTAGCCGAGCGCGCGCCGGTGGTCCTCGAGAGCGCGATGCCCACGGTGGATCTCAAGTCTCTGCTCGACGGCGTGGCGCAGCTGCCGGGTGTGTCGCTGACCGCGCTCATCGACCGCGAGGGCGCGCTCATGGAGGCCGCGGGCGGACTGCTCCCGGAGGCGGCGCTCGCCGGTGCGCTGGCGTCTTGCCTCGTGGGATCGACCGATGGAGTGGGGCAGGCCCTGGCTCAGGGCCGGCTGCAGAGCGTGATCCTCGAATATGACGCCGGGGTGGTGCTGCTCAACGCGGTCGGTGAGGGGGCGATGCTCGCCATCGTCCTCGGTGATCCCGCGGTCCTCGGCAAGGTTCGCTACCACGTGAAGAAGGCCCTTCCGGACCTGATCCGGGCGGTGTGAGGCATTCGTCCATGAGAACGTCCCATAGCTCGAGCTCCAGCGCCCGGCGACTCTCGTCGTGGCTGATGGTCGTCCTGGGGCTGGCCGCGTACGTTGGCCTCCTCTACGGCTTGACGATGCTGCCCCTGCAGCTCGAGGTGCCGCTGCCGCACTGGGCGATCGCGATCGTCCCGCCGCTCGTCTACGGCCTCCTCGTCCTGCTGTGCGTGGCGTGGCCATCCCCGCTGGGGTGGCTCGTCGGCACCGCCCTCCTGAGCAGCCTTCATCTCCTGCTCGGCATGGCGCGCGGTCAGATCTCCGCGTTCCTCGATCCCTCCCTCGCGGGCCGGCCGCTGCCCTGGATGCTGCCTCCGCCGCTCCCCGAGCTGGTGGGCCTGATCCTGCTCCTGGTGCCGCTTCGCGACCTCCTTCGTGCGCGTCCACGGTCCGCCCGGGAGCGAGTGGCGGCCGGCCGCGCGCCGGCGAGCGTACGGGGGCGGACGATTCCGGCGAGGCCGATGCAACCGGCTCCCGGCTACGTTCCGAGCGAGAGCCTGCCCTCGTCGCCGGTCGAGGTGCCCCCGGTCCCCGTCGCGGCTCCCGCGCCGCCGCCGGGCCCGGTGGCTCCTCCCATCGCGGTGCCGCCGCCGGTCGATCCGGAGGTCGCGGAAGAGGCGCGTCGGCGTCGCATCGCGGCCGGCGCCGAGCGCCGGCGCGAGATGCAGCCCCAGACCCAGCGTCCCGTTCGCCGATCGGACGTGGTGCTGCGGATCGCGCTCGATCGGATCATGGGTCAGTTGCCGCCCGGCACGTTCCTCGCGCCCGAGGACGAGGTCGCCGCGAGCCTGAGCGATCGGGGCTACCTGCTCATTCCGGGACCGCTCGTCGTCACCCAGCTCTCGGAAGGCATCGCGCTGGTGGCGTGGAGCGACATCGTCGACCAGTTCCCGTCCCGACTCGTCGGCCTCGCCAGCCAGGAGATCGAGGCGCACCTCGGCGACGGGCTTCGCCTGCCGCTCGACGAGGTGATTGCCCAGCTACCCCACGACCTGTTCGTCGCCGACACCCCCGAGGTCGAGCTGTCCGGTATCGAGCGGATTCCGGTGCCGTTCCATCCCGTCGAGGAGGCCGGGCCCGCGCCGAGCTCGGCGCCTCAGATCGTGCCGGAGCCCCACCCGGTTCCGGTGGTGAAGCAGCCATGGGCCGCGACGACCCCGGTCGTCGCGGAGCGTCCGATCCTTGAGGCGCCGGTTGTCGAAGCGCGCGTCGAGCCGATGCCGACGCCGGTCCCCGAGCCTCCGGCGCGGGTCGAGGAGCCGGCCGTGCCCGCTCCTGTGCTCGACGTGGTGCCGGCGCCGATTCACGTCTCCGAGCCGGAGCCAGCTGTCGCGCCGGCTCCCGCCGGCGTCGACACGCCGACCGTACGCATCTCCTTCGGTCGGATCGCGGCCGAGCTTCCGGCGGAGGCGTTTCGGTCGCCGCTCGATGAGGTCGGGGCGCGCATGCACCAGCCGAACACCTTGCTCGTGCCCCTGGCGCAGATCCTGCCCCAGCTCGGGGAGGGACTGATCCGGGTGGGCTGGGACGTGATCGCGCCGCAGTTCCCCCGCGAGCAGCTGGCGCTGTCGGATGCCGAGATGACCGAGCGACTCTCGAACGGGATCAACCTGCCCATCGATGAGGTCATCCGTCAGATCTCGCCGGACCTGTTCATGACCGGCGGTCCGGCCGTCGATGTCAGTGGGCTCGAAAGCTTCCCCGCGCCGTTCCAACCGTTGCTCTCGGACCCGGCTCCCGAGTCCCCGCCGGTGGCGGCGATGAAGACTGCTCCTCCTGCCGTCGTAGCTGCGCCCACGCCGCCCGCCCCGGCCGTGCCGGAGGCGGCCCCGACCGCGAGGGCGGAGATCGTTCGCGAGAGCGCGCCGGTGCAGAAGCGCCTGGTGGAGACGCCGGCGGCCACCGAGCCAGTGCCGCCATCGCTCGAGCGACCGGTCGTGCCCGAGCCGGTCACGACCGAACCGGCGCTAGTCGTCGCCGCGCCCGCTCCGCCCGACGTCGTCGAGCCGCTGCCCATCCCGCCGGCGTCGGTCCCGATCGTGGTGGAGCCCGTGCACGTGCCCGAGCCCACGCCTCCGATCGTGTCGACGACACCTTCCGCCGTCGAGTTGCTGGCCCCCGTGGCGCCTGAGGTGCGCCAGCCCGTCGAGGTCCGCCTCGAGCCGGCTCCTACCGCGGTCAAGACCGAGCCGGTGGTCGTGATGCCGGCCCCGGCTCTCGAGCCCGAGAGGACACCGGCGCCCATCGTGGCACCGGAGCTGCGTCGAGACGAACCGGTCGTGAAGCCGGTCGCGGCCCGACCGACACGAGACTGGCGTGTCGCTCCGCCGTTGGAGGCCGGGCCGATTCCTCCGGTCTCGGACTCCGCCGCGGCGGGGGAGGCACGACGCATCCTCGGGATCCTAGCCCCGATCGCCTCGTTCGAAGTGAGTGTCCAGCCGATGGAGGGTGTGACCGTGTTCGCGATGGCCGCTCCTGCGGTGGCGCCGGAAACGGCCCTCGCCGCGACCGGCCTCGCCCTGCCGCTGCTGACCGATCGGCGGGCGCCGTGGTCCCTCGATCAGATCACGCTACGTGGGCCTGAGACCGCGCTGGTCCTGACGCCGCTCGGTGGTGGGCGCTCGGTCGGGCCGGTGCTCGCGACCGCGGCTCTGCGTGGCGGGGCCCTGGCCCTGCTCGAGATCCTGTGCCGCCGCGCGGGCGCGGAGGGCGGTCGTGCCGCGGCGCCCGCGGCGGCACCGTCGGAGCGAGGCCGCAACCTGGCGCCGACCTCGGTGCCGGATCAACTCACCCGCTGCGCATCGAATCTCACCGCCTTCGGGCCGGTCACCGCGTCGGTGCTCCGCGACACCGAAGGCGAGGGGGTGTTCTACTTCTTCCTGCCGGCGGGCACCGATGTGCCCGCGGTGGGAGCGTTCGCGCAGGATCTCCAGGCCGTCGTCCGGAAGGCCGCGGGGTCCGGCGCCGTGTTCCGCACCGCCGTGCTGCGATCGGGGAACACGCTTGTGGTCATCCAGCCCGAGGAGGTCGGGCATGGTCGGTCGATCGTGGTCGTCGCGGGCGGGGACGTCACCCGCCCGGGCCTGGCCTATCGCCAGGTCGAGCGAGCGACCGCGATGCTGGCCCAGGCCTGAGGCGATCGATGTCCATCATCAACTACGCGCAGAAAGAGATCAGCTTCAAGGTCGTGTACTACGGCACCGGAGTCGCGGGCAAGACCGCCAACCTCCAGTACATCTACCGGGGGCTGCCGGACGTGAACCGCGGCAACATGGTGTCGCTCGCGACCGGAGATGATCGAACACTCTTCTTCGACTTCCTGCCCGTCTCCGCGGTGACGGTGCGGAACTTCGTGGCGAAGTTCCAGCTCTACACCGTACCCGGGCAGGTGTACTACAACATGACCCGCAAGCTGGTGTTGCGCGGCGTCGACGGCATCGTGTTCGTCGCCGATTCGCAATGGGATCGGCTGCGCGAGAACGTCGAGAGCTTTCGAAACCTCGAAGAGAATCTAAAAGAGTATGGGTACAATCTGGATGAGATCCCGTACGTAATCCAGTACAACAAGCGGGACCTGCCCAACGTGGCTCCGGTCGAGTATCTCGAATACCTGCTGAATCGCCGGAGCCGGCGGGTTCCGTACTTCGAATCGGTCGCGGTCGAGGGCAAAGGGGTCTTCGACACGCTGAACACGGTGTCGCGCATGGTCCTCGTCGCGGGCTTCGGACAAGAACAGGGGGCGCTCAATGAGTCTAAATGACAATCTAGCCATCCACGAGGAGGACGCGCAGCGCATCAACGGCGTGCTCCTGCACTTCCTGGGAGAGTCCGGGGCGATGGAGGCCCTCCTGATCGATCGGAGCGGGCAGCTCCTCGCTCGTGGTGGCGCCTCCCGGTCGCTCGATACCGTCTCGCTGTCCGCCCTCGCGGCCGGCGCCTTCAGCTCGACCGCCGCGATGGCCCGTCTGCTGGGAGAGACCGAATTCACCATGCTGTTCCATCAGGGCGTGAAGGAGAGCATCCACGTGGCCGCGGTGGACGAGCACGCGATCCTGCTCGCCATCTTCGACAGCCGGACCACAGTGGGCATGGTGCGCCTCTTCGCCAAGGAAGCGGGAACCGCGATCGGCGCGATCCTCGCCGAGACCCGCACACGCCCGCAGCGCACCGGGACGCTCGCGACGCCGCTGCGCAAGGACGAGGTGCAGTCGACTCTCCGGGAGCGCCCGGTCTGAGCTGACGGACACCAGCCATGGCCCAGACCGAGAGCAAGCCCCTGTCGCCTGAAGAGAAGCGCTCCCTGGCCGAGTCGGCCCGGCTCTGCGAGATGATCGTGGAGGCCAACCCCTCGGACACCGGGGCGCTCGAGACCTTGAAGGAGATCTATACCAAGCTGGGCGATCGGGAGAATCTCGCCCGGGTGGTGGCGCGCCTCGCCGGCACGGTGGGGGGCCGACCCTCCGCGAGCGTGACCCCGACGCCCGAGGTGGCGACCGCCCCGGCTCCGCCGCCGGCCCCCGCGCCGGTCGTCGAGCTGGAGCCGGTGATGCCGTCCGGTGACAACGGACGCGGGGCGGGCAAGCGGGCGGCCGTGATAGCGAGCGAGCGACGGGGAGGCAGCCTGTCCCGTCTCGGCGACCGGCTGGTGGCCGAGAAGCTCATCTCGACCGAACAGCTGCAGCGGGCCCTCGCCGAGCAGAAGGGCAGCGCGGACAAGCTGGGGACCATCCTGGTCCGGCTCGGGTTCATCACCGAGGACAGCCTGGTCTCCTTCCTGTCCAAGCAGTACTCGATCCCCGCCATCACGGTGGCCCAGGTCGATCCGGATCCGGACGTGCTGAAGCTCGTGCCCGAGCAGATCGCGAAGAAGCACAGCGTGCTCCCCATCAAGCGGATGGGGAACGTCCTGACCCTCGCGATGGCCGATCCCACCAACGTCTTCGCTCTCGACGACGTCGGGTTCATGACCGGCCTGCAGATCCAGCCGGTGGTCGCGTCGGAGGCCGCCATCCGCAAGGCCTTCGAGCGCCTCTACGAGACCGGGGCCAGCGTCACCGACATGATGAGCGAGCTGGAGGAGGCCGACACCGACGTCGAGGTCGTCGAGGGCGGCGAGGAGACCTTCACCAAGGCCGACGTCTTCGACCTCAAGGAGTCGGCCGACGAAGCGCCGGTGGTCCGGCTGATCAACATGATCCTCACCGACGCGATCCGTCGCGGCGCCTCCGACATCCACCTGGAGCCCTACGAGAAGGTGTTCCGGGTCCGGTTCCGCATCGACGGCGTGCTCCACGAGATCATGACCCCGCCCAAGCGCCTCGAGGCTGCCCTGACCTCGCGCGTGAAGATCATGGCCACCCTCGACATCGCGGAGCGGCGGCTGCCCCAGGACGGACGCATCAAGCTGCGTTACCACCAGCGCGAGATCGACTTCCGCGTCTCGACGCTGCCGACGATCTTCGGCGAGAAGACGGTCATGCGTATTCTCGACAAGGACGCCCTGCAGCTCGATCTGACCGCGCTGGGCTTCGATCCCTGGAGCATGGAGCAGTTCACCAAGGCGATCCACAGCCCCTACGGCATGATCCTGATCACGGGGCCGACCGGCTCGGGCAAGACCACCACGCTCTACTCCGCGATCCACACGATCAACTCGCCCGACATCAACATCATGACCGCGGAGGATCCGGTCGAGTACAACCTGAAGGGCGTCAACCAGGTGCAGGTGAACGACGAGATCGGGCGCACCTTCGCGGCCTGCCTGCGCAGCTTCCTGCGGCAGGACCCCGACGTGATCCTGGTCGGTGAGACCCGAGACCTGGAGACCGCCCAGATCGGTATCCGCGCCGCCCTGACTGGCCACCTGGTGCTCTCCACGCTGCACACCAACGACTGCCCGTCCACTCCCGCCCGGCTACTCGACATGGGCATCCCGCCCTTCCTGGTCTCCTCGTCGCTGCAGCTCATCCTGGCCCAGCGCCTCGGCCGCCGGGTGTGCCGCGACTGCAAGGAGCCCTACGAGGCGAGCGAGGAGAGCCTGGTGCCTTACGGGCACGTGCCCCAGGGACTCGGCACCGTGAACTTCTACAAGGGCAAAGGGTGCCAGACCTGCAACTTCACCGGGATGAAGGGCCGGGTGGCCATCTACGAAGTCATGCCGGTGACCACCGAGATCCGCGACTTGATCTTGCGTAACGCGACCACCAACGAGATCCAGGACGCGGCCTGCTCGCAGGGCATGAAGACCCTCCGCCAGAACGCGCTGCAGAAGGTGATCGACGGCGTGACGACGGTGGAGGAAGTCCTGCGGGTGACGCTAGGAACCTAGGGCGGGCTCAGGCGGCGCCGGCGGTACGCCAGGTGCCGCGCAGGCGATCCACCGCGCGGCCGAGGGCGGCGCGGACCACCTCGACGTTCACGTTGCGGTCGGCCACCAGGGTGACGTAGCCGACCGGGCTGCCCCCCACGAAGACGGTGCCGTCGTCCGCCGAGAACAGCGCGGTCCGGAATGCGCCGCGATCGAGACGCGTGGCCCCCAGCTCCAGCTCTCGTCCCAGGGTCGCCGCGAGCGCGGCGAGGGCCTCGACCGGGAAGCGTGGCGGCAGCTCGGAGGTGATCACGAGCCCGTCCGGGGTCACGATGAGCCCCCCCCGGACCCCGTCGAGCCGGATCAGCTCGAAGAGCGTCTCGCGGAACGCCTGCGCTCGCGAGGGCCGCGGGACGGCGCTGCCCACATCGCGGGGCGCGCTCGAATCGGCGGGAGTCTGGGAGTCGGCCACGACTCAGCTCTTGATGTTGAGGTCGGTCCACAGCCGGCCCAGCTGCACGAGCCCGGCGCCGACCTCGATCTCGCGGGGCAGCGCGACTCCGAGGATGACCCCGCCGTCGCTCCGCATGAACATCATCTCCGACGAGCCCTCGACGACGCCGCGGCGCAGCGCCCCCAGGCCCGCGCGCGCGAGGGTCGCGGAGGCGATGCGATAGACCTGGGTCATGTGGAGCGTCAGCTGCCGCTGCCGGTCCTCGCTGCCCTGCGCGAACACCATGGTTCCGTCCGCGTGGGTGAGGATCAGATCGTGCGCGCCCGGAGGCAGGCGGAGCCGCTCGGTGTTGATCGCCCCGACGGCGCTCGGCGTCGCCACCGCGGGCGCGGACCACGTCGCGACCATCTCCTGCAGCGCCTTCGCTTCTGGGAAGTCGGGGAAGTACTGGATCGCCCGATCGAGGAAAGGCCGGCACCCCTCGATGTCGCCCTCTTCCAGCGCGATGCGAGCGAGGCCGAAGAGGGCCCGCGGGTGGTACGGGTCGAGGGAGAGCACCCGCCGGAACGATGTCTTCGCCGCCGGCATCTCGCGGAACACCACGTGGAGGTAGGCGTCCAGCAAGTGCCCGACCGCGATGTTGGGGGAGACCCTCAAGCCCTCGGCGATCAGATCGGCCGCCTCTTCGTAGCGGCCCTCGTGCCGGTACTGGTCGGCCAGGCGGAACATCGTCGCCGCAGAACGCGGCTTGACGAGCCCGGTGAGACCGCTCCAGGTGCGCTCGAGGAACGTGGCTATACCCACGCGCCGACCTCCCTCGTCCAGGGGTTGCCCAGCCTGGAGATCATCGTTGTCGCCATCATAGCATGCACCCCCCGAGGGGGTTCCAAACTCCGGGGGGTCCCGTCCCGCCGATGCTATAACTGCTCGCGGCGACACCATGCGCCCACGCCTCGATGCGAGATCCCTGGCCGCCGTCCTGCCCGCGACCATCCTCGTGCTGGTCCTGGTGGCCGCCGCTGGCCTCTTCGTGGCCGATGGTGCTCGCGTCATCCGCTTTCCGTACCCGATGGACTACGGCGAGGGGCCCCTGCTGGATCAGACGCTGCGCCTGGGCCGTCTCGAAGGTATCTATCGCCCGAGCCCGACCTCGTCCCCGTACACGATCAGCAACTACCCTCCGGTCTATCCGCTCGTGCTCAGTCCGCTCGGCCGACTGCTGGGCCCCGCGTACTGGTACGGGCGCCTGCTGTCGTGGGTCAGTATCGCCGCCGCGGCGGTCTTCCTCGGCCTCGTCCTGCACGCCCTCACGGGTGATCGGGCGGCCGCCGTCATCGGCGCGCTCTCACTGCTGGCCCTGCCGCCGGTGTCGTACTGGTCGTCGCTCTTTCGAGTGGACGCGCTGGCGCTCGGCCTGAGCCTGGGCGCGATCTGCGTGATCGTGCGGCGCCCCGCCGGCCGCCTCACGGTGCCGGTGGCGGCGCTCCTTTTGACCGCCGCGATCTACACCCGCCAGTCGTACGGACTGGCCGCGCCGCTCGCGGCCTGTCTCTGGCTCGGTCACGTCACCTCGTGGCGGCGGGCTCTCGCGCTCGCGGGTCTCACCGGAGGACTGGGTGCCGCCCTCTTCCTGGGGCTCGAGCGGGCGACCAACGGCGGCTTCTCGTTCAACATCGTCTCCGCCAACCTGAACGACTACCAGGCGGGGTCGCTCGTCGCGTACCTGACCGACGTCTGGACCTTGATGCCCGTCACCCTGGCCGGGGTCGGTCTGTTCCTCGTGCTGGCGCCCTGGTTCCGGGTGCGGTCGTGGCGGCTGGTCGCGCCGTACCTCCTGGGCGCGGTGGTATCCGGGCTCACCATCGGCAAGGTCGGCTCGAACGTGAACTACCTGATCGAGCTGGGTGCGGGTGTGAGCCTGGCCATCGGCGCCCTCCTCGCCTGGCAGCGGCCGCGGCGGGCGGCTCACGCGACGATCGCCCTCCTGCTGGCGCTCGACCTGGCCCTGGTCGTCCTGGCGTCGCCGTACCGCACCGTCACCCACGTCCGCCTCAAGCAGGGCGACGAGGCGCGCCGTCTGCTCGACGTGGTCCACCGGGCGCCGGGCGAGGTGCTCGCCGACGAGGACATGGGGCTCCTCCCGCTGGACCGCCGGCCGATCGTCTTCCAGCCTTTCGAGATGACCCAGCTCGCGCGGGCGGGCCGCTGGAACCAGCGGCCGTTTCTCGACGAGATCGAGCGCCAGGCCTTCGCGGCGATCCTGATCTACCGGATTCCCGACCTGCCGCTGCACCGGCAACGGTGGACGGACGAGATGCTGACCACGATCGATCGGCGTTACGTCCTCGCGGAGCGGGTCGGCCTCACCGAGGTGTATCGCCCGCGTCCGGGCGGCTGAGCGCGGGGTCACCCGGCGGGGACCGGCTCAGCGGCCGCGGGCCGGCGGCAGCTCGATGAGCCAGAACTTCTGGTCGCCCTTGATCATCCGCGTGCCCTCGGTGAAGAACGCGGTCATCAACGCGAGCTTCGCCACGTTCTCCTCGCGCGGGCGCTGCTCGTCCACGATCGGCGAGCGCTCGTAGTCCCCCAGGATGTCGTGCCGCACCAGGAGGTGGGTGATCCCGTCCGCCCGTGCGCGCTCCCTGATCTCTTCGACGCGGCTCGCCGCGCGCACGTACCGGGTCAGCGTGTAGTCCTCGAAGATGAAGTCGGAGAAGGCCGGCCGGTCCAGGTGATAGGTGTCGCGTCGCATGTCGATGAGCCACACCGTCGCGGTCGGCGGGAGGTCACGGTTCACGATCTGGTAGTAAGGGTAGTAGTCGAGACGGCGGGTGAGATAGTCCTCCCGTCGCTCGCCCCCGAGCACGACCCGCAGCGGATCGACCTGCAGGAACCAG
>Ga0210407_10004655_pt1 | contig 10752 bp, 10 predicted proteins | sample IncBWC27MmetaG_FD_150860 | JGI IMG/M metagenome (GOLD analysis project Ga0210407, IMG submission 150860) | Forest soil microbial communities from Barre Woods Harvard Forest LTER site, Petersham, Massachusetts, United States - Inc-BW-C-27-M | ecosystem: Environmental > Terrestrial > Soil >... | reverse complement strand
CGGCGGCTGCAACTCCGATGACCGCTCATCCCGAAAGCGAGCGTGATATCGCCAGCTACCAGCCCGCGAAGTGAAAGCCGCTCGGCGAGCCGCTCGAGCATCGTGCGCATGACAAATCCGAGCGGCTCGAGGTTCTCGATCCCGTATTCCAGTTCGGTAGCTTCAGTGAAGAGCTCGGCGCGGCGGCGCGGCACCAGCGGCGCATTGCTTCCGCCGCGCGCCAATCGGACCAGCTCCACACCGCGGCGGCCAAGCCGGGTGCCTATTGCGTCGGGACTGAGCCGCGCCAACTCGCCGAGGCGGCGCATCCCCCATCTTGCGAAAGTGATCTCCAGATCGTCGCCGCGATCTGATTTTCCGAGCGCGAGCATGTCGAGCGGCAACCAGTTCAGGAACTCGCGTTCGCGTCCGGCTTCGATCACGCGCACGCCGCCGCATCGCGCGGCCAGATGCGCCAGCTCCTTGTTGGCGGCGATGCCGATAGCGGGTTGCATGCCGACTCTTCGCACGCATCGCGTCAACTCGGCGGCGATTTCTTCTTCGCCCGGGTAGATGCGATTCAACCCCGCGAGATCCAGCGATACGCATCCCGACGTACCCGACTCGACCACCGGCGAAACCGATTCGGCCGCATCGAGCAGCGCCGAATGCGCCGAGCTTTCCGCGGCGGACGAGCTATGAACAACAACGAGATCGGAAGAGACGGTGCGCGCCTGCGCAATCGTCATCCCGGCGCGGATTCCCAGCTCACGCGCGCGGGTCGAGACGGCGTCAAGATCGGCGTGCGGTGCAAGGCTTCGGGCAATCGCCAGCACCTTGCCTTCGAGCTCAGGATTTGAGCGCACCAGCGCCGCGATCGAAAAATCGGCGACCATGATGCACGCGATACGAGCCATCGGACAACGCCATGCTAGCTGCGACATGCGACGCGCGGGGCAAGATCGGAAAATCGAGAATCGGTAAGCTCGGCAATTTCGACAAATTTATGTTCAATCGGATCGATCAGCGCACGGACCCGAACCCGCCGTCCCGTCCCCCCCATCTTGTTTCGCGCGATCATTGCATCAACGGTGAGTCCGTCGAACGTCACCGGTGAGCCAGGCGCGAGCCGGCTGAATGACGTCTCGGCGCGAGTGGCGGCGAGACTCAGCGCCGCGAACGTCCCGCACATCCGCCACGGTGCGAGCGCAATTACGGCGGCGCCGCTGCGCTCGGCCGCGCGCGCGATTCGCAGCGCCGATGCATGCGTGAGCGCGCGCGGCGTCTCGCCGAAATCGATCACGACCAGGCCGAAGCCGCCTGCCTCGAGTACAAGCTCGGCCGCCTTGACGATCGCGGATTGCCGACGCGCGAGCAGACTCGTCGCAAAGCGCGGCATCCTCGATGCCGCCGTCATCGACGCCCACAGCATCCTGCGCAGCTCCACGCCGGCCGCGGCCATGCTCTCCGGATCGAAACTGCCCGAACTGTCGAGCCATGCGGCGACCTCGCCGCGGTGGGTGGCCGAGGCAGCAAACGATGCGGCAATCGAGGTCTTGCCGGACCCGGGCCGGCCGGTGATTTCGCTGATTCGCCCGCGCGGGATTCCGCCGTCGATCAAGTCGTCGAGCGGGGCGAGGCCGGAGCTTAAACGCCGATGCTTAACCGTGAGCTCGCGACCGCGGAAAACTCCTGAAAATTCAAGTAGTTGTGGCTTTTCGACCGAGGTATGCGACCGCAATCTAATTGCCGGAATCTTGGGAGAAGCGGGGTCGTTCCACAACGATTTTGGCAAAGCGGCCACATATTCGTTTTCGCTCTTTCTTCGCCTTTTGTCAAACTGAAAAGTTTGCGGCGATCATTCTTCCATCTGGACGCGAGTGGTGCCGTGCAGGAAGGGATCGAAGCGGCGGACGAGAAAGCTACTGAGGAAGAGTTTTGCGAATGCAATCATCGGTGCGCTGGTGACGACCCGGCTCATCAGAGAGTTCGACAATACGAACCGTGGGCCGACTTGCTGCATGTCCTGGATTGTCACGACCTCGGGCCATCGCTCGGCTTGAATATTGCGCGCGGCGAAATCGAGAGTGGCGGCGTCGGAGCGCATCGCAAGCGCGCGGCCGAGATGGTTCGCGGTGACGACCGCGTCACGCAGCGCGACGTTGATTCCCTGTCCGCCGACCGGGGACATCGGATGCGCCGCGTCGCCGATGAGGAGCAACCCAGGCGCGGTCCATTCGCGCAGCCGTTCGCAGATTACGTCGAGCAGAAAGGGATGGGTGAGAGCGCCGCGATTGGCCGCGAAGAATTGCCGCAGGTCTTCGGACACATACGGCGCCATTTCCTTGAGCCATCCGTCGGCGCCCATTTTGCGGATATCGCCGAAGGTGCCTTTGTCGATTATCCAGCCGAACTGCATGTGCCCTTCGGGCGACGGATAGATGATGAGCAGGTGGCCGCTGCCGAGGTAGGCGCGCCCGACGCGGCCATCGAGAAAATAACCGGGGATGTGGCCCCACATGACGTCGAAGCCCTGCATGATCCGGTCTTGCGGGAAATCGGCGCGCTTGCGAATCACCGATGCGCGGCCGTCGCATGCGATAACGAAGTCGGCGCGAAAATCGCGCGGGCCTGCGGTGGTATCGGCCTTTACTCCGACCACGCGATCATTTTCCTCGATCAGATCGCGGACCGTGGTGCCGCGCTCGAGCGTGAAGCCGGGGAATTTGGCCGCCTCGGCGACAATCATCTCGAGCATCGCAGGCTGCGGCACGACCAGCGGTTGCGGATCGAGGCCCGCAAGCGGGATCGAAATCAACCGCCGCTCGCCGCGAAACAGTTCGACGGTCGCGAGCGACTTATGGGGCAAAGCGTCGAACTGGCGGCGAAGCCCGGCCTCGTGGAGTGCGGCGATGCCGGAGGGCATCAGCACTTCGCCGCGGAACTCGCGCGCGAAGTCGGTCTGTCGTTCGAGCAGCGTCACGGAAACGCCGCGCTTTGCGAGCAAGTAGGCGAGGGTGGCGCCCGCCGGTCCCGCGCCGACGATGATGGCTTTGGACATGTCGCCTCCGATGGGAGTGGAGGTACTCCAGCAACGGGGTGCTATTCAATAGTCGGAAGATGCTGTCCTTGGAAGAAGATCGCTCGCGGTGAGTCCGGTGCGCTGGATTTATGGCAGACGACCTTAACGCCTGCGCGATTCCGCAGCCGGGGCCGGGAAGAGGAGTGCCGTGCCGGTTCCAGGGCCCGCGGACGACAATCGAGCTCTTGACCATAGTACGACCGTTCTATATAGTACGAGCGTTCTATGAAACGCGCCGCCAAAGCCACCGTACTCTATCATCGCGAGGATGCCGCCAAGACCCGGCGCGACATCCTTTCCGTTGCCACTGACATAGCTTCCGCAGAAGGACTGGAAGGACTCTCGATCGGAAGACTGGCGAACGAGTTGGGAATGAGCAAAACCGGAATCTTCGCTCACTTTGGCTCCAAGCGGCAGCTTCAGCTTGCGACGGTCGACGCGGCCAGGCAGATCTTTCTTGAAAAGGTTGTACAGCCGTCACTCAAGCAGGAGCGGGGGATCGGGCGGCTCCAGGCGATGCTGGAAAACTGGCTTGGATACGTAGAGCAGATCGTATTTCGCGGCGGCTGCTTCTTTGCGGCAGCCTCGGCTGAGTTCGACAGCCGTCCGGGCCCTGTCAGAGATCAGATTGCCCGGCTGACGAAGACGTGGTTGAGAGGTCTGCAGGACGAGACCGCATACGCGGTAGCTCACAAAGAGCTTCGGGCGTCGATCGATCCTGCGCAGTTTGCATTCGAGCTGCACGCCTTTGTTCAGGAGGCGAACTGGGCCTTCAAACTCTTCAACGACAAGTCCGCGTTTGTACGTGCCCGCCGAGCCATTGGCAATAAGATCGCCTCGGCCGGGCTTCATGATCGGATTGGAAAACCGAAACAGGAGAGAGCCCAATGACTGAGTCAGCTCGAGATCGTCAAGGATTCTTGAGGTATGCGCTGATAGGAAATGCCTCGTTCTCGACAATGACAGGCCTGTTTGTCATCGTCGCGCACGATTGGATCGCAAACCTTCTAGGAGTAGCGGGAAATGATGCTGGTCTGGTCGGCCTTGGAATAGGACTTCTGGTTTTTGCGGCGACTATTCTGATCAACGCCAGACGTCTCGAGCTCAGGCTAGTGGAAGCGTGGGCTGTGGTGCTGATGGACTTGGCGTGGGTGGCGGGCAGTTATGTTATTTTGTTAGTCGTGCCGCTCACCATCGTGGGAAGATGGGTAGTCGCGGCGGTCGCGGATCTGGTTCTTGTTTTCGCGGTGCTGCAATCGGTGGGAATCTACCGCATCAGGAGTCACACGCACTCAGAACAGCTCAGCCACGGTCCATCCGCTTAGCCTGAAATTTGATCGCGAGATGACTTTTCCTCTTCCCGCCGCTCGCGAATCGCAAGATAATTCCGGTGGTGGAGCTAAGCCGTTGTCGGAAATTCGGTCATGAAGACTCGCTACGTAAACTGGCAGATCTGGGCGGGATTCCTGCTCAGTCTTGCCGCCTTCGGTGGCTACCCGCTTTTCTTCGCGCGGTTTCCCTTCACGCGTGACGTACCCTGGGTAAACTTTGTCCTCTTTGGTGCGGCCGCAATCCTATTGGCCGCAGGCCTGCAACGCGCCTTCTCGGCGCAGGGACTCTATCGAGGAAAAATAGCAGGTCCGATACTCACAGTCGTAAGCCTTGCCGTGATGGGATTCTTCGTGTCTCTCGTGTTCGTTCAGTCGAGGCGACTCCCCGCCTCTGTGGGCGCGCCTCGAGTAGGCCAGAAAGCGCCGGACTTTACCCTGCCTGATATCAACGGTAAGCCCGTGTCGCTGTCGGGCCTGCTTGCCGAGGCTCAAGCCTCTCCGTTGGCCAAAGAGAAACTGCCGCGAAGCGTCCTGCTGGTTTTTTACCGCGGTTATTGGTGACCGTTCTGTAACTCCGAGTTGCGGGGTATTCAACAGAATCTCGATAGGTTCGAAAGCCTCGGCGTGCGTCCGATCGCAATCAGCGTGGACACTCCGGAGCTCTCGCGAAATCTTTGCGTCACTCGCGGGTACACATTTACCTTCCTGTCCGACCCTAAAGCGGAAGTGATCAGGCGTTACGATCTGGCCCATGCGAGCGCCGGCATCAAGGGACAGGATATTGCGCGCCCCGCCGAGTTTCTCGTCGATTCCTCGGGTACCGTGCGATGGGTGAACCTGACGAATGATTTCCGGGTGCGGGCACGGCCCGAGCAAATGATCGAGGCGGCGAGACAACTTCGCTCGCGATAACAAGAACGCGCAGGCAAGATAGCTGCGTTAGACTTCGCGAGAGGTTTGATCGTCGATCAGTGTTGCCAGGCCGTCGCGGTAGGGGGTTGGTTTCAAGTCGTCGACGATTGCTCGGGCGATTGCCACTTGTTCCGCGGCCAGGCGCCGGGATTCGGCTACTATTTTTGGATCGCGGAGCAAGTCCAATGCGCGTTCGAGCGTTGCGCCTTCCATTTTGGTTCCGTTTTGGAAGAGGGTGCGTAGTTCGGGGATTCGTTCGACGCCCAGCACTACTGGCAGCGACGGAATTCCGGCGCGCAGATCGGAGCCTACTGGTTTGCCGATTTTTTCTTCGGGGCCGAGGATGTCCAGCAAGTCGTCCACCATTTGGAATGCGAGGCCCATCGCGGTGCCGAGCTTCGCCATCGCGTCGATGGTTCCCGATGACGACCCTGCGAGATCCGATGCTACCTTGCCGCCGGCGTGGAAGAGCGACGCGGTTTTTCGATTGATCACCGCGAGGTAGTCCTTCAATGTCGCGGCCGCGCTGTGACGGAAGCGGGTCTCCATCACCTCGCCTTCGGTGAGCTGGATGCATGCCTGCGCGGCGGTGCGGATCATTTGCTCCTCGAATCCGGCGCATAGTTCGAACGCGCGGCAGAACAGGTAGTCGCCGGCGATTAGCGACGGGCCGAAGCCATAGCGCGCGAACGCTGACGGTTTTCCGCGCCGGAGCAGGCCGCGATCGATGATGTCGTCGTGCAGCAGGGTCGCCGAATGGATCAGCTCGAGCGCGATTGCCGCGTCGATGGCCATCTCAACTTTCGCATCCACGCCGCCGCACGCGCGGTACACCAGCAGTATGAACGTTGGACGCAGCCGCTTGCCGCCGGCGTCGACGAGGTAATGGTAAATTTCCGCGATGATCGGTTCGCCGGAATCGAGCAGCCGCGACAGCTTTACTTCCGCGGACGCGAGATCGGCCTCAACCAGGCGCGCCGGACTTAGCGGTTCGGGCGTGGATGCGGAAGCGAGTTGGGTTGCTTTGGTTTTCACAAGGATCGGTGGTTAGCGAAATAAATCGGCTTCGGCGGGACGAATCAACACCTTCGCGCTGCCTTCGAATGGTTCGTACTTGTAGCCGCGCATCACGACGGCGGGAGTGGCGCCCGCTTTTTCCATCAGCAAGCCGGCGCTCGACGCGATCTCGTCGGCGATCGCGACGACGGTGTGATGCAATTCGCGGCCGCCCAGGTCGGTGGTGCCGCGCAAGTCGAGGATTGGATTCATCCCGGCGATTCCGAGGCATACTTCGGTGAGTCCGTCGCGCCACGGACGGCCGAACGTGTCGGTGATCAGCACCGCGATGGTGACGTCGAACTTTTGGCGCATCGCGTCGCGCAGGCGCCGTGCCGAGGCGTCAGGATCTTCGGGCAGCAGGATCGCGATGTCATCTTCGAGGCTGTTGGATTCGTCGACGCCCGCATTTGCGCAAACCCATCCGGGCCCGGTCTCGACGATGATGACGCCATGATCGTTGCGCACGATTCGGCTGGTCTGGCGCAACACGACTTCGACCGCGCGCGGATCTTTTTCCCATCGCATCGCGAGATTTTTCGCGAATTCGGAGGGTTCGAAATCCTTCAAAGCGACCACGCGGCCCTCGGCCTTGGAGACTACCTTCTGACAAACGACAAGAATATCGCCGTGCTCGAGATGGAATCCGGTGGCGTCGAGTCCGCGGCTGATCAGCGCGGCGAGATCGTCGCCCGCCTTGATCATCGGGATGTGCTCAATCGCAGTGAGACTTAACGTGCGCATCGGAACGACCAGCCTACTATACCTCAAGCTCGCGCAGAACTACTTCGGCGAGGCGGGCGGCGCGCTCGGGGGTTGTCATGATGATGTCGGTGGCGACTGCGCGCATCCCGAGTTGCTCGATTGGTTCGACGTAGCGGCGGTCGGAATTGTCGAGAATGAAGAGGCCCGCGATGTCGCGATAGAGGCGGGCGACGCCGAGAGGCGAGACTTCCATTCCGAGTCCGCGGAGCATCTTGTCGGCGGGGCCCTTGATCGTGCGGCCGCCGACAATTGGGCTGATTGCGGCGACGCGCGATTTGCGACGCACCATCGCGTCGCGCACGCCGCGCAGATTCAGTATCGGTCCGAGCGATACGAACGGGTTGGACGGCGCGAGGATAATGGCGGCGGATTTTCGGATCGCATCGAGTACTGCCGGGGTGGGGTGCGCGTCGCGGATTCGCCGCAGTTCGATTTTCTCGACGATTCCGCGCGCGCGCCCGCGCACGAAGTACTCCTGAAACGGAATCGCGGGCTTACCTCGCAATTTGACGAACGTGCGGACGCGATCGTCGCTCATCGGCAAAATTCGCGAGCGAACTGAGAATGCGTCCGCTACTTCAGCGGTGATTTGCGTGAGCGACACGCCATTGCGCATTCGATCGGTGCGATAGAGATGGGTCGCGAGATCGCGATCGCCAAGGCCGAACCACGGCTTGCCGTAAAAGCGCGCGAGTGCCGGAAGTACGTTGAACGATTCGCCGTCGAGGCCCCATCCCTGTGCGCGATTCACCACGCCGGCGAGCGTGTAGGTGACGGTGTCTATATCGGGCGAGACGTGGAGTCCGTAAAAGGTTTCGTCGTCGCCGGTGTTGACGACGACGGTAATCCTTGCGGGATCGATGCGGCGAACTAATCCGCGAATGAACTTAGCTGCACCCACTCCCCCCGCTAGCGTGGTGATCTGCCGCGAGAGGCGGGGACGCGATCGGCCGCGCTCCATTGGGTGCCTTTCTTCCGTAGAGTTTTTTGTAGAGTGTGGTGCGCTCGACGGCCACGCGGCCCATCTCGAGCGCTTTTTCCTCGAACAAATCGACCGGCACGAACTCGCCCGCGTCGCCGCCGGCCTGCGCGGTGATGCTTTCTTCCATCAGAGTACCGGAGAAATCGTTGCATCCCGCTTTGAGCGTGAGCGCGGCGAGATCGATACCGCACTTGACCCATGAGGTCTGAAGGTTGTCGATCTGCCCGCGCAGGAACAGGCGCGAGAATGCGTACATCTGGAAGTCGAGCGTGCCGCGATCGACCGGCGAGATCAGGCCCTTGCGATAGAGCACCGTGTTCTGATGGATGAAGCGCAGCGGCACGAACTCGGTGAAGCCGTGGGTTTGCTTCTGGATGGTGCGGAGCAAATCGAGATGATTGACGACGTGGAGTGGCGTCTCGACGTGGCCGTACATCACGGTTGAAGTTGTAGGCACACCGAGTGAATGCGCGGTGGTGATGATCTCGACCCACGCGGCGACGTCGACTTTCTTGTGGCTCAAGATCTCGCGCACGCCGTCGTCGAGGATTTCGGCCGCGGTGCCGGGAATCGAGCCGAGGCCGTGATCGCGAAGCATCGCGATGTACTCGGGATAGTCCATGCGCACACGTTTCGCGCCGTACATTATCTCCATCGGCGAGAACGCGTGGATGTGGATCTGCGGAAACGCGCGCTTCATCGCGTCGAGCAGGTCGCGATACTTGAACGGCGGCATGTCGGGATTGATGCCGCCCTGCATGCATACTTCGGTCGCGCCGCGCGCGACGGCGTCGGCAACTTTTGCGACGATGGTTTCGTCGGAGTGATCGTAAGCGTCGGATTCCCAGCGCTGTCGCTTGAATCCGCAGAACTGGCATCCCACGAAACAGATGTTGGTGAAATTGATATTGCGATTGACGACGTAGGTGACTTCGTTGCCGACATCCTCGGCGCGTGCGATGTCGGCGCACTTGACGGTCGCGCGGAGGTCGTCGCCGTCAGAGGTGTAAAGCAGCAGTCCTTCTTCGGGCGTCAGTTCTTTTTTCTCAAGCGCGCGCGCGAGTGCGTTGCGGATCGGAACGGTCGCCTTGGCGAGGAGAGCGTCCACGGGCGTGGCTTCGATTTCATCGACGTAGTTGCGCCAAAATTCCAGATTCACGCTTGGCCTCCGGTCGTCTCGATAGCGGCCTGCATCGCGCGCACACGCGGCGCGATCGCAGGGTCGAGCCATTTATCATCGATGTATTCCGGATAAATTGCGAGCCTTTCGATGAGGTTGAAACCGGCGCGCGCGCATCGCTCGCCGAGGTTCGCGAGATGCGGCCACGGCGCCTCGGGATTGACGTAGTCCTTGCTGAGCGGCGAAATTCCGCCCCAGTCGTTGATTCCGGCGTCGAGGAACAACTCGATCTGGCGCGGCGAAAGGTTCGGCGGCGCCTGCACGTTCATCGACGGACCGAGCACTAGGCGCGCAGTCGCGATCGCGCGGGCCATGTCGTACGCGTCGGGCTCGGGCGCATCGGACATCGCGATTTCGGGCTTGGCGCGAAAATTCTGGATGATCACTTCCTGGATATGGCCGTGGCGCTCGTGACTATCGCGAATCGCCGTTAGGCTCAGCGCGCGTTCGGGCAGAGTCTCGCCGATTCCGATCAAGATGCCGGTCGTGAACGGAATCCGCAGCGCGCCCGCGTCGTCTATCATCTTAATGCGGAGCGCGGGATCCTTGTCGGGCGCGGCCTGATGGACTCCGCCGCGACCGCGCAGGCGCGGCGAAATGTTCTCGAGCATCAGGCCCATGCTTGCGTTGAGCGGTCGCAGCGCTCGCATCTCGTCGAAGGTCATCAAGCCGGCGTTGGTGTGCGGCAGGAGACCCTCGGCGATCGCGATCTCGCAGGCGCGGCCGACGTACTCGATCGTGGTGCGCACGCCGAGCGTCGCGAGCGTCTCGCGATACTCCTTGAATGCTACTTCGGGCTTGTCACCGAGGCACATCAGCGCCTCTTTGCATCCGAGCTCAGCGCCGCGGCGCGACCACTCGGCAATCTCGTTCGGCATCATCGTCCACGCGCCCGGATCGCCGGGATCCTTGCGGAACGTGCAGTAGGTGCATCGATCGCGGCACAGATTCGTGACCGGAAGAAAAACTTTCCGCGAGTAGGTCACCTCGCGCCGGTGACGGCCACGGTCGCGAAGTTCGGCGGCAGCGGAGAGCATCGCGTCGAGATCTGCGTCGGGACACTCGATGAGCGCGATCGCGTCGGCGTCGGTAAGACGCGCGCCGGCGAGTGCACGATCGAGGATCTCGCGGATTGACGCGCGTCCGCACACGTCTGCAGCGAGTGTTGGATGTGCTGACGCCATCATTTGCGGTTATAGGCCATCGAGTGTGCGCGAGGCAACCTTAGTTGCAAAATAAGACTGGCGATCATGCAGCGCGTAGCGGACTGACCTCGTCGATGAAAAAGATCGCATCGGCCTGCTCGACGATCGCTGCGCGCACGCCGGGCTGGCCGTCCATCTTGATCAGCGCTTTAGAATCGAGCAGCAGGTTGGGGAGCGGCGAGTGCTCGGCGCTCAGCGGGAGAATCAAAGCTGGCGCGATCTCGCTCAAGATGAAATTCAGCGAGTCGGCGGCCGGCTTG
>Ga0210407_10004654_pt1 | contig 10752 bp, 4 predicted proteins | sample IncBWC27MmetaG_FD_150860 | JGI IMG/M metagenome (GOLD analysis project Ga0210407, IMG submission 150860) | Forest soil microbial communities from Barre Woods Harvard Forest LTER site, Petersham, Massachusetts, United States - Inc-BW-C-27-M | ecosystem: Environmental > Terrestrial > Soil >... | reverse complement strand
CGACCGGCTGTGGAACACCCTGATTTATCGCAGCGCGGGGGCGCTGGATTTTTTGAAGGTGCTCTCGACGCATTCCGAGCTCGAAAAGATTGACCCGAATTTCCGACACGATAGACGCTGGGAGTATCTGGGACTAGTGAACGATCCGTGCTTTGAAGAGGCCCAGGGACCGGATCCGGAGCGCTGGGGTTTGTGGCTGGATAAGCGGCGCGCGGGATGCGCGCCGGACCCTTTTGAAGATGAGTCGAAATATCCCGGAGTGAAGATTGGTTCGCGCGGGACGAAGCTGAACGGCAGGGATTTCCCGGTGGGTTCTTATTACGGGTACGAAACCGGAATTGTCGGAATGCGACTCTTTCCGAATCCGGATTTCGACGCCGAGGCCGCACAACATTGGGATCCCGTTCGCTATTACACGGACAAAAGCTACTACGAGGATAAGAAACTGGTGCGGCCGTATCGCGTGGGAATGTCATGCGGGTTCTGCCATGTGGGACCCAATCCGCTGAAGCCGCCAAAAGATCCCGACAATCCTCAATGGGAAAACCTGAGCTCGAACGTGGGAGCGCAGTACTTTTGGATTGACAGGATTTTTTACTGGAAGGGCGAGCAGGACAATTTCGTGTGGCAGCTTTTCCATACTTCGCGGCCGGGGTCGCTGGATACTTCGCTGGTCTCGACGGACAGCATTAACAATCCGCGGACGATGAATGCGGTGTACATGCTGAAGGAGCGGCTGGAACATGCGACGCGGTGGGGCAAAGAGACGCTAGCGGGAGGGCAGCGCAACAACAAACAATTCAACGACTACATTCCAGTGGCCAGCAACGGAGCGGGCAACCAAACGGAGAAGCAAAAAGAAGAGCAGAGGTTAGACGCGTATTATCATCCGCCGGACACGGTGTGGACGCCGCGCGTACTGAAGGATGGCTCGGACTCGGTGGGGGCGCTGGGCGCGCTGAATCGGGTGTATCTGAACATTGGAACGTTCAGCGAAGAGTGGTTGCTGCATTTTAATGCGCTGGTGGGCGGGAAGCCGATTTCGCCGATTGAAATTTCCGTGGCACGGAAAAATTCGGCGTATTTTGCGGCGACCGAAGCACAAACGCCGGCCATGGCGCTGTTTTTTCTGAAGAGCACGGAACCGCATCATTTGGAGGATTTGCGCAAGACGGATGCGGATGCACGGAAAGCGTTGGATGCGGATGAGGCGCTGGTGCCGCGCGGGAAAGAGGTGTTTGCGGAACGGTGCGCGCGGTGTCACTCGAGCAAATTGCCGGAGTTTCCCCCGGATGTCGCGGCGCACGCATTGGATGAGGGCCGCGGATGTGGGGGAAAGAATTATCTGGATTGCTGGTCGAAATATTGGGCGTGGACGCAGACGCACGGATTCAGAGAGAAGATGACCGAGATGGTGAAGCAGCCAGATTTTCTAGAGCACAATTATTTGTCGTCGGAGCTGCGGATTCCGGTGACGCTGCTCGAGACGAATGCCTGCAGCCCGCTGGCTACGAACGCGCTGGCGGATAACATTTGGGATAATTTTTCTTCGCAGTCTTATAAGGAGCTACCGTCGGTGGGGACCATTACCTGGTACCACCCTTATACGGGGGAAGCCAGAAGTTATCAAATGCCGGCCGGAGGAAGGGGATATACGCGTCCGCCGTCGCTGGTCAGTTTGTGGTCCACCGCGCCGTATTTACTGAACAACAGCGTGGGGAAATTCAATGCGGACCCGTCGGTGAAAGGGCGGCTGGATTCGTTCCAGGATTCCATCGAGCAGCTGCTGTGGCCGGAGCGGCGGGAGAAGGATGAATTCCTGGGCGACAGAATTCCTGGAAAGATTGATCGCACTACGCGAGAAAGCTATCTGCGAATATCTGATGGTTACCTTCCGGATGCGCTGACGAAACTGCCGCGGCTTGCGCTGGTGCTCCCTAATTACATTACGCACGAAAATGGAATGATCCAGATCGGACCAATTCCCAAGGGCACTCCGGTGGGCCTGCTTACCAATTTGATGCTGCTGTCGGAGAGTACGGATCCGGAGGAACGACTGCAGCATGACAACAAACTCCTCAGTCTGGCGCTGAAAATCGGCGGCGATCTGAAGAAACTGCCCAAGGACGCCAGCGACGAAGAAAGGCGGAAAACGTTTTCCAACGCGGTGGAACCACTTTTGGAGCTGAGCAAGTGTCCGGACTTGATTGTAAATCGCGGGCATTATTTCGGCACGGATAAATTCGCGGGAGGCGAACCGGGGCTCAGCGACGCGGATAAACATGCGTTGATCGCATTTTTGAAACGGTTTTAAGGACATCGCGGCGGGAATTCCCGGCTGAAGCGGGCCATACGTGAAGTTTGAACGCCGGGAGCCCGTAAATCATGGCAACCGACTACATTTATCGATTGGCTGAGGAATCGCTCGAGCCCTGCAACGCAGCGAAAGTTCCGCTGGTGCAGAGGGTTCTCGCTGCTGCGTTTCGATCGCCGGCTGCGGACGCCATAGCTCTCGCCGCGCAGCTGGAATCGCGCCCAGACGTTCAGGCGCAGTTAGCGTCGGTCACTGGATATACCCCCAGCCAGTGGTTGCTGGACCGAGAACTTGAGCAGGTGGCGAAGCGGCGGAAAAAGGTGGGTATTGAGACAGATGTGCCACCGGCGACACCGGCGTCCAATGCCTATGCGCGAGCCGCGAAGTCCGGGCTGATGGGACTTTGTTTTTCCGGCGGCGGCATTCGGAGCGCCAGTTTCAATCTGGGCGTACTGCAGGGCCTTGCGGAGCTGGAACTGCTCAAGCAGTTCGATTATCTGTCGTCGGTATCGGGCGGGGGTTACATCCACCAGTGGCTGGCGTCGTGGAGCAAGCGGTCGAGCTTTGCGGAAGTGAACAAACAACTGATTCCACTGCCCGACGCGGGCAATCCTGGTACGCACCCGGAACCCATCCGCTGGCTCCGGCGGTATTGCAACTATCTGACGCCCGAAACGGGCCTGCTGAGCGCGGATACCTGGGTAGCGTTTGCTACCTGGTTGCGGAACACGCTGCTGAACCAGATGATTTTGATCTCTGGGATGCTGGTGCTGATCCTCCTTCCACACGTTCTGGCGTTTACGTCGCTGGTTCCGCGCAGCGCTCCCACGGCGGCGATTCTGATTGGCGTGACCTGCAGCCTGTGGCTGCTGGCGAGCGACGTGCTGGCCAGGAATCTGGCGCTGCTGCGCGGACCGGGGGCAGAGGAGCAAAGCGGCGCTGGGCAGGGCGCGGTCGAGCGATGGATCGTGTTGCCGCTGCTGCTGGCGGCGTTGCTGGTGGCGCTGCTAATGCGGATCATTTCGGCGGCACCTTTCGGAGTCAACTTGGCGCTGGTGTTTTTGGGGAGCGTAGTGCTTTTGGTGGTGCTGGCTCTGGTGATCATTTTTGGCGGGGGGGCGCCACTCTCCTTTCTAAAATCGCATCAAGACTCGTCGCACTTTGAGAGCGTGAAAGCGTTTTGGAAGCAGAAGCCCAAGTGCATCGGGCACGTGAAGTTCGTGATCGTGATCGGCGCTTTTCTTTTTGTGGCGTTGTTTTCTGCCGTTTTTGGCGCCGCGTGGGTTGCTGGGTCCATGGTGCTGGTGGCGCACCTGTGGAGATATACGGGCGCCTCGTGGTGGCGGGCCGTGGTGGTACTGCTGCCCCCGCTGATTCTGGCGGGCGCACTGATCACCGTGCTGTTCGTGCTGGGGCTGCTGGGAAGAACATTCACAGATGAGCGGCGCGAGTGGATGGCGCGGTTGACGGCCTGGATGGGTCTGTATTCCCTGCGATGGATTCTCTTCTCCGGATTTTCGTTGTTCGGACACACGATCGTGGAGCGGCTTTTGGTGAGTGTGCCTGCCGGCGTTCCGGCTCTATTGACCTGGCTTGGCGGCTCGATTGGGGGCTTGCTGGCGGGAAAAAATTCCAACAGCAGGGGCGCGACGGCCGACAGAGCACCTTCGAAGTTCAGCGCGCAGGAAGCTCTGGCGATCGTTGGACCGTATGTATTCATCGCCGGACTCGCTCTGTTGATTGCCTGGTTCGCGGATGAACTCCTGGCAAAGGCGCTGCTCGCCGGGCCGTGGGAGGCGTTCTTCACGTTTGTCCTGCCGCTGGTCTTCTGCGTGCTCTTCGCATGGCGGGTGGATGTGAATGAATTTTCCTTGCACGCTTTTTATCGCAATCGGCTGGCACGCTGTTATCTCGGCGCGTCCAACCTGAATCGGCAGCCCAATCCGTTTACCGGCTTTGATGAAGACGACACCGACGTTGCCGTCGGCGATCTATTGCCAGCAGATGAAGATAAACCCGGCGACCGTGGCAAGAAAGAGGGCGACGTCAAGAAAGGCTACGACGGCCCGTTTCCCATCTTCTGCGCCGCGCTAAACCTTACTTTTGGCGAGGATCTGGCGTGGCAGGAACGCAAGGCCGCGTCCTTTGTTTTTACGCCGCTGTATTCCGGCTACGACATGGCGTGGACCGCCTCGCGCGGTGAAAGCAATCTGCGTTTCAACGGCTATGTGGAAACCTCCAGCTACGCATATCCCCCTGAAGGCGTACACATCAGCACGGCGGTGGCGATTTCTGGCGCGGCGCTCAGTCCCAACTGGGGCTACCACACGAATCCGGCCACAGCGTTCCTGTTGACCATATTTAATGCCCGGCTCGGCTGGTGGCTTAGGAATCCGCGCACGCTCACGGAGGATGGCAAGACGTTAGAGATTCGCGGCGATGATGGGGTGCGCAAGGACGGGAAGCTCAAATTGATGATGGAGATGGATAGGCACCCGCGGCCTTCGCCGCGTTTTTCGCTTTTTGCGCTGATCCACGAACTGCTGGGGCAAGCCAATGACACCAGCAATTACGTCTATCTAACCGATGGCGGCCATTTCGATAACATGGGCCTGTACGAACTGGTGCGGCGACGCTGCCGCTATATCGTGATTTGCGACGCGGAAGAGGACTGTGATCTGCAATTCGGTGGGATCGGCATGGCCATCCGGAAATGCCGCATCGATTTTGGCGCGGAGATTACGCTCGATCTCCGCCCGCTGGCGCACATCGGAGACACGCAGTTCAGCAGCACCCACTGCGTCATTGGCAGCATTCGTTATCCCGAGGATCCCGACGTCCCAGGAACGGTGGTGTACCTCAAATCCTCGCTGACCGACGACGAGCCGAGCGATATCGTTAACTATAAAAAGGAACATCCCAGCTTTCCGCACGACACCACGGTCAATCAGTGGTTTACGGAGTCGCAATTTGAGAGCTACCGCCGCCTTGGTCACCATGTGGCCTATTCGGTCTTTGAGCCTGCCGGCCCGTACCGCTTGCCGTGCGGGACGTTCGATGGGCGATCGAAATACTTCAGCAATCTGCGGCACATCTGGTGTGCGCCCACTCCGGAAATGGATCGTTAAGGGCGCACCCGCACAACACGCTACGACGCACTGCTCATGCAGGTCCGTACGTGAGTCCCGCGATCGGATTGCCGGGTCAAACCGGACCGCTTTCCCTCGCCATAACTCTAGCCCACCGCAGAATCAATAACTTACAGCGAAACGTCCCTTCGTTGATCCAGTATGACTCCATGCCATGTTCAGTCTGCTGGTCCTTATATATGAGTACGCGCTCCTGGCGCACTCGCGTTCGTGCCCTCCAGAGTCTTCCTACTGTATCGAGGCCGCCATCGTTTTCCGGCCTACTCTGCCAAGAACCGCCCGGTCTTTGGTCTCGGCTTAAGGCTTGGTGAAGCACAAGACTGCTCGCGTCCAGCTCCATTTGATGCGGAACGGAATCTCGAGCAAGCACTTCATTCAAAGCCAACGCTTGAGCTCTGAAGAGTCGAACTGCTGGAGTATTCACGCATGAACGCACGTCGTGCTATATTCCCCCACACTCTCCCGATGTGGCACATCCTCCATCTCATCACCCGGCCCACCGAAGCCTTACTCGGAGTCTTTTGCGTTCTAAGTGCCATAGTTCTGTACCCCAATGAAGAGGGGAAGATTCAAAGCAAGTTCGAGGATTTCTGGATTCGAGTGGACGACTTCCAGAATTTGGCTCTCACGCGTCACGCCGCGTTCATGACGGGAGTAGCAAAGCTTGAAACACGTTTCTTGGACCGCGTCTTCGGCCATAGACTCATTTCGATTCGAGCGTTGGGGGTTTCTTTCTGTTTTTCGCTCGGGATGATCGCACTGCTCGCCATGCTTGTTAGTTACTTCATCATTCCCGTTCGGTATCCGGATAGCGTTGGTGCATTTACTCTCTCTCTGGGATACCTGATTTGCGCTGTGATTGTGGGTGCCGCATGCATCTGGATTCAGAACCATAATTTGGTTCGCAACTCCATTCTTATCGCCGCGCTGATTTTTCTGCTTCTCTGGATGGTGACATTCAGAGTTGGGGCTCCCGGTGTTACGGGCGAAATCAGTGTGAGGATTCTTCTCCTTGTCCTGGGGGGCTTCGGTTGCGATGTTATTTTCATTACCCTGACTCGCCGACTCCTTCGGTGGGCAGGCGAGATGACTTCTTCCTTGAAGGTTCTGGCAACAGTAATCGTGAACTTCTGCTTGGCTGTGCTCTTCGTAAGTCCACTGCTAGTTGGGGTGAACATCAAGCCAATTGGCGACCTACGGAACCAAATCCTGTTAACCATCAGCATGATTGCGGTCAGCAACATTGTGGACGCAGTCGTTGCTCTATTCTACGTGCTTTTGGCGGTGCTACTCTTGATTCACCGCGTTCTGTGGCCTCTCTTGACCCGCACCTTGTTCCGCATGACGGACATCGGCACGAAAGGCCGGCGGTCGATTCTTACCGCCGCCGGTCTTGCGCAGTTAAGTGCGTCCGTGTTCGGCGGCAAGTTCCCCGATTTGCTGAAGGGCTTGGTGAAGATTTTCGGCGGTTAGATGGGGTTATAACATGGTTCGACAGCCCAATAAGCATATCCTAGCCGTGAAACCTCAGCGTCCAGAAGTCGAGCCGATTCGCAACGAACCCTTTTTTTCGATGGAGAAATCCTAAGGGTGGCCGCACTCCGGGCACGGCAACAGGTCGCCCTCGGTATTCTTTGCCCGGAATTCTTCTCGGCACTTCAGCGCTCACAGCGGCGGGTTGCGAAGGCTCGTTCCAGCCACGGGCATGCATCAGGCGATTTCCTTTCCTACTACGCCAACGCAGTTTGCGGCGGTCGAAGCGGACTCCACCCCCTGCGGATGCCCTTCTGCTCGCACAGCCCAATTCGGCCATTTCAACAAGTCAGCGTTCAAGCGGTTATGATATTGTGACCAAGATCCATCGGGAAATAGCAGCCGCCCATCCAGACTTTGTGGGTGTAGGCTTGTCAGAGTGGTAGAGACGCAAAGCAGTTGGAGAATCCAATGCCCATTTTCATGTGCAGATGGCCGAATGGAGATTTTTCTGTAGTTAACGCTGCCACCAAGAACGACGCTATCTATTTGCTCGACGAAGTCGGCAACGGTGAAGGGTGTCCGGTCAAGATCTTGAAGACAGATTTTATGGTGCATTTCACACTAGCGGACAACGGAGAGATTGCGTTAGAACTGTTCGGCGAACTATTGGACGAGGAAATCATGGAGTTTGGATATCCATTGCTCAGCAAAGCTCTGAGCCAAAGGTACGAGTTCGATGACAACGACCATTCTGACGAAGCAAACCAAGCCCGGGAAAACGTTCGGCTGGCGGTAGTCAAAGAGCGCGAGCGTGTCACAGAGGGAAAAGCGAAACAGCCAAGGACTTTGATCGGCCAAAGATTAAAAAATGAACTTGACGCCCCCACCAACAAGATAGACCAAATTGTGGAATCCGCGGCGAAGGACGCATTGAAGAAATTGACGAGAAAAGGTAAAACGCACTAGCTTTCTCAATTGTGTAGCCGACACATTTTCCCAGATTTGTGGTTCCCGGCGGTCCACCACCCCAATGGGCTTTGTCAACAATTTTAAGCCGTTTGAGCTTTTTTATCACACGCGATTCGGCTCAGAGCCGAATCTTCTTGTACCATTCATGAAGATGTTGGTTCCCCGCGTGGGATTCGAACCTACAACCTGTTGATTCTCAGCCGAAATGATCCAGAATCCAACTGCCCTATCTGGTGTCGCTAATGAGAAATGTGGGAGCCATTTTTCCTTCATTAGTTGCATCACACTTGCTCCCACGCTAGTCGACAGAGGTTAAAGCCTATATAATTCCCTTCCAACTTACGGGGACTCCCATGATTCGTTCTTCGCCCAAAGTGTTGTCTCGAGGCATTTTTGGCAGTCGTGCTTTGGCTTCGGCCATGCTGCCTGAACACACCAGGGCATAAGACCTTCCGTTCTTGTGAATAACGCACTTCGCCACTTTTTTGGGGAACAGGAGGAGCAATGTACAAAAGCCGGTTCATCGCTGCCGTTTTGCTGACTTCCTTTCTTTGCGTAGGAGTGCAGTCTCAAGATGTACCGTCGTACGCTCTGCGCGGAACGGTGATTACCCCCACGACGGTGATTCCGAGTGGCACAGTTGTAATTGTCGCAGACAGGATTGCAGGCGTCGGAGCGGACGTCAACGCTCCAGATGCAACCACCCTGGTCGAAACGGATAGCTTTATATTTCCGGGGCTAATCGACCTTCACAATCATCTGACATGGAATCTGTTTCCGCGTTGGCCCCCCGTCAATTGGAAGCCCACCGATTGGGATCCAACCAAGAGATTCGGAGCCCGCTATGACTGGCAACAGCTGCAGTCCTATAAGGAAGACCTCGACAACCCCCACAGTGCGCTCCTCGAAGAAGGGTGGGGCTGCGACATGAACCGCTACGGCGAGGTGAAGGCCATCGCCGGAGGTTCCACCTCTTCGGTCGGTAGTCTCGGAGCCGTAAAGTGCATCGAAGGCCTCGCGCGAGACTTGGACTTCTACTCTGGCCTATACCAAGCAGACGACTTCACGTCAGAAAAGCTTGTGTACAACATTTTCCCCTTCGAAATGCGGATAAACGACGCCGATAGCGTACGGACCCGGCTATCGTCCGGTCAGCTCAAGGCGTTTATCATACACGTAGCGGAAGGAGCCGCCGGTAACGCGAGCGCCGCCCTGGAGTACAGAATGTTTGTGGCTCAGGGATTCTTGCGGTCAGGAGTCTCTATTATTCATGGCGTGCCCCTGAAAGCTCCGCAATTCCAGGAAATGGCCGCCCACGGCGTCGGCTTGATATGGTCCCCCAGAAGCAACCTCGAGCTCTATGGAGCAACCACGGATATCGCAAGCGCAAAAAGTTCCGGCGTGGTGGTTGCGATTGCCCCGGATTGGAGCCCTTCCGGTAGTAGCGGAATGCTCGAAGAATTGAAGTACGCTGAAGCCTGGAACGCTCGCCAGCATCCAAAGACGTTCGAAGACGCAGACCTCGTCAAGATGGCAACTATCTATCCAGCCCAACTCGCCGGCTTAAGCGATAAGATTGGCAGGCTCTCTCGTGGTTATCTTGCGGACCTGCTTCTGCTCAAACGCAACAGAACCGACCCCTATGCAGCCCTTTTGCACGCCACCCCCCTGGATGTCCGGCTCGTTGTCGTGGGTGGCAAGCCCATCTATGGCGACAGGGAGCTGATGGAGAAACTTCTCCCCCAAGCTGTCCTGGAGCCGGTAGGTATTTGCCACCAAGATGGAGCAAAGGTTCTTTATCTTGGCAGCGAGGCTTCTCAGGGCGGACTCAGGAAAACGTGGAAAGAGACTTCCGAACAGTTGGCTCGCGCTCTTCAGCAATGGAAGATTTCTATTGCGGAACTGGCCGAGGACTCAGAGTGCGCCAAGCAGCCGTAGCCTGCGCCCTGCCCCGCTCGGTTACAATGACCTGGACGGTGAGGAAGGCGGAGGCTCGGGTCTTCGGCCGTCCCTGGTGTGACTCCGCGCCATATCTAACCCCGGTAGCGGATCTCGACTATTCGGTTTGTCGGATGTGAGGAGGAGTTATGTTCGAAATGCGAAGGCACGCAGCGTATGGATTGACGGCGCTGCTTTTTCTGGCAATGGCATTGGTTTTGCCGGGCGCTGCTCTGTGCTCTCCCGAGGAGTTTCACGTTCCGGTGGAGTATTACAAGCTGCCGAACGGCCTGCGCGTCGTGCTTTCGCAGGATCGCACGGCGCCCACGGTCTGTGTGGGTGTCTATTACCGCATCGGCTTTCGGATTGAGCCCAGGGATCGCACGGGCTTCGCTCATCTGTTCGAACACATGATGTTTCAAGGCTCCAAGAACCTCGGCAAGATGGAGTTCATCAAACTGGTGCAGCAGAATGGCGGGGTGCTGAACGGATCCACACGGTTCGACTTTACGAATTATTTTGAAGTGATGCCCTCGAACAAACTGGAGACGGTGCTGTGGGCCGAAGCCGATCGCATGGACGGTCTCGCCGTAACGGACGAAAACTTAAAGAACCAGCAGGGCGTGGTGGGCAACGAAGTGAAGGTAAATGTGTTGAATGCGCCCTACGGCGGCTTTCCCTGGATCGACATGCCCATGGCCGCGAATTCCAACTGGTATAACGCGCACAATTTCTACGGCGACCTGCTCCACATCGAAGCCGCCAAGCTCGATGAGGTGAAGAAGTTTTTTGATACCTACTACGCGCCGAATAATGCCGTGTTGGCGATCGTTGGCGACTTCGACCCTGCCGAGGCGAAAAAACTCGTTGAAAAATATTTCGGTTCGATTAAATCAGAGCAGGTTC
>Ga0210407_10004653_pt1 | contig 10752 bp, 7 predicted proteins | sample IncBWC27MmetaG_FD_150860 | JGI IMG/M metagenome (GOLD analysis project Ga0210407, IMG submission 150860) | Forest soil microbial communities from Barre Woods Harvard Forest LTER site, Petersham, Massachusetts, United States - Inc-BW-C-27-M | ecosystem: Environmental > Terrestrial > Soil >... | reverse complement strand
AGACCAGGTCAAGATCTTCGGCATAACGGTATTATCGATAAAGCTGGTGGTGAGCTGGCGAGCCGCAAGTTGCGTGGCCGGGGCGATGTAAGTTGGAGGCAAGCCACCGGTAGCCAGGAAGCCAGCGCCATTTGGGGTAGTACACCACGCGGGCTGCGGGGTCAAAGTGCAGGCGGACTGAGGATTCAGTTCGCTTTGCAATTGGGGAGGCAGCGTAATCGAGGCGAAGTTTTGGAATTTTACGTCATAGGCAATTCCGAAGCCGGCGCGGATGGCAGTTTTGCCGCTACCGGTGGGATCGAAGGCAAGGCCAATCCGAGGAGCGATATTATTCTTGTCGGTAGTGGGCACGCCGAAGGTGATTACGCCCGGAACGCTGGAAATGGCGTTCAAGCTTTGCGTTTTGTCACCCACGGGATTAGTCCAGTATTCGTAGCGGAGGCCCAAATTCAGAGTGAGCTTCGGAGTAACTTTGACGTCGTCTTGCGCGAACACATAAAAGGCACTTTGCGTACCCAAGAAGCTGCCGGTGCCAGCACCGCGCAGCGTCCTGCCGGGCACGCTGGCGAGGTGGTCATTTACGAGATCTTGCATAGTGGGGTACCAATAGTCGCCATTGCTGCGTGGCAGGAAAAACTGGGGGTAAATAAAATGATTGTAAGTGCCGCCGAATTTAAAGGTGTGTTTGCCGTGTGACCAAGTCAACGTATCAATGATCTGATACGTATTCTGCTTTTGGTCCTGATTGTCGCCCGGGCCGATGGTGTTGAAACCCAGGTCTCCCACGGTGGTGTCAGGCGGACAGACGGTGCAGGGATTAACGAGCGCCAGAGAGAAGAAGGAATACTGAAGACGTAAATCGTTCACAACCGTATTGTTGATGGTCCAGACATCGGATAGTGCGATCTTGCGATTGTGCACAGGCTCGTTCTGATTGAAAGCGGCCTGTGTGGAATTGACCGGGCTGATGAAAGTGGCCTGGTTGAAAAGAAAGCGGGCGCCCAACTGATGATTCCCGAGTGAGTAGTCTGCATTGGCGATAGCGTCGTTTTCTCTTTGGAATAGCGGGCTAATGATGACCAGGTTTCCGATCGGAATGAGTTGATTATTAACAGTGATCGGCTTCACGTCGGCGCCTGGCGCAACAGGATAATTTGCGAGTACGTTGCTAACTGCGGAATCGGCGGCCATCGATTGCAGCCTGGCAAGGCCGGCAGCCGTGGGAGCGATGAGCGCCGTCGGCGTTCCCTGGCCATGGAGGTAAGTGAACTCGTAGGCGCCAAAAACGAAGAGCTTGTTCTTTTTCAAGGGACCGCCGATGGTTCCACCGACGCGATTGTTGTCGAAAGCAGGCTGGCCGGGAATCGTCCCGCTGGCGATGGCGCCCTTGGTCAAATTGTCGAGCGAGTTGTAGCCGCGATTCTGGTTGTACCACTCTCCCGAACCGTGCCAGACATTGGTTCCGGTCTTAGTGATGAGGCTGAACTGGCCGCCCGCCGAATGCCCGTATTCGGCGCTGAACTGATTGGTGGTTAAAGCAAATTCAGCAACGGCATCGGGGATTACGGTCGAATTGTTGCCCGTCACGCCGAGATTGTTATCGTCCACTCCGTCGACGGTAAAGTTGTTATCGCGCGGACGTGTGCCGCCCACGGAGCCGCCGACACCAGTGACGCCGCCCGGTTGAGCGGTGACGTTGGGAGCGAGAACCGCGAGATTTAGGGGACTGCCATTGAGAGTGCCGGCGGCGTTGGGGAGCTCCGAGACATCCGCAGCTCTGAAATTATTATTCAAGGTTGCGGAGGAAGTTTGTACGGCTACCGCACCGGCGGTGACTTCGACCGTCTCCGAACTTGGGCCTAGTTCGAGCTGAGCGTCTACGACGTTATCCTGATCCGCAAGTACGGGTATGTCTATTTTGAGAAAGCCTTTGAATCCTTTGGCCTCGACGGAGACCTTGTACAGACCGGGAAGGATACTAGGAAGTTCGTAGGTGCCTGCCGAGGTCGTGGTGAGGGTAGACGTGACACCAGTGCGCTGATTGGTGACGACGACTTGAGCCTCAGGAACGGCTCCGCCGGAGGGATCGAGGATCTGGCCTCGAAGTCTACCGGTTATCGCTTGGGAAAGAGTTACGCTTCCCGTAAGAAGAAGCAATATAGCGGTGAGTATTAGAGCGGTTGATCTGCGCATACTGAATTTCTCCTTCGAGGACATGTCAATAGTTGGTTCCACGCGTGCGTGACAACGCGCCGTCAGGGCCGTGGAATCCGTGGCCTGGTTGCAAGTTAGCGAGCTATCCGAAACTGGGACAACTGTCAGTTATTACAGGAGCGAGGTGAAACGATCTTGCTCAGACTGAAGTGGGCAGGCAAACGGAGACGAAGGCGTGTCGAGGAAACGCGAATCCCTACTGGTATTTCTTACAGTGTCCGTCGGGGATTGTTTTGGTTGATATGAAATTGATCTAACGGGCAGGCGGACCGTGCAGCGGCTGAGTTACGTCGATTTGATGAACCGCTGTTCCGGCGAACGCCAGCAATAAAGGTTACAAGGTGCAGAACCTGAAACCACAAGCCTTCCATGGTTATTTCTACCGAATTCTTAAGAAACAAGGGAGCCATGCGCCGGGAGGTACAAAAGACTATATCGTGAAGGGAGCTATGACCGATGGTTTTGCCGTCCTAGCGTATCCGGCCGAATATCTGAATTCAGGCGTCGTTTCCTTTATGATCAATCAATACGGAACAATATTTGAGAAGGATTTGGGCGAAGATACCGCGCAGGTAGCGCAGGCGCTAACCGTTTTTGACCCTGATGACACCTGGAAGAGAGAAGAAGAGTAAAAACGGTCAGCGCTCACCTTTTGCTGACGGCGATCAGACGGAAAGCATTCGTTCCATGTAGCGGACGTAAGCCAGAGAGCAGTTTCCTTTACGTGTAGCAAAGAACTGGATACGTGTGGTAATATTATTCTCCTCTTTATCGGAGTCGCCGGGTCGGCCGCCCCAGGGCGGTGAATCATGAACATCAAGTAGTCTCAACTAGCTTAGCGTTTTGCGGTGTTTGAGGTGTCTGTGTCCCCTCGCTCAAATCACCAAATCGCCGCAGTCGAGTCTCTGGGTGTCGGCCTTTGCCAACACAACGTAGAAGAGCAAAGGGCGCCTAAAAACTGCCGATCGAAAATAGTCCTCTCGGTTTTGGCCTCACTCTGGCTGCTGTCGGTAGCAACCGAAACGACGTGGGCTACCACACCGCGCCGCGTCCTCATCCTGCATGAGTTGGGCCTAGGCTCGCCCGGCATGGAGCTGGTCGACCACGAAATAGTCTCTGCAGTCGCAAGCTTGCCTTACCGGGTCGAGCTTTATAGTGAACATTTCGAAACCGCCCTGTTTTCAGACGAAGCTTCCCAGGACAAGTTCGCGGATTGGTATATGCGTAAGTACCGCGATCGGAAACCGGACGTAATTGTTGCTGTGGGGCCATCACCTCTCAGGTTCATGATCAACTCCCACGAAAGGTTCCTTCCGGACACACCGGTCCTTTTCTGCGAAAGCACTGAGGAGATGCTTGACGGCGCAACGCTCCCGCCCCATTTCACCGGCGTGTGGGGACTTCCGCAGCCGGGAAAAACCCTAGGGGCGGCTCTTCGCCTGCAGCCCGGCACCAGGCACGTGTTTGTGGTAGGTGGTGTTGCGCCATATGACCGGTATCTTGAGGCCTTGGTGAAGGAGAGGTTCCGCAGCTATGAAACGAGCCTGGAGTTCACATACCTGACGGACCTCGATATGCCCGCGCTCCTCGAGCGAATGAAGCACCTGCCGAGTCACTCGATCGTCTATCACACCTCAATCATGGAGGACGCCGCCGGAAATCACTTCATCGACGCGACCCAATCGGCACCGATGGTCGCGAATGCCGCAAATGCACCGGTATTTGTCATTGATGACGTTGATGTCGGTGGAGGAACGGTAGGCGGTGACGTTTTCAGTTTCGCCATCGAAGGCCGAGAAACAGCCAAGATGCTTCTGAGAGTGCTCAACGGGGAGAAGCCTCAAGACATTCCGGTTGTCAGAGGTGCGAACCAATATTTGTTCGATTGGCGAGCCGTGCAACGCTGGGGATTTAAGGAAAGTGACCTTCCGCACGACAGCGTTGTGCTGAACCGCCAGCCTACGGGGTTGCAAGCATACGGACGTTATATTTTGGCGGCGCTACTCGTGTGTGTTGGACAAACGGTACTCATTGTCGCCCTGCTGCAGCAACGTGCAAAAAAGAGGCGTATTGAGAGATCGCTGGCCGAGCGGCTGGCATTCGAGACATTTCGATCGGACCTGTCAGCAACCTTTGTGAACTCGTCGGAAGAGCAAGTAGCTTCGAAGATAGGAGAGAGCCTTGGTCGAATCGCTGAATTTCTCGAACTAGATCGGATCACGTTGTTCGAATGCTCGCAAAAGGGGGCAAACCTAATAGCCACCTCCACATGGAGTAATAGCGCAACCGAGCCCATTGTTCCGGATTCGAAGCCGATTCCGTGGCCGTGGTGGACCAGCAAGGGCCTAAGCGGGGTCACCTTCGGCGAGCGACATCCGCCGCCGGAGGAATTGGTGGAGGTCAGACGATACTTGCTCGAGAGCGGGATTCAATCGATAGCCAGCGTGCCGCTGCGAATAGGCGGGGAAATTGTGGGCGCGATTTCGTTCGTGAGCACGACGTCTCGATTGCTTTGGACGGAGCAGCTAGTAAAGAAACTGAAAGTTTTCGCAGAGATATTTTCACACGCCTTGAAGCGCAAGCGCGCGATGGAGGTTTTGACCGCTAGTCAAGCCGTGCTCCGGCAGAGCGAAGAACGCTTACGGCTGGCATTAGAGGCGGGGAAGCTAGGCGGATGGGAGTGGGACCTCAAGACAGGGCGTAGTTTCTGGTTCGGCGAGTCGCACGCACAAATAGGGATGAAGAGATTAGAAGGCCATCCGCCAAACAGGCAGGATTTTTGGGATCGAGTTCATCCAGAAGACCGTGAGCATTTAAGAGAGGCTATTAGCTCCGCAAGGCAAAATCATGCGGAATTTGACCAAGAATTCCGTTGCATTTGGCCGGACGGGGCCGAGCGCTGGTTGCGATCTACAGGAAAGTTTTTCTACACGGCTGACGGCGAAGCCCAGCGCCTAGTAGGTGTTTCGCGCGATATCACGCCGCGCAAACAAGCGGAGCAAGCCTTGCAGCAGCGAGAAACGGACCTCCGGGAGGCCCAGCGCATCGCGAAAGTGGGAAGCTGGCAATGGGATCCAGACACTGACACAGTTGCGTGGTCAGAGGAGTTGTACCGAATTGCAGGTCTTGATCCAAGCATGCCTGCGGTCAGCTACAAAGATCACGGCAAGATCTACACCGCTGAGAGTTGGGAACGGCTGCAGGCTGCGGTCACGGAAGCGCTTCGCACGGGGACGCCTTATGAACTAGATCTTGAGATGATCCGCCTGGATGGAGAGAGGAGGTGGCTCACGGCCCGAGGTGAGGCCCATCACGATTCTCATGGGCACGTAGTACAGCTGCGAGGAACGGTGCAAGACATCACCGAGCGAAAGAAGATAGAGGAGGCTCTCCGGCAGAGCGAGGCGCGTCTGAGATTCACACAGGAGAACGCACACGTCGGTGTATTTGAATGGGACATAGTCAAGGGTGAGAATTTTCAGTCAGCGGAAATGGAGCGGATTTATGAGGTTGAACCCGGTTCATTTGCCGCCGGCGTTTACACATGGATGGAGCACCTTCATCCTGACGATCGAGAACGGATGGAACGCGAAGTTCGGGAGCATGTTGGGCGGGGCGGTACTGCGGACTCGGAGTTTCGCATCGTTAAGCCATCTGGTGAGGTGAGGTGGCTATTTTCGAGGGGGCATGTCTTTAGCGATTCGGCGCACAGGCCGACCCGGATGGTGGGCATTGCCATCGATATTACGGAGCGGAAGCGAGCCGCTGAAGCATTGCGCGAGAGCGAAGAGCGGTTCCGTATGGTGGCAAATACGGCCCCGGTCATGATCTGGATGTCCCGACCGGACAAGCTCTGCACCTACTTCAATCAGACATGGCTGGAATTTACAGGCCGCACGTTCGAGGAGGAGCGTGGAAATGGTTGGGCAGAGGGTGTACACCCTGAGGATTTTGCGAAGTGCCTGGAGGCGTACGGTAAGGCATTTGACGGGCGGCAGAATTTTCAAATTGAGTACCGATTGCGGCGGCATGATGGGGAGTACCGATGGGTTCTGGATATGGGCGTGCCGCTATTCCGCTCCGACCAATCGTTCGCCGGCTATATTGGATCGTGCATCGACGTTACAGAGCGAAAGCTCGCGGATGAGGCCCTCTCCAACGTAAGCCGCAGGCTCATTGAAGCGCATGAGGAAGAGCGTACGCGCATCGCCAGAGAGCTTCATGACGATATTAATCAACGGCTGGCCCTCTTGGAGATCGAGCTTGAGCAGCTAGAAGCCACGCCTCTCGGTTTATCCCCCGAAGCCAGCTTGCATCTTCAGACATTCCGGCAGCGTCTATCCGAGGTTGCTTCGGACGTTCAAGCCATATCACACCGCTTGCACTCCTCGAAGCTTGAATACCTTGGGCTCCCTTCGGCAATCAGGGGCTTTTGCAAGGAGCTTTCCCATCGGCAGAAAGTGGAGATCAAATTCACCTGCGATTCCATTCCCGGCACCCTGCCGCAGGAGATATCTCTTTGCCTGTTCCGCGTGGCGCAGGAAGCTCTGCTCAATTGCGTGAAACATAGTGGTGTGAGGGAATTTGACGTAGACCTCAGGGAAGTAGGGGAACAAATTCAACTGACTGTTTCGGACTCCGGCGTAGGTTTTGATTTAGCGACAATGGCAAACAATCCGGGATTGGGTCTGATCAGCATGAATGAACGCATTCGGCTGATCAAAGGTACGATTTCGATCCTTTCGGAGCCCATGAAGGGCACAAGGGTTCAGGTTCACGCGCCCGTAAGCGCACCTATGGAATCTGCAAGAGCAGCCCAGAAGGTGGGTTAAGCGCGGGGCCGAGCTGGCGTAGTGTCCTTGGTACTGTAAAACACATAACCGCCTAATCTGGCGCTTACAAACCGATGGCCTGAGACAACGGCCCGCATTGCCGGCAAAAGCTCCCGTGCGGCATCGGCTTTTACGACATAGCCCGCGGCACCTATGCGCAAGCCTTCTTCCGCGAGATCTTCAGCGCTGTCTTCTGTGAGGAAAATAATTTTGGACTCCGGAGCGACCTTCCGAATGCGCCGGGCAGCCTCAATGCCATTTAGTCCGGGAAGTCCAATGTCAAGGAGAATCAGATCGGGATACAGCTCTGCCGCTTTTTGGACTGCCTGAAGCCCGTCTGAAACTTCAAGGACGATCTGGAAACCGGTATGTTTCTGAAGGGTGGTGGAAACGAAGCGGCGCCACGGCTCAAAGTCATCAACCAGAAGGACACGAAGGTCTACCATACTGGTCCGCGGGACTTGAGATGAGCAGAGTCTGCAGATATTGGGTTCTGGCACTCTGAGTGGCCAGTCGGTAAGGCGATTATCACGCGCGATATACCATTGATGTCAAAGAGAATCTACGACGTATGCCAGTCCTCGACGTTCTTGAGCAAGAAATTGGTCAAAGCTTCGAAGATGTCGTCCACACTATGACTCCGGAGCGCGTGTGTCAATGCAACTGCAAGATTATGGCGGTTGAAAATTGTGGAAAAGGACAACCACTCGCAGTGCGGAGGAGACTTGAGGCGATCGCTGGCCTCATGGGGCGCGGTCAACCGCCAATTACGGCGACTCCAGTTCAATTTAGTTAAGGCCTTGGTAGTGGTCTGAGCTATGCGGTTAACGGGTAGTTTCGTGGAGTTCGGGCCTGTCCTTCTTCGACGGCCAAGACCATCGTCTTGTAGATTTCGACTTCGGTGCCGTCGAAAATCCTTAACATAATGGTGTCCGCCCTCTCCTCGAGAATGCTGCCGCGGACGCTCGTCTTGATTTGCCCGAGATCAAGTTTGACGACCACTTCTTCCCCAATCCAAAAGTCAAATGCGCTATTCATGTTCCACCCCGGCGACATCCCCTGTCGCTTACGACAGCGTCAAGGAAGCATCCGTTAGACCAGCTAACCAACGTACTGTCAAAAATGACAGGTTGCGGTAGTCGGTACGAACGATTCAGGCAGACGGTAACCAGGGATGGTTGCAGGTGGTGTCGAGTGCGAAATCACCTGACAAGCGGGTTGTATTGCATGAGCGTTTGCTCTCTGAGACCCTCTTTTCTATCAATGCGGGGGAAAACGGCACGACTGGGAAAACTGACAGTCTGACATTATTTATCCGGGGCGCCAGACACTGGTCGATCTAGGATTAGCTAACTATCTAGATTAGGCTAAGCAAAAAGATGTTGTAGAAAACCAACGATCATTTAACGCTGCGGCGTTGTCGATTCAGATAGTCTGTAGACTGCGAGCGAGATCATCAATCGGCCAATTCCGGTGACCAACATGCCGATTCCGACCAAAGTACCCAAGGCCCACAGCGAATCGGACGGCCATTGTCTCAATAACATCAGCCCGAGAACCAACGTAGCCAGTGCTTCGAGCAAAATCCAAAGTGACCCATCAGACCGCCATCCCTTGATATACACGGCTAAGTCGATTCCTCCCTCTGCCAGAAAGAAGATGCCAAGGATCAATGTGAGGGTCGTTATGCCGACCAGCGGATTAGTCAAAAGGTATATTCCCAAGGCAAAGTACAAAATGGCGACAAAGAGCTTCCATAGGATGTCGCCGGCACCTATGGAGTGAAATGCGTGTAACCCTTGAGTGACGCCGCTGAAAACGAGCAGCCAACCGATGATCACGAGCGCACTGAAAGATGCGATCAGCGGAATGGTCAGCGCCAATAGACTGAAGACGATCAACAGCAGCGCCCAGGTAAGGGACCATTTCGCGATCCGGTTCGGAATCGCCACTATGGCCGTATTCATTGCGTTTTCTCCTCGCCAGTGTCAGTGCGGACAGTAGCTCATCATTTGCAGGATTCCACTGACAGAAGTGACAGCCGGAGCGAGCGGCACACTCGGGCGTTCCGGATCTGGCCACTGACGGTTTTGACAGTGGTACCCCACCAAATCTGTGTCGTACATACACTGTGACCTCGCAACACAGCGTTGCGAGCCGCAGCACTTTGCCACTCTGAAGCGTTCCCTGGCGGAAGCGGATTGAGCTACGAGCGAGGGTGTTATGAAGAACTTGCGATCAATGCTTTTTTGCATCGCCTGCGTGTACCTCGGGATTTTTGGATCGTCGCCGGCAGCAGCAGGAGCTCAGCAAGAAAGTACGACAGAAAACGCATTAGTCGAGAGCAGCGTAAAGCGTGGGGAAAAAACCAAGGTTGAGGGGCTGGTTGTTTCTCGGCAAGGCGATGTTGTGACATTACGGTCTGCCAATGCCAATGATGTGAAGGTCGAGATCACGGACTACACCAAGGTTGCGACGCGTCGAGGTTTGTTCAGAAAGAAAAACGTTTCGATCAGCGACCTTGTTCCGGGCCTGTGGATCAAAGTCAAGGGAGTGGGAGACAGTCCAGGACATGTACTTGCGGAATCAATTAGTCTCACCAGCGAAGATCTTCGAACTGCACATGCGATCCAAGCCGGATTGGTGCCGCTAGACGCCAAGGTGCAAGCTAACGAGCGGGCAACCCAGGAAAACGCGCAGAGCATCAAGGCCAACGGGCAACAGATACAATCCAATAAGCAGGAAATTGAGACCAGCCAGCAGCGGATTCAAACTAACCAGCACCAAATCAACGAGGCCAATCAGCGAATCTCGGAACTGGATGATTACGATTTGAAGTACGCGACGTCGATCAATTTCGCCGCCGGAAGTGCGGATCTCTCTCCGAGTGCGAAGAGCGAACTCATGCGGCTGGCGAATGATGCCAGCTCGCTGAAAGGATATGTCCTTCAGGTGAAGGGGTACACCGACTCGTCCGGAAGCGTTGCTGTGAATCAAGCCTTGAGCATGCGTCGCGCTCAATCCGTCATTGCGTACCTAGAACAATTCGGGAACATACCTCTGACGCATGTGCTGACTCCTGGCGCTATGGGCGAGAGCCATCCTACGTCCTCCAACGAGACAGCCGAAGGACGTGCCGAGAACCGTCGGGTGGAGGTAAAGGTGTTGGTGAGTCGTGGGCTGGCAGGGCAGTAGAGCGTGCTGCGTTGGGCTGATGGCGTTGTCTGGTGCGTATTTGAGGACAGAGGCCGCTAAGTCCGAGAGAATGGGGTCGACACCAGAGGTGATTTATCGACGGAGCTCGCTGAGTGGCACGGAGACCTCGCGAAGAGCTCCTCGAGAAACGTAGACGTTGCCGCGACCTGCGGCTGCGATTGCCCGGGCCAGCTCGCATGCCATGTCCGGCTTGTGAACAAATCCCAAAGCACCCGCCTCTATATAGAACTCCACTCCGTCTGTATCTGCACTTACAAAGACAAAAGGAGTGTCCAGGCCCGTAGCCCTCAAGATTTCCATTGCCTCGGGGCCAGTTAGAAAGGGCATCGAGACATCGGTCACGACGATGTCTGGAGCCAAGGTCAGCGTCGCGTCGATTAAGTTTCGCCCGTCTGAAGTTGACCCTACCACTTCAAATTCTCCTGCGAGCATTCGGATTATCGCCCACCGCATTTCTTGATTGTCTTCAGCTATCAAAATCATCAACTTG
>Ga0210407_10004652_pt1 | contig 10754 bp, 9 predicted proteins | sample IncBWC27MmetaG_FD_150860 | JGI IMG/M metagenome (GOLD analysis project Ga0210407, IMG submission 150860) | Forest soil microbial communities from Barre Woods Harvard Forest LTER site, Petersham, Massachusetts, United States - Inc-BW-C-27-M | ecosystem: Environmental > Terrestrial > Soil >... | reverse complement strand
TCGAACGAACACGTCCGAAGCCGACATCAATGCCAGGCAAGTGTCGTGATTCACGTCTCCGAGCATAAGAACGTTTTCTTCGAGACCCATTTCATGAATCCGTCGCTCGGCTTGTTCGCGCTGCTCGCCGCTGCCCATCACCAGGCAGCCAAGCGACGGATAACGGAGGCTAAGCCGTGCGACAGCAGTCGCAAGCAGATCGAAGCCGTACTCCGGCCGAAAGAAGAGCGTGGTTGAAAGCACGGGCTGGTGCCGTCCAATCCAGGCCAGGATCGACGGGTCGAGAGAAGCCTCTGGGCACTCCGTCATCAGGTACGCCGGAACCATGTCGGTCCGATGAGGCGGCAAGCCGAGCGAAAGAAGGGCGTTCCGGATCCCATCGCTCACACCGATGACCCGCGTATAAAGGCAGCACACAAAGGCGGCCAGTCTCCGGCGCCAACCGGGGGCAGCGTGCAAGTAGCCAGGCGCCATCCCCGAGTGCAATGTCAATATGCAACCTCCACTGGACAGTCCGGCCAGCCCGCATCCCAGCGCTACCAGCCAGCTTTTCAAATTGTGCCCATTGGTGTGAAGGTGCAGCGTCCATCCTTGGCAGGCATGGCGCAGCAGCACGAGGCCGAAACCCAGGCCGAGGCGGTCACGGCCCGTCTCCAACACACGGCACGGTATCCCGGCTGCAATCAATTGCAGATGGATTCCTGACACGTGGACCGAAACTCCTCCATGCGGAGGCGGATACGGACCAATCAGCAGGATTTTCATATGCACCCGTTGGCCTCGACCAATCGCTGGTAGAGATGTTCGGTCTCTCGAACGGAGCGCTCCATAGAGAAGAGTTCGGCCACCCGGCGAATGCCTGCCTGAGCGAAGCTTGCAGCCAGGGCTTTATCTTCCAGCACGCGGCCGACGGCGGCGGCTAGTGCGGCCGAATCCCGCAGCGGCACAAGCAGGCCGGTGACCTCGTCTTCGATAACCTCTGGGTTGCCACCCACGCGGGTGGCCACTACGGGGACGCCCGAGGCCATCGATTCGAGCAGAGAATTGGAGAGGCCTTCGCTCAGAGACGGGAGCACTGAGACTGCCGCCTCGGATAGCAGTTCCGGAACATCGCTCCGGAATCCGGTAAACACAGTCCGCTGCCCGAGCCCCAGGCGACAGGCATATTCTTCCAGTTCCTTCCTACTTTCTCCATCGCCGACCACAAGAAAACGCACGTCCGGAAATCTTTCGGCCAAAACGACGGCGGCGTCGAGAAAGTATTGGATCCCTTTCATCTGATTCAGGCGCGAAAACACCACAACCAGAGGTGCGGAAAGCGGCAATGCCAGTTCCTCTCGCAGGACGGAGTTCCTGTGTCTTTTCCCAAATTTAGCGAGCGTGATACCGTTGCAGATGACGATAATTTTGCTCGGAGCATATCCCTGTTCGACTAGCGTGTCCCGGATCGCCTGCGCGTTCACTAATACACAATCGGCCAACCGGCAGACCATTCTCTGAACCCGTCTCTGAGCCGAGGTCAACACATCTCCCGTATCGCGGATCGAGGCAACGACGAATGATTTCCCGGCCAGCCAGGCAGTGGGAACCGCAAAGACATTGGAATAGAAGCCATAACTATGCACGATCTGTATCCGGTTCTTCCTTATGTATTGCGCCAAACGTATTCCCTGCCAAAAAGTCCTGGGGTTGTAGAATCTGCCGATCCGAAATTCCGGCCGGGGAACCTGGAGCGTTTTCAGTTCCCCCAGTAATGTGCCCGAACATCGCAGGCATGCCAGATGCAGATCGAAGCGCGAAGGGTCGATCCCCAGGGCCAGGTTCACAACTTGCCTCTCGGTGCCGCCGATATGGAAACTGGTGAGCATCTTTAGCAGTTTGATTCTGTTTGGCTGCATATTTCGAACCGCTCAGGCCGCCGCGTACGTCTCTCTCCTCGCCCCGCGATCCAGGAAGGCCCTTGACCACAGCTCGAACGAAATCAAAGTCCAGAGTTGCAGGTCAAGGGTCTCTCCTCGTTCGTGGCGAGCTACTAAGTTTTCGATATAACGGCCATTGAAGAATCCGCGCCGCCGGCTGCTGTCTCCGAGCAGCAGGTCGCGGACATAAGAACCCAGTTTGCCGCGGAACCAATAGCCCAGAGGAACTGCAAAACCGCGCTTGGGCCGGTCGATGATGCTGCCGGGCAGAATGCCTCTCATGGCGCGCTTGAGAATATATTTGGTAGTTCCTCCACGCAGATTCATCTCAGGCGGAATGGTAGCCGCAAATTCAACCAGCTTGTGATCCAAGAGTGGCACGCGAGTCTCAATGGAGTGGGCCATACTCATCCGATCCACCTTGGTTAAGATATCCAGCGGTAGATAGTTCTTCATATCGAGGCTTTGCAGGTTCGAAAGCCAGTGGCGATTGCGAGATTCCAGGTATGCGGCGCTCGCCCGCCCGGGTTCATATCGCGCGAGTAGTTCGTATACTTCCGGCTGGAACAACCCCTTCATGTCGCCGCACCGGAAAAACGTGCCCGCATCGAGATAGCGCTGAGCGCCCGTCAGTGAGATATGTTGCAGGAAATTGCGCCCCCGCATCCCATCGGGCATCGTCCGGCCGATGGCTCCCAGCAGGCTTCGGGCGGAGGCCGGCAATGACCAGCGACTTCGTTCCCGCTGCTCGACCACGTACTTGTCGTACCCCGCAAACAGCTCGTCCCCGCCATCCCCTGACAGCACAACCTTGACTTTTTCGGAAGCCAGCCTGGAAACCATATAAGTTGGAATGGCGGAAGCGTCACCAAACGGCTCATCCAAGTGCCAGGCGAGGGCCTCCATTTGTTCGAGGGCGTCCGGTCCCAACGTCAGTTCGTGATGGTCTGTCCCGAACGTCCGGGCTACGAGGCGGGCGTGGTCCAGTTCGTTGAAGTCAGGTTCGCTGAAGCCGATCGAAAACGTCTGCAGCGGCTCGGGCGTTAACGCTGAGGCCGTAGCCACAATCGAGCTCGAATCAATTCCGCCGCTGAGAAACGCGCCTAGGGGGACGTCGCTTCTCAAGTGAAGGCGGACCGATTCATCGAGAAGCTCACGCAGCCGCTCGACGAAGTAGTTCTCGTCCCGCGTACCGTCCGGCTCGAACTTTAGATCCCAGTAACGCTCAATTGCGGGTGCGCGGCCCGGCGAAGCACTCAGAAGATGACCGGGCTCCAGTTTTTGTACCCCGCCGATAATGGACTCGGCGGGCGGAGTTGTAAGAAACGTGAATAGGTGGGAAGCCGCGCTCCAGTTGATCTTGCGTTCAACCTCCGCCAGTTGCAGGACCGCCTTCAACTCTGACGCGAACAGAATCCTTCCGTCGATCTCGGCGTAGTAGAGGGGCTTAATCCCCACCCGGTCCCGTGCGAGGAGCAACTGTCTGGTTCGCTGGTCCCAAAGCGCAAAAGCAAACATGCCGCGCATGTGGTCGACGCAGTGCCTTCCGTATTCTTCGTAGAGATGGACGATAGTTTCCGTATCGGTGTGCGTGGCGAAGACATGTCCGCGGCCCTCCAGTTCCCGGCGCAGTTCGCGAAAGTTGTAGATTTCGCCGTTGAATACCACCCAGACAGATCCATCTTCGTTTCGAATCGGTTGGCGCCCGGAAGCCAGGTCAATAATGCTCAAGCGGCGCATGCCCAAACCCACTCCCGTCTCGAAGTAATAACCTTCGTCATCGGGACCCCGGTGGGCGATAGCCGAGCACATATCCCGCAACTCGCGCTCGAAAACGGGCTTGCCTTCCAGGCTAACGATACCGGCAATCCCGCACATATTTCGTTACGCCATCCCTTTCTGAAGATTCAACGTGCGGGCGGCGGTCATCGCCGCCTTCCGTAACCATCCCTTAATCGCCAGCTTCTCGTCCTCCTGCAAGAGATCGAAACCCCAAACCAAGGCGCCGTACGAGAGCGCATAAGCCGACGCCGTAGCTAACAGGAGCGGGGCCGTGGAAACATGGATTTCTGATTTGACAACCAAGGCAACCGCCGCTCCGCCCCCTGCGGCGCACAACAAAAATGCGAGACTCCGCCACGGAAGCAGTTTGGCCGTGCTGATCTGCAGCAGCGTTTTCATCCGAGCTAGTGCCACCGCCTTTGAGATTACAGTCGCCAGCACGATTACAAGAACCGGGCCGACGAGATGGAACTCCGAGAGGGACCACTTGATCAAACCTGCAATGATTGCCAGGCGCATTACGTTGAGCGCCAGTAGAAACCAGGTCTGCGCGAAAACACGCATGACTCCGTCAACCTGAAAGGTGGTGAGCAGAATCACCGTGGACCATGCCATGAAAATAGGGACGCTCGCGCCGTACTTGGCTGTAAACAGGAAGACGATGATCTCTCGAGCGGCCACTACGCAGAACGCGAACAACGGAAAGAACAACAACGCCAGTTTCCACGTCGTGTCATGCCAGATTGTCAGCACCGCCAGCTTTCGCCCTTCTGCGAGCCTCTCCTGCATCTTGACCATCATTACGTCGCTCGTCGGCGAGGCCGCAAAATCGACCAATGGGATCTGAAGGCAACCTACCGCGAATATGGCAAATGTGGCCGGATCGAACAGGTAGGATACGGCGTACTGAGGAAGGCTCCCTTGCAGTATCTCGATGAGAACAGCCGCTGCGAATGGCAGAGCATACGCTAATTGACTCTTCAGTAACACCCTGTCTGGAGTGAACGTGCTGCGGAACTCTCTGCGGAAGTAGAAAAGCGTAACGACCACCCGGACAAAGGCCACTGCGCAGGCGCCCCAGAGGAGCCACCTCAGTTGCCGAAACAGCAGAACAGGCAAGATAAAGGCGGCTGCCCGTGCCACATCTGAGATGGCATAGGATGCGGAGGCCCAAAAGTACCGGCCGCGCGAGATCAGAACAATTTCCAGCGCCGTGGAAAGCATCATGAGGAAGAGATACAGGCCAATCCATGGCAGGTATGCGGTGAGTGCCGAGTTGTTCATCCACTGCGCAATCTTCGGCGAGGACACTGCGACCAGCCCAAAGGCGGCGAGGCCTGCCAGTCCCAGGAACCACATTGAGTTCGCGACATACCGGCCAGCTTCGCGCGGGGCACGAGGAAGGAAATAGTACAAGCTGGAAGCCATCCCAAGTTGGACGATGTAGTAGATGGTCGAATGAACCAGGAAAAGCTGTTTATATGTGCCGAATTCGGCCGGATTGAAGATCCGGGCCAGAACGACCGGAATAAAAAAGGTGGCGGCGAAGGCCAGCGTCCGTCCAGACATCAACAGCAAGGCCGGTTTGAAAACCGACTCGCTTTCCGGGTTCGGGACCATCACAGCGGTGCCCATCAGCAGGTCCTCCCGATCCGCCTGGCCGACGACACCAGCCCAACCAGAATGTACGGGAACCAACTCATTGCGTAAGGGCCGGATAGCCCACAGACCACAAAACCCCAGAGCGAGATTTCCAGCCCCGCTCCCAGATTGGGCAAGCCATTGACTGAAGATCCCAGCGCTAGTTTGTGCGCGTGATAAAGACCGAAACCAATGAACAAAATGAAGGGGAGGAAGCCTGCTAATCCGGTCTCAGCCAAGGGCTGTATAAAGGTGTTGTGCGTTACCAGCGCTGTCCTCGTATACAGGTCTTCGGGAGCATAGAGCGGCCAGGCAATCACGGAGCACCCCAGGCCCACGCCAAGCAGCGGGTGATCGGCGAACATGGCTAACCCTGCGCGCGAGGTTGCCAGCCGCTGCTGAAAACTGACATCTCCGTTCAGGTGCGAAAAATCCTCGCTCCGCGTCCAGAACCGGCCGGCAAGGAAAAGCCCCGCCACTACAAGAAGCACCAGCAACCCCTGGAGCACCACACTTTTTTTCCGCCAGGCGCAAAGTCCGATCACTGCCACCAGCGCGATCGCTCCGCCTCGCGAGAAAGTCACAAAGATCGCCGAAACGTAGACGATCGAAATGCCTAGCAGCGCCAGACGCGGCAGCCGGCGGAGACCCGTCGCCAAAAATGCGGCTAAAGGCAAAAGAACTACCAGGCTGTAGGCAAGGTCGTTAGGATTGGCGAAAATCCCAATCCACGCGGCCCTCCCCTCGATCAGATTTCCGTAGAAGTAGTTTCTCAACGCGCCAGCCGCCGGGAACAGCCCGCCGATAACCATGGTCCACATCACGCCGCGAAGGCGACGCTCGGTATTCGCGCAATTCACAATGACAAAATAGACCAGCGCTATCTTAATCAAATCGGAGACGGACTCGACCGCCTGACGGACCCACAGCGCCGTCAGAGAAGAGAGCGCCGCGCTGCCCAGAAAGCCGAGTAGCAAGAATCCTTCGGGCCAGGCAAATTCAAAACTCTTCCTCGCGAATACCGTCTCGATCAACAGCATCACCAGTGCAGCTCCGGCTACCAGTTTTGCCGGGCGTATGGTTTCGAGCGCTGGTATGAGTAACGGCAGATTCGAATAAAGGAGGGTCAGAAACAGCAGCAGCAGCCAGTAGGCGATCGAGATACTGGTGGCGCGATGCTCGGTGAAACTGATCTCCGAGACGCCGAACAAGCGATGCTGCGTAAACGGACGCGATTCGCTAGTTTCGACCATTCGCGCCTTGCAGACTGGTTGTGTGGGATTGCCGGCATCCGCTGACCAGATCGAAAGCGCGATGCATCTGACAGTTCAAAACGGGCCCCGAGAACAGGCCCCGGGAATCCAGGCATGAGTTTTCCCACAGAACCGTGCGCGGTACCGTCAACATTGGATGTTTAGGATCCCGGTGCATGCAGCTTGTATAGCCAAACCGATACCCCGCGGCCGCGACGGCATTCACCGAAGACGCATTGAATGCTCCGTCGGGATAGACAAAGTGTTGAACGCCCGTCCCAAGTCTCTTCTCCAGTTCTTCACGCGAACCTACCACTTCGTCCATCACCTTCTGTCTGCTCTCATTGGTCATTAGGACATGCGTCCTGGTATGGGAACCTACTGTTATGCCAACTCGGCGAATCTCCGCGAGCATTTCCCAGGTGAGCGAGTAAAAAGGTTTGAATGTGTCTTGTGAAATCGAAACCTCCAATTCCAGTGCGGAAAGGACTCTTTGCATGTCGGCCTGGGACAGCGCCTCGAGCAGCAGGCGAGTGGCTAGAAACGGCGTGGTCGCGGTGGCCGCAACGGTACCGTTCGGCAGCGAGATCCCAAGCCTGTGAAGCAATTCGGCCATGTCATTTGGCCTCATTTCCCGATCGCCGAACCGTCGCATCAACAAGAGATAAAGTTTGTCGTGACTTTGTACGTTGGTTGTGCCCACCAAATCGGTCACCACGAAAACCGCTGCAGGAACCCCCTTTTTCTTGAGGAGCGGGAGGGCGTGAGAATAAAAATCGCGGTAACCGTCATCAAAGGTGATCGCGGCAATGGGCGTCTCCAAACCGTCGCCCGAGTCTAACCGCGCGCCCAATTCGTCCAGAGAAACGAACTGAAATCGGTGACCAATCCAATCCAAATGCCGTTCTAGCATTCGCAAGCTCACGAGCATGGAAGGAATGGACATTTCAGCACTGGAGGCGAAATCTTCGACCACTCTGTGGTAGCCGATTACCATGGGCACGTTCCTATAGCCTGACAGCGCACCGACAACCTTGTCCATGCCTGTCTGGCTCATGACGCGTGCGGCGCCCGTTTTGATCCAGCCGCGGATCATAAGCCTTCTGGCCTTGCGTTCAACCTCGTTCTTATTCCATCGAACATACTTCTCGGCAGCACGCGCCGTGCGATTCTGCGTGATGCGCGCTCCACTTCTATTGACGATCGACAGAGCCAACCGAAGATGCCCGGCGGGTACAATTCCAACCTGCCCAACTCCCGGTTGCCGCTACTCCAATGCGACTTGTAAGCTTCGGCTCCGTGCAACAGGTCGAATTCTTCCGCACCCTCTTCGATAGAGCGCTTGATGGCTAGACCCATGATCACGAGGCCGACACTATATTTGTCGAAGGCAGGATCGAACCCGGATTGATAGAAATAGAAGGTCCGGCGATACAGAAACCCATACAAGCCCGCGGCCGGTTTCCCGTTCAGCCGTAGAACATACAGCCGCAACCAGCCGCGCTCCAGCGCGATTTGACTGAGTTCCTGATGAAATCCGACCAGACCGGGAGTATGGAAAGCATCCGACCCACCGCGGCCGCGCCAACGCAGGTTGTGCAGCGCAATGACCAGATTGATCGACTCGCGGCATTGGTGTTCCGTGCGCACCTGCTCAAACTGCACCGCGTACTCCCGGTTGAGGCGCTTCCACTTGCGGTTAAAGTTGTAGCGGTGCTCCGCCCCCAGGGTACCGAGGTAAGACTCCCAGGACTTCCCAGCCAGAAGAATAAAAGGGCATGTGTTCGTTCTCGCCTCTGAGACTTTCCAGCCGTTTTCGTCGAGGATTGAGGCAACCCCCGTAGCACCACAGCCGCCTCGCCGTAGTTGTGTCCAATCCAACATGAGCCGTTCCCCAGCCAAATACGAAGCAAACGCTTCTCGCGCATACGGCTCACAACCCCTCCGGACGATGAAATCCAGATAATCCGAACCAGCGTTCCCACTTCCCAAAAACTCTTGAACCGGAAATAAACGCCCGCGGGACAGGCCGGGAGGGCGCACGGCTAACGGCGCGAGAGCGGCCAGTTCACTCCCGCAACGGACGGCCAGGATGGAGAGTTGCCGGTCCGCGGCCAGATGTTTCCACCAAGTATGGAGCCACTCCCAAGTCAGGAACAGACACGGGGCGTCGCTTGATTCGAGCAGATCGCTCCACTCTTGTTTCAGCTGTGCGAACCTAAGAGCATCGTGAATTTTCTCCACCGTGAAGGTCGAGCGATCAGCCAGCGTTTTTGCAGAGGCGGCCATTATTGTAAGAGCGGTAGTGCCGGCGTCAATTCCGGTAAGCATCTACGTTCACTGGTTCCTCTGAATCTTCGCGTCAACCGCGACCGGCAGATGGGAAGTCATTTGCAAAGTAAGGCTACGCAAGCGAAGAAAGCCCAACCGTTTAAGAAATGAAACGAATCGGAACTTGATCAGATGTAAAAGGCGTCCTTTAAAGGTGCTGGAAAACACGAAGAGCCACATCCGAATTGGCGTCAACATCAACGGAGCGATTGCTATCAGCTGATCGTCTGCCTTCACGACAAGAATATGAAGAGCGCTCTCGGCGCCGAAGCACTCCCACCAGTTGCGTATCCAGGCATGCTCCAGAACTTCCGCCACGTCGTTCCAGACGGTCTCCAGGCCCAGAAATTCCTGATAGCCGGAAATGGTTTCGACGCGGATCTTCGCGTTAAGGCTCGGGGCCTCTCCCAGATTCTCTTCTGTTGCTAAGCACGTCACCTTACATGCGCCTCGGCCCCGGGGGCGTTCCAAAAGTCTCGGTGTCCCCGCGTGAAGTAATAGAAACCGGCAATCACCGCCCAATTCATCAACGTAAATGTGTAAGGAACAAGTAAGACCTTTCTAAATGTAGTCATATCTCCTTCTCACCCTGGTCGAACCGCTGGAACTGACGGACGGAGCTCTCACCGCGTCTGGCCGAAAGCAGACGGCCGGCGACAGCCAGGCCGTACCAAAGGACCTGACAAATAAGAACTACCAGGTAAAAACCGCGAAGCAAAAACAGATTTGCGATAAATAGTGTCACTAAACAATGAGGGACGAGCAGCCGGCCTAGCTTATGCGACACCATCTGCACGAAGATCGGGTTACACCACGGGACCAATAGCGCGGGCATTTGGGCGAACAGTTGGTAGTTACCCGCCAACGTGCGTGTCTTTCGTTCGTATTCTAACTCTGGGTTTTGACTCGCAACATCGTAAGCGCGGGCCGCCGGATCAAAAATCGCGCGCTTCCCTCGGAGCACAATTTTCATCGGAATGACTACATCATCCAGAATCGTTTCCGGGCGCAATGGTACAAAAAGCTCGCGGCGGATGGCGTAAATCGCCCCGCTCGCCCCTGGGACGGAATGTATGTCGCTCTCCATCGCGCGCAATCCCTTTTCGTAACGCCAATACGCGCCCACCGCATCACTTGCTTCCTTGGTTTGCTCGTCCAAAAGGAACAGCTCGCCAGAAACGCATCCAACAGATTCGTCCGCGAAATTGGCTACCAACTCACGCACGGCGCTCTTGTCGAACTGTTGCCTAGCATCCGCAAATAACAGGACTTCACCCGTCGCCACCGCCACACCGCTGTTCAAGGCTGCGGCTTTACCTGTGCGCACAGAGGAGTAAACGACATCGACCCCACGGATAGCGGCGTAATCGCGGACCAGAGCTTCAGTGCCGTCGGTCGGAGCGTCGAGCGACACAATCACCTGGAGCTTATTTGCCGGGTAATCCAGTTCGAAGCAATTCTCCATCTTGGCGCGCGCGTTCTTTCTCTCGTTGTGCATAGCCACGATCAGGCTGACGCTTGGCTCTTGATACCGCTTGTGAACAGGCCGCCGGCAGAACCTTCGCCAGACCATTAACAGAAGCGGATAGCCAGCGTACACGTACGTAATACACAAAAAACTGGTCCAGAAAATTGCTTCTACCATCTCTTGATTCCAGCGCCGCTCGATCCGCCCTTACCGGCAACGCAAGCAAAAGTAGATACTTCAGGCGCCTCGATTTGCATCATCGTCCTCGACCCAGCAAGACAATCTTCAATGTCTTCAACACTATCCCAGTGTCACAGCCGAGAGACTTGTGTTTGGCGTAATAGAGGTCGTACTGCAATT
>Ga0210407_10004651_pt1 | contig 10754 bp, 12 predicted proteins | sample IncBWC27MmetaG_FD_150860 | JGI IMG/M metagenome (GOLD analysis project Ga0210407, IMG submission 150860) | Forest soil microbial communities from Barre Woods Harvard Forest LTER site, Petersham, Massachusetts, United States - Inc-BW-C-27-M | ecosystem: Environmental > Terrestrial > Soil >... | reverse complement strand
GTTCGTCTACGTCTAATGTGTGGAAAGGGCTTGGGATAGAGTGTAAAAGAGGCGAAACTTTTTCGGCGCTGGGGGGTTTGCTTGGTAGGACTACGATATATTTTCGGCTGGATGGTAGGGCCGCGAGCAACGTGTTTGTGCACCAAGGAGCCTATGGAACCGGCGCGGAGTGCTGTCAGGCGAGAACTGAAATTCCATTCCAATGACAGATTCGTCCAGAAAAAAAGAGAGGAACGCGAAATGATGAACCGGAGCATATACATTCTGTGTTTCGCAATGTTGTTTTTTGCGGGGACCTCGACGCCGGCACAACAGAAGTTTGAGGTTTCGCCTTTTGTTGGTTATGAGACCAGCGGATCCTATCCTGTGAACCCCTTCAACCCGCCGGTGGGAAATCTGCCCCCGGTTAGTTCACTGCGCGTGAATGACGCGCTGGCTTTCGGAACGTTTTTGAATTACAACCTGACGGAAAATACGCAGTTGGAATTTATGTGGAATCGCAACAACACATCGTATAGCGGGCAGTCCATCTTGACGGGGCAATATCACAAGGCCTTCGACACGACCGTCGACCAATTCCAGTTCGGGGCGTTGTACATGTTTCTGAACAGCGAGCATCGCCTGCGCCCGTACATTGCCGGTGGCCTGGGATTCACCCACGATTCAAACGGCGGCGGAACGCCAAATCGAACGGAGTTCGGCTTTAACATCGGCGGGGGAGTGAAATATTATGTGAGCCGTCACGTTGGGTTGCGAGGCGACGTGCGCTGGTTGCCCACATACGGCAGCTCCACGAATGGATTGTATTGCGACCCTTTCTATGGCTTCTGCTATAACGCGCAGTTGCCCAACTACCTGAACCGTGGGAGCTTCACCGGCGGTATTATTTTCCGTTTTTAAAAGCTTGGGTTTTGCTACAGAACGACGACGCAGGAGATCCTTCAGGCGCAGAAGACGAGCCCTTCAGTTTGACACTTGGCTTCGCTCGCAAAGAAATTCCGGCTAGTGCGCCGGTGGTGCTTCCGGCATGACAAACAGTTTTTCGTCGACGGGCACATTTTGCTGGACGCTCTCTACTTGAATGGTGAAGGCCCCGTTGGGCCGGGCAAGCATCCAGCGGTAGGGAATTTTCACGCCGTCCGTTTGGCGATAATCGCTGTAATCAATCTGCGTAGGATTCCGGCCCAACGGAGTTTCGGCGAAGCGAATCAGCCGCAGCAGTAAACCATTTTCCTGATCGAAATAAAGATTGAGCGCGGGTTTGCCGGGCGCCTTCGCGACGACGAGATAGGTTGGGCGTCCACGCACCGGCTCGCCAGGCAGCACTTTGAAGTCCTTGTACAGTTCGCGGAGGCGGGCGGCGAATCGCAATTCGGCGTCAATCCTGGCGGCTTCGCCTTCGGCAGCAGTCATGGGATGGAAACCGCCTGGAATGCTGAGCCAGCCAACTTCGCCGTTGAAGGCGGTGACGCTGGTACCGGTAGGAGGGTGGGTCAGCGACACGCGCTTTTCGGGAGCTTCGGAGTAAATCTCGATGGGGTAGGTTTTGCCGAAGGCGTCGATCGTTCCCTTCTGAACGCGGGTTTTGATGTTGTTGAGGGCCGCAGCGCCGCCCACCGCGGCGAGGTATTTATCGCCAATCTGTTCAGCGGATGGCAGCGCGGGATTAGCTGGGCCAGCTTCGTCGTGAACCTGGGCCGGCGGCCGGGCGGCGTCCGCGGGGAGGACCGGAGTGGAAACGGGGCGGGCGACGCCGCGATGGCAAGTGTAGCAGGTGACCTCGAGGTCGCCGTTAAAGTTAGCCTGATTGATGGCCATCATCATGGTGATCATCTTGCGCGCGGCCAACTTTGTTTTCTTGTCGTCCTTATCGTTGGCGTGCTCCACATGGCAGAACTCGCACTCCACGCCCAAGGACGCCGCGATGAATTGCATCGAAGGAATCAACTGGTCGGCCGGAATATTCTTCAGGACCTGAATGTTTTTGAAGTGCTGCTCGGCTGTCTGGAATTGTCCGCTGAGTGGAGCTGGAGATGGCTGCTGGGCATGACTTAACTTTATCGATCCAATCAGCAACACTGACGTCGACAAGACTGAAATCCACAAGCGTGCGCTGCTTGTTTTCATGTGCTCCCCAAAGTCACAGAAATAATTCGCGAGACAAGAGGATACCGCCAGCGGAATTTTCGCGCCACTCTTAGCCCGGCAGATTCCCCTGTTTGGCTAGCGCGGTGATGCGGTCCGCAGCGCGGTAGGCGAGCGCCTGTATCGTCATGGTGGGCTGCCCGCGGCCGGAAGTTACCAGGCTGCTGCCATCGCAAAGGAACAGGTTGGGGACGTCGTGGGTGCGATGGTCCGGATTGATGACGGAAGATTTTGCGTCCGCGCCCATGCGGCAGGTGCCCAAAAGGTGGACCGCGAACTGCTGCGAGCCGATGGGCTGATGCCATTTGTTTTGCGCGCCCGCGGCGTCCAGGATTTCCATGGCGCGATCTTTCATCCAGGTGACGAGTTTCAAGTCGTTCGGGGAATCCTGATAAGTCATGCGAAGAGCGGGGAGGCCCCAGGCATCCTTCACGTCGGGATCGAGGGAAAAGCTGTTCGATTCGACGGGCAGCGAACTGCCGTGACAAAAGATCTGCATCGTGCGCGTGAAATTGTGGTTCAGGGCTTTCTTGAAATCCTTGCCCCAGCGCGGGGTGCCTGGCGGAAGCGCGCCGGTGACAAATCCGATGGGGGTAAGATCGAATCTCGCGTCGAGACCACCGCCGCCGTAGATGCCTAGTTTCTGCGTGTCCATCTCATAGAAATCATGGAACACGCGGCTAACCGCGAACCCTTTGTAATCGTTGAGTGGTTCGTCAAACACTCCATAGGCAATCGCGGCACAGTTGGGCATGAGATATTTGCCGACAAGGCCGCTGGAGTTCGCGAGGCCGTTAGGAAATTGATTGGACGCGGAAAGCAGGAGCAATCGAGGAGTCTCCGCGCCATTCGCACATACAACAACGGCCATAGCCTTTTGCAGCTGCTCTTGGCATCAAAGTACAGGACGCCGGTGGCTGTCCCTTTCTTGTCTGTGGCAATCTTGTGGACGTAGGAATTGGGGCGAATTTCGCAACGACCGGTTTTCTCTGCCATACGAATCACGCTCGAGAGGGCCGTGGATTTCGCACCTACTTCGCAACCGAAACCGAGGCAGAATCCGCAATTCACGCAAGCGCTGCGGCCCGCGCGTGGTTGAGAGAGAATCGCCATGGGCGCGGGGAATGGATGATAGCCGAGCTTTCGCGCTGCCCTCTCGAAGATGACGCCAGAACCTTTGACGGGCAGTGGCGGCATGGGATAGGGCTTGGAGCGAGGCGGGTCGAAAGGACTGGCGCCGGCAAGCCCGGAAACGCCGATCTCCCACTCAACCTTGGTGTAATACGGCTCGAGGTCCGCGTAACGAATCGGCCAGTCGACCAATCCGGTTCCGGGAATCTCACCCACCTTGCTGCGCTCGACAAAATCAATCTCGTGGAAACGCCAGAAGTTGGCAGTGAAATGGACGCTGCTGCCACCCACGCAACGACCGTACATTACGCTTTGCTGAACTCTAGCCTTCTCTTGCGGCGTTTGCCGGAAAGTCGTGGGCTGAACTTTCGGATTGTTGGTCAATAGATGCTGGCCAAAAACTTTGAGTTCATCGTGAGTGAAATCCGCCTCGGTGAGGTACGGCCCTTGCTCGAGGACGACAACGCGGAAACCATTGGTGGAAAGCTCCTTGGCGAGAACGCCGCCGGCCGCGCCGGATCCCACAATGAGGAAATCCACTTCGTCGGACGGTTTGTAGGACACCTTGGTCTGGCTCATTTCTTGTCCGTTTCTGCCGGAAGAGGCTGCCAGCCAGGATAATCCTTGTCATAGTAGCCAAAGGGCGGCGAAAAACTGTGTGCGGGATCGCGCCCGATGACTTTCCATCCGACAAAGTCACGATTGCCACCGCCCTCTGGATCAATCAGGAATCCGCAGACTGTGTGGTACCAAATCGTCTGGAGAAATCCGGATGCAGCCGGGGCCTGATTGCGTCGGCGCGAGCCTGTCTGGGGAAGCTGTGTCGCGGACAACTCAGTCAGGACTTTGTCCTGTTGCTCCGGAGTAGCGGCAGAAAACGAATTTACGCCGGGAAACATCTGCGTGGTGGCACGATTCACGTCCACCAAGCCCGATCGATATTGCGGCAGAGCATCGCTGGCGAAGGTCTTCAGCGCACGGTCGATGAAGTAGACTACGCCCGCTTCCGTGGCGCCGGGAAGCTCATCCGTAGGAATGATGCGAGCGGCAATGGCTGCAACTTCCTTGGCCTGTTCCGGTGTGAGTACTTCAAAAGACTGCTTGGAGGCCGCCGCCTGGTGCGCGTGCTGAGCCGCGGCGACCATCGTGGGCCATTGTGCACTGATCCAGGCTGTTCCTGCTATTCCGCCCAACTGCAGAAGAAAATCTCGTCGGTCTGAATTCATGAATACCCCAAGTGTTCTGAGAAATCTAAGGATAGCGCACGTTGGCGTCAAGTACTTCTTGGATGTTTTGTCGGTGCACCCAATTGGGCATTTGGCATAGTGCCGCAGTGGGTGAGCAGTTGCTGCTAAACTTTTGCTGCCATGAACACTCCGAATTATTTACTGCAACTGGAAACGGACGAGGCGCGAGCGCTGGGTTATGCAATTGTGGACCGGCTGCTGGCGTACCAAGAGCACCTGAGCGAGATGCCCGTGGTGCGGGTGAAAACAGAGGAAGAGCTGCGCGCTGAATTGTGGGAGACGCTGCCAGTGCAGGCGAAGGCTCCGCTGAGCGTGCTCGATCGCGTGGAGAAGGAAATATTTTCCAGCACCAACCACGAAACACATCCGCGTTTTTTTGCTTTTATCCCGGCGCCGAGCAACTTTGTCGGCGCACTCGCTGAGCTTTTGCGTACGGGCTACAACATTTTTTCCGGGAGCTGGCTGGAGGGCTCAGGACCGGCGATCGCAGAACTGGTGACGCTGGACTGGATCCGGCAGCTGGCTGGCTACCCGGAAACGGCGAGTGGAACATTCTTGAGCGGAGGATCGCTGGCGAACCTTTCGGCCGTGGTCACCGCGCGGGATGCGCTACTGCAGCCAGATCAGTTCACGCATGGGGTGGTGTACGGATCTGACCAAACGCATTCTTCGATCGCACGCGCCATGCGCATATTGGGTTTTCAGAAGCATCAATTGCGACGGCTTCCTTCCGACGATGCCTGCCGTCTGGTGCCTGATTTGCTGCAGAGTGGTGTTCAGGAAGACCGCGCGAAGGGACTTGCGCCCTTCTGCGTGATTGCCAATGCCGGTACGACCAACACCGGCGCGATCGACCCTTTGAATGACATTGCGAATTTGTGCCAACAAGAAAATCTGTGGCTGCATGCGGATGGCGCCTACGGAGCTGCCGCTCTGTTTAGCGCAAAGGGACGCGCGTTGCTTGCGGGGATCGAACGCAGCGATTCGTTCAGCCTTGACCCCCATAAATGGCTATTTCAGCCCTTTGATTGTGCGTTGCTGATGGTTCGTGATCGCAGCGCGCTCCGGCGTGCCTTCCACGTACGCGAGGACGAGGCGGAATACCTGCAAGATGCCCGGGGACGGGAGGAAGGGATCAATCTTTGGGACTATTCGCCGGAGCTCACGCGGCCTTTTCGCGCGCTGAAGGTGTGGATGTCGCTGCAAGTATTCGGAGCGGAGGCATTCGCGGCGGCGATCGAGCGGACCATGCGCCTGGCGGAATTCGCAGAAGCACAATTGCGCGAAGATTTCTTGTGGGAGGTTACTTCCCGCGCGCAGATGGCGGTGGTGACGTTCCGGTGCGCGCCCGAATCGTGGCCTGCGGAACGTGTCGACGCCCTGAACCGTGCGATCGCCGCGCGCATGCAAGAAGAAGGTTTCGCCTTGGTGCTCTCCACGGAGCTTCGCGGGCAGACGGTATTGCGGCTGTGCACCATCAACCCACGCACGTCCGAAGAGGACATCGCGAAAACGGCCGCGGCGCTGGGGCAGAGCGCCCGGAAAGCGCTGCAGGATTTGGATAAGCTCTCTGGCTGAAGTATGATTCCACGTGGCCTAAAAACATGACGACGACCCTCACAGGAGCGATCGGAACGGGCAGCAAGTGGCTGCTCGACCGAATAGTTGGAGCGCTCGCGGCAACGGGCGTGAATCCCAATCTGCTGACGTTTTTTGGGCTGCTGGTCAATTTCGCGGCTGCTGCCTGTTTCGCGGTCGGGAATTTCCGCACCGGCGCGATCATCATTTTTATCGCGGGATTCCTGGACATGCTGGACGGGCAAGTGGCGCGGCGGCAGAATCGCGTGACCGCGTTTGGGGCCTTCTACGATTCCACGCTGGATCGCTATGCGGACATGGCGTTGTACATGGGCTTGTTGGTGTACTACTCGGTGAGCGGGCGCACGCCGTATGTGGTGCTCGCAGCGGTGGCGACGGCTGGATCGGTGATGGTGAGTTACTCGCGTGCCCGCGCCGAATCGCTCATTCCCCTTTGCAAAGTGGGCTTCATGGAACGGCCCGAGCGGCTGGTGCTGCTGATTATCGGAGGTCTGTTCAATCGTATGGGACCGGTGCTTTGGGTGATCGCGGTGATTTCCACGATAACGGTGATTCACCGAATTTACTATACGTGGCAAGAGACACGCGCGGGGCGTGTTCTGCCGGGCGTGCGATTGAGCTTGTAGTGCGCAAATTTCCGATGGACTTAACGCAAGACTTCGGCGACCGGCCGGCTTTCTTGTTGGGATCCTTGCTGTAACCACTCTTCCACTGGACGCGCGATGATTTCTTTTATGCGAGCTTTCAGTTCGGGGACATCTTCTTTTTTCAGATCTTTGGTCTCAATGGTGTCGTGCAGGAAGATGGTGATGGTTGTAGGCCTCAACGTCCAATCTCCCGTGCGCAAATGGTGAAATGAGCCGACCAGGCTGGCAGGAACGATCGGAACTCCCAGTTGCTGTGCCAGGCGGAATCCGCCCTCTTCGAAGTCGTTCACGCGGCCGTCGCGCGTGCGCTTTCCCTCAGGGAAAATAATCAAGCTGGTGCCGCCATTGATGGCTTCCTGAGTCATGCGCCACAGGCGCTTCAAGTCCCTGGGATTGCGGATATTTGGCACCGGCACATTTCCAAAGCGCTTCATAAGCCAGCCGTAGATGGGGATGCGGAAATGGGATTCGAGTTCCCAGCCGCGAACCAGTTGCGGGATGCCGCAATACAGCATGAACGGGTCGAACACGTTGACGTGGTTGACCATGAAAATACAAGTGCGTTGCGCATCAAATCCTGGCGACCTCTTCACCACTATTTTCGCGCCGGAAAAATAGGCAATCCTGCGGCAAAGGCCTCGCTGCAGCCAGTCGTGCTTTCGCGGATCGAGCACGATGGCAAGAGCAATCAGAACGGGCACGAAAATCAGGAAGTGGAGCCAGCTGACGAACCATAGAAAGATGCTGCGCAAGAGCTCCCAGAGCCGTGTCATATATAAACGTCCATGGCGCCGGGAAGGATGTCCAGCAATTCGCAGTCCAGCGTGAGGATTTCGCCGTCGATCATCACGTCGACGGGACCTTCTAGGGCGAACTCGACTCGTTTCACTCGGCGGGTTTCTGCGAGAACGTGATCAGTGTGGGTTCCGTCATACAGGCGCGGAAGCATTTTCAGGAGTCCGAGCCTGCCGATGGGGCCCCAGCGGACGTATTCGATGAAGCCGTCGCTGGGATCGGCGTCGGGGGCGATCATCATGCTGCCGCCCGTGTATTTGGAATTGTTGAAGGTGAGAAACAGGGAGGGACGTTCATCCCAGTCGCGGTCGGAGTCGCAACGCATTTTGAAGCCGCGGCGCTTGAGCTGCACGACACGGACAAATACGCCGAGGAGGTATCCGAAGTGGCCAAAGGGCTTGAAGGCGCGGTTGGTCAGCGCGCCAACATCAGCGGTAAACCCGACGCTGAGAAGATTGAAGGAATAGATCGTCCCGGCGGAATATCGTAGGCGCAGAAGGTCGACGGAACGTTTCTTGCCGGCAATAAGCGCTTCGATGGAAGACTCCGCGCCTTTGCCAGTAAAATCGCGCAGAAAGGAATTGCCGGTGCCGAGAGGCAGGAAACCGAGTTCGATGTGGCGGGTTGCGTCGTTCTGGCTGTAGGCGCCGTTGATGATCTCATGTGCGGTGCCGTCTCCGCCGACCGCCAGGAATTTTCGGTAGCCCTGTGCACAAGCTTCGGCAGCAAGTTGCGAAGCGTGCCCCGGGCCGGTCGACGCAATAACGTCCACGCGAAGTCCGCCGGCTTTCAGACGCGCGAGCGCATCTCCGGCGAACTTCGCCGCTTGCCCGCCACCCGCCGCAGGATTCACGATTGCGAGAAATCTGTCTTTCACGTTTTACCCGGATGGGGCATTCTACCTTGTTCCCGCCTAAATCGGCAGGATTGCCTGTTTCCGATCGAGATTCGCCAAACGCTGGGCCAGGGCCTTGCGAATTACCTTCATCGAGGCCGTCAGCGGAAAGTCTTCTGCAACTAAGACGATGCCGTGAACACGCTTGTAGTTGACCAAACGGTTGTTGCGCGACACGATTTCGTTTTTTAGTTCGTCGGTGAAGGACTGGCCGGGCTCCAGATGGAGCACCAGCACGAGTTTTTCGGCGACCATGGAGCGCTGCGGCCAAATGTAGTTGGCGGCGAACACGCAGAATTCCTTCACTTTCAGGCCTTCAAAAGCGCTCTCCACATCTTCAGCGTAAACGTTCTTCCCTTCTTCCGTAACGATCATGTTTTTCTTGCGACCGAACAGCTGCAAATGGCCCATGGGATCGAAACGCCCCATGTCGCCGGTCATCAGCCAGCCATCGACTATGGTTTCGGCGGTCATTTCGGGATCGTTCAGGTAGCCCGCCATTACGGTTTTGCCGCGCACTGCCACTTCGCCGATTCCCTCAGCGTCGGGATTGGCAATGCGCACTTCGATGCCCGGCAGCGGTTTCCCCACCGTGTCTGCGCGAAAGGGCTTTAGGTCGTTCACCGTCACGCCGGTGCCGCCTTCGGTCAGGCCGTAGGCGTTTACGACCGGAATGCCCAAGTCGTAGAAGAACTGCAGGGTTTGGGGCTCGGAAAATGCGCCGCCAACAATAATGGCTTCGAGTTTACCGCCGAAAGCGGCGTGCACTTGTTTCAAGAGCCTGCGGCTGAGTGGCAGGCGCGGCCGGTCCTTGGTCAACGCGATGTTGATTTTGCGAAGGACTTCGAAGATGCGCCGCCTTGCGGAAGGCAATTCATCGAAGCGCGCCTGCAATCCTTTTTGCAGATTTTTCAACACCAGCGGGACCAGTGTGACGTAGGTGATCTGATACTTCGAAAACGCCTCGCGCACAAATTCCGGGCGCAGCGTTCGCAAATGTACCACCGCGGCTCCGCAGACGAACGGACCGAAAAAGCCGACCATGAAGTCGATGGAATGGTTCGTGGGCAGAATGCTCAGGTAGCGGACACCCGGCCAGAAGGGATACCACGCTGTAAGCGAAGTACATTGCTCCAGATAATTTCCGTGGGTGAGCATGCAGCCCTTCGGGCTCCCGCCGGTTCCCGAAGAATAGATGACGCTGGCAAGGTCTTCGCGTTTGCGCGGGACGAAGGTTGGCTGCCCCATGCCGGTAACGTTTTCCCAGCGCAAGGCTCCGCTTAATTCGGCATTGGCCGGCGCTTCGGTGACGAGTAGGGTTTTTAGTTTGTCCGCACCAGTGCGATCCGGGGAAGCGCTGAGCTGGCGCCAGATGCCGTACTCAGTGATGAGCACGCTTGCGGAAGAGTGCTTCAGCAATTGCCACTGCTCGTCCGGCTTCAATTTGTAATCGAGCGGCACCATGCTGGCACCGCAGTAGAAGAGCGCATACGCGGAGATCAGCCACTTGGACTGATTCGTCATGACGATGGAGACACGGTCTCCCGCAGCGACGCCCAGGTCCTGCAGCCCTTTGGCTAGTGGAAGCGCCCGGTTCCTGAAGTCGCGATAGGTGAAACGGAGTTTTTCTTCACCACGGTCGGACTCTATCAGGCAGACTTCCGGCGCGAAGGATTCCAGCGCGTCGCGCAGCGCTTCACCAATCGATGAATACTTTGGAAGATCGAGCATCACAGGCGCGCTTGGATGCGTTCGGCAAGCGTCTTGAAATCGCTTACGCCCTGGACTTCGTAGTCGGGCAGCTCGATGCGGAAATGATTCTCGATTCGTGAGAGCAGATCGAGTGCCTGCAAACTGTCGATGGCCAGCTTCTTGTAGAAATCGTCGTCGGCTTTCAGCGAGCCCGCTGGGACTTTGAATTGCTTGGCCGCCAGCTCCAGAATCTCCTGGGTGGTCTGTTCCAGTGTGCGCATAAGCCCTAAATTTATCATTCCCGCTGCTGGAATGAAAATGATCGCGGCATAGTGGTGGACCCGTCTGCACTAACCGATTCGACAGCATTTTGCCCAGCATTTGGCCTGTCGCCGGTGCCGATTTCCGGTGATGAAGACCGGGGGCAAGAGCAGGGCCGATCCGATATTTAACTGTCTTGACGACCGGGCAGGCCTCCTATAGGCTCAGGCAGCATTGGAGTGAAGTTCCTACCGAGTAACCAGGCCCACAAAATTCAGGTTGTAGTCGCAAGAAAAAGGAGAGTCGAGACGATGAAGAGATTCAGTACGTATGTATTGGCGT
>Ga0210407_10004650_pt1 | contig 10756 bp, 8 predicted proteins | sample IncBWC27MmetaG_FD_150860 | JGI IMG/M metagenome (GOLD analysis project Ga0210407, IMG submission 150860) | Forest soil microbial communities from Barre Woods Harvard Forest LTER site, Petersham, Massachusetts, United States - Inc-BW-C-27-M | ecosystem: Environmental > Terrestrial > Soil >... | reverse complement strand
TGGTATGTGGCGCCGATGTAGTGCATCTTCGAGAGACGATGGTTATAGAACGCCGATCCCCCCCGGGAACTCGAATCGCCTAGCCCGGGAACCTGCGCCTGGTTCAGGTAGTGCAGATCGGTAAAACTTCCGCTTACCCCGATCATGCCGTTGGCGCTGAACTGGTAGGAGAGACTTGCGCTTGCATTGTTTGTGAGTAGATCCGCAATCGGCGCAAGCACAGAATTGTTGGGAACCGCCACTCCTCCGGAGACCGTTGGGGCGTCCGACCCTGGCTGGTTCAGAATGCTCGAAGTTTTCACCAGAGCATCCCGCAAACTAAGCGTCACATGCGGGCTCAGACGGTACTTGAACCCCACGGCAAGGTTCTGGCTTGCAGTATCCAGAGAACTGGTGTGCTGATAAAACGTATATCCCGGGGTGTAAGACAAGGTCCAGTGGGCTCGGGATCTGGTCTCGTCCAGCGAGATTGTAGGCCAGATCGAATAACTCTCATCACTGACCGGCCGGCCGTTGGTCCCGGTCGAGACGTCGCTGTCGTAGGCGCTGTTGAACACCAGTCCCCCGCGCAGGTAGTTGGCGCGCGTTTCGGAGGTAAATCCCATCGAGTATCCTTCTCCACTGACCGCAGCGGGGGTCAGCATACTCTCTCCACTCCCGCCGGGGCCGCTTGCAGGCCCTTGCCCACCTGAGGCGTCCTGCGCCCAGAGAGAGGACGCAGCCAGCAGAATGATACCAACGAAGACTCGGATTGGCATGCCTGTTTTCAAGGGACGACGATGGTGTCGCGGGGCTGGAGTTTTATGTTCTGCGCCGAATCCTTGCCCTTGATCACGTCTTTATAGTTAAAGGGCAAGCGGGACTGTGAGCCATCAGCATTCTGGCGGAGGATGTAGATCGATTTCTGCTTGGCAAAATCCCGGAAACCGCCCGCCTGAGCAATCGCGTCCAACACCGTGGATGAATTTGTCAGCGGGTACGATCCCGGCTTCGAGACTTGTCCAAGGATGTTGAATTTTTGGCTCTTGACTTCCGTAACAATGACGGTCACTTCAGGCTCGGAGATGAAACTTTGCAGCTTGGTGGCGAGTTCCTTCTCTAACTGACGTGGCGTCTCCCCACTAGCTTGTACTTCGCCGGCTAATGGCAACGATATTTTTCCGTCCGAGCGAACCGGAACTGTCCGGGACACATCGGGTTCTTTCCAGACATTGATCGCCAGGACGTCGTCGACACCGATCACGTAAGTGTCATCGTGCGCTCGGGCTGGAGACCCGGTATTGGAGTCGCCGCTCTTGGCGCTTTTTGTAGCATCAGTTTGCGCCGCTAGCCAACCAGAGATCAGAATGCAAACGGCGAACATCGCTATCCACCGGCACACCTTGCTTGCAGTGATGGTCATGGTTTGCTCCAAACTGAGCAATTGTAACCCGTGTATCCGCATCCGATGCCTAAATCCGTTTCCCATTGCCCTTAGTTCCATTCCCGGGAAAAACCGAGGGATGGGCCTCGGAAGAGCTCATGTGGTACTGCTCAATCTTGTACAGAAGGGTTCGATAGCTGACCTTCAGCAACCGCGCCGCGGCCTTTCGGTTCCAGCCGGTTTTCTCCAGCGCCGTGGAGATTGCGCTTCTTTCGGCTTCGCACCGAACGCTTTGGACCAGTGACTTGAGCGAGTGCTGGCTGGATTGCCCGCCATTTCCATTCCCGTCCACGGCAGCCATGGCTGGTGGCAGATGCTGCGCTGGGCGTATGTGCTCGGATACGTCACTCGATTTCTGCTCCCCAAATGCCAGATCTTTGTCTCCCATGACCAGGTAACGTTTCACAAACTCCTCAAGCTCGCGGAGGTTTCCCGGCCAGGAGTAGGCGTGACAGGCATCGAGCACGGCGGGTGAAAAAGTGCGTGGAGGCAGGCCATAGTGCTTCGCTAGATGATGCATGAAATGGCGAAGCAGGAGTGGAAGTTCATCTTTGCGCTGGCGCAACGGCGGCGCCTGAACCGTGAATGCGCTCAGGCGATAATAGAGGTCTTCCCGCAGTTTCCTTTCAGAAAGTGCCCGCTCAATGTTGGCGCTGGTTGCGGCCAGGATTCGAACGTCGACGTTGACCGTGGCGCCGCTTCCGGGCCGGAAAAACTGCCTGTTCTGCAACACCTGCAGCAGCTTGCTTTGAATGCTGGTTGGCATCTCGGCAATTTCGTCCAGCAGAACCGTCCCTTGTTCACACAGCTCAAGTTTGCCGGACTTGGATCGTACTGAACCCGTGGAATCACTACGCTCGTAACCGAAGAGTTCGGTTTCCAGAAGATCGCCGGGCAGCGCCGAACAGTTTACCTTCAGGAATTTGAATCCGGAACGGACGGACAGCTTGTGAATGAGACGAGCGGCCGTGTCTTTTCCGCTTCCGTTCTCTCCCAGGATAAGTACCGGGACGTTGGCTTGCGCCAGCAATTCTGCCTGGGCGCGAAGCTTACGCATGATTGGACTGGCGCCGACAAAGAAGGCCTCGTCACCCACTTGCTCGATGTCTTCACTCGCAAGCTCCATCTCAATGGTACTGTTCCGCGAGTTGAGCTGCCCTCGAATCACGCTCTCCAGTTGCTCGTCGTCGAGCGGCCTGACCAGATAATCCTGCGCACCCAAGCGGATGGCTTCATTCTTTCGCCCGGCATCGTCGGGATAACAAAGCAGGATAATCGGCAAGTTAGGACGAAGTCGGCGCAGCCAACGCAGGATGTGCAGGCTATCTGCATCGCCGCGCGGCAAGTCCAGCAGGAGCAGGTCGGGCGTAACCCCGGCTTGCACGAACTCCAACGCTTCCCAACCGCTGCCCACCGTCTCCAGTTGCCAGGAGTTCACTTCCCCGAGCGACCAGAGCGAGCGCACGACGGTGGGTTCCTTGCTAACGACCAGCAGGCGTACCGCTTCGATTGCGTTTTCTGTCACAGGATTGAAGTTTCCTTTTGAAGAGACGGGAGAGGCAAGAATTCTACAGGGGCTCGACGTCGTACCCCTCGATGCGAACCGCTAAAGACCGCTGAATTGCGTCGACGGAGACCACCAGAGTGTTGTCGTCGTTCCGAGAGAGCAGAATGCCTTCGACGCCGTCCAACGCGCCGCCGCGTACTCGCACTCGTTGTCCGATCTGAAGAAATGGATGGGCGCTCCAGGGGATTTGCTGCCCGATCAGGGTTCGCACCGCATCGATTTGCGCTTCCGCGATTGGCGTTCCCAATCCGCCAGCGCCAACAAACTTGAAGACGCCATCGATGCGCAGTACCCGCAGTCGCTCCTCGCTGCTTGGAGCCAGCTTCACAAAAACATAGCAACCGAACAGCGGCAGTTCCACCGATTTCCGCCGGTCGCTCCAGCGGTGCACTTCGGTGACCAGCGGTAAGAACGTGGTCACTCCTTGCTCCTGCAAGCGGTGAACGACGACTCTTTCGTGGCGGGCGCGAGTGTGGACGGCATACCAGTTTTCCACGCCGGGTCCAACCATCGGCGACATATTCGGGACCTCCCACGACTGATCGCCAGCACTCATAGCTTCGCCCTCTGAGTCACAAAGTGACCTCTACGCCTGCGGATAGACTCAAGACACACAACGGGATCTCGACACTTCGGGGGCCGGGGGAAAACCTACGCAAGAGATCCTAGGGGGGATGTAATCTCTACCAACTTTAGCTGAAATCGTACTCTTCGTGTCAAAGGCGATGCGCCCGACCGCAGGATCAAGTCATTCCTGCGTGTTGCCGCTAGCGGTTCGCTCGGGGGTCCCGTTTACAATCTGGCCCAATGACTACGTGTAAGATTTCCGTTTACCGGGCAAGGGGGATGGGAACTCTGCTTTGAGTTGTCGCCCGAAAGTAAAGCTAGATTACATTCGTATGCAGGTCGCTGCAAGAGGTACACGCTCTCCGCGATGAACTTCTCATCCACAACAGGGCATAACTTCCCGACATCAAAAGAACATACCCTTAGAGAATAACTTCTCTATCGCTAGAGGTAACAAACCCGGTGCTGGACGGATAAACTTTGATTTCAGCGCCCTGAGAGTAGATGGCGGCAAGCATACGATCTAATTGATTCTACAGGTGCATCCACAGGTTTAGCGCAACCTCCGGCGGGATTTTTATGGACGGAAGGAGGGACGCAATCTGCCCGAGAGAGACGGGGAAATCCAGGATGGATGCAGCCTGGTGCAACCGGTGCAAACGCTTGCAACCTCCGCTTGCATTCCCCCCAGAGATAGGGTAGACTGCCCTCGGTTGCTATTGGAGTTGTAAGACTTGCCTTTAGCATCCAAGTATCGTTTTTAGCTTTTGCTCTTTCGGACCTCCCCCGAACAGAACAAGTTTTGTTCCCCCGCCTGTGGCAGCTCCCCTGTACCCCAGGACAGCTTGTTTCGATTGTGGCATTTGATTGATTCGGCCTCGAATCTGGGGCCCTACTCGAAATTGTCGCCGGAGAAACTATGGAGACCCAACGTGCGCGGGAGGAGCGGATTCGCGTCCTGGTTGCGGACAACACCCGAATCCACACTCAGTTGCTGGCAGACGCGCTGAAGCGCGATCACGGATTGGACGTGATCAGTGCAGATTCCGATTCCCACGGCCTGATCGCGGCCGCGGCTGCACATCGAGCCGACGTCTTGTTGCTCAGCTCCAACCTGGACGAGGAACCCCATCGTGCGTTTGAAGTCCTGCGTGAGTTACGGGCATCGCATCCGCAAATCCGCGCCGTGATGCTGATGGATTCGTCGAAGCGTGAAGTTATCTTGCACGCATTCCGGGCCGGTGCGAGAGGAATCTTTAGTCGGCACGAGTCCGTCGATTCGCTTTGCAAGTGCGTTCGCAGCGTTCACCAAGGCCAGATCTGGGCTACCGGCCTGCAGATGTCATTTGCAGTGGAAGCCCTGGCTTCTTCTCCCACGGTCCGCGCGGTGGACGCTAACGGATTAGATCTGCTTTCCAAGCGGGAGTTGGAGGTGGTTCGCAGCCTGGCCGAGGGGCTCACCAACCGTGAAATCGCTGAACGTCTGGGCTTGAGTCAGCACACCATTAAGAACTACCTGTTTCGGGTGTTTGACAAGTTAGGCGTCTCCAGCCGGGTCGAACTGTTGTTCATGACGCTGAGCCAGACCAGTCCAGCACAATCTCTGCTCCCATCGTTGCTGGCGAATCTTACTAATGGAAATGGCCATGACGAAGCGACCTTGGCGATCTGCCAAAAAGCCGCCGAACAGGGCCTGCCGACCGCGCAGCTCGCGCTGGCGCAACTTTATTCGGCTCGCCGTTCTGCGCCAAAGGACTTGGTGTACGCCTACATGTGGTTCCTGATCGCGAATGAACAAATCACCAGGGCAAAGAACCACGTCAACAAGACCATGACCATGGAACAACTGCTCGAAGCCGAACAAAAAGCAGCAGAGTGGATGAGAAAGACAAAAAGGATTCCACCCTCCTCGACTGAAGATCCTTCTGAAGACCGACCCACGCGCGAGCAGGACGCATCCACCGCCTGACCACAGAGGAAGATGTTGGTGTGCATACGCGGCACTATTGGCCCCGCAGGCGGAGGATTCGCCTCAGAAAACGAAGAAAATAGCCTGTTCTTCCGTTGGCGCGGGAATACAACCGTTCGGCACACGATGCCGCGTATATATTAATGTAGCGGTCCGGGGAGCGCCCTGGCCACTTTGGATAGTACGTTGGGGAAAGCTGGGCACTCCGCCGGCATCAAGATTTTCAACGCTTGATTTGCTTTCATCTTGTCGCCATGCTGTCCGGCTTTGAGATCGAGAATTCAGAAGCCATATTGAAGGAGAATCGTTATGACGCAAAAGGTTATTGATGTAGTCGGGACTTCCAAAGAGAGCTTTGCAAAGGCGGCGGAAAACGCCGTAGCCGAAGCCGCAAAGACGGTTCGAGGAATGAAGTGGGCGCGAGTGGCGGAATTAGAAATGGAACTGGACGGCAAGAAAATCGCGCAATATCGCGCCACCACAAAAATCTACTTCGATATCGAGAAGTAACGGATCCGTGGAACGCAAGCCTACCATCCGCTCGGCTGCGTAGTCGAAGACGGGCAGAGGTACGCCCGCAAGAACCTGTGCTCCATCGGCAGGAAGTACGTCAGTGGCTGGAACCGCCCTCGGCGATCTGCAGATCGAGGGCTACGCGCTCGCCGTTGATGAGTATCGTTCCCGCATCCAGGAGTTGCTGGCCAGTGCAATCGTATTTCTCGTAGCAGCGCAGCGACGAAAGCGGAAAGTAAAATTCCACGGCCTCGGATGTGCCAGCGGCTGCCTTGCCGGCAAGATGGACGGTCGTGCTGAAACCGATCCCGTCGAACTTTTGTTCCTCCTTGAAATAAGCCAGCAGCGGGCGAATAAGGTGGGCCACGTGGTCATCGAAGGCCATGGCTGCCAGCTTGAAGCGCGATCCGGAGGCTGACGATGGCAAAGTCGAATTCAGCGAAAGCTCCAGATAGATTCCCTGACGGAACGCTACGAATTTTGGCGATGCGTAGACAACGAAGTGCACCTGGGGATCCAAATCTTTCACGATTTGATCGACTACTGGCTGGTCGGCAGTTTGCAAGGAAGCTAACGCCTGTGGCGAAGTGTCGCGCGCCGGAGGTGGTGGTGGCAGTTGTGATTCTTTTGGCTTCGATACCTTCGGAGAGGTTGTGCCTCGCGCCGGCGCCCCACTGTTTCCGCCGGCAATGATTTCGGCTCCCGCTTGATCCGGACCCGAATCACCGTCGGAGTTCTCGGCGGGAGCAGCATTCGCCGCCAACTGCGGTCCGGCTCCGTTAAGCCAGATGGTGATGGGCTCAGCATTGAGGAACGCCTGCCCCTGCATCAGCGCCGCTTGACGCGTGTCATCATCTTTCGAAGCGAGCAGTCTTAACGCAGCGCCTTGCGGCAGAAACACCATCAGGTTTTCCGGACGTTCCATAGAAACGCTCATCACCTTCCCCACAATGTGATGCGAAATCTCCACCGCGTATCCTCGAACCTCCCGGTTGCTCTGAAAGCGCGGAACTGCGGCTTGCAGGAGCGGCATCACCACGTTGCGAAAAGTGTCCCGGGCGCGTTCGTCGGGACTGACTTTGTCCGCAGAGTATGAAGCATAATAGTTGCCCGTGATCGCAAGCACGGTCTTGCCGTTGTAGCTGTCGAAGCGGATGGAATGTTGGTCCGCGTGTTGTTGCTGTGTCTGGTCGAGGTCGAGTTTACGGCTGAGGTAGAAAGGATAGTCGAACTTGATTGCCAGAACATCCTGGCCGGCGAGTCTCAAGTCCTCTATGTATTGTTGCTGTAGGGACCGCAGCGCCGGATCTTTGATTTCCACCGGCGATACAACTTGCGCCAGCGACAGGCCAGCAATCAAGGGGGAGAGGGCGATCCAAAAGAGGGCGATCAAGCCAGCCCTATTTCTGTGCATTGACCATTCCAGCGGCATGATAAGGAGGATCGGAGATCAGGCGGATGTACGCAATCAACGCCTCGATCTCGGTCTTGCTGAGAGTATAGCCGTAGGGCGGCATCAATGCGGACTTGTTCAGCGCCGGCCCACCGTGACCGATGATCGCGGTCAAATCCGCGTCGCTCATTTTGTTTAGCGTATCGCCTTCGGTGAACGGATGCGGTTTGACTGCAAGGTTGTCGAAATTGGAAACCCGCTCGGCCGACGACTCTGGGTTGTGGCATCGAGCGCAGTATTTGTCGTCCAGCTGAAATCCCACCTGCTGCTGATATCCCAGCGCGATCTCTTCAATCTTGATCTCGACTGGTTTCTGAGCCTTGGTGTATGTGCGCGCGGTGAGTTGGTATCGGCCTGCCATCCCGCCCAACGCGACGTTCGTGCTGAGTTGTCCGCTGGAATCGGTCAAGCCGTTCGGAGGATCAAAACTGACGCTCGTGGGTCCGCTCAATTCGACTAGTGCTCCGGCGACAGCTGTCCCTTGTTCATCGTTGACTTGCACGACCACAGGCTGAGCGAGAACCATGCCGGTTGAGCCGATCTGCTTACCCCCGCTCGACTCCACCAGCGCGGCGCCGAACCCCGCGGGCTTCAATGCAGAGGCCGCCTCCGGTTTTCGCGTGCATCCCGCACTCACAAGAATGAAAAAGACAACGAAGAGTGCCGGCGAGTATCTCTTCATTTCTTCGCCTCCAGCTTGCTGGAACCTTTGAGCGTCATCAGGAACGCAGTCAGGGCGCGGGAATCTTCATCGCTCATGTTGCGATTCGGTTCGGTGGCACCGGGGCGCATGGCCTGTGGGTCTTTCAGCCAGTGATAGATCCAGGCAGCGTTCAGGCGCGAGCCAACCTGCGTGAGAGTTGGCCCGATGTAGCCTTTGTCGACTTTCGTATCAATGATGTGACACGACTGGCACGCATACTTGGAATAGAAAAGCTGTCTCCCCTGCTCCACTTGCGCAGGCGGATATCCGCTGGACGGCATTGAGTCGCGCTCAAATGCCGGGGTCTGATACACGGTCATGATGTAGTCAGTGAGTTCCGTGACTTCGCTATCCGAAAGATTAAACCTCGGCATACGGCGAATTAGCGCAGGGCGCAACGTGCCGGGGTTTTTCAAGAATGCCTGTAGCCACGGGCGCTGCACCGATGTACCTTCCCAAGTCAAGTCAGGAGCCATGTCGCCGCCGCGACCGTTAATCGCGTGGCAGGTGAAGCAGGCCATGTCCGCCATGAGCTGTCCGGCTTTGCCTGCGGGCTGGTAGTTCGAAGCTGCCTCCGTTGGCACCGTTAGCGCCCGCGGCAAATCATGGGCGCGGTCCGTGAGGGACAGCAGCGCAGTCGTCAGAGCATCAATTTGTGTTGGCGCGAAGCTGTACTGCGGCATTTTCAGCGCCGATCCAAATGAACGCGGTTGCCGGATTTTGGCTGAAATGTAGTCCGGCAGAGTATGGGCCATTCCCGGCAGGAAAATAATCTGTGTGAGCGGCTTACTTCCGATGCGGGTTAGTTCTGGGGCGAAGTTATCCGGCTTCTTGATCCCGGTGACGTCGTGGCAGGAGGCGCAGCCGTACTCGGTCACCAGAAGCCTGCCGTGTGCAATCTGCTCCGGCGTGGCGGCATCGAGATGCACGTTGGCGAGCAGGTCGGCGTCAGCCTTGTTTCCCAGGAAGCCAGCCAGCAGGGAAACTTGCTGATCGGTGAAACGATAGTGCGGCATGGCCGTTCCCGCATCGTAAACGCGCGGGTTGCGCAACCACGCCCGCAACCACTCCGGCTTTGCCTTACTGCCGATGCGGGTCAGTTCCGGGCCAACATCTCCACCAACGACATTCCCGGCAGCGTTTTGCACGGCATGGCAGGAGGCGCAGAACGACTCACCGTACAAACTGGCCCCGGCAGTCGGATCAGCCGCTTTTGAATCTTTGGCCGACTCCGTGTCTCCGAGGATTGGCGTGCTGTTCGCGATCAAGAAAGCAGAAATATCGCGCGCGTCCGGATCGCTCAATTTGAAATTCGGCATGGTTGCCGTGACCGCGTAGGCCTGAGGATCCTTCAACCACGCATAAATCCACTCCCGCGTGGTCTTGTCCGCGACGTGTTCCAAAGAAGGCGGATCATCGGTCGGTTTGATCGCGCTGCCGTCCGCCAACTTAATAGTGTGACAATGCACGCAGCCATACTTCGTCAGTAGGTTGCGGCCTGCGTTGAGTTGCGGCGTTCCGGATAAAGCAGCGCGATGGCATTGCCCGCACGAAGATTGAACAAAGCGCGCAGGCAAAGTAGGCTGCTCCCACGCAAGCGTGCTGCTGTGAGCTTCTTCCACGGTAGTCGCAGCGCCTTGCCCGCGGTGACACATCACGCAGCCAAATTGGTCGGACGTGTGCGGGATCACCGGATGGCGGCGGAATGGCTGTGTGCTGACATCGGCAAGACTCGCTTCTTTCAATCCCACGTGGCACGTGGTGCAGCGATCGACGACTCCGATTTGCGGAAGCCATATCTGCTGGATGCCGTCGTGGAAGTGACGCTGCAACGTGACCGCGTCTCCGCGCGTCCGAACCAACGCAAGGTATTGTTTCTGATAGTGACGCCATTCACTGAAGTGATTCTTCGCCGGTGCGATGGCCAGCGAAATCAGTAGCAGCAGGCTGACCACACCGAAAGCGCGAACCGGATGGCCGAACAATGTCTGCCATAAGGACGGTGTGTTTGGGGAGGATGATTGCAATTAGCTTCTCCAGGGCAACACCCAGGACCAGCCTGGGCCGCGAAAGAAAGTGCCAACCGCGGTGAGCACGGCCAGTTCGAACAGAAACCAGGTCATGATCCAGAATGAAAGTGGTTTGGCAGCCAGATAACGCCGGAAAACCGAAGGCGACTGGGGAGAACTTTGCGCCGCCAGCACCATGAACCCGGCGACGATCAGCGTCGGCACCAGCGCCACGATCACATCAAAAAACAACAGAAACACAGAAATCACTGCTGCGGCCACGTAGAAAATAAGGATGCGCCGTTTGCGATCCTTGAGGAACACGCCTTCGGCCTCGACGTTGATGTTGAAATACGGAATCACAATCAGCGCGATCACGACCAGGGTCGGAACCAGCACACCCGCCACTACCGGAGGAAAGTAGTGCAGCATTTCCTGCAACCCGAGAAAGTACCAGGGCGCCTTCGCCGGGTTCGGTGTATGCGAGGGATCGGCGATGCCCTCAAGAGGTGCGTTAAACAGAAGCGACGCGACTACCAGTGCGATGGCCAA
>Ga0210407_10004648_pt1 | contig 10757 bp, 10 predicted proteins | sample IncBWC27MmetaG_FD_150860 | JGI IMG/M metagenome (GOLD analysis project Ga0210407, IMG submission 150860) | Forest soil microbial communities from Barre Woods Harvard Forest LTER site, Petersham, Massachusetts, United States - Inc-BW-C-27-M | ecosystem: Environmental > Terrestrial > Soil >... | reverse complement strand
TTACTTTTGTAAAATTCGACCAACTGCTGCATAGATTTTGGGAGCAAATGTCGATTTTTGGGCAGATTTGCACAAAAATAACGACATTCACGCCGGATTCAGGTATGACGACACCGGATTTGTTTCTCACCACGACGCCGAGCAAGCCCTCGAAGCTGCCCGCGATTATTTGGCCGTCGTCCGCGCCGACATCAATGCGCGGAAACCATAATGTAAGAGAACATCACGCATGCCTGGTGATCTGTCTAAGCCAACGCCCAAAGAATTTCTCAGTACGTTGGCGGGAGACTGGGCATCCCGATGCGAAACCGCTGAAACCGCAGTCAAGGGCGACGGCAAGAAGCCGTGCAGTAGCGTGACCATTGACGGCGGCGAGATCGGATGGAATACCGCTCTATCTGCTGATGCTGTGGCCTTCTGCGTGCGTGTGTTCATGCACTTGGCTCCGCGCGGGCGACGGCTTGATCTCGCGCGCTGGGGATACGGATTCGCGGCTCGGTTCCATCGCGGATCGATGCGAAACGTCGCGCTCAAGTCCTGGTGCAAGGTCGGTTCTGTCGTTCGTGTAGATTTGCGCGTCGTACCGACCACGCAATAGTTCGACGTATGCTAAGCGGCGATTGACGAGCCCCTTAAAGTTTTCGCTATCGGATTGAAAAGACAAAGTTGGTGGAGCCGATGGGATTCGAATCCACCACGAGTGAGAAAACAAAGGAGTTTTGCGGTGCAGCCTGGCCTTCTAGGGTATTGAAAGGAAAGGGAGGGAATTCTTAGTGCCCCCTTAATGCCCCCGAAAATTCCTGGGGCTATCGCGGGGCGGTTGAGAGAGCAAACCCGTCCGGCGAACCGTATCGACATCCGTTATGGAATGTGTGTGCTGCGCAGTATCCCGGCTTTGCAGTTGTCGCGGTGTTGGCCCTTGCGCTCGGCATCGGCGTCAACACCGCTATAATTCAGCCTCGGGGATGTCAAATTCCTGCGGAGAGCCGACAAAAGAGCTAAACTGCAATCATGGGGTGTTGATTTCGAGTGGCATTTCGACGCTTTGCTCAAGTGCAGGACGAAGGCCCACTTCACCTTCTCTTCTCCGAGGACTGGTGAACCTTCGCATCCAATCGGCGACTGGCAAGGACACATCGCTGAAAACTATCAGAAAAGCTGCCGAGACTACCCCCGATCAGTCCCGACTGCACCCCTTCGGTGAGACAAATTCTTTGGCCACTTGTTTTGAGATCACGCAAAATCTGATACAAGGCCAGCTGCATTGTTTCCGAGTGCGTCACTCGGCCATAATCTTTCGGTGCACCCCAGTCATCCGTATGCGGACGCGGACTTTCGCTGAGTAACGGGATGTTGATGTCATCAATAGCTAGCCCGCAATCCGCACGTTCTGCGAAGACAGGGCATACAACACACACGGACGCGAGGGTCATCAGGCAGGCGGTTGAGGATCAGGAGGCGCGAGGAATTCGCTACATTGTCCGCAATATGAATACTTGCCAGCGTTCTCCCAGACAACACTGCCGTCCTTAATTCTGTCACCCCTCCTCGGGGCCAGACTAAAGTTAGGCTTCGTGCTTCCACTCGTGCCTGGAACGGCCACCTTGTACACTGGCATTAGCCCAATTTCGTGACCAACATGCTTGAGTCGCAGCGTCGAGATCCAACCATGTTTCGCAAGAATTGTCCCGTGGGTAGATGAGTCGGTCATGCCCTTAAGGATGTTCATGTCTTCCTCCGCAGCCTCAGCCGCCCTTAACCGCCCAGTAGGGGCTGTATTGCAGACAGCTTTGGCACACCGCGGCGTGATGCCCCAAAGCCTGGGAGATCAACCTGGAGTTGTTATTTCGCTGCCCGAGAACTCGTAGCGCGGTCCCTAAATTGAACTCCACTCCCGCCCGAGCGAACGGAACAACGTCATGGGAAAATTGTCCGATCCGAGAGCGCGGTTGTAATGCGCTATGGCTGCCTCTAGCGACTCGGTACCGGTCCCCCACTCGCCCTTGAGGAAGTACACCTGTCCCAAGGCGGCCTGGGTCGAAGCCCAAAGAGCGGCGAGGACTCTGCGCCCGTATAAAGTCAACTGGGATCAACTGGGCTATTGCCAATTTAGATACTTTTATTTAGACTTCCACCGTCTTTCCTCTCTACAACCACGAGGATATATGTTCTGCAGCGAACGTCTGCGTAAACTCGCAGGGTACGGGCTCGCAGCTCCTCTGCTATTCATTTCTGCGTATTGGCTCTCGGGTTGTGGGGGAGCAGGCTCCACGCCACCGCCACCTCCCCCCACGTCGAACCCTGCCCCGGCAGTTGCGTCGCTGTCTCAAAACAGCGTCATCGCCGGTACGCCTGGACTGAGCCTGACCATCACTGGAAGCGGATTCATCCAAGGATCAATCGTGCAGTGGAACCAAAGCAGCCGCACGACCACATTCGTCAGTTCGACTGAGTTACAGGTCGCTTTGACGCCTGGGGACCTTGCTGTCGGCGGGACTGCGCAAATAGTGGTCGTAAATCCAGGGCCGGGCGGTGGCACTTCAAGTCCGTTAACATTCACGATCGACAATCCAGCCCCCGTGGTTGTCTCGTTGTCCCCAAGCGGCGTCGCTGTGGGTACGGCCGCATTGACTCTAACCATCACCGGAACTGGATTTGTCCAGGGTTCAATCGTGCAATGGAACCAGAGCAATCGGCCGACGACATTTGTTAGTTCTACGCAGCTGCAAGTCGCGCTTACAGCTGCCGACCTCGCCGTCGGCGGCACTGCGCAGATTGTTGTCGTAAACCAAGGGCCAGGGGGCGGTAGCTCCACTACAATGACGTTTGCAATCAACAATCCCAGCCCGCAAATCTCAGGAGTTTCCCCCAGCACCGTTACGACGATCGATGGCGGCCTGGTCCTAACCATTATGGGCACCGGATTTGTCTCAAGTTCGTCGGTCACTTGGAACGCTAACACCCGTGCCACGTCGTACGTAAGTGCGACGCAACTTCAATTCAAGCTGCTGCCGGCAGATGTGGCGGCCGTGGGTTCGGCGCAGGTATCGGTATCAAATCCGGCGCCTGGCGGTGGGCCGGCTTCTCCAAGTCAGATCACAATCATTTATCCAGTACCAGTAATCAGCTCTCTGAATCCCATCGCGGCGGTTGCAGGCGGACAATCGTTCGTCTTGACCATCAATGGTTCCGGTTTTGCCCCTTCATCCGTAGTGCAGTACAACGGAACGCCGCGCCCCACTACCTACGTGAGTTCCAGCGCGCTCACGATTGTGGTTAGTGCCACCGACATCGCAACTCCAACCACTGCGCAGATCACTGTCGTCACTGGCGCACCCGGGGGAGGTATTTCCGCTCCAACAGTACTGACTATCAACAACTATCCCGTACCGGCGATAACCAGCATCAGTCCTACTTCTATCACGGTAAATTCGCCGGACACTTTGGTAACCATTCAGGGCAACGGATTTACGGCGTTCTCGACCGTTCAGGTGAACGGAAGCAGTGTGCTCGTCAACAGTTGGAGTCCTAACTACTTGTTCGCCACTCTGCCCGCAGCCAATCTTACAGCCGTCGGCTCACTTTCGGTAACGGTTAGCAATCCGGGTCCTTTGCTTTCCAATGCCGTAACGATCAGCGTAACTCCAAATCCTGTGCCAACTTTGTCAGGCATCTCCCCTGCCTCAGCTGCTGCTGGAAGCCCAGGATTCACTCTCACTGTGTCCGGCTCTAATTTTGTTCCCACGTCCGTCGTTCAGTGGAATGGATCGGCTCGTCCCACCACATTTGCTAACGCGAACCAACTGACGGCCACGATCTCCGCCGCCGATATCCAGTCGCTCGGCAATGACAGTGTAACCGTGTTCAATCCAACGCCAGGGGGAGGAACATCTTCAGCCTCTGCGTTCACCGCTTATCTTTCTCTACTTACCAATGACCTGCTTTACGACACTTCTCGGAATCTACTGTGGGCTTCCGTTCCGAGCAGCGCCGGATCGCCGTTTGGAAACAGCGTGGTTCCGATTGATCCCTCCACCGGTCTTCTCAAAACCCCTATTTGGGTAGGCAGTGAGCCTAACAAACTGTCTATTTCAGCCGACGGCACCACTTTGTGGGTCGGGCTTCTGGGTTCGCCTTCGGTTCGCAAGATTGATCTCACTGCCGGCGTCGAGACCCCTGTCAATTTGTATTTTCCTGGTGGCTGGGGTTACAACATCTACGCGACGAGCTTGGCAGTATTGCCAGGCAGCCCATCCAGCGTAGCGGTCTCCGCGGGCCCGGTGTCGATTTTTGACAACGCAACCCCACGATCAAAAGCCGGCTCAGGTGCGATGTACCTCGCGTTTGGATCGAGCTCCGCCACACTGTACGGATATTCCGGCGGTCTTTCTATTTTCTCAGTCGATAGCACTGGGATTGCTTCTACAACCAACCCACCGAATTCAGGCACGGGTTCCAACGACCTTCGCTACGACAACGGTCGTTTGTATTTGACCTCTGGCGGCGTGCTGGATGGCTCTAGCGGGAGTCTCCTCGGAACTTTTGCGGCGTCAGGACCGGTCGCGCCCGACTCCACCGTGGGACGCGCCTTTGTTCTGAACGCCTCTACATCTTTCGGCACACCCAACCAAATCACCGCGTTCGATGTAAACACTTTCCTACCGGTCGGATCCTTCTCAATCGGCGGTGTCCAAACCGGTTTCAATAATCCATCCTCACTCGTTCGCTGGGGTCAAGATGGACTGGCATTCCGCACGGGTACTCAGCTTTACGTTCTTAGAAATCCTCTGGTCCGTGATCTTAGCGCTACCCCTGCCGATGTGGCGGTTCTCTCGTCTGCCCCGAGCACGTCTGCAACGGGAACAAACACGTCGATTACCATCAATGTCAAAAACAACGGCCCAAATACAGCGTCGAACGTCACTGTCACGAACACATTTTCCTCGAGTGTGATTTTCGTATCGACCAGCGCCAGCCAAGGCAGCTGCGGTGGCGATCCAATCGAACACTGCAATCTCGGCAATTTGGCGACCGCGGCTAGCGCAACAGTGACGCTGGTCGTAGTACCGACCTCGCCTGGTACTCTGACAAGCACGGCAACTGTCAGCGCGACGCAACCAGACTCGAACCTCAGCAACAATACGGCGAGTTCACTCATTACGGTTACGGGATCGGTATACAATGCCGTTCCGAGCCTGTCCTCGCTTGCGCCTCAGTCGGACCTAGCCGGCGCAGCAACGCTTACCTTGACCGTGAACGGATCGAATTTCTCCGGCACCTCCACAGCGAACTGGAACGGCAACAGTCTGCCGACCACATTCATAAGCGCCACACAGCTCACTGCGACGGTTGACGCCAGTCTCTTGAGCACAGCCGGCTCCGCCAATGTTGCCGTGAGCAATAGTAGCCCAGGGGGAGGCCTCTCCGGCTCGCTGCCTTTCACCATTTTTCAGTCTGTGGCACTGGACACCAATGACCTCATATTCGATCCCTTCACCCGCAAGATTTATGCGAGCGTGCCAAGCACGGCCACGCAGGTTGCGGGTAACAGCATCGTCTCAATCGATCCCCTTACTGGTGCTCTGGACTCGCCGATCTCCATAGGGAGTGAGCCCGCACGCCTCGCACTGTCGGACGACGGCCACTATCTGTATACCACGCTGGCCGGCAGCAACACCGTACGGCGGCTGGACCTCACAACTCGCACTCCCGGCACTCAATTTACCACTGTCAGTTCACTATTCGGAGCGTTCACCCCCAGCGATTTGGCGGTAATGCCCGGCAATCCCAATGTGCTAGCGACGGCGGGCTATGCGCATGGAATCCAGGTGTGGGATATCACCAGCACTGGCGCCACCTCTCTGTCAGCCTCGGGCGTGAATGGCGTATACGACGGTAGCGTTCTCGCTTGGGCCGATTCGGTAAATTTATTTTCGAATGATGAGGGATTGAGCCCCTCGAGTTTCCATCGCTTCACCGTTGGTGCCACCAGCTTTGCAGAGACAGACTCAACCTACCTGGATGCCGTGGGCGGCAAAATCACCTATTCAGGTGGGCTTGTTTTTTCTGACGGCGGCGGCGTAGTGGATGCCTCTCCAGCTCCACCGGCCGGTCCAAAACTTGTTGGACGACTTATGAGTCCAGCCGGCGGTGGACTCAGCGCTGCAGACGCAACCATCAATCGAGTATTTTTCCTGGGCCAGAACCAAAACACAGTCAACTCCCGCATTATTTCGGCGTTCGACGCCGTGCACTTCACCCTTGCGGGTTCCACAGAGTTGGACGGTCTAACAGGTGATTCCTTCGATCTCATCCGTTGGGGTGCTGATGGTCTCGCGTTCCGGCTAAACACTTATGGGACAACCGGACAGGGCGTCGTCGTCCTGTTGCATGGACCGGCTGTATTGCCCCGGTCGTCTACCCCTAATCCAACGCCTTCCATTTCTGCTGCGTCCCCAAGTAACGTGACCGCTGGAACGGGAAACACCTGGGTGACAATTACAGGATCCCAATTCGTCCCCGGATCGATAGTGGAGTGGAAAGGCTCATCGAGAACCACAGTTTTTGTTAATTCAGCGCAATTGCGAGTCGCGATTCCTGCCGCTGACTTCGCAATGCCGCAAATGGCCAGTCTGCAAGTGGTTAACCCTGCACCCGGAGGCGGCAGTTCCACACAAATCAGCTTCAATGTTAATTGAACTCGGTCCGGCCTCTCAAGTTCATCGCACCGCTTGCCGCTCTGCCCGAGAATGAAGTGGCTTGAGGGCATCTATAAAGTCCGAAATTCTCTCGCCCATCGATTGGGCAAGGTCGAGATGATCGACGTTAAAGCATCGGCTGCGCCACTCGATAGTGCGGAGGACAGCGATACGCTTAAGGCAGTTTGGCTACGGCTAAAAGCAACTGCAGATGGACACGATATAGTGAATTTTCCACACGAAGTTAAGAAGAAATACTCCCCTGTCTTTCAGTCTTGTCTAACGTCGACTGATCACCCAGACACATCGCCGTTCTCATTCGTTGTGACAATCGGAAAAGATGGTCGTGTTCTGCGGCTCTACACAGATCACGAAACCAACATATTTGCCTGTGTGCGGAAGACGCTGCAACAAGACGAATTTCCACACCCGCCACTCTCTCCCTATTACATGCACATTTCAATGAGCTTTCCTAAATGAGCGAGACTCTCCGAAACCTGGGAGAAACCGTAGCGGATCGGCTTTGTCCAGTCTTGTCTACGAGTCGGTTGCTGCCAGTTACCGTCTCGCGCCGCGGAGCGATGGAAGAGCGGTGCCTGCGGCACCGGGGTGGGGGTAGGCACGTAACCCCAGAAAGTTGGAAGAAGAGGCTGAGCAATTAAGACCGCAGGAGCTATCAGCATGCCTACCAAATCTCTCGGCTTGCGGCGATGGCTTGCTCTCGGAGGAATTTCCAGTCTGACTTCCAGATATCCATGGGGAGTGGAGCGGCGTCATATCATCCCGGCAGGCATTCGTTGCGGCATTGGACGTATCGGATGGCACTCGTTTCGGCACACATTCCGGACCCTACTTGATGAAACCGGGGCTCCGATGAAGGTGCAGCAGGAACTCATGCGCCATGCGGACATCCGTACCACGATAAACGTCTACGGCAAAGCCATGGACGAAAGCAAGCGCGCGGCGCACGGTCGTCCGCCTCGTATTGCCCTCGCAGGTGGCTTAATGCCCCTTAGTGCCGCTTGAAGTTTTTGCTATCGGATTGAAAAGAAGGAACAAAGTTGGTGGAGCCGATGGGATTCGAATCCGCTGACTGCTTGAAAACAAAGGAGTTTTGCGGCGCACATTGGCCTTCTAAGTTATTGAAAGGAATATAACGGAATCCCTATTGCCCCCTTATCGCCCCCGAGATTTTTGAGCCGACGACGTCATTTCTATGAATGGGCTCCTGCTCCGCTTGACCGGGTCGTCACTGCCGTAGAGATATTGCTATACTAGCTTCAACGGGGAATAGCATGAGTTCGCGGGACAGCGTGATCGTCAAGAACCCGAAGATTCTCAGCGGAACACCCGTCTTCCGTGGCACGCGTGTTCCTTTCCAGGCGCTCTTGGACTATCTCGAAGGCGGTGAAACTCTAGATGAGTTTCTCGAGGATTTTCCCTCCGTCACTCGCGAGGCTGCCATCAGGGCGTTGGAGCACGCAAAGACTGCTCTCGTTGGCCAGCTCGAATGAGGATCCTCCTCGACGAGTGCGTGCCTCGTCGCCTTCGAAATCACCTACCTCAACATGAATGCCAGACGGCTCAGCGTGCTGGGTTTGGCGGGCTCGAAAATGGTGAACTGCTTGAAGCCGCGGAGAATGCAGAGTTCGATGTTTTGGTAACAGTCGATCGCGGGATCGAGTATCAACAGGACTTCGGGAATCGTAAGATTGCGATGGTCATTCTTTGCACAAAGTCCATTAAGCTGAATCATCTGACCCCGCTTATACCGGCCTTGATTGACCGGCTAAAGCAGATCCGTCCAGGTCAAGTCGTTAAGATTAGCGACCAGTAATCGGTGTGAACGGGGCATTTCTGCACATCTGGTTAAGTCGAGGGCTGGCGTCAGGCTCCGTAGAGTGGGGGCGCGCGCGCCCCACAAAGATCCCGGCCCAAAATCTACCTGGGCGATAATGCTGTTAATCAGGGTTTGGCTGCTAGCAGCAATCGAAGCGAATTTCAGTATTTGCGATTCTCCTGCGCTTTCGAGTACAAGAAGTCTCCCACTTCAATATAACTGCTTGTATCAGGCAGCAAAGTTGAAAGCACCTCGAACTTCCTCCCATGTGCGGCAATCATCAGAGCGCCCGTCATCATGGGGAGCCGTATCTCCCACACTCGCTCTATATCTGTGTACAGAACCCTAACGGTTCGCACCTTGAGCAGGCCACTAGGAAGCGTGAGTGCATCCTTGTCCAGCGAGAGATGGCACTTGAACGCGAGTCGACGAACGGCCAAGAGCAACCCAAGCATCATTAGAGCGATGCCCAACCAAAGGGCAATTCCACTAGGTTTGCAGCTGCACACAAGTCCCATCACCACTAGATACGCAGCACCGCCGACGAGCCCGAAGATAATCAGTCGCCCGCTTGGATTGTAAGGATATCGGGTCGGTAAGTTCATTTCCGAAGTGCAGATTCTTCTATCATAAGGCGACTCCTGGTAATGTCGCGTCCTCGGAAACTTGAAATTCCATGTGGACGGGTATGCTGTATATCGGGACTTGGCTCCGTCGCTCAGTTTGTCTTCTTTTTCTTTGCCTACTCCAACTCGGATTCGAAGGCAACGCCAGGGGGCCACGCTTGGCGATTATTGGACAAGCTCCACCTTCGTCCCCAACCCTGCATACACATAGTTCTCCGCATACGCCTTCTTCAATCGCGCAAACGCCGGCTCGCCTGTGCAATGTCCCGGCGCAATCCTCTGCACCTTCCACTTCGTCTTTAAATTTTCCACCAGCACATCAATCTCTTCCACCGGCGTCGTCACCAGGTGCAATCCCCCAAACACAATCTCCGTTCTCGGATCGACCGCGCTTGCCGCTTCCAGAATCGCTTCAATCCCCGCGTGCGAGCACCCGTCCACCAGCAGCAATCCATTCGGTCTTTTGATCGCCAGCGTCAGTTCCGGCAGCTCCAGCGTCCCTTTCTTCTGCGAAACTGTTCGCACCAGAAAAATTCCCGGCAATACTTCTGTCAATTGATTCACCGGCACAAAATTCCCCGTGTCATACAGCTTGCCCCATGCGAAATGTTCCGGATCCGTTCCCCCGAAATACCGCATCTTCGCCGGCAAGCTCTCATCCGCCCCCAAAAACGCCTTCGGAAACGGCAATCCCCCAAATCCATTCCCGCCATCTGCGGGCACATAGACCGTAACGTTCGGATTAACCTTCAGCACATATCTCAACCCCGTCGTGTGGTCTGCGTGCCGATGCGAGATCACCACAAAATCCAGTTTCGTCAGGTCTACGCCCAGCGCCTTCACGTTGTGTTCAAAAATGTCGGCATCATTCCCTGTGTCGAACAGAATTCGCTTTCCGTTGTGCTCCACCAATGCGGAAAATCCCCAATCCTTCGTCAAATCCTTCTTCTCGCCGAACGCATCGTAAAGAATTGTCACCCGGTCCTGCGCTTGGCAGGGAACCACCGCCAAACACAGCAGCACAAACGCCACAATCCGCAAAACGTGGATTCGCAAAGAACACCTCCAGCCGGAATTCCCGATTTAGACCCTTGGCTCGTCTATCGTACAGGCTGCTTATCGTATCGGACTGCGTCATCGTCTCCGCTAGACAGATATACATCGGCTAATAAACCCATAATCGGCCTCTTATACCACGAGCTGGCCAAGTCCCGATTTGTGGGTTCACGCCCATTTGACCGGCCAGGCCGCGACGGAATTCAAGTCTACGAGAACGTTGTTCCCGGGAAGCACAACATCAGAAATTGGACATTTTCACCGACGAATACGTCTGCAGCTTTGGGCGGGCCGCCAGGACCTATTCGGAGATGATGCGGTCGGCCCACTCGACCAGAGAAACGAAAATGGCAGGATTGCCGAACTTTGCGTTCCAATTCGCAAGATCGTTTTCCGAGACCCCACGAGCCCCGGAAGCAAGCTCCTCAAGCAAGGTGCAGCAGGAACTCATGCGCCACGCAGACATCCGTACTACGATGAACGTCTACGGCAAGGCCATGGACGAAAGCAAGCGCGCGGCGCACGGTAAGGTCGTCC
>Ga0210407_10004647_pt1 | contig 10759 bp, 10 predicted proteins | sample IncBWC27MmetaG_FD_150860 | JGI IMG/M metagenome (GOLD analysis project Ga0210407, IMG submission 150860) | Forest soil microbial communities from Barre Woods Harvard Forest LTER site, Petersham, Massachusetts, United States - Inc-BW-C-27-M | ecosystem: Environmental > Terrestrial > Soil >... | reverse complement strand
GCCGCCGACACCAAAGCGATGCCCAAAAACGAATGTGTAAAGCCACGATGATGCGCGAAGCCAAAAACCCGCCCCTTGAACCCGGCGAGCACGTCCAGATCCGGTGCTTCGGCAGCCAGCGTCACCGTCGCCGTCGCCAGGGCCGTTTTGCGATTCAGTCCGGCTCGTCCCATGCAGGCACCGGTCAGAAAGTGGGTAATGGGTTCCAAAGTTTACTGGACCTATTTCGTCTCCGAGTTAGAGAGAATACATCAATGTGAGCAACGAGCTCAGTTTGAAACGTTACCCGCCCGATCCCCTCGCCCCAGGCCGTGACAATGCTCACCAGGCGGCGTGACCCGCAGGCTACGAGTAGAAATCCGCAATACTCTCTATCACGCATTTCTGCTCGGCTTCCGTCAGTTCCGGGAACATGGGGAGCGCGAGCACGTCACGGGCGGCGCGTTCGGATTCTGGCAAGTCACCCGCGCTATGGCCCAGGTAGGCAAAGCAAGGTTGCAGATGCAGCGGGATGGGATAGTAGACCTCCGTGCCGATTTTTCTGTCACCAAGAAACGTGCGCAGTTCATCGCGGCGGTGAGCCCGGATCACGTATTGGTGAAAGACGTGGAATGCGTGTGGAGACGTCTGCAACGGCTTGACCTGCGAGTCGCTCCTTTTCGATACCAGCCCCGCGTCGGCCAGCAAACGATCGTACGTGGCCGCACGCTGCCGGCGTTGCTGGTTCCAGGTTTCAAGATACGGCAGCTTTACGCGGAGAATGGCCGCTTGAATCGCGTCCATGCGGCAATTCCATCCGACTTCTTCATGATGATAGCGGCGCGGGCTGCCGTGATTGCGCAGATTTCGCATGTGCTCAGCGCGGTTCAAGTCGCATGTGGTCACCAGTCCCGCGTCTCCGTATGCGCTCAGGTTCTTGGTGGGATAGAAACTGAAGGCCGCAGCCACACCGAGCGATCCAGCGTTTCGCCCTCGCCATTTTGCCCCGATGGCCTGCGCCGCGTCCTCGATGATGGAGAGCTGAAATTCATCCGCGATTCGCTGCAGTCCGTCCATGTCCGCGCACTGGCCGTAAAGATGCACCGGCAGCAGAGCGCGGATTCTGTACGACCCACCCCCTCGCAGCCGCTCCTTAACGCACTCCAGATCCAGATTGAGAGTTCCGGGATCCACGTCGACCAGCACTGGCCGAGCCCCAGCGCGCACGATGGCGCTGGCCGAAGCAAAAAAGCTGAAGGCAGTGGTGATGACAGCATCTCCAGCTTGAACTCCAGCCGCCACCAATGCCAGCCAGAGCGCATCTGTACCGGAGGCGCAACCGGCGGCCGCAGTGGCGCCGGTGAAGGCTGCGACTTCGCGCTCCAACGCTTCGACTTCCGCGCCAAGAACGAATTGCTGTGATGAGCAGACTCGCTCCACCGCAGCCAGGACTTCCTCGCGAATCTGCTGGTATTGACGATGCAGATCCAGCAGCGGGATGGGATCGAACTTTCTCGCAGGGGATTGCTGCTTACGCGACTTTGCAGTAGATGACGGACTCACAGAAGAAGCGATTCTAACACTCATCTGTCGGAAGCCGGTTCTGAGCAAGGCCGTTGATGCGGGGTAAAGCGGGAAGCGACGAGTCGTTGTCGAGGGCCTCGCGCCACTGAACGAGCGATTGCAGCAGGCCCGGCAATTCGATTTGCCCAAAATTTCCGGGTGGCTCGGCAAGGTTCTTTATGGCGCGCCCCAGCACCCCTCGCATTCCCACCCGGTTTCCCGTGGAATAGTGGTGGAAGGCTACGGCAATCTGCACCACTCCTTGAAGAAACTTCTTATTCTCAGGCGGCGCAGCGCGCCAGACGTCTTCGAGGGCTTCGTGAGCATCGAAGAACTCGGCGTTGTTGAACAGGCTGATTCCACGCTGATACTGATCGGAATCCACGCTTTATTCTTGCACAGCGACGTGTAGAAACGTAGCAAGCTACGTTTCTACGCTTCAGCTCTTCCTTATCGGCCAAATATCACGTAGTGATAACTGGTGGCCATGAAGAAAAGCAAGGGCACCGACAGAAAGAAGTTGGTCCGCGACGCCAGGAACGCCTCGCGAGCCAGAACTGCGGCATTGGCCGGCGGACTCCCGGCCAGAGTCCCCTTGATAATCTTCTTTTGGTTCGGCCAGATAATTCCCCAAACGTTGAACAGCATGATGAAGCCAAAGCCGCCGCCAACTCCGATCGAGAGCACGTGATTGTCGTCCTGACCCACGGGCGTGTAGTTCACAAACAACCACGCCGCCGCGATCACCACCACCGCGGTAATCGCACCCAGAACATAACCGCTCGGCGCCTTCTTGATCACGAAATTAAGAATCGCCCACGCCCCAATCCAGACCAGCAGGAACAGGCCAATCGTACTCAAGCCGCTTTTGCCCATGCGATCGGCGTCTGGTCCAACGTAAATTTGCCCCCAATACCAGAAGCCCAAGAAGACCGTGAGCAGCGCGCTCCAGCGGAACCAGTTCAGAGCGGGCAGAGTCAAATACTGAAACACCTTCGGCTTCATGGCGGCGTCCACCTGCTTCATGAAAGGGACGTTGACAAGATTGAAGAAGTAAAGCAATCCGACCCAGGTGATGCCGGCAATAATATGAAACCAGCGCAGAATCAGCGCCAAAGCTTCGGTGCCAGTGTGGGTCGGCATTACCCACGAGGCTGCAAAACCAATTACATGTTGCATCGATGTTCCTCCGCCATCAGCGAAATGCGAGGCCCCTGGGCGCCCCAGGCGCGCGGCAAACAGTCGCAAGCGCTGGCCTGTCCACCAGATCTCGGTTGCGAACGTTGAATGCGATTGCTCGTTCCCGGTTTACTTGCGGCGCAGGAATAGTTGCATTTTGTCGCGCTGATGTCAACGGCGAAGAGATATCGGGTAGTGTTGATTTCGGAAGCTACACGTCATGAATGTAACTTTCACTTGGCGGAGTGAATCAGATATAAAGTATGCACTCGAATTATTTCATGCAGCGGACTTTTCTTAAGTTTTTGTGTCTGTGTCTGTGTTTGTGTCTGACCGGATTGGCAGCCGCCCAGGCGCCCTTATTCGTTGCGCCTGGCTCCACCGCTGTGTCGCCCTCTGTCGCATTTCCTAATGTCATTGACTTTGGCAGCGCAACCCCGGTTTCGACGGCAATTCCCCCGACGGACCCTGCGGTGGCACTTGTTGTTCCGGCCGTGCTTCCTCGCATGGCTCCCGAACTTGCGCTACAGGTCTGCCGCGGACGCTCGGTGATACAAGCCGAACAACTGGCTTCTTACTCGGCCACGACTCTGATCCGCGCGCAACTTCCCGACACTGCGCAGTCGGGCGAATACGAAGTTCAACGGCACTATCTAGCTCCGCGTACGCTTGAGTTCAAGGCTGTGCGATTTACCGGAGACACTTTTGTAAAAACCAATGTCATCACCCGCCTGCTGCAGTCCGAGGTTGACCATGTGCAAAAGGACGACCCCGCGCTGAATGCGATCAGCCCCACAAACTACAAATTTTCTTATAAGGGGCTGAGTCAGATAGAGGGACGCCGGGTGCATGTTTACCAAGTAAAGCCGCGCCAGAAGCGTGCGGGGCTGTTCAAGGGGCGGATTTACATCAACGCCTACACCGGCAGCCTGGTGCGAGCCGAGGGCAGGCCGGTCAAATCTCCGTCGCTGTTCATCAAGAAAATCGATTTCGTTCAGGACTACGCGGATATCGGCCGGTTTACTTTTCCAGTGCACGTCCATTCGGAAGCCACTGCCCGCATCGTCGGGCGCGCCATCGTCGACGTTTACCAGCGTGACTACCAGCCAGTCGCCAATACCGAGGCTAACACTGTGGTGGCCGGCCATCAACTTCCGGCGCTGTAATGAGGCGATGTAAATAACTGGCTTTCAGCAAACCTTCACCCCCCCGGCGCCTCTGGTAAGGCTATAATTCCCGATTCAATCGATTAAGGAGAAATCATGAGCCTTTCAGGCCGGGTTGCGCTGGTCACAGGTGCGTCCCAGGGCATTGGCCGGGCGTGCGCCTTAAAGCTGGCGGCGTCAGGCGCTACCGTGGCCGTCGCAGCCCGAAATCAGGAGAAGCTGGCCGAACTTGTGCAGCAAATCGAAACCACTGGCGGAAAAGCTTCCGCGTTTCCCGTAGACGTGGCCGACGAAGAGCAAGTCAAGACTGCGTTCAAGACTGCGCTCGGACAACTCGGCAAAATTGACATCCTCGTCAACAACGCTGGAATCACCCGCGATCAACTCGTCATGCGCATGAAGCGCGCGGATTGGGATTCGGTTCTGAACACCAACCTGACATCGGCTTATCTGTGCATCCAGCAGGCGATCGGTTCCATGCTCAAGCAGCGCTGGGGGAGGATCATCAACATAACCTCGGTCTTCGGTCAGACCGGTCAGGCAGGGCAAGCAAACTACGCAGCGTCGAAAGCCGGCCTGATCGGATTGACCATGGCCATCGCCCGCGAGGTCGCGTCTCGCAACATAACCTGCAACGCGGTCGCCCCGGGCTTCATCGAAACCGCAATGACATCTGGCTTCACAGAGGACTTCAGGCAGACCGCACTAAAAGCAGTTCCGCTTGGACGAGTGGGAACTACGGAAGATGTGGCCAATGCAGTTGAGTTCCTCGCATCAGAGGAGGCTTCCTACATCACGGGTCACGTCCTAAACGTTAACGGTGGCATGCTCATGGGGTAACGCGGTCAATTCCGGGGCTCGCACTGGTGCAGGCGGAGTCTTCCGCGCAAGTTGCACAGGTGCGCGAGCTCTTTCTGGAGTACGCGCAATCGCTCGGCGTCAACCTCTGCTTCCAGAATTTCGAGGAAGAGCTGGCAGGGCTTCCTGGCCACTATGCTCCGCCTGGAGGCCGTTTGTTGCTGGCGGAATACGAGGGACAGTTGTCTGGATGCGTAGCTTTGCATGAATGGGAATCCGGTATTTGCGAGATGAAACGCCTCTACCTGCGCCCGTCATTTCGCGGCAAAGGGTTGGGCCGCGTGATTGCAGAAACGATCATTGCGGAAGCTAGGAATATTGGCTATCAGCGCATGCGGTTGGATACGATTGAGCCGATCATGAAAGATGCAGTGGAGATGTACCGCAGACTGGGCTTCCGGGAGATCGCGCCGTACCGCCCCAATCCGATTGCCGGGGCGATGTACATGGAGCTGAAGTTGTAGCGCTGGCAAGCGCTAAGTGCTGAATGCTAATTGCTGAGTGCTGGTTTCCGTCTGCACCGCCGATTGTGCAGCAAAATTTCCTCTTGCCAGACCGTACTACTCTGGTTACTATTCACCATTCGCGGAGAACCGAACTTGGCCGTTTTCTCTATGAACATCGGCGAGACCATCAGAAACTACCGGCTAGGGAAAGGTATGTCCCAAGGCGACATTGAGAAGCGTACGGGACTGCTGCGGTGTTACCTTTCGCGAGTAGAGAACGGTCATACCATTCCGTCGCTTGACACGCTCTCGAAGATCGCTGGGGCGATGGAGCTTCCGCTATCGCAGTTCTTCGCCGAGTCCGGACACAGCAACGGAGCCAAGGGGTCGCCGCAACTTTCCGATGACGAAGTCCGCTTCCTGAGCCAGATACGCCGTTATTCGGTGAGCCTCAACGACAGCGATCGCAAGCTGGTGCTGGCCATGGTTAAGAAGATGGCCTCAAACGCGAAGTAGCTCGGCTTCTAGCTCTTAGCTCAGACCTTCCGCAGTTGCTGCAAGCCAGCAGCTAGAAGCTGCCCCCTGGTTACTTCCGTTCCATCCCTCCGGTGACCAACGGGTACCTCGCACGCCCCCTGTTGACACCCTACACTGTGGGTGGAGAACTCTCGGTGACTATCGACGAAGAACTGAATTTGCTTGAGTCGCAAATGCGCCGGCTCAAGATCGAGTACGAGTGCTATTTCAGCAACCCGACTAAGAAACCGCCCACGGACATCGAGTGGAAGGTGCTGAGCTTGTTGCGCAAATTCAGCGATGGCGGGCGGATGAGCTTCCAACAGCGCTTCCGCTACAACGAAATGGCGCAGCGCTATGCGATCTACAGCGACCTGTGGCGCAAGAAGGGCCGCATTCGGGAAGAGGGCTATCGTCGTCCGCAGGACGCGCTGCTTTCCGTTCAAGGCGTGCGACCCACGGAAGAGCACGAACCGCAGCACCATCCGGCCTATGGACTAAGCCACGCAGCGGCCGGTGCCGCAGTTGCCACGGCGAGAGAAAACGAGGGGCCGCTCACAGTCCAATGCTCCGATGCCCGCAGCGAACATGATCAGGTGGAGAAACTCTATAAGGCGCTCACCGAAGCCAAGAAAAAAGCCGGCGAATCGGTTACCGGCAACATCGAGAGCTTCACATCGTTTGTGCAGAAGAAAACCGACCAGATCCGGAAGCAGCATGGCTGCCAATCCGTGGAATACACGGTCGAGACGACGGACGGCCAAGTGCGGCTGAAGGCGAAAGCCAAAGCATAGTTTGTGTGGCGACGGGCGACTCGCCCGTCCCAAGTGCGATAGACACGCAGGCTCGGAGCGCCTCGTCCGGGCGGATCGAGTAAAACTCGGTAGTGGTCGTCGGCCCCAGCCCCCTGCTGATAAACTTTCTGGTACGCCATCCCGCACCACCAGAGGCATCCATGTCCCACAACCCAGGAAAGATCCGGCGCGCCATTCTCAGTGTCACGGATAAAACCGGACTCGCCGAGTTCGCCCGCAAGCTCTCCAACCTCGGCGTGGAACTGATTTCCACCGGTGGCACGGCCAAGCTCCTTCGCGATTCCGGAATCGCCGTCAAGGATATCTCCGAACTCACCGGATTTCCAGAGATGCTCGATGGCCGCGTCAAAACTCTGCATCCCAAAGTGCACGGAGGAATCCTGCATCGCCGCGGGAATCCGACTCACTGTGCGGCCGTTGCTGAACACGGGATACTGCCTATCGACATGGTGGTCGTGAACCTCTACGCCTTTGAGAAGACCGCGGCCAAACCGAACGTCCACTTCGACGAACTGATCGAGAACATCGACATTGGCGGGCCGTCGATGATTCGCTCCGCCGCTAAGAACTTTCAGGACGTTGCCGTCGTCACTTCGCCAGCTGACTATGATCAGATTGCAGACGAGCTCGCTAACTCCGGCGGCGAGTTGTCTTCATCCACGCGTTGGCGTCTCGCGCAAAAGGCCTTCGCGACCACTGCGGCGTACGACTCCGCTATCGCTTCCACGCTGGAGCGAGTCAGCGCCAACGGCCGTTTCGAGTTTCACCAGGAAGTTGCCTTCCCGCAAACGCTGCGCCTGTCGTTCAACAAAGTGATGGATCTACGCTACGGAGAGAATCCGCATCAGAAAGCGGCCATGTATTCCGATGGCTCCAGGCAAGGTGTGGCCAATGGACGCCAGATTCAGGGCAAGGAGCTTTCCTACAACAACATTGTGGACCTCGAAGCTGCCTGGGACTTGGCCCAGGAATTCGAAGAGCCGGTTTGTGCGATTATCAAACATACCAATCCTGCCGGGACCGCGACTGGCAAGACTTTGGTCGAAGCCTATAAGAAGGCTCTTGAATGCGATCCGGTATCCGCTTTCGGCGGAGTCATCGGAGTGAATCGTCCGGTAGACGGCGACGCTGCCGAAGAAATGGCGAAGCTCTTTCTCGAAGTAATTGCCGCCCCTTCGTTCGACGAGGCCGCTAGGGCCAAGTTCGCGTCCAAGAAGAATCTGCGGCTGGTCGACGTCAACGACGCGCGCCAGAAGTGGGTGCTGAAGAACGTCTCCGGCGGAATTCTGATGCAGGATGCCGACGTGCGCCCGCTTGCCGAAATCGATCTGCAGGTAGTCAGCAAGCGACAACCCACCACGGAAGAGAAACATGCGTTGCTCTTTGCGTGGAAGGTTTGCAAGCACGTGAAATCAAATGCCATCGTTTATGCCCGCGACGGGCAGACCGTGGGCGTGGGCGCTGGGCAGATGAGCCGTGTCGACTCCTGCAAGATCGGCGCGATGAAAGCCGTACTGCCGCTGAATGGCACGGTTGCGGCGTCGGATGCGTTTTTCCCGTTCCCCGATGGAGTGGAAGAAATCGCCAAAGCCGGTGCTACTGCGATCATCCAGCCGGGCGGATCGGTGCGCGATCAGGAGGTAATTGAAGCCGCCGACCGGTTGGGCCTGGCCATGATCTTCACGGGGGTAAGGCACTTCAGGCACTGAAGGGCAGCAATTAGCAGTTTGTATTTAGCCCATGGCCTTCCAGCCGTGGAATCAAGTAGCAACCGGCCTAGCCAATCGCCAATTGCCAAATGCTAAATGCTGGTTTTTTCACGCGTCCATCCGTCCCTGTACCTCCGGGGCCGTTTCCGCACGGGCTTTTTCGCTATCTTCGTTGACGAAGGTTTACAATGTTTGGAGCACCCACCCGCAGCGGTTTGGCATCCAACCGCTATGGGTTTGGGAATCCGAAGGTCCTTGATGAAAACCATGCGCTGGTCTATTTTTGTGTTGTTTCTCGCTGCTACCGCCGTGGCGCAGCAAACTCCAGTTCCGTCGGCTCCTGCCGCAACTTCAAAGCCGGCATTGACACCTGCTCCGCGAAAGCTGGACCGGGCCGCCGCGTACTATCACTACACCGTGGCGCACATGTACGAAGATCAGTTCGCGGTGTACAACCGCAGCGATCTTGCTACCAAGGCCATCGAGGAATATCGCCTGGCCATCGACGCCGATCCGACTTCCGAGTATCTGACTTCGGGCCTGGCTGAACTTTATGCCAAGACCGGGCGCATTCGCGATGCCGTGCTCGAAGCCCAGGACATTCTTAAGAAGGATCCCACCAACCTGGAGGCGCACAAGCTGCTTGGCCGTATTTACCTGCGCTCTCTGGGCGATGTGCAAAGTGGCAGCGGCTCCGACAGCGTGCTGAAGTTGGCGATTGAGCAATACCAGGAAATCATCAAGATCGAGCCCGACAATGTGGACAACCACTTGCTCCTGGGCCGGCTTTACCGCTTGAATAACGATCTCCAAAAAGCGGAGAACGAATTCAAGATGGCAGTAAAGCTTCAGCCCGATTCCGAGGAGGCCGTTACTACGCTGGCTTACCTGTACAACGAAGAGGGCGATACCGCTCGCGCTGCCGAGGCTCTCAGTTCGGTTCCGGATGCGACCCGCTCGGCCAAGCTTTACTCCGCGCTTGGCTATACCTACGAACAGCGCAAAGAGTACAAGAAGGCCATTAGCGCCTACAGAAAAGCGATTGAACTGGATCGCGATAACCTCGATGCCATCCGCGGACTGGCGCAGAACCTGTTGAACGACGGTCAGACCGACGCGGCTCTTGAGCAGTACAAGATCATCGCGGAAGCGAATCCCGAGGATGCGCAGACCTACTTGCGCATGGCGGAGATTTACCGCAAGAATGGCCAGTTCGATCTGGCGTTGGAGAATCTGAAGAAGGCCGAGTCCATGGTGCAGGACTCGATGGAAGTGCCCTACAACATCGCCGCAGTCTACCAGGCGCAGGGCCGGTATGACGATGCCGCACAAATCCTACAGGATCTGGTAAAGAAAACTGACAAGCCGGATAACAGTTACAGCCAGGGCGAGAAGAATAACCGAGCCGTATTTCTGGAGCGGCTGGGCACAGTCTATCGGGACAACAGCAACGAACAGTTGGCGATCGAGACCTTCCGCAAGATGCTGGCTTTGGGCGACGACAACGCCGAGCGCGGCTACCAGCAAATTATCGACACCTATCGCGAAAGCAAGCAGTGGCAAAAAGCCACTGACGCCGCCAAGGAAGCGACTGAAAAGCTGCCCAACGATCGCGGCCTGAAGATGGTATACGCCGCGCAGCTCGCCGACATGGGTCAAGTCGACGCCGGTCTGGACCAGGTCAAGTCCCTGCTTAAGGGAACCCCTGAAGATCGCGACGTTTATATCACACTGGCTCAGATGTACACCCGGCTGAAGCGCTGGCCAGACGCCGAAGCGTCTCTCGACAAGGCGGCCGAGCTTTCCGTCAAGGATGAGGACAAGGAGTACGTTGACTTCCTGCGCGGATCCACCTACGAGCGCCAGAAAAAGTACGATAAGGCGGAAGACGTGTTTCGCAAAGTGCTAGTCACCGATCCGCAGAATGCTGCCGTGCTCAACTATCTCGGATATATGCTTGCCGATCGCAACGTCAAGCTGGAGGAATCGCTGATTCTTATTAAGAAGGCTGTCGAGCTTGACCCCGCGAACGGCGCGTATCTTGATTCGCTCGGCTGGGCCTACTTCCGACTAGGGAAGTACGAACTGGCGGAAGACAACCTGATGAAAGCCTCTCAGCATATGGGCATGGATCCCACGGTTCAGGATCACCTCGGCGACCTCTATCAAAAAACTGGACGTCTGAAACTGGCAGCTGTGCACTGGGAACGAGCCCTCGACGAGTGGAATAAGACTGTATCCGCGGAAGTGGACACCGATAACGTAACCTTGGTGACCCAGAAGCTTGAGTCCGCCAAGATGAAGTTGGCCAAGGAAGATCCAGGGAACAAGTAAGACGTGCAAGCATTCGGCACTTAGCACTCAGTCCATCTTCACTGCATCCACGACCGATCTCGTCTGGCTAATTGCTGACTCCCGCTTCTGGTAAACTTTCTCCATGCTCGCCGACTACGCCGTGCGGGTGAAACAATCCCGCGGACGCCGTGTTCCCGAGCCGCAGCATCCCTACCGCGACGACTTTCAGCGCG
>Ga0210407_10004645_pt1 | contig 10760 bp, 5 predicted proteins | sample IncBWC27MmetaG_FD_150860 | JGI IMG/M metagenome (GOLD analysis project Ga0210407, IMG submission 150860) | Forest soil microbial communities from Barre Woods Harvard Forest LTER site, Petersham, Massachusetts, United States - Inc-BW-C-27-M | ecosystem: Environmental > Terrestrial > Soil >... | reverse complement strand
CGCACCATCACTCATTTTGACGCCACGGCATTCGATTGCCGCATCGCCGGTGAAGTCCGCGACTTCGACCCGCTTAATTGGATCGAGAAAAAGGAGCTGAAGAAAACCGGGCGCTTCATTCAACTTGCTCTCGCCGCCGCGGATTTCGCCATGAAAATGTCCGGCCTGCAGGTCACTCCGGAAATTGCGGATTCCACCGGTGTATATATCGGCTCGGGTATCGGCGGTTTCGACGTCATCGAGCGCGAGCATTCCAAATTTCTCGCGGGCGGTCCCGGCAAGATCTCGCCATTCTTCATTCCCGCGACCATCGTCAACCTCGCCGCGGGACACGTTTCCATTCGTCACGGCGCGAAGGGCCCCAACTCCGCCACCGCCACGGCCTGCTCCGCTTCCGCGCATGCCATCGGCGACGCGTTCAAAATTATTCAGCGTGGCGCTGCCGATGTGATGATCACCGGCGGCACAGAAGCCGCTATCACGCCCATGAGCGTCGGCGGCTTCGCAGCCATGCGCGCTCTCTCCACTCGCAACGACGATCCCGAACACGCTAGCCGTCCGTTCGACTCCGATCGTGACGGCTTCATCGTCGGCGAAGGTTCCGGCATGGTGATTCTGGAAACTCTGGAATACGCGCAGCGCCGCGGCGCAAAAATTCTCGCGGAAATTGTCGGATACGGAATGTCCGGAGACGCCTACCACATCACGCAGCCGGCCGAGCACGGCGACGGCGGCTATCGCGTCTCACTCGCCGCCTTGAAGGACGGCAATATTTCTCCCGATGACGTCAGCTACGTCAACGCGCACGGCACCTCGACGCCCATCGGCGATGCTATCGAGACGGAAGCGCTCAAACGCGTTTTCGGCGCGCGCGCCAAAAAAGTTCCCATCAGCTCGACAAAATCCATGACCGGCCATTTGCTCGGAGGCGCCGGAGGCCTCGAAGCCGGAATCAGCGTGCTCGCCCTCCGCGACCAGATCATGCCGCCCACCGTAAATTACGAAAAGCCCGATCCCGAGTGCGATCTCGATTACATTCCCAATCACGCGCGCAAGGCCGAAGTCACCTACGCCCTCTCCAATTCCTTCGGCTTCGGCGGCACCAACGCCTCCCTGCTCTTCAAGCGCTGGGTCGAGTAGCAGAATTCCACGCGCCAAAATCGCCCTACCGTCGCAGCGGTGTTCCCTGATCCCGGTTCCCATCGATCAAATACGAAGTGCATCGCGCCTCGTGCGAATATCCCATCAGCGCGTCCGAGCCGTCCAGCCGGAAGTACAGTACGACAAAACAACTATGGATCATATTGCCCACGGGTGGCGTCCGTGTGAATACGATCGCCGTCGCCCCTTCGACCATCGGATTCGGCCCGCGATAGTTGAAGTATCCCGGCTCTGGCATGCCGCGCGCGCTCAGGAACTTCTCGATGTCCGCGCGCGGAGTCCCCAGCGGCAGTTGCCCGCTGATATCGCGAACCAGCGCGTCGTCGGACTGTAGCACCGTCTCGTTCGTCCTCGCGGTGTCCCATTTCCACACGCCGAATAGCAGCGCCCCTAATCCCACTGCCATCAGCGCCAAATAGCTGACGCCTTGTACCATCCCCGCACGGACGGTATTGTCCGACGCATAGCTCATGTCGCGCCCCTTTCCTGCCGGATTTCACGCGTTTTCTCGAATCGCCCACTCGGGATTACGTGTTCGTATATAGAACGATTCGTACTCCTTTCTGAATATCACAAGTTGGCCGGCGCGTGCGCGTCCGCCGCCCCCATTTGTGCCGTTGCTGTAAATATGAAATACTGATAGCAGCTATCAGATTGTCGTTTTCTCCATGCACCGGAGGCATTCTTGAAAATCGCAGTGTGCGTCAAACAAGTCCCCGCGAAAGACGCTCCGCTCGCCATCCTCGATGGTGGCGCGTGGATTCGCGAATCCGACATCGGTTTCGAAACCAACGAGCCCGACAGCTTCGCGCTCGAAGAAGGCCTCCGCCTGAAAGAAAAGCACGGCGGCGAAGTCGTCGCCATCTCCATGGGCCCCGAGCGCGCCAAACAAACCATCAAAGAAGCGCTAGCCAAAGGCGCCGACCGCGGCATCCACGTCTCCGACGCCAATTTTTTCAAACTCGATCCCCTGGGTTCGGCGCGTTCCCTCGCTGCCGCGATCCAAGCAGAAAATTTCGACCTGATCCTAACCGGCCTGCAAAGTGACGACCAAGGCTTCGGCCAGACCGGCGTGCTGCTCGCCGAACTTCTCGGCCGCCCGCACGCCACCATCATCATGGCCATCGAAGTCGTCGAAAATCACATGAAGCTCAAACGCGAACTCGAAGCCGGCTGGTTCCAGCACGTCGAATTGCCGCTGCCCGCCGTGCTCTCGATTCAATCCGGCATCAATAAGCCGCGCTACGCCACGCTGAAAGGCATCATGGCCGCCAAGAAAAAAGAAATCGCGACGGTAGATCGCTCCACACTGGGAGTGCCCGACGCCCCCACGCAAAAAGTCGAGCGCATCTACATGCCGCAAAAAACAAAGAAAACCGAATTCATCACCGGCCAGCCCAAAGAAATCGCAACCAAGCTGGTAGAAAAACTGCGCCACGAAGCACGCGTCCTTTGATTTGGGTAGCATAGCAATCTTGTCTGTGCTCTTTCGCTTTTGAAGCGCCGGCGTCCCACCGGCTGCTTTGTTTCTGAATTTCTAGCGGCCGCCTTTGGGCGGGCGCAGTTGATTTGCAGTTTTGAATTTGCTTGTCATCCCGAACCCGCGGGAGCGGGTGAGGGATCTGCTTTTTCTTTGCAATTCATAAAAACGGACAAAAAATGAAAATTCTCCTGATCACCGAACAACGCGACGCGCAATGGAACAAAGTCGGCTTCGAAACTCTAGCCGCCGCCCAGCACATCGTGCAGCAAACAAAGGGCACGCTAACCGGCGCGGTCGTGGGCAAAGGCATCTCCGCGCTAGCCGCCGACCTCTCCGCCTACCAACTCGACGAAGTCCTCGCAGTGGAACACGACCTCCTGGAAAAGTACACGCCAGACGGCTTCGCGCTAGCCCTCCGCCAGGTTATCGAATCCACGAAGCCAGACCTGGTCTTGTTCCCCCACACCTATCAAGTCCGCGATTTCGCTCCCAAGCTAGCCGCCTCGCTCCACAAAGGCATGATCGGCGACTGCGTCGCCTACCGCTACGAAAACAACAAACTGATTTTCGTCCGCCAAATGTTTCAAGGCCGCACCTCCGCGGACGTCGTCTTCGTGGGCGAAGGCCCGTGGATCGCCTCCTTTCAAGCCAGCGCCTTCCGCGCCGACCTCGCTGCCAAACACTCCAGCGGCACAGCGCCAGTGAAATCCGTAAGCGTGGAACTGAAACCAGAACAAATCCGCACCAAGCCGCTCGACCTCTTCCGCGAAGCCAAGCAAGCCGTGGACCTCACCCAGGCCCCCATCCTCGTCTCGGTTGGCCGCGGCATCAAAGCCCCGGAAAATATTCCTCTCGCGGAAAAACTCGCAAAGCTCATGGGCGGCGAAATATGCGCCTCGCGTCCCATCTGCGACGAAGGCTGGCTCCCCATGGACCGCCAAATCGGCAGCTCTGGCCAAACTGTCGCGCCCAAGCTCTATCTCGCGCTCGGTATCAGCGGCGCCATCCAACACGTGGTCGGGATGAAAGGCGCCCGCACCATCGCCGCTATCAACAAAGATCAAAATGCTCCCATCTTCGAAGTGGCGGACTACGGCGTAGTAGGCGACCTCTTCGAAATCGTCCCCGCCCTGATCGAAGAACTCGAAAAGCCAAAATAAGACCGTGGCATAGGCAATGCTACCTGTGCATTACCTGTTCCACTAACACTCTCGATTCTCCGCGAAACCAATGTCCAATTTCGCGACACCACTTCCCGGGAACGGGCATTCCGTCGCGTCAACGGTCCAGCCATCTCCCCTAACTCGCTGAATCAAAGTCCTTTATCTCGTGCCGACGTTGGCATCCCACCTGCCAAGCCCTCGCGGGCGTTGTGTGCCAGCGCGAAGTTAGCGCGCCCAATTGTGCGTAGGGGCGGGTCCCGCGCCTGCGGGACCCGCCCGCCGTAGCGTGCACACAGAATTTGCTTTTCTGTGAGGAGGCGACCAATGAGCTCAATCCTGCAAGACCTCAAATACTCCCTCCGCACGCTCGCAAAATCGCCCGGCTTCACGGTCGTCGCCATCCTCACTCTCGCGCTCGGCATCGGCGCCAACACCGCAATCTTCAGCGTCGTCAATGCCGTCCTGCTCCGCCCTCTGCCTTTCGATAATCCTTCGCGCCTCGTGTGGTCCTGGGGAAATTGCCCTCTCTGTGACCAAGGCGCTGTCTCCCCCGCCGACTTCCAGGACTATCGCGCCCAAAACCACTCCTTCGAAAACTACGGCGCCATGGCCGTCGGCGATTCGCTTTTCAATCTCACCGGCAATGAAAAACTCATCCAGATCAAAGGCTCGATGGTCACAGCAGGTTTTTTCAATGCTCTCGGCATTCAACTCCGCTACGGCCGCGTCTTCAACGAATCAGACGAAAAGACCACCGATCCAGATGTCGTAATCCTCAGCCACCACTTGTGGCAAGACCGCTTCGGCGGCGATCCCAACGTGATCGGAAAATCCATTTCGCTCGACGGCAAATCGCGTAACGTCGTCGGCGTCCTCGCGACCGACATCCCTGTCCTCACCCAAGCCGATCTCTGGTTCCCGGCTCCCTTTTTAAATCAGGGCATGCAAACCCGCCGCTCCCATTTTCTTCGTCCCATCGGCCTGCTTAAGCCCGGCGTCACCATGACTCAAGCGCAATCTGAACTCGACGCCATCGCCGCTCGCCTCGCCGCGCAATATCCCGTCACCAACGCCGGATGGAGCGTGAAGCTAGATCCCCTGCAAAACGTTGTCATCGGCAACGTGCGCCCCGCGTTCATGGTGCTCATCGGCGCAGTCGCTCTGGTCCTTCTGATTGCCTGCGCCAACATCGCCAGCCTTCTCTTCGCGCGAAATACCGTACGCCAGCGTGAGATCGCCATTCGCACCGCGCTCGGCGCCGGACGCTCACGTCTGCTTCGCCAACTGTTGACGGAAAGTTTGGTCCTCGCGCTCGCTGGAGGCCTCGCCGGGATTTTTCTTGCGAATGCCGGCGTCGAACTTTTGAAGCAACTCGGCCCGCAGAGCCTTCCGCGTCTCGATGAAGTAAATGTCAGCGGCGCCGTCCTGGCCTTCACCTTCGTCACCACAATTCTCACCGGAATATTGTTCGGTCTCGGTCCTGCGCTAAAAGCCAGCCGCCGCGATCTCACGCAGAGTCTGAAAGAAGGCGGCGCTTCCGGCGACTCGCGCTCGAAACATCGCGCGCACAATGCGCTGGTCGTCGCCGAAGTCGCTCTTTCCGTCGTGGTGCTAATCGCTTCCGGTCTGCTGCTGAATAGCTTCTGGCGCCTGATGCGCGTCCACCTGGGCTTCGATCCCGCGAACGTCCTCACCACCGAAGTGTCCCTCGTCTCGCCGCGCTACGACGCCGAGCAGCGCCGCGAATCGTTCTTCCACGACCTCCAGGACCGCCTGCAATCCTCCCCCGGCGTCAAAAGCGCCGGCTTCATTTCCGAATTGCCTCTCAGCGGGGAAGGGAATGACACCTTCTTCAAGATCACCGAACATCCGCCCGCGAATCCCAACGACAACGAGGACGCCGATTTCCGCAACATAGACGGCGACTATTTCGGTGCCATGCGCATTCCGTTTCTTGCCGGACGAGCCTTCGAGCGTCAGGATTCCACAGAATCCCGCAACGTCGTCATCATCAACGAGCCATTCGTGAAAAAATACTTTCCCAACGAGAATCCCATCGGAAAGCACCTGAAGATGTTCGAAGGCAAATCCGATTTCGTGGTACGCGAGATCGTTGGCATCGTCGGTGGCAACAAGCACTTCGCACTGCAAGAATCCCTGCGCCCCGAAATGTTCAAGCCGGGCTCTTTCACCAGAATGAACATCGTTGTTCGCAGTGCGGGCGATCCTGCAACGCTTACGACTGTCGTGCGCGAGGCGCTGCGCGCGATCGATCCCGACGAGGCCACATCCACGTTCCGCACCATGGACGACGTCGTATCTAGTTCCGCCGCAAGCGACCGTTTCAACACACTATTGCTCGGCACTTTCGCCGCCATCGCCTTGCTGCTCACCGCCGCCGGAATTTTTGGCGTTTTGTCCTATCTGGTCACGCAACGCACGCGCGAAATCGGTCTCCGCATGGCGCTTGGCGCGCAACCCAAAGATGTTCTCCAAGTGATCGTGGGCCATGGCCTGCGGCTCGTTCTGCTCGGTCTCTGCATCGGAGTCGCAGCCGCGCTGGTAGTTACGCGCTGGATGTCCAGCATCCTGTTTGACGTGAAACCCTCCGACCCGCTGACGTTCACAGCAGTGGCCGTAGTGCTAGCCGCGGTCGCGTTCCAGGCCTCATACATCCCAGCCCGCCACGCGATGCGGGTAGATCCGATGGTCGCGCTGCGCTATGAGTAAATGCTACGAATGAACACCGCCGGTTCTTCTGTTTTTGAATTTGTGAATCGCGCTGCAGCGCGATTCATCCTGAGATTCGGCAGTGCCGAATCGAAGGGTAGGGCGGGTCCCGCGTCTGCGGGACCCGCCCGCTCTAACCCGAACATAAAATCTCCTGCCACGAGAGGAGCGCTTCAATGAACGCCATCACCCAAGACCTGAAATTCGCCATTCGCATGCTCCTGAAGTCCCCCGGCTTCACCGCCGCCTCCCTGCTCACTCTCGCCCTCGGCATCGGCGCCAATACCGCCATCTTCAGCGTCGTAAACGCCGTCCTCCTCCGTCCGCTTCCGTTCAAAAACTCATCGCAACTCGTCGTCCTCCGCGAAACCTACAAAAACGTCGGCAACGTTTCCGTTTCCTATCCCGATTTTCTCGACTGGCGCCAGCAAAGCCACGCCTTCGCCGCCATGGCCGTAATCAACAACGTCGGCTTCAATCTTTCCGGCGTCGCCCAACCAGAAAATATCGGCGGCTACGCGGTCTCCCCAAATTTACTCGCACTCCTCGGTGTCCATCCCTTTCTCGGCCGCGATCTTGTTCCTTCTGAAGAAAAACCAGGAACCGCTCCCGTCATCCTCCTCAGTTATCAGCTCTGGCAATCGCACCTCGGCGGCGATCCTGCCGCCATCGGCCGCTCCATCACCCTCGACGGCCGCGACTTCTCCATCGTCGGCATCCTTCCTCCCAACTTCCGTTTTCTCGATCGCACCGATGTTATCGTCCCCATCGGCGTATTCGCCGCTGATTACACCGACCGCGCCGAACGCGGCGACATGGACGTGGTCGGCCGCCTCGCCCCCGGCGTCGCACTCTCGCAAGCCGCCGTCGAAATGGAAACGATCACCGCTCGTCTCGCCGCACAATACCCCCAATCCAATCACGGTTTTGGCGCGCATCTCGAATCGTTTCGCCAGGCATTCACTGGAGACAACCGCCTCGCCGTCCTCGTCCTCTTCGGCGCCGTCGTGTTCGTTCTGCTGATCGCCTGCGTCAATGTCGCCAACCTCTTTCTCGTCCGCGGCGCGGCACGCGCCCGCGAAATCGCGCTGCGCTTGGCATTCGGCGCCAGCCGTGGTCGCGTCGTTCGCCAGATGCTGACGGAAAGCTTCCTGCTCGCGGTCTGCGGCGGCGTGCTCGGCATAATCCTGGGAGCGTGGGGAATTCCCGGACTCGGACATTTGCTGCCCGCTGACTCACTGCAGACGATGGGCGTGCGCATGGACCTCAGCGTCTTCCTTTTCGCTGCCGCCATGATTGTTCTCGTGACCTTTGCCTTCGGACTGATCCCCGCGCTCCAGGCCACCCGCCCGGATTTGCTCGAGACTCTGAAAGACGGCGGTCGTAGCGCAACCTCCACCTCCGCGCAACATCGTCTGCGCGGCGCGCTCGCCGTCGCCGAAACCGCTCTAGCCCTCGTCCTCCTAGTCGGCGCCGGCCTCATGCTCAAAAGCCTCTACCATCTCATTCAAGTCAGCCCCGGCTTCCAACCCGCCCGCGTCCTCTACATGGAAATGGACCTGCGCACTGACCGCTATTCCAAAGATCCGGCCATCCTGAATTTCTGGCAGCAAGTCCTCGATCGCGTCCGCGTCATCCCCGGCGTCGAATCGGCTGCACTCGGTACCGTAGTTCCTCTCACCGGTAATCACCGCCGCTCAGACATCACCATCGAAGGACTTCCCATTCCCGGCCCTGGAGAATTCCCGCATCCCGACCGCCACACGATCAGCGCCGGCTACATCACCACGATGGGCATCCCGCTTCTGCGCGGCAGAAATTTCTCCGATGCGGACGGCGAATCTGCGCCGGACGTCGCTCTCATCAACTCCACGATGGCCCGTCACTTCTGGACCGACGGCGACCCTATCGGCAAACGTTTCCTGTGGGGCCATCCCGGCAAGGACGAAAAATGGATCACCATTGTCGGTGTTGTTGCAGACACCAAGCTCTACGGCTTGGACAATCCCGCGCGCCTCGAAGTTTATTCTCCGTACCGCCAACGCCCCAGCGCGGACATGAGTCTCGTCGTCCGCTCCGCCGTGGACCCCGCCAGCCTAACCTCCGCCGTTCGCGCAGCCGTCGCCGCCGTTGATAAGGACCAGCCCGTCTTCGACGTCCACACCATGCAGCAACTGGTGGATGATTCCATCTCCACGCGCCGCCTCACCCTCGTTCTTCTCGGCATCTTCAGCGCCTTCGCGTTGATCCTTGCCGCCATCGGGATTTACGGTGTTATGGCCTACAGCGTCGCGCTGCGCACGCAGGAAATCGGCATTCGCATGGCGCTAGGCGCGCAACAACAGGACGTCCTGCGCCTCATCCTCGGCCAAGGCGCCCGCATCGCTTTCTTCGGCGTAGCCATCGGTCTCGCAACCGCCGCCGCGTTAGCCCGCCTGCTCTCCAGCCTGCTTTTCTCCGTAAGCTCCGACGACCCGATAACCTTTGCCGCGGTAGCAGTGCTACTCCTCGGCGTCGCGCTTCTGGCCTGTTACATCCCAGCTCGCCGCGCCCTCCGCGTCGACCCCATGATCGCCCTCCGCTACGAGTAATCACCGACCCGCCGCGCGCGCCTTTCGTAGCGCCCGCGTCTCGCCGATTCTGTTGCCTTTGAATTCGTAGGGGCGGGTCTCAGACCCGCTCGCCGTCCGTCGCGCTGCAGGCGTTTTTGCCTTTCGTCGTCATCCTGAACCCGCGACTGCGGGTGAAGGATCTCTCCCGCTTTCTCTGTGTTCTCCGGTTTTCTCCGTCTTCTCTGTGTAAAATCTTTTACCTTTCGCTTATCTCTTCGCATTCAACATCACGTCGCAAAAAATGGAAGCGCCATGTATACACACAACCGTTCGCAATTCCGCGCGCATCGTGCTAGCGTAGTTCGTGAATATTTTTGACATTCCGCCCTCAGCTGCCAATGTCACCCGGCACACTCCCCGTCTCTGCCGTAATCCTGATATTCCGCCAAGCTCCCCGACCCCCGAAACACGAATTTCTATTCAATACTTTTTGAGCCTTTTCGCGATCCCCGAAAAACTCAATTCCCGCATAATCAACAACGCACAAATTTCTATTCGATACTTTTGCAGGCTTTTGCCGCTCTCCGAAAGGATCAAGCCCCTCATAATCAGCAACTTAGACTCAGAAATTTCTATTCGATACTTTTGGACGCCTTCCGCTCGCACGCGCCTCGCCGCAGATAATCAACCAAAATCCCCAAATTCAACGATTTCCGGCCACATCGCTCTCATCGCACCCCCATTTTCCATTTTCTCTTTTCAATTTTCCTCCTCTGCTAATATGGCGCCATGACCGACACCAACATCCAGCGCGAACAACTCGAAGCCGATGTCCTGATCATCGGCGCCGGCCCCGGCGGCCTTTCCTGCGCTTTGCACCTGGCCAATCTGATCGAAAAACACAATGAAGGGAAAAAATCTCCGCCTCTCTCTGCGGAAAATATTTACGTCCTGGAAAAAGGCCGCGAAATCGGCGCCCACCAGCTTTCCGGCGCGATCATGGACCCTCGCGGATTGCGCGAGTTGGTCCCGGACTTCGAAAAAACTGCTCCGCTCGATACGCCTGTAACCGGCGATGCCGCCTACTATTTCACCGAATCCAGCAGCTACAAACTTCCCATCACTCCGCCGCCCCTGCAAAATCACGGCAACTACGTCGTCTCGCTCAACAGGCTGGTGAAATGGCTCGGCGGCCTGGTGGAAAAAAAAGGCGTCAATCTTTTTACGCAATTTGCCGGCAGGGAACTGCTTTACGACAGAAACGGCATCGCCGGCGTCCTCACCGAAGACAAAGGCGTGGACAAGAACGGCAAACCGAAAGACAACTTCACTCCCGGCTACGAATTGCGCGCGAAAGTCACTGTCCTCGCCGAAGGTCCGCGCGGCTCGCTCACCAAGGAACTCGTCAGCAAGCTGAAGCTCGACGGTCTGAACCCGCAAGTTTACGGCCTGGGTATCAAAGAATTGTGGGACGTCCAGCCCGGAAAAATCGCCACGGGTTACGTCGCCCACACGCTGGGCTGGCCGCTCAGCTCAGACCTCTACGGCGGCGGCTGGGTGTACGGGCTGCAGAATAATCGCGTCTCGCTGGGAATGGTCGTCGCGCTGGAATATCACGACCCGCTTTTCGACCCGCACGAAGCTTTCCAAAAATATAAAACGCATCCGTTC
>Ga0210407_10004644_pt1 | contig 10765 bp, 3 predicted proteins | sample IncBWC27MmetaG_FD_150860 | JGI IMG/M metagenome (GOLD analysis project Ga0210407, IMG submission 150860) | Forest soil microbial communities from Barre Woods Harvard Forest LTER site, Petersham, Massachusetts, United States - Inc-BW-C-27-M | ecosystem: Environmental > Terrestrial > Soil >... | reverse complement strand
GAGCGACCCAAGCGGTCGGGCCTTGCATGCCGACGAGGGGCGACGAAAAGCCATGGCCCAAAGCGAGCGACCACGCCACGTTTCCTGCTTCCTGGCCTACGGGGAAGAAGTTGCCTCCGGCTTGATGAGCTAAATAGATGAAGCCGAGACGCAATAGCAGCGCCACCGCCACGGCAGTTGCGGGCGAGCGGAGCCCAGCTTGAAGCGAGTCTTCTCGCGGCGACAAAATCGCAACGGCTGGATTCGAAGGGCTCGCGTTCACGAATCCAAGCGTCTCATTTCTCCACACTGCAGCGAACGCCTCTTCCGCCGGGATGCCGTATAAGTTACACATGCATCTGTAATTGACCGACCGGCAATTTATCAGCTAAGTTGAAGTCGATCATAAAGTTTACGCGGCAAAAGCTCGCTAGCCTTTCGCGATTGCTGCGCGGTGGCGTACGGAATGGCCTACAGGTTAACGCGGAGGAGCTTTCTCGCTAACGGAACGCAATGGGTGGGCGCTTCCGTGCTCACTGAATTGGCACAAGAAGCATTCGGGACCCTCAGACCCACATCCGCACACGCTGGGCAAAGCGGCGCCGCCAGCACGCAAATTCTCTCGGGTTCCCGCTTGTCGACCGATGCCCATGGGATGATCGTCTATTCCGAGGAATACATCACCCGGGAAATGCCGGTCTCCTTTTTTGACAGCTGGATCACGCCGACAGAGCATTTCTTCGTGCGCAATAACGAGCACATGCCTCAGATTGAACCCTCTGAATGGAAGCTCTCAATTACAGGCGAAGTGGGACGTCCGATGACACTGAATATGGAGGAGCTTCTCAAGTTTGAACTCCGCAGCGTCACGAATGCCCTGGAATGTGCCGGCAACGGGAGAGCATTTTTTCAGCCGCGCATCGGAGGCGTTCCCTGGAGTCGCGGCGGCGTCGGAAATGCCGTGTTCCGGGGTCCCTCGCTGCGAGCCTTGCTGAGGTTGGCGGAAGCCAAAGAGACTGCACGCCATGTAGCATTTCGAGGCACGGCTTTGCAGTCATCCGATCCGGCGTTCATGCGTAGCATTCCGCTGGACAAGGCATTGGATCCGGACACCATCGTGGCCACAGAGATGAATGGTGCGCCGCTCACTGAAGAACATGGGTATCCCGCGAGAGCTCTGGTGCCCGGATGGATTGGTTCGGCTTCTATCAAATGGCTGACAGAGATACGCGTACTGCAAAAACAACTGGAAAGCTATTACATGGATTCCGCTTATCGGCTGCCCGCGCATTCCGTTGAAGCTGCCGGAACAGACGCGAGTATTCCCGCCGAGGCACAACGTGGCGCCGTGATCACTTCCTTGCCGATCAAATCGATCATTGCGGCACCTGCCGATGGTTCCACTATAAGCTCAGCCGCTATTCCGGTACGCGTATTCGGCGCCGCCTGGGGAGGCACCACAACGGTGGCACGGGTGGAGGTTTCCACTAACGACGGCAAATCCTGGCAATCCGCCGCACTGGGTTCACAACAAACACGTTATGCCTGGCGGCTTTGGAATTTCGACTGGAATCCCCCCACAGAAGGAAACTACGTCATCCTTTCGCGCGCGACCGACGATCGAGGACGGAGCCAGCCTCTCAAAACGCAGTGGAATCCCAGCGGATATCTGTGGAACGCCGTAGACCGCGTTCGGGTTACTGTGGGAAGCCCGGCCGTTAGATGATCGCCATGCACACTACCCGATTTCTTCGCTGCAGTGGCCTTTCTTTAGCTGCCGGGATTTTGCTCCTGATGATTCCAGCGGCACTCTTTGCCCAAGCCGATGAGCATGCAAACCATGCCCGTGTGGGCGGGATACCCGAGGAGATCCTTAATCGTCCGGCAGCGCTCCGACAAGGCATCGGGGTCTATCACGAAAAAATAACGACGTCTTCGGCGCTGGCGCAGAAGTTCTACGACGAAGGAATCGCTTACCTACACTCGTATGTTTGGATCGAAGCTGCCCGAGCTTTCCACCAGGCCCTGCGAAGCGATCCGAAAATGGCCATGGCTTACGTCGGGCTGAGTTATGCGTATTCGCCCATAGATTACCGCGCAGCGCGAGCTGCGCTGGAACAAGCCGAGTCTCTCTCCGCCGCTGCGGATGATCGGGAACGCCGAAGAATGGCGATACGCAGAGCACAACTCGATGCCATGGCCGCTGCCGGCAATGCTGAAGTGAGTCCCAAGCTCCTGGCTTTTCGCCAAGCGATCGGTGAAGCACTCTCTGTGTATCCTGACGATCTGGAACTCCTACTGCTTCGCGGCCAGGCCGAAGAACCCACACCCTTTGGAGACGGCCAGGGCTGCGTGGTTTCGGCCATTTCTTACTATCAACGGGTACTCGCTATCTCGCCAGATAATTTCGCTGCGCATCATTTTTTGGCACATTGTTATGAGAACGAGGGGAATTTTCGAGATGCGCTGGAGCAAGCCCGCATCTACGCCCAAATGGCGCCGCAGATACCTCATGCCCAACATATGTATGGGCACGAACTGCGGTGCATGGGACGGACCGAGGAAGCTATTCAGTTTTTTCTGAAAGCCGAAACGCTCGAAAATGCCTACTATCGCCGCGAAGATATACCTCCCTCGCTGGATTGGCACCATGCGCATAATCTCAGCCTGCTGGCGAGCGCTTATCAATATGAGGGACAGCTTCATCTCGCCGAGCGTTATTTCGCCGAGGAACGCCAACTCACGCCTTTTACGGAATATGCGGCCTTCAATCGCAAAGACTGGCCCGAGTTTCTTTTGAATCGTGGCGATTTCGGCCGTGCGCTAGAGGCGGCGCAGGAGATGGCCGGTAGCAGGTCGGCGCTGACCGGCGTTGCCGGCCATTGCCTGGCAGGTATTGCCCTTGTCGGGCTACGCCGAAATAATGAAGCCGTAGCCGAACTTTACGCCGCGGAAATGGAGGCGGTAGGGCTTAACCGAACCGACGCAGCGGCCGTCTCGCCATATCTGGATCTGCTCAGGTTGTCACTCATGCTGGGCCGCGGTTTGGTGGCGGACGCGCCTGCGCTCGTCGCGCGGATAACCCAATACGCCAGGCGGGCCACCAGTGCCGATTCCTGGTCGCAGGGACTCTTCCGAATCGAGGTGCTCTCGACTCTTTCGCGCGAAACCAACCAATGGGGCATCGCCGAGCAGTTGGCCGGGTTGATGGTCGCGGTCGATCCTTATTATGGCGGTTCACATTATGCGAAAGCGCTCGTAGCTGAGCATGGGGGTGACCGGGCAGCGGCTGCGCAGGAGTTCGAAGCCGCAAAGAAGTACTGGAATCACGCGGATTTGGACTTCCCGCCCCTGGGTGTAGTAAAAAGGGCTACCCCAACCGCTGGGTGAATGCATCAAATCCAAATTGCCTTCCGGGGCCGATTCTCCCTTGAATAGACCCAATCCAAAATTTAGTTAAATCCCTTCGTGTCAACAGGCATCCCGTTGTGATATGATCCCCGCGAGTTTTTGGGGGTGCCTGATATGACATATACCACAAAGTATATGGAAGTGACACGTAAGCATGTTTCTCCAAGCTTTCGCGGCATTGTCCTAGCAACCTTAGCCACGCTGGTTCTCACAGCGGCATTACCGGTGCGGAGCCTGGCCCAGAGACTCGGCGGCACGCTGCATGTGGAAGTGACGGATAAGAGCGGCGCGGCCGTCCCTGGAGCCAAGGTTACGGCTACCAACGAAGACACCAAAGTCCTAAGCAACGCTACCTCGGGCGGCGATGTCTACGTCTTTCCGGACCTCCTGCCGGGTCCCTACACCGTTGAGGTCACCAAGGACGGATTCAATAAATACGTACGCGCGCACGTCAATGTACTCCCCAACCAAACCGTAGACGCGCCTGCAACTTTGGAAGTGGGCAGTGTGGCCACAACGGTGGAAGTTACTGCGGAAGGTGAGGCGGCCGTCGACGTTACGTCTTCGCAGATTCAATCCGGATTTTCGGGCACAGTTGCGGAGCAGCTCCCCATTAACACCATTGGTGGAGACGTAAAGGAATTGGCCGTCATTCTGCCTAACACCACGACTCAACCCGGCGGCGTCGCCGGATCGGGCGGTTCGGTCGGCGGTTTGCGACCCCGTTACAACAGCTTCACGATTGACGGCGCCGACGACAACAGCGCTTATGTCAACGGCAGTCTAACTCCGGTGATCGAGGATTCTGTGGCGGACCTCACGGTACTGACCAATCAATTTAGCGCCGAGTACGGACACTCCGCAGGGGGAATATTCGCGATCACGACGAAGTCGGGCACGAATAGCATTCACGGCGAAGCCCATGAATATAATCGAACCCGCTATTACGATGCCTTTGACGAGCAGGAAACGGCCCAGGGCTTCCAGAATCGCTACGATTACAATCGCATGGGCGGAAGTATAGGCGGGCCGATCATTAAAGATAAGCTCTTTTACTTCGGAGCGTTCGAGTATCAGCTTGAGAACAAAGCGGCTGCCGGGCCTACCGTGAATACGCCAACGGCGGCGGGCTTGGCAATCTTAAACGGTATGGCTGCTGATCCTGCCGTCGGAGCAGTCCTTGCCCAGTTTGCGGTTGCCCCTGCTGCCAATTCCACTGAAATCGTGAACGGAGTGACCATTCCCGTAGGAACCTTCCAGGGCGTAGCTCCGAATTTCACTCACCAGCATGACTTCATCGTCAGTCTTGATGCCAATCTCGGGAAACACTCGGTTCGTGGCCGCTACATTTTCGACCGCCTGCGACAGCCGGAGGTTAATGCCGTAGAACCGCAGCCGCAGTTCAACGGCACGAACAACAGTGATGCACGCAAAGTGATTCTGAATGACGTTTGGGCCGTATCTCCCACCGTAGTCAATCAGTTTCGCTTCGCGTTTTCGCGCGCGGTCGGGCCGGATCTGGTCGTGCCTTCGGCGTTTGCGAATTTTCCAAACGTCGAAGTCGATAGCTTGGGCATCAACATCGGACCGAACGGATGCTCACCCCAGAGCACGATCGTCAACACGTACCAGTGGACCGACGACGTGACCAAGACGTTCGGAAAGCACACCATAAAGACCGGCATAGAGATACGCAACAATATCGGGCCGAGCGACTTCCTGCCCCGAGCACGTGGCGAATACGACTATCCCGATCTGGCAAGCTTTATCAACGATTTTACGCCGAACCAGGATATTCCCGGTCACGCCGGCGCCAACGGAGCGCTTCGCGGAGCCGGTTCCGGCTTCTTCGCGTCCAATTTCAAATCCATCTACGGATTTGCGCAAGACGACTGGAGAGTTACTCCGAGGCTAACGCTCAATCTCGGCCTCCGCTATGAGTGGAATGGACTGCCTCGCGATGAAAAACTCCAAAATCTCAACGCCATTTCCAACGATCCGGCGCTCGGACTAATCTTCCGCACGCCGACGACACAGAAGGACGAATGGGCGCCGCGGGTGGGCTTTGCCTATGATCCCTTTGGCACAGGCCGGTGGTCGATACGAGGTGGCATAGGCTACTTCTACGACATAACGCCCGTGAATTTCCCGCAGCTTTCGCTGCCACCTCAGTTACAAACTGAGCAATCGCCAACTCTCGCGTGCACGGTGGCACCGGCAGCTTATTGTACCAATGGCCCCAATCAGAAAGGCTTCCTGCTGGCCGGGGGGCTCCCTCAGATCAATGTTCCTCCTGTGACGCAGGCGGATGCTCGCGCGGCGACCCAAGGATTGATGGTTGACGTGGTTAACCCGAAAATACTCACCTGGACTCTGAGCCTGGAGCATCAACTCGCGGCAAACACGAGCATCGAATTGCGCTACATGGGAAACCATGCCATTGATCTGCCGGCGCAACGCCGCTTGAACAGCGCTTCTGCTTTCGATCCGGCATTTCCCGGCGGCGGAATAACCCCGCTGCCCACTTATTTTTCGCCTTCTCAGGTGCCTGCAGCGGTAGCTGCTCCGGCGAGCACTCTTGCGAATTTTGACGCCTTCAACAGTGCGCCGCTTTCCGTCGATGGCTTCCTGTCCGCCTTTACAGTGATTCCGCCGATCGCTTCGAGCGTTTATGATTCGGGTAGCGTGGATGTCATCCACCGTATCAGTCACGGGATTTACATCCAAGGAAGCTACACATTCGGACATGTCGATGATGATGCGACCAACGAGCTCTTCACCAGCCGCGTGAATCCTCGGCGCGCGCAAGACGGCTACAATATTCGGACCGACTGGGGCCGTTCGGCGCTGGATATCCGCAATAAGTTTGCCATGGCGATTGTCTATGATTTTCCCAAGGTGGGGGCGCGCAGTTCCCTCGTAAAAGGCTTTGCGAACGGCTGGGAGTGGGTGGGTACATACATCGCACAATCTGGCCAGCCCATTACGGCTCTCTCCGGCGTGGACTCCAATGGCAATGGTGATTCTGCAGGAGACCGTACCATTCTGAACCCGGCTGGAATCGACCGGATGGGCACAACAGTAAATTTTGTCTGTAACGATGGAGTGGGCGGAGCGACCCGCATTGTCGCAGATTCAACCACCTGCGGCAGCGGCAACGACGCCAACGTTGTGGGGTATGTAGCCGCAAGTTCCAATGCACGTTACGTTCAAGCTGGTACGGGAGCTCGAGCGAATGTGGGACGCGACACGATCAGCACCCCGGGCCTGAACATCTGGAATATGTCGCTTCTCAAGACAATTAAGTTTACCGAACGCTGGTCGGTCCAATTCCGTGCCGCAACCTTTAACACGTTCAACCACCCCAACCCCAGCATCGGGTTACCCACAAATAACGGCACGATCGATCAAAATCAAAATGCGAATCCATTGAGCACCGCCTACCCGTTCGTGACGGCGGGGAACCTCTTCCTCAACAATACGATCTTCAACGGCGGGAGCCGCAGGATGGAGCTCGGGCTGAAGGTCCTGTTCTAATTCTAAGCGAACCTTCGAACCGTAAATCCAAAGGGTGGGCCTGCAGGGCCCTCCCTTTTTTTTGCCATCGCGGGATCACTACGATATCAATGCCGGCGCCACCTTCGGGCAGGAGTTGAAGTCGCGTGATCCGCGGATCATTCAGCTAGGAGGAAAGTTCTACCTCTAGACCCGCATGGCAAGTCACTCTTTCTAACCAGGGCCGTCCGGCTAGTGCTGGACGGCCCTCAGCTTTTGGCTCCCCTTAGGATCCCGTCCTGGGATATACAAGCCCTGTAGACGCGGGGAGTGGTTTGCGGTATGCAGCACACCAAGCGATTTCAGTATTAAAACCGAATCCCATCAGACCTTCTGAAGTTCCTTCGGGGCTCCTCTACAAACTACTCGCGATTGCAATCACCTGCCCTCGGCTAAAAATGAATCTTGCTCGTGATCGTGCGTATTGGGGTTGGTGTTCGATCCGAGCTTTTGAAAAAGAGGAGGTGTTCTTATGAGGCACACTTCGGAACCATGTGTCGCGTGCCTGCGTGTAACACGTTTTTCTAACGTAGGCATTGCGCACCGTTTGAAAATTTCAGGCAGTGCAAATCCAATCAAAGTCCACAATCTGCTGTACTTACTTACGCTGCTCTTGTTTTTGCCGAGCCTCGTCTTCGCGCAAGTAGATACCGGAACGCTTTCAGGCGAGGTGAAAGACACGTCGGGCGCCAGCGTTCCAGAAGCGATGGTCACCGTACGCAACACGGCCACGGGCGCGATACGCGTGGTGCAAACCGGGAGCGATGGAGTTTACACCGTTCCCGGCCTGGCGCCGGCCCTGTACGAGGTGACCATCAGCAAGACGGGTTTCGCTGACTACAAGGTTCAAGCGCCGCTGACCGTCGGGGGCCATGTCACCTTGGATGCCCCGCTTTCCGTATCGCAGGTATCGACCACGGTGGAAGTCGTGGGTGTTGCGACCACGGAGGTGAATACGCAAACGCAGGAGGTCTCGCAGATCGTCACGCCGGAGCAGGTCGCGAATCTGCCGAGCCTGACGCGCAACCCTTACGATTTCGTGGGCCTCGCGGGGAACATCAGCGGCGGTGACCGTTCGGTGAGTAGCGGGAATCCGCAGATCGGCGGCTCGGGCCAGAACAGCACGGACCGCGGCGTGGGCTTCTCGATTAACGGCCAGCGCGCCTCGGGCACAGAAATCCTGCTGGACGGCGCAGAGAACACAAACGTCTTCGATACAACGGTTGGCTTACTGATTCCGCAGGATGCGGTCCAGGAGTTCCGCGTCATCACTAACAACTTCGATGCGCAATACGGGCGTGCATCGGGCGGCGTCGTGAACGTCGTCACCAAATCCGGAACAAACAATATCCACGGCGATGCCTGGGAGTTCAACCGCCTGTCTGCGTACACGGCCAATACCTTCACCAACAACGCGCTTGGCACTCCAAAAGGCACATATACTCGCAACCAATTCGGCTACGACATCGGTGGACCGATCAAGAAAGACAAGCTCTTCTTCTATCAGAGCACGGAATGGTTGCGCGTGCGCAGTAGCGCCAATCAGTCGGCGTATGTGCCCACTCCTCAATTGCTCTCGTTGTTACCTGCGAACGTGCAAGCCTATTTCAATACTTTCGGACAGGGTGCGCCGTCCACTTTTCTGAGCACCGTGACCGCGGGGGAGACAGGTGCATTCAGTGCTACTGACTGTGCGGGGCAAACGGCACCAGCGGCCACCTGCGGCCTGTTCTTAACTAAGGTTCCCGCTGCGACCCCGGCCTTCGGGCTTGTGAATTTCGCGGCGCCCGTGGATGCGGGCGGAGACGTGCCACAGAATACCTACACACTGGTTGGGCGCCTGGATTACAACTTGAGTCAGAACACGCAAATCTTCGCTCGATACGGCCGCGAGAGCCTCCTGGCGCTGCCTGGTTCTCTTTTCGCCGGCCCCTATCCGCAGTACAACGTCGGCCAATCGATCTATAACAACAACGGCCTTTTGTCGGTGAGCCATACGTTCAGCTCCAACGTCTTGAGCACCACGAAAATCAGCTTTTTCCGGGATGACGTAGCGCAGCAGTACAACACAGCGCTGCAGGAGACTCCGACGTTGTATCTAGCCACGGCTAATGCCACCATCAATGGTCAGTTCGTTCAGTTGCCCGGATTCTTCGATTTCAACACCGGGACGGGCGGCCTACCCTTTGGCGGTCCGCAGAACACGCTTCAGATCAACCAGGACGTCTCTTGGACCAAGGGCAAGCACAACATGAGGTTCGGCGGCCAATATAACTACATCCAGCTAAATCGCGGATTCGGTGCGTATGCGCAAGCCGTGGAACAGCTTGGAAGTACCCTCCCCAAAGGATTAGACAACATGGCTAACGGTGTTCTGTCGAACTTCCAAAAGGCCATAGATCCGGCCGGAGCGGCTCCGTGCTTCTCCGCAGCGTATTCCGGGCCGGCAACTCCGCCTTCGATCGTGACACCGGCCTGCACGCTGACCTTCCCGCTCAATGAGCCTTCCTTCAACCGTAGCGACCGCTACAACGACTGGGCCATTTATGCAGAGGACAGCTGGAGAGTGACGCCGCGATTGACCTTTAATTATGGTCTGCGTTACGAGCACTTCGGCGTGCAGCACAACAACAACCCCAACCTCGATTCCAACTTGTACTATGGGCCGGGAGCGAACATCTTCCAGCAGATTAACACCAGTCAGATTTTCACCGTGCCCAACAGCCCCATCAAAGAACTCTGGAAACCTCGCTGGGGTACGGCCGCTCCGCGCATAGGGTTTGCTTACGACGTATTCGGCGACGGCAAGACGGCCGTGCGCGGCGGCTATGGCATCAGCTACGAACGCAACTTCGGCAACGTCACATTCAACATCATCCAGAATCCGCCCAACAATGCCACAGCTCAGATTACCGGCGGCGTGGCGCCTGTGTCGGTGAGTAATCTCGGACCATTTGCCGGAGCCGTCTGCCCGACGCTGCCGACGCCTTGTGTTTTGCCTCCGGTCAGCCCTCGGAATGTGGCCCAGGATATCCAGGTAGCGCAAACGCAATTCTGGGGCGTCTCGATAGACCGGCGACTGGGTAACAAAGGAGTGTTCTCGCTGGAGTACAACGGGGCGCACGGCGTGCACCTCTACGACATTGCGAACGTGAACGAAATCGGCGAGGGCCAGGTCTTTTTGGGGCAGCCGCAGGTGACGAGCGATCCACTTAATCCGGCCTGCACGGCAGCTTCGCCCTGCCTGACGCGCGCAAACCAGCAATTCACCTCGATCAATAACCGCGGCACGCGAGGTTTTTCGCACTACAACGCACTAAACGTGAAGTTCCAGACCCAAGAAGTTGGCCGCAGCGGAGTCACCCTGCAGGCCAACTACACCTATGCGCACTCGCTAGATAACCTCAGCTCGACCTTCTCCGAAAACAGTACTGGCTCGAACGGTGTAGGTAACCTCGGCTTTACGAATCCAGGCGATCCCTGGCTGGACTATGGCAACTCCGACTTCGACCTCCGGCATCGCGTCGCGCTTTCGGCAACCTGGCAGGAGCCATTTTTCAAAAGTGGGAAAGGCTTCCTCAGACAAGTAGCGGGCGGCTGGTCAATTTCGCCGATCTTCACGGCGCGCACGGGAGTTCCATTCAGCGTCGCCGACAGCAGCACCTGCCTCAATTGCCTAACCGGTCCGTACGGCATCCCACGCTACGTCCCAAGCGCCGCCATTCCGAGCTTTCACACGGGAGCCGGGACAGATTCCGGTAGCCCTAATCTCTTCAACCTGCTTACGCTCCCCCCAACGAACAGTTTTACGGGACTCTTG
>Ga0210407_10004643_pt1 | contig 10765 bp, 12 predicted proteins | sample IncBWC27MmetaG_FD_150860 | JGI IMG/M metagenome (GOLD analysis project Ga0210407, IMG submission 150860) | Forest soil microbial communities from Barre Woods Harvard Forest LTER site, Petersham, Massachusetts, United States - Inc-BW-C-27-M | ecosystem: Environmental > Terrestrial > Soil >... | reverse complement strand
GCCTGCTGTCCACAACAGCATCATGCGGACCGGAACTCCGAGGCCTCACCATGATCTTAACAGAGCCCTGGCGCCCTACAACGGTGGACCGGAACGTGTGGAGCAGGTTTATGGCGTGCCTCCCTATCCGGAAACCCGTAGTTATATAGCTCGGATTATTCGCGTTTTCAACCGTGCGAAAGCTGTCCAGCGGCGATTGCAGCCGAACCACGCGAACCCCCCACGGCCGAGAAGAACTTCAAAACCGAGGCGCAGAGTATGCCTGGCTCTGCGACGGCACCCCAGGGCCCTTGATTGTTTGCCGGCCTGCAGATTCAACGTACCAACCGTACTCTATTTGAAGATCTTTTGACGGGATGGCAATCCGTGTTGCTTCGCTTTCGAGCCAAGATCACCTGAATCTCTCGTGTCTCTGGGAGTCTGACTAGACCTGGACTAGGCTCACTTTTCGATGGGCTGACAAACTAGCTGCGAAATGCCTCACCTTCTATACCATTACGACATGCCCGTCTTCGTCGACCTAAACTTCGGTGTATTTTATAGGCTGAGTTGCCAGCCTTTCGCCGTCGCCTAGCTTTAGGAGGAATCAATGAAGTTCTCTCTCTTGCCCCGTAGAGTGCTGCATGCCGAAGGGCTCACCGGTTTGAGGGTCAGGAAACGAATACTACCCTTGCTTTTGGGGAGTCTGGTAACCGCGACGATTCTCCAGGCGCAGCAACCTGAATCTAGCGATGCGACGGTTCCGGACAAACAAACTTTACAACTCTTGTTCCAAAGAATCGGTCAATTAGAGGCCCGGGTCAAGCAACTAGAATCGGAGCGCCAGCCATCTGCCGTCGCGACCCCAACACCCGGGCCAGCTCAACCGAGTGTACCGCCTGTCAATGAGGTCGAGCAGCAAGCAGAAAGCACCATGCCGGAGCGAATGGACCTTAGCAAGACCCTGTTGCGAATTCGGGGCTTCGGAGATACGACTCTTCACGGTGACACCCAAAAGGGAGACAACACCGCCTTCAGCCTCGGACAACTCGACCTGTTCGTCACCTCGGACATCTCGGAAAAGTTCAAATTCCTCAGTGAGATTGTCTTCGAAGGAGGTCCGGATAATATCTACGGAGTAACCAGAGGAGAGGCCAACACTTTCGGTGTCGATGTCGAACGTTATCTTGTCCAGTATTCGTACAACGACTATCTGAATGTGGAGGCTGGCCGGTGGCATACCGCGATTGGATATTACAATACGGCCTATCACCACAGCACTTGGTTTCAGACGACTACGGACCGGCCTTTCCTCTTTGACTTCGAAGATCGCGGGGGAATTCTGCCTATCCACACGGTAGGCGTGTCGGCTTCCGGGTTAATACCGTCCGGAAGTTTAGGATTGCATTATGTTGCCGAAGTAGGTAATGGGCGAGCTTCGCGCTCTCCCATAGACCAAGAACCGGTGCAAAATGAAGTCGATGATCAAAGCCACAAGGCGTTCAACGTAGCAATTTTCGCTCGGCCCGAAGCAATTCGTGGGTTGCAGGTAGGGTTCTCTGCCTATCGGGACCTGCTTGCCCCGGCCAACTCGCCGAGAATTGGCGAGACTATCCTTGCGGCCCACGTCGTATTTGTGCGCCCGCAATTCGAGTGGCTCAACGAAGCTCTGGCCGTTCGTCACTCCGTCTCTGGAACGTCCCAAGTTTTTAACACGCCGGGTTTCTATACTCAGATCTCAAAACAGTTCGGCTCCTACCGACCCTATTTCCGCTACCAGTATGTGAATGCCTCGAATACCGAGCCAATTTTTCCGGACGTTCGGTTGCGGCATGGCCCTTCCGTGGGTCTCCGGTATGACGCGAGCGAGTCCGTCGCTCTGAAGCTGCAGTATGACTACACGGCCTTGCGAAGACAGGCGGCGATCAGCGCCCTAGCCCTGCAAATCGGATTTACGTTTTAGTGGACCCGGGTATGTCGCGTTGGACAGGGCGGTTCCTCATCTTGACGGGTGCCGGATTTTTGGCCGTGGCGCTCTCGCTCGCTTCCGACCCACCTCGTCGTGCACCGCCGCAACCATCGGCGGCCCCGGAACAGAACCTGGCCATTGTCGTCAACCTTTCCAACCCGACTGCGAATCTCTCGATGGCTGAATTGCGGAAGATTTTTCTTGGAGAGCGCAGTCACTGGCCAAATGGGCGGAGAATCACTCTGGTGATGATCGAGCCCGGCCGACCCGAACGCACCGCGGTCCTCAGCTTGATTTACCAGATGAGTGAAAACGATTTTAATAATCACTTTCTGCATGGCCTTTTCACGGGCGAGGTCTTTGCATCGCCCAAAACTTTGGCAACTCCGGTGGGCGTTCGCAAGTTCATATTTAACGTGCCCGGGGCTATCGGCTACGTCCGTGCCACAGATGTGGACGCCTCGGTGAAGGTCATTCGGATAGACGAACGGCTTCCGGACGATAAGGGCTACCGGCTCCATTTTCCCTCCCGCCCGTCCAATTGAATATGCGCCGCCAGACCAAACATTTGCTAAGACGAACGACCTTCGGTTCCGTTCCGCTGATAGATCCCTTACTCGTTTCGATAGCCCGGTACAGTTCCACGCTTTCGTTTTTAGCGGTCTTGTCTGTAGTAACGATTGCCGGCATTTTTGTTATGCGCGATGTGAAGTCTACGAATATCGAAGCGCAAAAGATGTATGCTGGGTCGGTGCTCGGACTTCATAGAATTGGGGAGCTGCAGTATGAGGCCCAGGAAACGCGCCGCGCCACCTTCTATGCTTTAACCACCAATGACAGCAATCTCCAGGTAGAGTATGCGGACCAGTCGCGTGAAGCGGATCGACTAGTAAGCGAAGGGATCATTGAATACCTTCGTCACGCACAGATGCCCCAGGAGATCGAAATCGGAAAGCGTCTGCAGATGGATTGGTCCGATTTTCTCGAGGTGCGGAACGAAGTGCTAGCCTCAATCCTCGAAGGGAGCACGAAAGAAGCGGTCAACCTCGACCAAGCCGGGGGCGTACAGTCGTTCGATCGAGTGCGGCAGGACTTGGGAGAAATCAAGCGGCTCTACAACGAACAAGCTTCGCAGCGTCTGGCCAACGTGGTGGCCGGTTCTCGTCGGTTTGCGATTAGGCTGATCACGGTACTCGTCCTTACCCTTGCTTTCGCTAGCGCTTCGGTTTGGGCCATCGAGAGGAGCAAGATGCTTGCCGCGATCCAGCTCGCGGAATTGCAAATGGAGTTTGTCGCCTCGGTCTCTCACGAATTACGGAGTCCCTTGGCGGTCATCAGTTCGGCGGCAGACAATATTGTAGATGGTGTGATAAGCCGGAAAGACGATGTGCAAAGATATGTTGGGGTCATTCGGAACCAGAGTCGCCAAATCACTGATTTGGTAAATCAGATTTTGCAGTTTGCCTCAATCCAGGATGGGCGGAGCCGGTACGTACTGCGTCCGCTGGAGGTTTCGCAAATCGTTGAATCAGTACTGGGTAACACCTCCGAACTGTTGCAAGGCGCCGGATTCGTCGTCGAGCGTCAAATCGAGGCAAGTCTCCCCGGTATCTTGGGCGATCTGTCGGCGCTCTCCCAGTGCTTGCAGAACTTGATCGTAAACTCCGTGAAGTATAGCGGTGAGAGTCGTTGGATCGGTATCCGAGCGCTCCTCGCCGATTCGGAAGATCGCGCCAGCCCGGAAATCCAGATTAAGGTTCAAGATCACGGTATCGGTATCGCCCGCTCTGAGATGCCACACATATTCGAACCCTTTTATCGCAGCGCCACAGTCGTTGACGCGCAGATTCACGGGGCCGGTTTGGGGTTGTCACTGGCCAAGAACATTGCGCAAGCGATGGGCGGGAAGCTCTCCGTAGTCAGTGAAGTGGCGCGGGGAACTACTTTTACACTGCACTTGCCTATCGCGCGGAGACAAGATTTGCAAATGGCAGCAGGGGCTATCGAATCGACCCCGACTATTGAAAATGAATGAAAATATTCTACTAGTGGAAGACGAACAAGCGTTGCAGATGACCTTAGGCGATCGCCTGCAAAGTGAGGGGTACGTCGTCGACTTCGCAACCGATGGCGAACAAGGCTTCGATAAGGCGACTCGTCTACCATTCGACTTGATCATCCTCGATCTCATGTTGCCTCGTCGTAGCGGGTTTGACATCTGTCGCGACATCCGGCTAGCCGGTTTAGCAACCCCTATACTCATGCTGACCGCCCGTGGACAAACCGCCGAAAAGGTGGTGGGTCTCAAGCTGGGTGCCGATGATTACGTTACTAAGCCCTTTGATACCCTTGAACTCATGGCCCGCATCGAGGCGTTACTACGGCGGGTTCCCGCCCGAACAGAGCAGGGCATTCACCAGTTTGGCTCCGTTCGCGTGGATCTTCGAGGCACTCAAGTTATGCGCGAAGGCAAACCTGTTTATCTTTCTGCTCGTGAATTTCAACTCTTACGCTATTTCATTGACCACGAAGGAGTCACTTTGTCTCGTGATGAAATTTTGCGCGAGGTGTGGGGTTATGAGGTCGGCGCCTACACGCGCACCGTTGATGTGCACATTGCCAGTCTGCGCCGGAAACTCGAGAAATCTCCCAAGCACCCTTCGCTGATTGTCACGATGCCGGGCCTTGGCTATAGGTTTCGGAGGTGAATGGGCATGAATCGACATTCGCGGATTCTCGCGATTCTACGCGGCTCTTCAAAGTTCCCTGAGCAATCGCCGAGCTGACTCGGCACTTTCGTCGATCTTCTTAGGCTCTAAGCCTGCCAAGCGTGCCATTTGCGCTGGAACGCTGGAATGCATCCATGGGAGTTTTCCAACCAAGTCTTCCGGCATCTGTGGAACCTAGCCTTGCGTCTGCTCACGCCGCAGATCATAAGGGAGAGACGGTCATAAGCAACGTTATTTGTGACGCACTAGGCTAGTTTTTGCCCGCGGCCGCCGACGACGACCTCCAATGGCGAAGGGACCCAGAGGATGTTCAGCCAGCGTGGTCAAGCCCCTGGCGGTCCTGGAACGTCGTTGTTTCCCGTACCTTACTGGTTTTTGGATCTTCGTTCCTTCTAGTGCCCAGGCGAGTAGTGCTCGGGCGTTGGCCGAGAACTGGCCAAGCGTGCGCTTGTTTTTGAGCTTCCGCAAAGAGTAGAATTTACAAACCGTTTACATATAAAGGTCTGTATGTCGCTGCCCAATCCTCGGACACGGATAGCGGATCGACTGGAACGGCTAGGGTGTGAAAATTTCAGGTTAATCTGGGCCAGCAAAGGCGAGGCCGATCCACTTCTATCCGTAGATTTTGTGGCCGACAAGTCCCTAAACGAGTTTTCCTCCGGAAGGAAGATCTTGACTATGTTCCCGACCTCTTACCCTCGAGTTCCCCAATGACGTGGTCCGGAACCGATATTCTCCGCTCAGATCGTTTAGCCGATGAAAGCGACGGACAACTCGTGAAACCAGAGCCCAGTCTCGGTCCCGATGAAAACGTCAAGCCGAATCGCGCTCAGCTTTGTGGGGGCGATCTCGCCAACCCCCTGCTTGGCACTGCCTTCCCTCCGGGAGGTCTGAAGCTCACCAAGCGTCTTGGCACGCTATTGCAGCTCACTTCCACGAGCCGCGTTCTCGACGTGGCCAGCGGTAAGGGCACTAGGTCCATTTTTCTGGCGAAGCATTTCAGGTGCCAGGTTGTCGGTCTCGACTGCAGCAGCCAAAACGTCACGCACGCCACCGAGCTCGCTGGAGCCAACGGACTCTCGTCTCGTGTCCGCTTCAATTGTGGCGACGGCGAACGGCTACCTTTCGCAAACGCGTCCTTCGACGCGGTCATCTGCGAGGGGGCCTTCTGCGCGTATCCAAATAAATCGAATTCCGCTCGCGAACTCGCGCGCGTTCTCTGGACTGGGGGCCGCATCGGTCTCAGCGATTTCACCCGCCGAGAGATGCTCCCACAGAAATTGGACTGCCTGTTTCCCTTGATCGCCTGCTTGGCCGATGCCCAACCTATCGCCAGTTACGTGGAATATTTGCGTTCTGCAAGTTTCGATGTGGAGAAACTGGAGTTTCATGATGCAGCTCTCACCAAACTGGTCCGCCAGATCCGCGTCAAACTATCGCGCGCGAAGAATCTCGCCGCACAGAAAAAACCTGCTCTCAGCGGCGTCGATTTCACTTCCATCAAACAGATGGCCGCGAAAGTCCTCACCGCGGTTCAGCAGGGTCAGCTGGGCTATATCATTCTGGTCGCCTTCAAACCTTCTTTCCGGTTCAGGGAGAGAACCGTCTATGATTCACCAACCATCCTCAACGGCGCAGAAGAACATAACTGCGGCAGTAGCCATAGCGAATCCGGGCTTCTGTAAAATTACGGATCTGCATGCCTATTTGGAACCGCCGCAAGGCTTCCTGGGAGATGCAACAAGTGCAGCTTGAGCGCCACCGCGCGCGCCGTTACCTGCTGCGAGCCAATATCGAACTGACGGATGTTCAGTCGGAGACTCAGATTAGCGGAAGGACCAGCGAACTGAGCCTGTTTGGATGCCATGTGAATACACTTACATCCTTAACGCCGGGGACAAAGATCCGTATAAAGATGACCCACGGAAGCGTGAACTTTCAGACTCTGGGTAGGGTCGTCTACGCTCGATCGAATGAGGGGATGGGAATCGTTTTCACCAATATTCAGCCAAACGATCAGATGGTTTTAGAGAAGTGGATCGCTGAACTAAGGGCTAGAGAGAAGGGCGCTCGCCTTCCTCCGCTCTAGGATTTTCTTGCGTATGTATTCGCGAGAAATTAAAGCGAGAGGAGAAGTACAGCCATGGAAGAGAACAAGGTCGTTTCGCAGATCTCGGAGAGAGCGGTGAACACTCTCTCCCTCGGCAGTCTCAAGGAGGTGTTCACCAACGAAGGCGGCTGGTTCCACGAGCACACCGTTCAGGTGAAAAACATCTGGGTGCCCTACGGCGAGTATTCATCTAGCAACGTAAGGCAGCCGAGGCGACGCAGAAACGGAAAGCTTGCAATCTCCCCCGCCGAACCAGACCGTGACATAAGTGGAACATGCCTCAGAGCAGCCTCTATCCAGGCGGGCTTCTTCAGTAGACTTTGGAGCATGCTTTTTCTCCTCGCAATCTTGCTGCTGAAACCGGCTGCTTCATCCGGCCAAGCCCCCCAGGCAACTGGCCCCGCGAGGCCCTGCGCGGCTTCATGGAACACCTCGGCACCCAGGGCCAAAAAGAAGCCGCCAAAGAATGCTCCCAGAGAATTACAAGAGAATCCTGCTTGCATCGAGCTTTCGGCCTCGACGCTCGACATTCAGGAGTACTTGCAGTTCGATCTTCGAAACCAGCACTGGGCCATTGTCGAAGAACACCTGACGGAGGACTCCTGGACGTTTTCGCTTGCCATGAGCAAGGACGATCTACTCGGAGCCACCAGAGCCGGTTCCAGCTCTGTTAGAGTGGAGTGGCGCAGCGGTACCGCTCTCGTGCAGATCAGCAGTTCTGCGTTGGCCGACGGGTTCACGCGCACCGTTGTCCGCGCCAGATTCCGCGGCTACGGCGAAGCCCTAGACAAGTTTGCCCCACAACGGGAACATTGGGAGCTGGAATCCAACGGCACTCTCGAAGCATCCATTGTTTCCACGCTGAAGGCCCGTTTCAAAGCGGCATCGTAAGGCAATTCGCTGACCCTTACCCTGTTCTCGTTCCCTGCACCAAGGGGCAATTGCGTTCTCATTTCAGAATAGGCACACTCCGAGGTTATGTGACCACAAAACTTGTGGCCCTGTGATAAGTTCGAGCAACCAGGCCCGAAGTTTTCACGTTGAAGAGTCTAGGGAGAATTCGGTGGCACACTGCGAGTCCGCTATGCAGCCTACCACGATGCGGAGATGGTTTTTTCTATTGCTGGGCGCATTCAGTTGGTGTGCGCTGACCCTAGCGTTCCTTGCGGGACCGGCCCACGCTCAGATCTCGCCGGGGCCCCTTGCCAAAGCTCATCAATCGTTGTCGGGTACCACGCAATGCACGAGTTGCCATCAATTTGGCACCAGCGTGCCGACCTTCAAGTGCCTCGATTGCCACAAAGAGATAGCGCGACGACTGGCTGCGAACCACGGCTACCACGCGCGCCTGGAAATGAAAAGCCCGAACGGTAAGGACTGCGTGCACTGCCACTTGGAGCACAACGGAGAAGACTTCGGCCTGATCCATTGGGAGCCGTCGCAAAAACAGTTCGATCACCGGCTAACGGGCTACAAGTTGGAAGGCAAGCACGCCGGCGTCGCGTGCGAGAAATGCCACATGCCCGGCAACATGGTTGCCGATGAGCGCGCGCTCATCAAGATGAAAGACCTTTCGAAATCCTTCTTCGGATTGTCACAGAACTGCGTCCCTTGCCACAAAGATCCGCACAAGGGCCAGCTCGGAGACGGATGCCAGACCTGTCACAACTTCACGGATTGGAAAGCCGCGAAGCAGTTTGACCATTCTAAAACTCGCTACCCGCTGACCGGCCTGCACATCCAAGTCGCCTGCGAAAAGTGCCACAAGCCAAATGAGCCCGGCGGACCGGCGCGTTACAAGGACATGAAGTTCGAAGCCTGCCTTGACTGCCATATCGATCCGCACAAAGGATCGTTCAAACAACGCTGTGACGACTGTCACACAACCTCGGGATGGAAAAAGCTATTGCCGGCATTTGCGTTCGATCATTCGAAGACAAAATATCCGCTGCTGGGAATGCACGCTAAGGTGAATTGCGCAGCGTGTCATATCAATGCTGAATTCAAGAGGCCACTGCCATTTGCAAAGTGCAACGATTGCCACAAGCCCGATCCCCACAAAGGCCAATTCGAAGCTCGGCCTAAAAAGGGAGAGTGCGCCGAATGCCATACTGTGGAGGGATGGAAACCCTCATTGTTCAAAGTGAAGGAGCACGACACATCGGGCTATCCGCTGAAAGGCAAACACATTGCCGTCGAGTGCGCCAAGTGCCATCTGCCCGCCGGCAAAGACACGATTTACAAGGTCAAATTCGCCCTTTGCACGGATTGTCACAAGGACGCGCATGACGGCCAGTTCGCCTCCGCTCCGCACTCGAACAAATGCGAAGATTGCCATACCGTGCGCGATTTTCACCGTTCCCTCTTTACCATCGCCCAGCATCGCAACACCCGTTTCGCATTGACCGGAGCACATGCCTCCGTTTCGTGCGCCGATTGTCACAAGGTGGGAGCGGCAGGCCGCACCGACAAAATTATGCCGTTCCGCTTCGAAGATCGCAGTTGCACTGCGTGCCACACGGATCCCCATCACGGCGAATTCAAAGATCGCATGGCCAGGCGACGCGCCGACGGTACACCTCTCGGATGCGAAGCCTGTCACAACGTGCGGTCCTGGATCGACGTCAACGGCTTCGACCATGCGAAAACGAAATTCCCGCTTCTCGGCGCCCACCGATTGGTCCAGTGCGGCGTCTGCCATAAGGCTCCCGTCGGCTCTCGACAGGTGCAGTTCAAGGGCACTTCGCAAATTTGTGAGGACTGTCACAAGGACGCACACCGAGGTCAATTCGCAAAGGCCGGTAAAACTCCTTGCGCCGATTGCCACGATTCGCAGCGCTGGGTGCCCTCAATCTTTAATCACGACACGCGGACACATTTTCCGCTTCAGGGCGGGCACGCCAACGTCGCTTGCGAGAAGTGTCACAAACAGACGATACTGGTCGAAGACAAGCCCGTGATTATTTACAAGCAGGTTCCCTCGAAATGCACCGACTGCCACGGCCCAGATGTAAAGCCGTTGTAGCCCGTTTTCTCGTGGGTTGTCACACCCCTTTGATACTTCCACTTGGATCTTAGCAAGCTCCTCATTCCGACAGAGCTCCCAGCTTGCTGGAACATTTCCCATGCTCGTCCACCCTTCATCGCGCAAAAGTATGCGGCTGCGGTGACTTTCGAAGTGAATTTCGCCTTCGGCAAACTCTCAGCCCCGGGCGTTCTGGGGCTGATCTCCTCGAGCGCCGTCTCGTTGCGATTGCCAGCTGATACCTCATGCCCCGGCGGCATCTCCCAGCAGAGCAAGTAGCCGCTGTGCAGTTCGCGGTCGTCGCGCGTAGGTGTCTGGGTTTGGTTTCACCCGCAGCCCGATCCTCAGGGTGTTGGCTCTCCTAGCTGAAGGAGTCCCGCCGTGCGTGCCGTAGAGCATTTTCCCCCTTTATCAGACGGCACTCCTTGGGATCGAAGAGCGTCTTCAAGAGGTAGCCGGCTGCTAAAGCTGCTGCCAGCGGTTTTCTGGAACGCCGCCTTGTCTCGTGAGGGTGTGGTTTCCATCCGAAATCTTCACTCGTCCCAGGTTCTAGTCCTATTACTACTTCGGCCTTGGCCGAAAACTGGCCAAAAGTACAGTTGCCTTTGACCGGTGTTATGGAGCAGAATTTACATCCGGGTAGCAATAGGGTCCGGATACCGCAGCCCAGTTCTGCGAAGACCGACCAGCAACTGAGGGTAACTGAGTAACTGAGGTTTAGGGGGCAGTTACGACTAGTTGGATTCAGCTATTGTGCTGGCTTGTCCTTTTTAGCGGGACAGCGGCCCGTGCTCCTTTGTCCGACTCCCAGCGGGAGACCACACGGAGTCCGCACGGTCCGCTTGCCGTTCCTTGTGAAAACTGTCACACGGCCAAGGGCTGGCGTCCTATCCGTGCCGTGCCGGAATTCGATCACAATAAGACCAAGTACCCTCTTCGCGGCATGCACGAAA
>Ga0210407_10004641_pt1 | contig 10766 bp, 15 predicted proteins | sample IncBWC27MmetaG_FD_150860 | JGI IMG/M metagenome (GOLD analysis project Ga0210407, IMG submission 150860) | Forest soil microbial communities from Barre Woods Harvard Forest LTER site, Petersham, Massachusetts, United States - Inc-BW-C-27-M | ecosystem: Environmental > Terrestrial > Soil >... | reverse complement strand
GATCATCGCTTTGCGCTCAGCAGCCCGGCTTTGCTGAGCGCACCCTCTAAAAAATCGTTCTCCAGCGTTAGCTCCCCGATCTTGGCGTGCAGCGACTTCACGTCGACCGCCGGCGTGCTGGGCGCCAGGCTCCCGGACCCGAAAATGTCGGAAGCCCTACCTTCGAGTTGCGCTTTCCATGTCGTAATCTGATTGGGGTGGACATCGAAATGCTCCGCCAGTTGGGCAAGCGTTCGATCGCCCTTGATGGCGGCCAGCGCCACTTTCGCCTTGAAGGCCGGTGTATGGTTCCGGCGCGGTCGTCTGTTCATCGTCTCTCCTGATTCGCTGGCACAGCCTGCCCGCTGTCAGGCAGAAACTCCACTTATCGTCCTGTTCAGATTCTTGAGGCCGGCTCTAAGTTACACAGGCTCAGCTTCTAGTTAACGTCGCAATCCTTGGCGTAACGGTCGCCATAATTCTCGAATACCTTCTGGACGATCTCGGTCTGGAATTTGCCATCGGGGCGCTTTGCGACCTTGGCGAGATAGAAATCCTGGATTGGATAGCCGTTGGTATTGAATTTGAAACCGCCGCGCATCGCGGCGTCGCGCCGACATGTGGCCGAGGCGCCTCGTTCTGCCAAGTCTGTTTTTCGTACTGGCAGTTCCAGCCGCCGGGTGACTACATCGGGCAGATGTCAACTAGCTATGGTCAATGAGTGGAGTCATGCGATGAAGGCGATCATCGTCGGCGGTGGAATCGGCGGCCTTACCACAGCGTTGATGCTGCGCGCCCGCGGAATCGGCTGCGAACTGTTCGAGCAATCGGACACGATCCGCGAACTCGGCGTCGGCATCAATACGCTCCCGCATGCGATCCGCGAACTCGCAGACCTCGGCCTGCTGCAAAAGCTCGACGACGTCGCGATCCGCACCGACGACCTGTATTATCTCAATCGCCACGGCCAGGAAGTCTGGCGCGAATCCCGCGGCATCGATGCCGGTCATGACGTGCCGCAATTCTCCATCCACCGCGGCCGGCTGCAGAGCGTGATCCATCGCGCGGTCGAGGAGCGGCTCGGGCGGGGGGCTATTCACACCGGCTGCAGGCTAGGGGCCTTCACCCAGGACGAAGCCGGCGTCACCGCGCATTTCTTCGACCGCTCCGGTGCGCACATCAAGACTGTGCGCGGCGATATTCTGATCGGCGCCGACGGCATTCATTCGCGGGTGCGCGAAACCCTGTTTCCCAACGAAGGCCCGCCCTGCTGGAACGGGCTGATGCTGTGGCGCGGCGCGCGCGATTGGCCGGCGTTTTTGACCGGCCGGTCGATGATCGTCGCGGGTGGCCTGCATGCCAAGGTCGTGGTCTATCCCATCGCGGAAGGATCAACTCCCACCAACCGCCTGACCAATTGGGCAGTGCTGGTTAAAGTCGGTGACGGCAACGCGCCACCGCCGCGCCGCGAGGACTGGTCGCGGCCGGGCAAGCGAGAGGAATTGATGCCGCATGTGGCGCGGTTCTCGGTGCCGTATGTCGACGTGCCCAGCCTGATTTCGGCGACGCCCGATTTCTATGAATACCCGACCTGCGACCGCGATCCGCTGCCTTATTGGTCCAGCGGCCGCGTCACGCTGCTCGGCGATGCCGCGCATCCGATGTATCCGGTGGGATCGAACGGCGCCTCGCAGGCCATCCTCGATGCACGGTGTCTTGCGGATGCGCTGGCGCGTTCCAAACATCCGCGTCAGGCCCTGATGGCTTACGAGCAGAAGCGATTGCCGATGACAGCGGAAATCGTGCGCTCCAACCGGCGCGGCGGCCCGGAAGGCGTGATCGACGCGGTCGAACAGATCGCTCCCAACGGCTTCGACAATGTCGATAACGTGCTGAGCTATTCCCAGCGCGAAGCGATCGTGCGTGGTTACGCCAGCAAGGCTGGATTTGCAGTGCTTCCGGGGCTGGCGGCGGTGCGGGCGTAAGTTAGCCACCCACACGCGAAATGCCGCCGGTCGATCAAAGACCGCCCCCTGTCCTCGGGATGGAAGGCGGATTCGCTCATTGTCAACTTCTAGGCGAACCCGCTGCTTGCCGGAAGCTGTCAATGTCCGCTGCAAGGGGCTTGACCGTGGGAATCCTGCAAAAGGTCCGGGCAGGGTCGTCCGTTTGGACGTGGCCGTCCCGCGCGATTGGGGGTGGATCCCAAAACAGCCCCCGCGGTTCAAGATCAGCCGCGGAGTTTATGGGACTGCCGCAAGTTTTGAGGTGTAGCGCCAAAGGGGGTATTTTCGCGTCGGTACTTTGACCGGGAGTGGACGCGTGGCCTGGATTGTGAGGGTGGTGAAGATCGGTGCTGAAGGCGAGGGACCGGCCACGGATGTTATGGAGATCAACCGGTTCGGTGATCTCGCCGATATCGCCAACTTGGGTTTGACCCTGGCCGAGACGAAGCGGTTGCTGGCGGGCCTTCAACAGGAGATCGTCGCGGCACAGGTCAGAGATCACGCCGCTCGGCGACCAGCCTGCTGCCGCTGTGGCGGTGCTTGCCGGGTGAAGGTCTATCAGGACCATGTGGTCGCTACGCTTTTCGGCCAGGTCACAGTGCGGCTTCCCCGCTTTCGCTGTGCGGCGTGTGGCGGGAGAGAGACTGGGATCGCCTGGCCACCGCATTGCCGGTCGACCACCGGAACTCGACCGGCTTCAGGCGCATCTCTCCGCCGTCATGACCTACCGGACGGCCGCTGATCTGCTGGAGCAGGTGTTCCCGGTCGATGCCGCGAAGCACCCTGAGACCTTGCGCCGCCATACCCTGAACGCCGGCGAGGCTCTTGCTGCGTGTGCCGCGATCCAGCCGGAAACGTCGGCGTCGGCGGTCGGGGTGACCCTGGACTCAACCTTTATAAGAAGCTGCGAGGACGGAGGGCGGCATCTGGAGGTGCGGGTCGGCAATGTCGAAACGAAGGCTGGTGGAAGACAGGTTTTCGGCACCGTCGCGAACGCCGATACGGCTATCGAAGCGCTGATCCGCCGCGGACTCGACGCCGTTGGGCGCACCAAGGACACGGCGGTGACCGCCTTCACCGACCGTTGTCCCGGACTCCGGCGTAGTCTCGCCGATGCCGGCATCACAACGACGCCGATTCTTGACTGGTTCCACATCGGGATGCGGCTTCAGCACCTCAAGCAAATCGCCGGCGCCCTGTCGGCTGATCATCCGGCGCGGGTAGCGGCAAAGGCGGCGATCGTCGCGGAGGTCGAGCGGTTGCACTGGCGCATCTGGAATGGCAAAGCCAAGAATGCCCGGAAAAGCATCGACCGTATTCGCGCGGTCATGTCTCATTTCCGGGGTGAAGCGGGCGGCCAAAAGTCCATCGCACCCTCACGAAAGCTGTGGACCGCCTTGCACGCGCTGGATGGCTATCTCACCGGCCAGAGCGCCTGGCTGGCGAATTATACCGAGCGGCACCGCGCTGGCTTGCGCGTTGGAACCGCACTTACCGAAGGGACGGCCAATTTCCTGGTGAACCGCCGAATGAATAAAGCCCATCAGATGCGCTGGTCACGACGCGGCGCCGATTTGCTGCTTCAGGTTCGTTGCGCCGTGTACAATGGCACCCTCGGTTCTGATTTCGGACAGAAGTTCCAACGGACTAACGATCCATACCCACCAATAGCGAAACTTGCGGCAGTCCCGGACCCATTGCCTGACTGTGGGCCGGCTGACGCCGGTTGTCGCGGTGATGTCGCGCAGCGTCCTGCCGGCGGCATGGAGCGCTCGAACGCGGTCGAACATTGCGACACGCACCTCGCGCCGGATACGGCGGCTTGGCCGGAGATCGTCGTCCAGGCCAGAGGCGCCGCGACTGTCCATTTCCGACAACAGCGAGCGTCCGGCAAACCGGCTGACGAAGCCATCCGCCTCAGCCCCTGCGATCCCTTCATCGGCAATTGGTATTTTTAGATCGGGGCGGTGCATTTTCTGCAATCGCGCACCAACGAAGCGATCGTCTGGTTCGAGAAGGCGCGCAGTGCCAATACGCTACGCCCGATTGTTCACGCCTACCTCGCCTCTGCTTACGCCCTCAAAGGCGAGACTGAACACGCGGTCGCCGAGCTCGCCGAAGCGCGGAGGCTGAGCGGCGACGATCGCTATTCGAGCATCGGCCGCCTAAAGGCCGCCGGATATTTCAGGGCAACGAAGATCCGCGGCCTCTACGAAACCACGTATTTCGACGGTCTGCGCAAGGCGGGAATGCCCGAGGAGTGACCGCGCCAGCGGATCCCCGGCGTCCCCGGGTGCGGCCGGAAGACCATGCCTACATGCTCGAGGTCTGCGCAAGGCCGGATGGACGAGTTGAGAGACGCCACGCGCCGACGGCCTTGATTTTCGATCGGCACGGATTGGATTGAACTCGCCAGCCGAAGGGTTATCGAGCGGGTTCTGCTCCCAGCTGGAGAGAGCTGAGCTTCCACCAGCATAGCACGATGGCCGAGGCCGTCGGTGGGGAGACAGCAGCAGGCTGATGCTTCACTCTCCAGATCCTGTGGGTCTGGAGGGTCGAGGCGTTGCAACACTCCGCTCTTATTGGAGATGACGATGACATCGACCCAATACTCCGCGCGTGCCTGGCGGGCTTCTTTGCTTTTTTGCATGAACCTATCTTCCTCGGGTTTCGGTAACGACCCCATTGCCGACAGTCGGGAGCGCCAAGTCGATGGGCCGGGTCGTGCCAAGAGCGCGCGTCGCAACGTAAATCGTGCTCCTTGACCTGATACACGATAAACGTAGGGCTCGTCGTGCTTGAACAAAGAAGCCTTCCGTGGTCGATCCGATTGATGCCAATCGCCGAAATTGGGATGAGCGCGCTACCATCCACGCGCGAGACACAACCGGCGACTACATGCTCGACCGGTTTCGTGCAGGTGAGGACGCTCTCCATGCCATCGAAGCCGCCGAACTCGGCGACATTTCCGGAAAGCGCGTCCTCCATCTGCAATGCCATATCGGGCGCGACACGCTCTGCCTCGTGCGACGCGGCGCGGTGGCAACCGGGCTCGATTTTTCTGGGGCAGCGCTGGACGTCGCGCGACGCCTTTCTAGCGAGACCGGGCTGAAGGCCGACTTCGTTCAAGGGACTGTGGACGAGGCCCCGCATCTGACACCTGGTCCATTCGATTTGGTGTTTACGACTTGGGGAACGATCTGCTGGCTGCCGGATATGACGGTTTGGGCGAGAGTAATCGCATCCGTGCTGGCACCCGGCGGCGAACTGTATTTTGCCGATGCTCATCCGAGCTTTCTCGTGCTGGAGGAGCACGCCGGTAGGCTCGTGCCCATGTACGATTTCCAGACGCCTGCAGACCGGCCGATCGAGTTCTCCAATGCGACGACCTACACAGGCGATCCGACCATCATGACTCATCAATTCACTCGGGAGTGGATTCATCCACTTTCGGCGATCCTCGGTGCGCTAATCGATGCCGGCCTGACTATCGTGATGTTTCGCGAGCACGAGGTCTTGCCTTGGCGAGGTATGTCGAGCTTGGTGCCTGCATCCGACAGACTATGGCGCCTTCCAGATGGATATCCGCGCATTCCCCTGTCCATTTCGGTGAGAGCGAAAAAGGGGTGTGGGGCTTTCTGCTGTACCTCTCCGAGTGCGCGCTGAACGCCAACGAGATCGCTGACCCTTTCGGTGGCGCGCTCCAACGCCAGCACCAGCCGGAAGGAGTTGCAGGCTGGGCCGTCGTCAAGGTGACCCATGCGACGCGCGACCGATGCGCTTCGCACGATTAGCCGTGTTGGGAGTTTCGCATGAACGTCGTTGAATGCGATGTGCCGTCCGGCAGCATGCTAGGTCGGCGAACTCATCGAACGCGCGTATTTCCGTGACTCACTCGTTCACGTCGGCTCATCCCCTCATCCGATGACCGGGGCAACGGCTACAGCGCGGAGGTGTTCAGCAGCTACGCGATCTAACGCAGAGGGAGGGGCACGGAATAGTCCGAGCGGGAAGGATCAGAAGAACTCGCGCCGCGGCTAAAGCTCAGGCGGATTGAGGCGCGGCCCCTCGATCACCGGGCAGCTATCCCCGCGGCGCGGTGGCCGTGACGACCATATTGACCTGCCGGCTGCCGCAGTAGAACAGACCCAGGTTCGCAACAGACTCTTTGCTGGAGGGAGATGGATTCGAACCATCGGTACCGCATAAGAACCCCCCCCTTTTTGGCTGCCCCCGTTCGGTCCCGCAATTCGCCTTCCGCAACAAAAACCGGCTCTTTCGCGTGCCGGGGACCGATGGTTCGAATCCATCTCCCCCAGCGGTGAGTCGCGTGCGAACCTGAACCGGGCGCTGCCGAAATCGGTTCCGGCGAGGGGTGAGATGGCATGTCGAGGTCGAAGGTGACCTATACGGTGTCGCCGTGAGCGCCGAGCGGCGCAACACGCAACGCCCCGCGATGGTTGATGCCGCCTAGGGGTGTTTGCCCGCTGCGGTCTTTTTCCCATTCAGTAGGAATATCGAGCGGCACCACGTAGCACCGAGAAGTTAAACTCCCCATTCACGACGTAGAAGCACTCGTCCTCCGGCGGGGTCAGGCGAGCCTTGGGTCGGGACCGCACACGCAATAGGAAAGCGAGTGACAGCTTTGGTAATACTGCACCCCCATCCGCTCCTCGAGCTCGCGGATCTGCTGGGAGAGCGCGGGCTGGGACACGTGCAGCGCCGCGGCAGCGCGGGTGAAGCTGCCGTGATCGGCGACGGTCTTCAGATAGCGGATGGGGCGCACCAGCATACGTCATAACCTCAAGGGATTAGACTTGGAAGTTTATGGCACGATAACCAGCTCTGGTCCGCGCATTGATCGTTTATTCCGAATGGCTCATGCGGACAATACGGCCTTATCGAGGGAGCCATCAACCGCCATTCTTCACCATCGAAGGCCGCCGTATGGCGCGCAAGAGCCGCCCATCCCGCCGTCACGCCTCAACGCGCCTGCAGGTTCTCGCGCAGGAACTCGATGAAAGCCCGCAGCGGCGCCGGCACCTGTCGCCGGCTAGGATAGTACAGATAGATTGCGGCCGGGCTCGTCCACCAGTCCTCCAGCAAGGGAACCAGCCGCCCCGCCCTAATCTCGGGCGCCATATAGCCGAGAGCCGCATAGAACACGCCCACGCCATCCAGCGCGGCTCTGATGGCCAGTTCGGGATCGTTGACCGTTAGGCGGCCCTCCACCGCCACTTCTACCTGCTTGCCCTTCTTCTCAAATTGCCAAGGCACGATCACGCCGCTCGGGTAACGGAAGCGGATGCAGTTGTGCGCGCCGAGATCCCGCGGTGTCGTCGGCCGCGGGTGCCGCGCCAGATATTCCGGCGCGGCGACCACGCCGCGTGGAGGCTGCTCGCCGACGTGCACCGCGATCATGTCTCGCTCGATGCGGGCGCTGCCAGCGCGGATCCCCGCATCGAAGTGACCGGCAACGATGTCGATCAACCTCGAGTCGACGGAGATCTCCAGATCGATCGCCGGGTATTGCGCGAGAAAGCGCGAAAGCAACGGTGCGAGCAAGAAACTCGCCGCTAGCGGCGGCACGGTAAGGCGCAGCAGCCCGGCCGGCTTGTCGCGGTATGCGTTGATCGAGTCGAGGACGGCGCCGAAGTCGTCGAGCAGCGGGCGTATCTGCGCCAGCAGCCGCTCGCCGGCCGCCGTCGGCGCCACGCTGCGCGTTGTCCGGTTGAGGAGCCGCACGCCGAGCCTGCCCTCAAGCTCGCGAATGGTTTCGCTAAGTCGCGAGCGAGAGATGCCCAGCTGGACGGCGGCCTTGGCAAAGCTGCACCGCTCCGCAACGGTAACAAAGGCGTTCATCTCCGCCAGCTCTGGTCCGCGCATTGATCGTTTATTCCGAATGGCTCATGCGGAGTAAACGCCCTTATCGAAGAAATGATCAGCCGCCATTTTTCACCATCAAAGGCGGAGGGAAGGATCTCTCGCTGCCAGCATGAGGACGCATTGGAAATGGCCAACCTGCGCCTCATTGCGGTCCGCGTGACCCCGTATGCGCGCCGCTAGACCCGAGAGGAGCCGGCAAATGCATGATCTGATCGAAAAAACTGCACTGGCTCGGAGAGCAACTGCCCGGCGACTTATCGAGGCCGGGGTTAAATTTTGCGTTTCAAACGTAACCGAATTCCCAGAACCCGAAATCGTTGCGCAATTCGCCGCGCCTACATTCCGGCTCTGTCGCGTCGTGATACGCGGCTCGGAAGGCGCCGCCGCGGTGCGTGAAATCCGGCGCCATCGTTACGGTAGGGAGGTCTCTGGCATGTCCGATCTGAATTGGATCTCGGCAGCAAACGCTCATCACCTCGCATCAACTCCGAGCAAAAGTCGAGCAGATTTTTGCGTTGGAAGCGAGCAGCCGATCGCCCCAATTCTGGCGCGCCGTAAACGCCTCAGTGAAAACGCTACACAATGCCACTGCAAATGACACTCAGCCCGACACGTTCGGCAGCGCGGGTGAAGCTGCCATGATCGACGGCGGCCTTTAGACGCCAGACGAAGCCGCGCCAGCATACGTCATAACCTGAGCTTATCGAAGGCTTAGGCAATCAGTCTTGGCAAGTTATAGCCCGAGGGCGCACCTCACTCTCAGTGAAGACCCAGTAGGAGTAGCAATCATGCTCAAGCGGATCATCGTAGCCAGTGCATTAGCCTTATTCTCGAGTGGTCCGGCAGGCGCCGCGGGGGCTGCAATGCCGCCCCCTTCCCTTCCGGCGCGGCAATTACCGGGCGTCTCGACCACGCCGGGGCTGTTCGACGCCGTCCAAGCCTGCGAGGCGCAAATGCGCCGCATGGCGGGTTTGAATAAGACGCTCACGGCCAACTACAACGCCAAGCGTGTCCACGACGAGTGCGTGACGAGCACCCGTGAGGCTGTCGCATCCCAGTAAACGATGCCGGGATGCTCGGGGGTGGTGCGTCTCGGTCTGCGATCCCGCAGTCCTTTGCGAGCTAGGCGGTCACACCACCATAATACAGATAGATTGCGGCCGACCGCATCCACCAGTCCTCCAGCAAGGGAACCAGCCGCCCCGCCTTAATCTCGGGCGCCGAGCGAGACCGCTAGCGGCTTCGTTCGACTTTCACGAAGAGGATCAAAATGAGCACCATCGAGCATCTTGAAACTCCGATTTCAAGACGCCCCCGTCTCAATGCTGCCACCGACCTACCGGGCCATAAGGACGACGCGATTGCGTTGCGTCGGCGCGCTGCTGGAAGCTCGTTTTTCTGGGCAATGCGGCTTCTGCCGCGTCAGCGTCGTCGGGCCATGAACGCGCTTTACGCCTTTTGCCGCGAAGTCGGCGACATCGCGGACGGCGAGGCATCACGCTCGCTGAAGCAAACCCTCTTATTGAACTGGCGCAGTGAAATCGCTCATCTCTATGCCGGTCGGCCGCGGCACACGGTGACCCGCAGTCTGAACGAAGCCATACATCTCTACGGTCTGCGGTGCGACGATTTCCTCGCCATCATCGACGGCATGGAAATGGACGCGCGGACCGACATTCGGGCGCCGAGCTTCGCGGAGCTCGACCGCTATTGCGAGCGCGTGGCAGTCGCGGTCGGTCGAATCTCGGTGCGGATCTTTGGCGAGGCGTCGCCCGCGGGCGAGCGAGTTGCAGCAGAACTCGGCCGGGCGTTGCAGCTCACCAGCATACTTGGCGATCTCGCCGAAGACGCGGGACGACACCGGCTCTACCTGCCTCGCGAGCTACTGCACGTACACCGCATATTTGCAACCACGCCGAGCTGGGTGCTGGCGCAGCCGGCGCTCGCCGACGTCTGCCGGGATCTGGCTATGCTCGCTGAAGGACATTACGTGGTCGCCGCCGAGGCAATTACTGCTTGCCCTCGCCGGACGATGCGGCCCGCCGCTGTCATGCTCGGGGTTTATCGGGCCCTTCTCCACGAGCTCCTCGCGCGTGGCTGGCGGCAGCTTGACAAGCCAGTACGAATCCCTGCCTGGCGCAAATTCGCCCTCGTGATTCGTCACGGGCTAGCAGGGCGTTGAAGCCCGCGGTCTCAATGGAGACCGCAATGCTAGTGCTGGCGCGGATCGGATTGCTTCCGTCTTCCGGTCTCCCCGTGCCGGCGGCCGGGTCGGCAAAGGCACCGCTCGACCCGGCCGCGTCGCTCAACACGCTCCTGTAATCGACCGCATTGGCTTTAGCACACAAAGGACTACCAATCATGAAGCTCGATCGGCAAGCGCCATCAATCACACCCGCCAATGAGGCAGCTCCGAAAGCCGTGCTGGTCTTGGAAGACGGCGCGATCTTTCGGGGTAGAGGCCTCGGCGCCTTCGGCCAGGCCCTCGGGGAGGTGTGCTTCAACACTTCGATGACCGGATACCAGGAGATCCTCACCGATCCTTCCTACGCGGGCCAGATCATCACCTTCACGTTCCCGCACATCGGGAACATTGGTACCAACGACGAGGACGTCGAGTCTCGTCCTCCAACATGCCGCGGCGTCGTGCTGCGCGAGGAAATTACTCCCGCCGCCAACTGGCGGGCCCGGGGCCCCCTGGACCAGTGGCTGAAGGACCGCAATCTCATCGGGATCGCCGGGGTCGACACGCGCCGCCTGGTCAGCCGCATTCGCGACCAAGGGGCTCCCAAGGGGTGCCTCGCCTTCGCCGCGGACGGCCGTTACGACGTCGCACATCTGCAGGGCGCCGCGGTGCAGTGGCCCGGCCTCGAAGGCATGGACCTGACGGGCGAG
>Ga0210407_10004636_pt1 | contig 10771 bp, 10 predicted proteins | sample IncBWC27MmetaG_FD_150860 | JGI IMG/M metagenome (GOLD analysis project Ga0210407, IMG submission 150860) | Forest soil microbial communities from Barre Woods Harvard Forest LTER site, Petersham, Massachusetts, United States - Inc-BW-C-27-M | ecosystem: Environmental > Terrestrial > Soil >... | reverse complement strand
TATCCGTGATAACGTCCCAGGACTGTCCGAGATCACGCGTCACCATCGCTCCGGCCGAGGAACCCTCGGTCCCGCCATAGGCTTCCAGAAACCCGCGCTTGGTCTCGAGAATACTCTCTTCCGCCCGATATCCGCGGCTGCGCCGCGAGCGCGGCTCGAACACCCAGCATTGCCGCCAGCCCGGCATGATAGTCGCGCGCCCTGCTGGTGTTCGCCGCGGCCATCAATCCGCCGATCGAGGTCGCCGAGAGGGCGATGGCCTGCGCCATCTGTGACGCCTCGACCCGCAGCAGCCGGCCGGCGGCAACCGCGCCGGCAAAGATCGCGGCCAGGCAGCCGTGAAAACCGCGGGCGCGAAAGCCGGGTGTGATCGCCTCGCCGACGCGCCCGGCTGCCTCGTAGCCGAGGACGATTGCCGTCAGCATGTCTTCGCCGTTTGCACCCGTCCGCTCGGCCATGGCCAGCCCGGCGGCGGCGAGTGTCGTGCCGGCGTGGACGATGTTGCGCAGATCGCTGTCGTCGGAAGCCGCCGCGTCGCTCATCACGGCATTGACTTGAGCCGCCTCGGCTACCGGCAGTTTTGGCCCCGCATCGAACCACAGCGAGGCTTCGGCGACCCCGCCGCATTCTCGCGCGAGGTCGCGGATAATGACGGAAGATTCTATTCCTGCGCCGAGCGCCGCGCTGGCGAGCGTGCTGGCGATCAGCATCGCCGCATGATCGATCGCTTGCGGCGGCAGGTCGGCCGGGCCGACCCGAGTCAGAAACGTGGCCAATTCACCGGCGACCGTCATCGGACGAGTTCGGCCCAAATTGGCTCCAACATAAGCTGCTGAAGCCTCAAGCCCCCGGATTTCCGCTTTCGAGCGTGTGAAGAATTCCCTGCGCAGCTCATCGCATCGCCTCCCCCGGCGAAAGCCGGGGCCCATCGTTCCGCCGCACGGACCTGTGATCGTCGGTAAGCCATGCGATGGCTCGAGAAGTTCGAGGCGATGGGGCCATGGGTCCCGGCTTTCCCCACGGATCAAGTCCGTGGGCTGAAGGCCCACGGGAAGACAATGGGCAATTTGCGCATCCGATCCGAGATCTCGATTTTTATACGCGCTTTCGCGGGAATGACAAAAAATCTGCCGATCTTTCGAGATTCACTGAAATCAGACTCTCACCCCGGTATTGGCGCGATGAGCCCTACATCATCTTCTTTGATGTTGTTGACCCGATCGCTGACCGGAGCGATGGTCATCGTGCCGGTATAGGGGACCAGCAGCCGCTTTGCCGTCGCGTCGGGGCCGGTGAGCCAGCGCTGATAATCGGCAGGCGCAATGATCACCGGCATCCGCTCGTGCACCTCGCTGACCAATTTGTTCGCCCGCGTCGTGACGATAGCGAACGTCTCGACCGGCTCGCCAGTCTCGGGAGTCCATTTTTCCCATAGCCCGGCGAACGCGCACAGCGCTCCATTGCGCAGCATTATCTTGTAAGGCTGTTTCCTCGCCCCTCTCGTCCGCCATTCGTAAAACCCATTCGCCGGCACGAGGCACCGTTGCGCGTGAAAGGCCGACCGAAAGACCGGCTTGTCGTCGATCTCCTCGGCGGGCGCATTGATCATTCGAGCGCCCAGAGAGAGATCCCGCGACCAAGCCGGCACCAGGCCCCAACGACCCAGTCGGACTGTCCTCAGCTTCTCTGCTGCGACCACCATCGGAGCGATCTGGGTCGGAGCGATGTTGTACCGCGGCGCCAATTCGGGCACCTGGTCGACGCCGAACTTCTTCTTTATTTCAGCCGCGCTGGCTGCGAGGTAAAAGCGCCCGCACATAAGCCGACTATAGCACTATGCCGGCCGGCCGGCATAACTCCTTAACTTCGCGGATATCGACCCGGCGCGCCTCTCTGCCGATCGGTTTCCGGTTACGTTACCGGCGGCCGTGAAACAATAGTCCAGTCATATAGCCCAGGGCGAAGCTGGCGGCCACCATCAGGAGCGGCTGTTCATCGAACTGATGGGATACGACCTGGGTCACCTGGCGCACCGCACCGAGTACAGGATCAGCCGCGCCGTTTCCCGAAGGTCTCCCGTACGGTCCAGCGAGGCGAGCGATCATTCCGGGCCGATTTCGCGCGACGGCGCTGCCAGGGTCAGCATAAGCGTCTCCGACTCGCTCGCCGACGGCCTCTGCGGTCTTCTCCGGAATGCTCGCCCGAGGTCCGGCAGACTTTGACAGCCGCCGGGCCATTTCCTCCTGCGATATGTCCGGCTGTTTCTTCACCGCGTACGGCGGCGGGTCCTCATGCCTTTGGCCAACAGCCTCTTCGGCGATCGCGTCCCGGTCCTGTTTTCTAGTCTCCATGGTGATCTCCTTCGTCCCTCAGACGGACACACTCATCGAGGTACAACATCGTCTGAGGATCCGAATTCCCGGCGCGGTGATGATTGACGCGTACGGCCCACCTCGGGCGTCGGAGGTTGCGACCCCCAAAGGGGAGAGCCCCAATATATCCCAAGGATCGCCATTTTTATTCTCTTAATACTAACGCCACCTTTCTAAAGTTCGCCAATATTAAGTACGATTGTCCAACCTTAACTATCTTCCTGTTTGGGATTTCTGGCATATTCGAGTTAATTACGTGCATTCTCTCGAAGAACAATCCGATCAGGCAGAGCTATGAAAACTCTCTCGGCAGTAACACTCGCGCTCGTCGTGGGCGCAGTCGGTGGCATACGAACGGTGCAACTGCGGCGCCGATCACGTACGACTTCACCGGCACGGCGTCGGGCAACCAAACGCTTGGACCGAGCCAGACCTATACGGCTTTGGGTGGGCCCACTCTCACCGCGATCTCAGGATCGTACGCCCAATCAGGCAATGGGGTACCCGTCTCTGGCGATACGTTCACTGCGGGCGGCCAGCTGGTCGGCAATGACCGCGGCACCGATGTGATGGGCGTCGGCGTCTGCTTCGGGAACGGATGCAACCACGGCCACATCGATGACAATCCTGAGATCGACGCCAGCGGCAGAGAAGCTGTGCGGCTCGATATCTCAAGCCTGCTCTCGGGCTTCAGCTCCTTGATCATAAACGCGGACTCGGCGACCGACGGCGAGGTGCTCGGCATTTTCGCAGGCAACGCGGCCGGCACCATGCTCGGCGCCAAGCTCGGAGACGCCACCAGCGCGGGCGGCAATGTCACGATTACGCCGACGAGCAATTACCTCTTCTTTGTCGCCGACAACACCATCACGAGCGGCGCGGATGTGCTCCTGCATTCGCTCACGGTGACGCCGAGTGCTGTCGCGGAGCCTGCGAGTCTTGCCCTCCTCGCCACGGCGCTCTTCGGCGTGGGCCTTCTGCGGCGAAGAGGGCGGCCGGTTCTCGCTCGCTAACGAGGTCGGGACGGACGGTCTCGCCGCGAGCTCTGCGCGGCATGATCTGCTCGGCCGCGCAGCGCCTTTTCTATGCCGGTTAGCGCGGCGGCGTATCAGCTTTGACCGGCGCCGATATACGCGACCGCCTCAATCTCCACCTTGAGCGACGGGTTTGCCAGCGCCGCTACCTGGACGAGAGTGGAGGCCGGGAAGTTGCCGGTAAAAAATTCGCGTCTCGCTCGCCACACCTTTTCGCGCTGGGTGATGTCGGTGACGAAGATCGTCACCTTGACGACGTCGGCCATGCTCCCGCCGGCCGCTTCGAGCAGATGGCGTATCTTGGTGAAGATCACCTTGGCCTGGGCATATTCGTCGTCTTCAGTGCCTGCGGCAGTCATGCCGGCGACGTAGGCGACCCCGTTCACCACCAGGCAGTTCGACCAAGTGCCGGCCTGAGGCTCCGCCACCTCGGGGCTGACGGCCCGGACAATCTTGCTCATCGCTATGCTCCCACCTGCTGCTTGAGCTTGACCACGCGGTCCAGGATCGGCAGAACCTCGTCCGCCTTGGCCGGGGGCACCGGAAAGTTCACCCGCACGACGCCGAGGTCGCGGTAGCGCTTCAGCATATCCGGGTCTTCCGGCGCGCCGCCCAAGGTGACCGGCAGAGACTGCGAGTCGCGGCCGGCCTCTTCAGCCATCTGCCGGAAGCGCGGCAGGTACTCCTGCGGATTGCCGCTGCTGGCGTTCGGGTACCAGCCGTCGCCGTATCGCACCGCGCGGCGTGCCGCCCAAGGAAAAGCGCCGCCGAGGATGACGGGCGGGTGCGGCTTCTGAACCGGCTTCGGCCAAGTCATCATCGGCGAAAAATTGACGAGGTCGCCGTGGTACTCCGCGGTCGATTTGGTCCAGATCTCCTTCATCGCCTCGATCTGCTCGCGCATCTTCTTGAAGCGGGACGTGAACTCCGTGCCGTGGTTTTCGATCTCCTCGGCGTTCCAGCCGCCGCCGATGCCGAACAGAAAGCGCCCGTTCGAAACCTGATCGATCGAGGCGACGAGCTTGGCGGTCTGGATCGCATCGCGCTGGATCACCAGGCACACGCCGGTGCCGAGTTTGAGCCGCTTGGTCACCGCCGCCGCCACGCTCAGTGTCACAAACGGGTCCATCACATCGTAATACCGCTTCGGCAATTCGCCGCCGCCCGGCGCCGGAGTGCGCCGCGGCACCGGGATGTGCGAGTGCTCGGCCACCCACAGTGCATCGAGCCCCCGCTCCTCCATCGCCATGGCGAGATCGGTGGGTGAGATCGAGTAATCGGTGAAAAAGATCGAAGCGCCGAATTCCATGGAAGCCCCCTGGGGTGGTGTTCAGAGCTTGATGCTACGCCGACGCGCGCCGCGAATAAAGCGCCCGCCAATCCTCCCTCTCCGCCCCCGGGGGCGGAGAGGGTCGGGGTGAGGTGGGGGTACTCCACGCTCTGAATTGCGGCGCTTCCCACCTCACCCTCCCCACCGCTGACGCGGCGGGTCCCCCCCTCTCCCCCCAACTGGGCGGAGAGGGCTACGCTTTCAGTTCCCGCGAATTTCCCGCATCGCTAGCCAGACGCGCTCCGGGGTCGCCGGCATGTCGATATGGCGGACACCGTATTCCGACAGCGCGTCGACGAGCGCGTTCATCACCGACGGGAGCCCGCCGGCGCAGCCGGCCTCGCCGCAGCCCTTTGCTCCGAGGACGTTGGTCGTGGCCGGCACCGGATGGAATTGGTGAGTGAACAGCGGGGCGTCCTCGGCGCGCGGCAATGCGTAATCCATGTACGAGCCCGTCAGTAACTGGCCCTGCTCGTCGTAGATCGTATGCTCGCGCAACGCCTGGCCGATGCCCTGCACGATGCCGCCATGCGCCTGGCCGTTGACCAGCAGCGGGTTGATGACGGTGCCGAAATCGTTGACGAACGAATAGCGGACCACGTCGACCATGCCGGTCTCGGGGTCGACCTCGACTTCGGCGATATGGCAGCCATTTGGGAAAGCCGAAGGCGGGCCGTCGGCGACAAGCTGCACATCGAGGCTCTGCGGCAATTCCGGCGGCAATCTCAGGCCGGAGCAGATCTTTTCGGCCAATTCCATGATGCCGACCGAGCGATCCGTGCCGGCAATCACGAACAGGCCGGCGCGGAATTCGATGTCCGCGACCGCCGCCTCCAACACATGCGCGGCGATCTGCTTGCCGGTCTCTACTACCTTGTCGCCGGCCGCGACGATCGCGGTGCCGCTCGTCATCATCGATTTCGAGCCGCCGGTGCCGCCGCCGGCGATCAGCTCGTCGCTGTCGCCCTGCAGCAGCCGGATTTGCTGAAACGGGATGCCGAGGCGCGTGCTGAGCACCTGCGCAAAGGGCGATGCATGCCCCTGCCCGTAATCGAGCGTGCCGGTGATGATCGTGACGGTACCGTCAGCCTCGAACCGGATGCCGCCCATCTCGCGGCCGGGTGGGCCGGTCAGTTCGAGGTAGTCGCTGATGCCGCGCCCGCGCAATCGGCCGCGCGCCCAGCTTTCCGCCTTGCGCGCGACAAAGCCGTCCCAATCGGCGAGCGCCAAGGCTTGGTTCAGCAGGTTGGTGAAGTCCCCGCTGTCGTAAGTCGTGCCGTTCGGGGCCTTGTACGGCATCGCGTCGGGCGGAATGTGGTTGCGCCGGCGCAACTCGACCCGGTCGATCCCCATTTCGGCCGCGGCGGCGTCCACCAGCCGCTCCATGTAATAGTTGGCCTCGGGCCGTCCGGCGCCGCGATAGGCGCCGATCGGGGTCGTGTTGGTGAACACGCATTTTGTCGAGACTTCGATCAGCGGTGTCTTGTAGACGCCGAGCGTGTTCCGGACGGCGTTGCGGGTCGGCGGGCCCGGCGCGCCGTAAGTCGCGCCGAGATTGCCGTAGATGGTCAGGCGCACCGCCAGAAAATGGCCGCCGCGGTCGAGCGCCAATTCGGCTGTCGCTTCGGCGTCGCGGCCATGCGTGTCGGACAGAAAGCTGCCCGAACGATCGTCGGTCCATTTGACCGGACGGCCGAGTTCGCGCGCCGCGTGCATGATGCAGTAATATTCGGCATAGGTCGGCTGTTTCATACCGAACGATCCGCCGACGCGATCGGTTATCACGCGCAATTTGTCGCGTCCGACCCCGAACACGCCGGCGATGTAGTTGCGGAACCCGAACACCCCCTGGCCCGGGACATGGAGGGTCCAATGCTGTCGCTCGCCGTCGTACTGCGCGACCGCGGCGCGCGGCTCCATCGCATTGACGACGATGCGGTTGTTGCGCAGCTCGAGCCGTGTGACGTGCGCCGCGGCGGCAAAAGCGGCGGCAACCTTCTCGCTGTCGCCGTAGTGAAAATCGAGCCCGAAATTCCCGGGAACGTCGTCATAGAGAAGCGGCGCTCCGGGTGCCGCCGCCTCTTGGGCTGACGTGACGGCCGGCAACGGGTCTATAACGGCGACGACGGCTTCCGCGGCGTCCTTGGCCTGCGCGGCGGTTTCGGCAACGACCGCAGCAATCGGATCCCCGACGTAACGGACCTTGTCGGTCGCCAGCGCATACCGGACGGGACTCAGCATCGGCGTCCCGTCCCGATTGTTCATGACCTGCCGCGGCGGCAGCGGGCCGATGCCCCCTGCTTCCAGATCGGCCGGTGTATAGATCTCGAGCACCCCCGGCATGCCGCGCGCCGCCGCGGTCTCGATGCCGCGGATCATCCCGTGCCCATAATGGCTGCGCACGATCGCGCAATAGGCTTGGCCCTGAAGATTGACGTCGTCGGTGAACCGGCCCTTTCCGGACACGAGGACCGGGTCTTCGCTGCGCGGCACCGGTTGTCCGATCGCATATCGATCGAGATCGAGCAGTGTCGGGTCGACGAAATCATCCATGCGTCACCTCTTTCGCCCTGGGCAAACTAGCGCCTCGATGCAGCAGTCGCCAAGTGTCGCAGCAGGTGGCGGTGACATTGATGGTCGTGATCATGCTGATGGCGATGCAGCAGCAAGTTATGAAAGCCTTCACCCTGCCGCGGCCGCTGTGGGCAATGTGGCTGTCCACCGGCACAATGGCCGTTGCCGTTGCCGCGATGTTTGCGACCTGGTGATCTTCAACCGCTCACCGAACTGAGCTCTATTTAAATCGTCATCACCGGGCTTGACCCGGTGATCCACGCGCTCACTGCGGCGACTTGCCGAGTTTCGTGGATGGCCGGATCAAGTCCGCCCATGACGACTTATTATAGCGGTCGCCCAGAGCTTATAGCGGTCGCCCAGAACGCTAATGACTAAAACCAAAGAGGGCTTGCGCGTTGTGATGGAGGATCCTGTCGGCCTTTGGTAATCCCAGCCGCTCGATATAGGCGAAGGTCTCCTTATATTCTTCGTAATCCTGCAAGACCGGATAGTCGCTGCCGGTCACCATGTGGTCGGCGCCGAAGGCTTCGAGGGCGCAGATGAACGCCGCCTTGGAGCCGTAGCACACCGTATCGTAATAGAATTTCTTGGCGGTGACGCTCGGCGCCTCGGCGAGGTTGGGGTGGCCGCTCTGGCTCTGGCCCTGTTTGTCGAGGCGGTTGAGCAGCATCGGGATCGGGCCGCCCAGATGCGGCACGATGAATTTGATGTTCGGGTAACGGTGCGGGATCTGCTTGGCGATCATGTGCAACACAAAGGTCGCGTCCTCCAGCGAGGTGCCGACCGACGCCCGGAAATTGTAATCGACGATGAACGGAGAGCAGATCCCGGTTCCCGCGGGATGCACGAAGAGGACCGCGCCGCGCCGGTTCATCTCGGCATAAATCGGCTCGAACTCGGTCTCGGCGATCGAACGGCCGAGGCAGATGATGTTCATGTTGACGCCGACGCAGCCGAGCTGGTCGAAGCCGCGCTCCATCTCTTTCAGCGCGGCGTCGATATGCGGCAATGGGAGCATCACGTATGAGGCGATCCGCTTCGGGTAACGGTGCGCCAAATCGGCGTAGCCGTCGTTCAGCATCTGCACCGCTTTGACGCACTCCGTCTCGTCGGGCAGGTAGGGCGGATGGTTCGGCGACAATACCTGCTTCTCGACCCCGGCCTCATCCATCAGCTTGAACCGGCCCTCGATGTCCTCCGGGGAGTCCGAAAACGGATGCCGCGCCATCCCACGTTTGACCGGCAGATGAACCGGCGATGCAAACCGGTCGCCCATGAACTCGCTGAAATTTCTCGGCGTATAATGCGCGTGGACGTCGCAGATCATCAGGATTTTCCTTCCTCCGGATTATACGAGCGTTGTTATCAAGGTAGGCCTCGCCGGCGCGGAAGCGCAAGACGCTGCCGGGTGCATCGACCGTCATGCTGCTGCTGCGAGACGCGCCAGCCCCTCACGGGGATCTATCCGTGAGCCGCCCTTACCCGGTATAGAGTTTGCGAAATGCCATTTAGCGCCATTTTGATCGCCCCAAAGAGATGACGTTCGGCACCTCGTGGGCGGCCCGCCAAGATCCACAGGGCAAACCCGCAAACCGAATATACCGCACCCCCCGCGGCAACAGCCGCAGCGAGCATTAACGACAAGTTTCCTGGAGACTGGGACATCGGCCAGAGCGCCTGAAGCTCGGTAACTGCTGCCACCATCGCGATAACCGAAATGATCGGTCGCCAGCATCCTGCGAGGAGCCTTGACATCGACAAGTGCAGCACTCGATTAACCAAAATGAAGTCCAATATGGCGAACAGCAGGGTAACCGCCAGTGTCGCGTACGCCGCGCCCAAAGCGCCGGCCCGCTCGGTGGCGAAGATCAGCGACGGAACCATGGCGATTGCACTGCCGGTAAATAGCACCGCTGTGTAATGCGGGCGTCCGGTCGCGACATAGATCGGGCTAGCGGCAGCGGTTATAAGTTGAAGGAAATCTCCGACGCAAAGGATTTGGATCAAGGGAATGGCGCCGAGCCACTGTTCGCCGAGCGTGATTCTGACCAGCGGATTTGCCACAAGACCGATGCCCAAAGTGAGCGGCGCACCCACAAGAAAGACCACGGCAAAAATATCGACAAACATATCGTGCAAGCGTTCGACGTCGTTTGCGAGCTTGGCATACCCTGGGTAAATGGCCCTCCGCAGCGGCATAAACAGATTATTACTGATAATGCCTGCGATGTCCCCGGAGATGCTGAAGACGCCGACCGCGTGCTCTCCCAGAATTTTTCCCAAAATGAACGTACTGCTGCGGTTAGAAATAAATATACTTAAGTTGCCGAGAAGAAGCCATTTAGAAAAGTGTATTAGGTCGCGCCACCCGTCGAAGGTGATACGTGGGCGGTATTGATGCATCCCAAAGCTTAGTGCAACCCTGAAAATCGAACCGGCTACTATGCCCGCTACCAACGCCCAGTAATCGCGCCAGATGAAGGCGAGCGGCACTGTAACGACAACGGGCCCGAGTTTGCCAACGACCATGAACACTAAATCCCGGTGGAACGCTAATTGTTTGCGAAAATCGACGACTGCAATATTTTGAAATCCACTGAAAAATGTCCCCAACGCCAGCCAATAAACGACCGGCTCGAGTCGCTCATCACCGAAAGCCGATGCGATCAGCCCTGCTCCCGCTGCGAGCATGCCGGCGAGGATTGCATTCCGGCATATGGACAGCGTCCACGCCGTGTCGTACTCGCGGCGCGCGGCGCTCTGGTTCTGGATCAACGCCAGATCGAAGCTGAACTCGCTGATCGCATAAAGGGCTCCCGACAAAGCTGTCGCCAGGGCGACCAGGCCGAAATCTGCAGGTACCAGCAACCGAGCCAGGACCATCGTGCTCAGCATAGCGATGGCCTGGATGATCAGCTGCGTTCCGACCGTCCACCCGGTTCCTTTGGCCATAGCCCGGCCGATGTCGAGCGGTTCCGGAAAAATCGGAGCGTCCGACGATTTGGCAGCGCTACTAGGAGATGTCATGCTTTTCAAAGATCATTGCTCGTCGCGCCTAACCAGGAAGTGTCTCGCTCTGGGGCGCGCATCCACCTCGTCGTGAGGACGCTAGATGTTCCGCTCGCCGGGGCCGCTCACTTTGGTTCCGAAAAAGAGAAACCATCCACCCAGCCGGGAAAATGTTTGGATCCCCAAAAACCCTAAAAAATCACTAGGATTATTTCTGCTCCAGCGCAGATTTCGCAAGTAGGTGCTGATTCGATGATCCGGTATAATTGGTCGCGCAATCTTGAGGACTGCTTTGATATCGATGGATCCGCCATAGCGGGCCGCGACCTCGTCGGTGGTGTTGAAGTAACGGACGTGTCCCGCGTAGTCGAAATTGGGGACCGAGCAGACGCACCATGTTCCGTCGCGCCAACGCCGAATGAGTTCCAGATCGTGATCGACGTGTTCCC
>Ga0210407_10004635_pt1 | contig 10776 bp, 8 predicted proteins | sample IncBWC27MmetaG_FD_150860 | JGI IMG/M metagenome (GOLD analysis project Ga0210407, IMG submission 150860) | Forest soil microbial communities from Barre Woods Harvard Forest LTER site, Petersham, Massachusetts, United States - Inc-BW-C-27-M | ecosystem: Environmental > Terrestrial > Soil >... | reverse complement strand
CGGCGCCGAAAGCATTGTCGCCGCGATGATCGGCGCGCTCGGGTTGGAATTCCTGGTCGAGGCGCTGCGCAGCTACGGCCAGTGGCGGCTTGTGCTGTTCGGCGCGCTGTTGTTGCTGACGATCCGCTTCGCGCGCAACGGTCTGCTGGCATTGGCGTGGCAGCAGTTCAATGCAATTCTCCCCCTCCCCGTGCGGGAGGGGGTTGGGGGAAGGGGGCGGTTCGGCACTGGCACGACCCCCTCCCCCCAACCCCCTCCCGCAAGGGGAGGGGGAGTCTCATAGCAATGCCACCCCTGATCGAAGCGTGCGACCTGACCAAACGCTTCGGCGGCATCGTAGCAGTCAGCAACTTGAACTTCGCCGTCCAACAAGGCGAGCTCGTCGGGTTGATCGGCCCCAACGGCTCCGGCAAGACCACCACGATCAACCTGCTGACCGGTCATCTGACACCGGCCAGCGGCCACATCGACCTGCGGGGCAAGCGTGCCGACGGCCTCGCCGCCAGCGACTTCGCAGCATTGCGCGTCGGTCGCACATTCCAGATCACCCAACTGTTCAGCCGCATGACCGTGCTCGAGAACATGCTGGTGCCAGGCCTCGCACGCCCCCATTCGCACAAAGCCGCAGCGACCCGCGAGGCGCGCCAGCACCTCGAATTCCTTGGCCTTGCCGCACTCGAATCACTGCAGGCGAAGAACCTGTCGGGCGGCCAGCAGAAGCTGCTGGAGCTCGGCCGTGCACTGATGTTGGACCCGGACATCCTGTTCCTCGACGAACCGTTCGCCGGCGTGAACCCGTTCCTGCGCGACGAAATCATCGTGCTGGTGCGGAAACTGCACACCGACGGCCGCACCTTTGTCATCGTGGACCACGACATCGAGGCGTTGCAGCGATTGGTGCACCGCATGGTGGTGATGTCACGCGGCGAGCAAATCGCCGACGGCACGGTCGCCGAAGTGCGCGACAACCAGGAAGTTCTGCGGGCCTATGCCGGTGTCTGATCCCGCACCAGTGCTCACCGCGCGCAATCTCGTGGCGGGCTATATGCCGGGAATCAACATCCTGAACGGCATGTCGGTGGACGTGACGCGTGGCCAGTTGCGCTGCGTGCTCGGACCCAACGGCACCGGAAAATCGACGCTGCTGAAGGTGCTGTTCGGGTTCCTTCCGGCACAGCAGGGCGAGGTGCACCTGGGCACGACATCGCTAAAGGGCGTGGCGTCGCACGACATGAGCAGTCACGGCATCACCTACCTGCCGCAGCGGCCGAGCGTGTTTCCGTTCCTTTCAGTCGAGGTAAACCTGCGCCTCGGCGCCTGGCAGTTCCGTCGCAAACGCACACTGGTGCGCGAGAGGACCGAACGGGCCTATGCGCAGTTTCCGATCCTGCAGGAGCGCCGGCGTCAGGCTGCCGGCACGCTGTCCGGCGGCCAGCAGCGGCAGCTCGAAATCGCGCGCGCGCTGATGGCCGATCCAACGGTGATGCTGATCGATGAACCGACCGCCAGCATCGAGCCGCGCATCTCCGCACAGATCTATGCGCTGCTCGCCGGCCTGGCGCGCGACGGCAAGGCGATTCTGCTGGTGGATCAGAACATCAAGGGCGCGTTGGGTATCGCCAACCACGTCTATGTCATGCGCACCGGCACGCTGTTTGCGGAAGGCCCGCGCGATGAATTCAGCGATGACGTGGAGACGCTGGTCAGCCGCTGGTTGTACACCACCTGACGATTGACGGCCGATCCGGCGCACCACCATCATGGCCGATAGGAACCGGGGGAAACCGCATGGACAATCGGGCCACGAAGCGCATGGTAATGCTGGCGACGGCGGGCATTCTCGCATGCACCGGCGCCGCCCGCGCGGGGAAGTTCGAATGCGGACGAACCGGTGGCGACTTCACCTATGGGCTGGAGGCGAATGTCGCTGGGCTCGATATGCAGGCAAACGCCGCCGCCTCGGTCCGCGACATCGCAATGAACACCTACGAGACGCTGGTCACGCGCGACGAGAGCATGAAGCCGCTGCTGCAGCTTGCCCAGTCGGTGGACGCGAGCGAGGACAGCAAAGTGTACACGTTCAAGCTTCGCCAGGGCGTGCACTTCCACAACGGCAAACCCTTCAAATCGGCCGATGCGCGCGCCTCGTTCGAGCGCTACGCCCGCGTCGGCATCGATCGCTCGATTCTTGCGCCGGTGGATCACTACGACACGCCGGATCCCGCCACCTTCGTCATCGCGATGAAGGACGCGCGGCCGAGCTTCGTGGAGGCGATGTCGTCGATCACCGTGCCGATCATAATCATCCCCGAGGAGAACAAGGACGCGCCGCCGCAACAGCTTCCCTCGATGGGGACGGGGCCGTGGCAGCTCGATCAGTTCGTTGCCGATGCCTACGTGAAGCTGAAGCGCTTCGAGGGCTACACGCCGGATACGCGTTACGACGATGCATCGGGCTTCGGCGGCTACAAGGTCGCATGTCTGAACACGGTGACGTTCCGCATGGTGCCGGAACCGGGTGCGCGCGTCGCGGGGCTGGAGACCGGCGAGCTGCAGGGCGTGCAGGATGTGCCCACGATCGCGCAGAAGCGGGTCGGCGCGAACAAGGATATCCGGCTGTTGAAGCTGGAGAACTTCTGGCTGAACGTCACCTACGGCAACTGGTCGGCGCCGCCTACAAACAATTTGAAGTTTCGTCAGGCCGTGCTGGCTGCGCTCGACTTCGATGAGGTGATGGAGGCAGCGAGCGACGGGGATTTCAAGCACAACCCGTCATTCCAATATCCCGGTACCAACTACTATACCGAGGTCGGCAAGGAGCTGCTGGATCAGCACAATCCGGAGAAGGCGAAGCAGCTTTTGAAGGAGGCCGGCTATCACGGCGAGAAGGTCGTGCTGCTGACCAACAAGGACTATCCTAGCCTCTACAACACCGGACTCGTCGTGGCGCAGCAGTTGAAAGGTGTGGGCATCAACGCGGAACTGCTGGTGCTCGACTGGCCGACCGCGTTGCAGAAGGCGATGAACGGAACGCCGGACTGGAACTTCTTCTTCACCGGCTGGATCACCTACGTCGCGGTCGGCGGAGTGCAGACCCTGCGCCCGATGGCGGAACCAAATCCGGTTTACACCCCGCCAGGCGGCAAGACCGATCCGGACTTCATGAAGGCATTCGATGAGGTCGCGAACGGGCCGACCCTGGAGGCGCGCCAGGCGGCCTTCGTGCGCGCACAGAAGATCGCGCTGGACGACGTGATGGTGATCCCGATGGGCGTGATGCCGAAGGTGCAGGCGGTGCGCGCCAATGTCGAGCACTACCTTCCGTTCTACAATCCGCGCATGTACAACGTCTGGGTGAAGAACTGATGCGGATCATCGTGATCGGCGCCGGCGTGATGGGCGCCTCGGTTGCGTATCGCGCGGCGATGGGCGGCGCCTCGGTCACCGTGCTCGAAGCGGGTCGCATCGGCGGCGGCACGTCGGGCATCAGCTTCGCGTGGACCAACTCCAACGGCAAGACGCCACGCGCCTACCACGATCTGAATGTCGCTGGCATGAAGGCGCACGTCGCCCTGGGCGAGGAGTTCGGCGCGACGCCGTGGTGGCACGGTGGCGGCAACGTCGAGTGGACGGCGCCGGAGGACCGCGCGGCGCAGCAGGCGAAAGTCGAGCGCCTGCAATCCTGGGGCTATGCGGCCGAATGGATCACGCCTGCGCAACTGCTGGAACTCGAGCCCGACATCGATCCCGCACAGATCGGCGACGCGCCGATTGCGTATTTCCCCGAGGAGGGCTGGCTCGATCCGGTGGTCTATGCGGCTGCGATGCTGGGCGCGGCGCGGGCGCGTGGAACGTCGGTGCACTGTGGCGTCCGCGTGTCCGAAACGGTCATGCGCGGCGGCCGGGTCACGGGGGTCAAGACGGCGGACGGCAGGCTGTTCGAAGCCGACATGGTGGTGAACTGCGCCGGCCGCTGGGCGAACGATCCGGTGTCGGACGCCGGTCTGCATCTGCCTCTGGCACCAACCGTCGGCTTCCTCGTGTTCACCCCGCCGGTTGCCGCCCGCGTCGGCCGCGTCGTGCACTCGCCGATCATCCAGGCAAGGCCGGATGGCGCCGGACGCCTTGTGCTGCACTGGAACGCAACGGACGCGACACTCGCGTTCGATCCGCGGCCGAGTGCTGCGATGCTGGAGGCGCGCGATCTGGTGCAGCGTGCGCGCAGGCTGCTGCCATGGATCGGCGACGTGGAGCCGGAGGCGGCGCGCATGGCGATCCGCCCCATTCCCGGCGATTCGTTTTCCGCCGTCGGCCCGGTGCCGCGGGTCGAGGGCTACTACCTCGCGATCACGCACAGCGGCGTGACGATGTCGCCTTTCCTGGGTGCCGCGGTGGCCGAGGAGGTCATGCACGGCCGCCCGAGATCGGAACTGGCCGAATTCAGGCCAGCCCGGTTCTTCAACTGAGATTGCGTGCGCTGACGGCTCTCAAGAGGTCACTATCCGGATAGCCTGACGACAAAGATCAGAATGATCATATAAAAGACATATAAATGGTTGCACGGCATGCTTTCTGCACCGTGTCCAGGGTAGCGAAGCGACCATCTGACCGAGCGTTCATGACCCATTCCGAAGCCCGGGCCATTCGCCCGGCACACTCACTCGTGCGCCCCGTTGTCGCCGCCACCAGTATGGTCCTTCTGCTGGGCGTGCTCGCCATCGTTCTGTTCGTCATGCTGCGCACGCCGCTGAAGGACGACGTCGCATGGCTGCTCTACGTCGCGCGGCGCTGGCTCGCCGGACGGGAGCTCTACGTCGACGTGGTCGAGGTCAACCCACCGCTGATTGTGTGGATCTCGGCGATACCGATCCGGCTCGCGAGCGTGCTGGGTATCGACGCCCAGTACACCGCCATACCGTTCTTCGTTGCCGCCGTGCTCGGCTGCGCGTGGTGGACGGCCTCGCTTCTGCAGGGCAGCAGCAGGCTGTTCGAGGATCGCGTGCCGGTATTCGCTGCCATCGGCACCGTGCTGCTCGTGGTCCCGGCCGGCGACCTCGGGCAGCGCGAACACCTGCTGGTCGCCGCGATCCTGCCCTATCTCGTCCTGTTCGCCCGATCGCTCGATGGCGAACGGCCGGCCCTGCGCGCATCACTGATCGCAGGCGTGCTGGCCGGCCTCGGCTGCGCGCTGAAGCCCCGTTATGTCGGTGTGTTCATCGTGCTCGAGGGCCTGGCGCTGCTCCGCGGCCTGAGCCCGGTCCGCACCCAATCGATTGCCGCCGGGGCCGCACTGCTGGTCTATGCCGGACTGATCGCACTGATCTGCCCCGCCTATCTGCGCCGTGCGGTGCCGCTTGCGCTGGCCCTGTACGGTGCGAGCGACTCGCCGTTCCGCCACCTGCTGATCGACAGTCTGCGGCTGATGTTTGGCCAGACGGTCGCGCTGCTGCTGTGGTGGAATCGGCGGCGGCGCATGCCTGAGGCCAACCTGATGCTGACCCTCGTCGTGTTCGCGATAACCAGCACGGCGATATGCTTCATGGATGGCAAGGATTGGTTCTACCACCGATTGCCGGCGACGATCGCGACCCTGTTGGCGCTGCTATGCTGGGCCGCATCGGTTCTGTTCCACCGGCGCGCTTCCTCCCGGACCGCATTCCTGCCGGCGGTGCTCGCCGGCGTCGGTGTCGTCGTGTTCCTGGTCGCGGCCTTTCAACGCCTGGAGCCGCAGGTCGTTCTGGCGGTGGAGCCGGACCAGATGACGGTGGTCAAGCTCGAGCGCCTCATCCGACAGCAGAAGGCGCGCACCTATATCGCCTTTTCCGAGTGGATCGCGCTCGGCTTTCCGGTGGTGAACAGCACCGGCGTGACCTGGGCGTCGCGGTTCGATTCCATGTGGGCGCTGAATGGCGAACTCTGGCGCGCACACTTCGATGCATCGGCTGCGAAGGAATGGCCGGTCCGCCACTGGGTGGCACACGACTTCATCATGGGCTGCCCGGACATCGCAGTGGTCGATACGCGGGAAGGCGTGGTCAACTATGTCGGCTTGCTGAGTGCGTCCGACCCGGCGTTTGCCCGTGCCTGGTCGCGCTACCGCCAGATCGCGGCGTTCGATGGCCTTGAGGTTTATCGCCGCGCCGCGACGGGATGCATCGATCCCTGGGTCGCAGCGGAGGCTCCACAGGCCATCGACGCGCGCTAGGCGGAGGCCTCCGTCAAGCAGCCTGCTGCAACTCCATTCCGCCGGCTGCCTCGCGTTGTCCAGCATTGCGGCGGCGGCGTGCACCAGCGCGGGTGCAGCTGTCGACCCCACTTCAACGCTTCCTCAATCGTTTGACCCTACCGTGGCATGCGGAGGTGCGGCGGGATGCTGCTCGACACCGTGCGGAAGCTGCTCGGATGGCACGCGGCGGCAACCCAGGCGCCGTTCGCCGTGCCGCCGACGTTGCTTGTGCCCGAGATCGCACTCGTCGAGGACGACGATCCGGTGTGGCCGAGCGCGCGTATCGGGATAGTCGAGGCGCTGTGGGGCGAGGGCTTCCTGTCGCCCGGCGGAGAGGCGGAGACGCTGCGTCTCGCCAAGCCGATGGCATTGTCAGCCGCATCGAGCCTGCTTTTGCTGGGCACCGGCAGCGGCGGGCCGACCCGCTGCATCGCCACCAACCTCGGTGTCTGGGTGACCGGCTTCGAGGCCAATCCCCGGCTGGCGTCGCTGGCGAACGAGCGCAGCGTCCGTGCCGGGCTTGGGCGGCGGGCTCAGGTTGAAACCTGGGATCCGCTCGCGCCGAAGTTCCCGCCGCACTACTACCACCACGGCATCGCGCTGGAGCCGTTGCGCGGCGCCAGGCCGGAACCGACGCTGGCCGCGATATCGCTCGCCCTGAAGCCCGGTGGGCAACTTGTGCTTGTGGAACTCGTGGCGGACGCGAAGCTCGATGCGAACGACCCGATGACCGCCACCTGGGCGCGTCTCGATCACCGCCCGCCCGATGTCCCGAGCGAGCTGACGATCACCAGGGTTCTCGGCCGGCTTGGCTTCGATGTGAGGATCGTCGAGGACATCTCCCGCCGTCACATGCAGCAATCGGTGGCGGGGTGGCGTACCGCGGTCCGCGCGATGGAGGACACCCGCCCGGCGCTGCACGAACTGGCATTGGTTGTGCGCGAGGCGGAACTGTGGCTGGCGCGCTTCCGCCTGATGCGGGCAGGCAGACTGCGCCTGGTGCGCTGGCACGCGATCGGGCGCGGCGGGATCGAGCCGCCTCCGGGTTGACAGCCGCGCCTGCCGCCCCTATCCACCGCCGCTCTTCACGAGGCGCCGTCATGAGAGTCCGCAACAGCCTGAAGGCCGCGAAGGCCCGCGACAAGAACTGCCGCGTGGTGCGTCGCCGCGGGCGCGTCTACGTGATCAACAAGAAGAACCCGCGGATGAAGTGCCGCCAGGGCTGAGCCTTTCGGCCCCATCGCGCGCCGTCTAGTGTTGCGACCCTGCCTCAGCAGCAAGGTCGCCACATGATCCCGCCCAAGGACCAGCTCGTCATCTGCTTTGCGCATGCCGCGTATCAGATGAAGGCGTGCTTCGATGTGCTGAACACCGGCATTGCCAGCTTCGAGGTGCGCGAGCGCGACGAGTTCGAACGCCGTGCGCCCGAAGCCGATGTGATCGTCGTATCCGGCATGTGGCACAACGGGCTGATCCCGTTGGCGACGAGACTGCGGTTCATCCAGTCGATCGGCTCGGGCACCGACCAGTTCGACAAGGCGGCGCTCGCGGCGCGTGGGGTGCGCCTTGCGAGTGCGGCCGGCGTGAATGCGCGGGCGGTGGCGGAGCATGCGATGTCGCTGATCCTGGCCCTGGCACGGCGGCTGCCCGAGGCGCGCGATAATCAGGCGCGGCACGTCTGGCGCGGCATGATCGGTGACCTGACGCAGCGCGAGGACGAGCTGACCGGCAAGACGGTGCTGATCATCGGGCTTGGGCGCATCGGCGGCCGGCTGGCGCAGCTGGCCAAGGCGTTCGACATGACCGTGGTCGGCTTCCGCCGAGACCCGGCGGTGGGGGCTGGGGCGGCGGACTCCGTTCATGGACTTGCCGAGCTGCCGGCGTTGCTGCCGCGGGCTGACTTCGTTGTGCTGACCTGTCCGCTGGTGCCGGAGACCCGCGGTGTGATCGACGCGAACGCGCTCGCGCTGCTGCGGCCCTCGGCTTTCGTGGTCAATGCCGCGCGCGGCGGGTGCGTGGTCGAGTCCGCGCTGATCGAGGCGCTGCGGGCCGGTCGGATCGCCGGGGCGGCGCTCGATGTGACGGATCCGGAGCCGGCGGAGGAATTTTCTCCGTTGTGGACGCTGCCGAACGTGTTCATCACGCCGCACACCGGCGGCGAGACCCGCAAATGCGAGGCGAACGTCAACGACATCCTGGTGGAGAATCTCGAGCGGATGTGGCGCGGCGAGACGGCGCTGCGCAACCAGGTGGTGTGAGGGATGGGCGGCGTCTCTTCAGCGTCTCGTTGTTCTGTGGCGGAGACGTTGTCCCACTTGGTGAGCGCGCAGTTCAGGCAACGGCAGTCATTCGCTTCCAAGGTCTGCGGGGTCAAAGCGCGCGGCTAATGATCTCGGTCGGTGCGATCAGGCCCCGCTCCAGGTTGTCAATCATGTTCATCACCTTCCCGGGGGCAGACGGGCCCATCAAGTTATGCAAGCCAAGCGGCGGCGGCCCGCCACCCTCCGCGGCGCGTGCGCGCAACTGCCGAAAGAACTCAATGGCGAAGTCGCGGCGACTGCGTTCCTTTTGGACAGCAAATCCGGCGCTCTCTAACAACCTCCGATAGGTGGCCGCACTTTCGACAAAGCTGGTATCAGGGCTCGATGCCCAGGGAACCGGGAAGCTAAGATCATCTCCGCTCCCCTCCCGCATGACATCATAGACCGCGAAGAGGCCCCCAGGTTTGAGCACGCGGTGCACCTCGGCAAATAGCCTTCCCTTGTCCTGCACGTTCATGCCGACGTGCAACATGTAGGCACCATCGAAAGCATGAGGCGCGAATGGTATCGCAAGGGCGCTGCCCTGCTTATAGGAAACCTGGCTTTCCAACCCCACTCGCCTCGCAAGGAGTTCGGCCGTGCGGACGTATTCTTGCGTCAAGTCGATGCCGCTCACCTGGCACCGACGTTCGTGCGCGAAGTAGCGCGACGCTCCACCTAGTCCGCACCCAATGTCGAGAAGTTGCCAGCCCGGCTTAAACTCCAACTGCGCTGCGAGATCGGCCGTTGCTTGTCGTCCGCCGATATGGAACTCGTCTACAGGTGCCAGGTCGGCGGGCGCCAGGTTTGCAAGGTCTTTGCCGGAAGCGGACAACGCGCCAAAGATCGCCTGGTCCAGTGAGCCGTGCGCGTAGTGCTGAACAACAGAATCTTCAATTTCCATGCCACGTCTCCCCCAGCCCATGTAGCTAACGAAGCATATCCGCGTGGTCTGAGTTTGGGAAAGGCTGCCAAGTGGAGGCCACGCCGACATCCGCCCCTTGCCGTGAGGGGCAGGACGCGACACTGAGAGCCTCGACCTCGGTGATTCGTGTCTCTGCGACGTCTCGTTTTTCTGCGGCGGAGACGTTGTCCCACGCGGTGAGGGATACGCGCCGGCCCATGGCGATCGCACTGCATGTCGATGCAGCGGCCTAGGCGCTCGGCCGAGCTATGACGATGGGGCACGCGGTGGCGCATGGCCGCCGGCGTGTGCCGGCAGGGCAACCGCATTCCTTGCGTGATGGTCCGCCGTGTCGAGTGCCTGGACGGCCGGACTGGTGCCGGTGACGCGCGGAGCCGGTCGGACGCTGGCTGACCGCGATGGGAGGAACCATTGTCAGCGACCAGGAACACCGCGACGCGCCGAACGATACGGTTGTTTGCGCATGATCTGAACGATGAGGCGCTCGAAAGCGGCGATGCCGTTCTTGCGCTCGCAGCGACCAAAAAGCTTGGCTCGCTGCACGTCCCACGCAGCGAGGTAGGCCAGCGCGCCGGCTCGAGCGTATTCGTGCTCAACATAGATCGGGCGCCCGGGGGCTGGTGGCAATGAACGATGCCTGCGCCGCCTGGCCTGGATACTGGTCTTCTCGTCGACGCAGAATACGTAATCGCGCGGCCCCAGCGCTGCACCTTTCCACCGGCGTTGGTAGAGATCGGTGACACGGCCGGCTTTGCGGGCAACTTGCGGATCGCGCGGGAATATCCAGTTGCGATGGCGCCATGTACGCAATGCGGCCTGGCCAAGCCAGCGCCAGAGCGTCGTGCCACTGATTTTTGCCTCAAGACCGCTCGCCACTGCCTTCTGTCGCAAACCAGCGACAGACCATCGTGCCAGGGGAAGGCCGCGACGCGACGGCAGCTCACAAGCAAGCGCCCCCGCCTTCGCAGGGGCAGGCTCATCGCAACCACAACACCGGGGGGAAAAGCGCGCTGGTCGCCCGCCGCGCGGCTGCTCGTCGAGGCCCGGCAGCCGCTCGTAATAGAAGCGCTGACGCCATTGCTGACGATTTGGCGCGGCATGCGCAGACGTGCGGCGATGCAATCGTTGCCAAGCCCGTTGCCAAACCCCTGGCTCGCCAGGAGCACGATCTTGGCCCGCATGACATTACGATGCGGCGACGTATTCTCCTTGGACCGAGCGTCCAGTTCGGCTTGCTCCTATTGCGCCAGCGGGGGGTCGCACGCGGCACCTTCAAGACCAGTCATTACAGCCTTCGCTTCTTCCTTCACCACACGCTCGGCCAG
>Ga0210407_10004634_pt1 | contig 10776 bp, 13 predicted proteins | sample IncBWC27MmetaG_FD_150860 | JGI IMG/M metagenome (GOLD analysis project Ga0210407, IMG submission 150860) | Forest soil microbial communities from Barre Woods Harvard Forest LTER site, Petersham, Massachusetts, United States - Inc-BW-C-27-M | ecosystem: Environmental > Terrestrial > Soil >... | reverse complement strand
CATGGGATCCAATCCAGTAGAAATTTTCCGTCTTCGGAGTTGTTAAGGCTCCGGTCCTTCCAGCGGCCACTGAGCGGCCGTGCCTCGCGCCGCTGAATCTTGGCGTTCGATAGAGCCATGCTAATCCAACAGCCGCGTCAGTTCCTGCGTGTATAGCGGATTATTAGGAAATTCCTGGGCCAGTGCCGTGAGCAGCTCGCGGGCGCGGTCCGTGTTGCGATCGCGCAACGCTGTCACCGCCAGCAGCAGGCGCGCAAAGGGCGCTAGATAGTGACCCCTCTCCGCAGTGAGTCGCAACTTGTCGATTCCCAGCGTCCGGTCGGTTTGCCCGCCGTTCAAGCGCAGCAGCCACCGCAGCGGCGCCGGCTTCACGCTTAGCATGTAATTCTCCACTCCGACGGCAATCCACGCGTCATAATGCTCGGGGTGAACGGCCAGCTTCCCCAAGAGCAGTCCGTCCGCCGAGCGAGGTCAGGCTGCGTCCGATGACGGAGGCGGTGTCCTTTTGTAGTTGGATACGGCATCGTCAAGTCTTTCGTCAAGCCGAATAGAAGCGCCAGCGCGCTGCGTCTTCGGTGGTCGGCGCGGCCGGCCCAGCAGCCATTTTCCAGCGATTACCAGCACGAGACCGAGCACAATATGGAAGAGTGTGACTCTGCCTCGTTTGTTGACGATGTTGCGGCCGATGCAGCCAGATACCAGGCCCAACAAGATCCACGTCAAGAAAGCCATGGCTCGCGTCCTTTTGTATAGCTGATGCTTTGTAGGAGCCGTTGAACTAAGACTATGGGTTGTGCGGCCGGCCCATCAGCCACGGCGTGAGGCTTGTGTGTCGCCTGGTACGAGCTTCGCGGTACCCTGCGTCTTGCATTTGCCAGCGACGACGCCGCAGGCACCGTCCCTCGCTGTTAACAATTCAGTGGGCAGAATTGTTTGGGTCCCCAAAGGTATTTTGAAAAGCCCCCCGCTCCGTCGAAAATCACGCTCTGGGTGTAGCATTACGCCGCCTCGTGCGGGATCTCATAGCCAAGTCTGCGCAGCGCGGTGAGATGGTGCCGGATGGCGCGTTGTACGGCTCGGGGATTGACGGCCTCGCCGTATTCGATGAAGCGCGCGCCTTCATGCAGCACGTTCCAGATGATCCGGCAGAGTCGGTGGGCGATGGCCTATATGGCTTTGACATATCCCAGCCGGACGATCAGCCGACGGAACAGGGATTGCAAGTGGCTCCCTTTCTTGTGCACGCCGGCTTGCGCGGCTTGGCAGAGCAAGCGGCGCATGAAGCGATTCCCTTTGGCGCAGCGGCCCGAATGGTTTTCGGCCGCGCTCTCGTTAGACCCTGGACACACGCCAAATCCAGGAAGCCAGCCGGCGCCCGGACGGGAAGGCCCCGGCTGTAGGACCGATCTCGGCAATAATCTGGTGAGCCGCCTCGGCGCCGATTCCAGGCAACTCGATGAGCCGCAGGATGGCTTGCTGATGCAACTGCATCTGCTGCGCCGACATTCGGCTCAGTTCCTCAATCTGTCGGTCGATTAGTTCGACTCGATCCAGGTGCTGGGCTAGTAACTTCCGGTGAATGGCACTCATTGAGCCGGTCAGAGCATCAGCCAGGACCGCACGGCCACAGCGCAGGCGCTCGTCGCCGAGTTCGGCCAGTTGCTGAGGATTGGTCTGGCCCTTGGCCAGTTCCCGTAAGATGCGCCGCCCGCTGGCTCCCAGCAGATCGCTGATCACTGAAGAGAGCTTAATGCGACCCTCCTCCAGCAAGCTCTCCATCTGGTTCTGCAACTGCACTCTCTCGCACACCAATTGCAACCGTGCGCGTGTGACTGTACGCCAACCACGTTGCTCGGCATCGGGCACAAAGCTGAGACATAGCTCGCCGGCCACGAAGCGACGCAGCAGGCGCTTGGCGTCGCCGAAATCCGATTTGCGTCCATGGGGCGCCCGGTTCGATTGCGCCTGCGCCAAATGCAGCCTCATATGCGGTTCCAGTTCCAGCCAGACTGGCTTCCAGTATTGCGCCGTGCTCTCCATAACCACCTCGGCGGTACCGCGATCACACAGCCATAGCGCTAGATCGTGCAACTCGCCTGCGCCCGTACCGAACCGCCGGCACTCGAACGTCCATTCCGGCTGGCTCACATCGGCGGCTACGACAACGAGAAGCTTCTTATGAACGTCAACTCCTGCTACGGTATAAGACATCGTAAATCCTCCCCGGCGTGGAAGCGGAGAACGCGCGAATATATTGGTGACGCACCGTCTCGTGCTGAAACCCTTCCCCGAACGGGACAGGGCTCCGCACACTCATTGGTTCATACGCGCGTCCCAGATCAGGCTTGTTAACGGACTCCACGAGAAAACGGGTTGAAGAGAGTCTATGCCGCTTCGCGCCATGCGTAGCGGTGGTGCAGATTCGCCGAAGGTACCGGGCCACGCTTCGTTCCGACACGACGAAGCCGAGCTTCTGCAGGTCGCCGTGGATTTTTGGGCTCCCCAGTCCGGATTCCCTTCTGCCGGCGCCGGATCAGACCGTGGACTTCATCACAGCCTGCCGCCCCGAGGTTCAGCGCGCATTGCGTTGCCAACTCCGGATTCCGATTTTCCTACAAGAGAACATTTATGTCATTCTCTCGTTCGGCAGGAACACCAAGAATCTGGTGCCATGAGGCTGGTTTGGCTCCACCAGGAACTGGGCAACGGTTGGGCTGAGGGTGTGCATCCCGATGACCTGGACCGTTACTTCGCTGCCTACGTTGTTCTCAGCCCAAATCCGCCCGCCGTGAGCTTGCACGATCGACCGGCTGATCGAGAGTCCCATCTGCAGACCTTCCGGCTTGGTGCTAAAAACGGTTCAAACACGTGGGCCAGATCGCCTTCGGCAATCCCGTTTCCGGAATCCTCCACCATCACTGCTCAGGTGTGTGACAAATCGGCTTTTCGACGTAAACATCCTTCCCAGCGGCCAGAGCATCGAGCACCATTTGGGAGTGCCAATGTTCCGGAGTCGCAATGATGACGATGTCGATATCCTTAGCGTTCAGCAGTTCCTGATATCGTCAATAGGCTTTAGCCTTGCCCTTCGCCACCGAGAGACCCGCCTCGAGATTCGGCTCATAAACGTCGCACACGGCAGTCAGTTGGGTGGTCTCGTCCTTCGCTAAGCGCTGCATCAGGAATCGCCCACGTCGTGGTCTCGTGGCAAGAACAAATCGAGCGCCGGCGCGGGTGGTGCAAAACTGGCCGGCTTATGGCCAATAAGGGAAAGCCGACCCGCCGGCCCTCCCAGTTCAAACCCCAAGTCGTTAAAACGTCGTCTAGTTCCTACGTGGTCTGAAGTGCTGTGCGCGACGGGGCCGGCGGCAACCCAGGCCCAGGACCCAGTGAAAATATTCTGAGTCTCCAATCGAAACGTTGCATCGGCAGAATTACAACGAAAAGGCTGGGTTTCTGTTCTTCGCCTTTGAACCCCCAGCCTCTTGGCCCCGGTCATAGTCTCAACCTCCACGACAGCGGAGGGGCCGGGGCAGTCCAATGCTGACGGCAAAGGCCAGCGCGCTGATTATCGAATGAGTGCCGCGCCCCAACCCGCGTCCGAGAACAGCGACTGCATTTGCTGGCCACCCAGCAAGCGTCTCACTGACGACGTACGCATGCTATACGACGTTTTGATGATGCTGCGCGACGGCGCCACAGCCTCAGACGACGCCGGAGCTGCTGAGGCATTTGGCCTCATCGCTGACGTTGTTCGCATCATTCTGAGACGGCAAAGTTCTAGAAACTAGCGAGGTCTTCGACCTCAAACCGACCAGCGGAAATCCCGGCATTCGCATAGAATTCGTGGGATGGCGACCATTCCGGAACTGCTCGACGGTCATGTCACTCTGGAAGTGGAGTGTATCGATCGTCTGTACCTAAACGGTTACATCGGCAAGCTGGCGACCGGGCCTGGCCTGGTCTTTTTCATGCGGGATCAGTTGGGGAAGCCGATTCCGTCGCCCGTTGTTCTGGGGCAGCTCTCGGAGAAGTTTCGCGAAGCTGTGAAGGCGCTGGCCGGACAGCAAGGCGTTCCGGTGTATCAGTTCCGGCACAAGGCCGTCCCGTTCCGTCGTAAAACGTCGACGCCACTGCCGCATTGCCGGTGCTCCAAAACGACGCCTGGGAAGGACTATCCTCAAAACCTAATGCTCGATCCACGCCAGGGGTTTTTGCTTCGAGCACCTCGGTTTTGACCTTGTGCCGGTTCTCTGAAGAGTAAGTTACAGTCGCACCGAACCGGATGGGTTGACCGTGCGGGTCGTATTTCATCGGGAGGCTGCTTTCGGTCCCGTCCGCGTTATGAAACCTGATTTCACGCAGCCGGCCATCTTCATCGTAAAAATTGGTGGCGCGCTGTTTGGGCCCGTCTTGAAACTGCGAGACGTCTTCGAGCAAGTTGCCCTGCGGTGAGAAGGTCAACTCTTCGCGCTGGCAGGGCTTTTCAGTGATGGCTCCGGCCTTCTCGTCCCATTCGAACGTCTCCGTGATGACGGCTTTCACCGACCCCCGGAGGCCGTGACGGTCGCGCTCGGTCATCGTACACCTCTAAGAGGAATTGTATCGGTCGACAGGCGCAGGTTGTTCTTTTTGGGTTCGATAACGTCGGCGGTCGCCGCTCCGGGCACAAGACGAGTATGGGCGCGCTGTATAGAAAAAAGTCGCCGATGGGATGGCCGGAAAGAAAAAGCCCGACCGGCCGCGTTCACAAGAATTCGGCGCACTGTTAACTACAGGGTGGCCTCTTTCTTTGGGTCCCCAAACGATTTGGGAGGCCACCCGGCTTGTTAACACGCCCGACTCGCAGCCGCCGATCTAATTAATGATACTGACCACGTTTGCAAAACTCCGGCTATGCAAGGGACATGTGGAGTGTCGAATATTGATTGCAAACGACTTGTGCTCGGGATCGGGAAACTCCGGCTGGTTTTTATCGAGCCCCGCGTGTGCGCAAGCTGCCCGTTAACTAGCGGGTGGGCTAATGAAATCGTTTGGGGACCCGAAGAATTCTGCCCACTGGATCGTTAACAGCGTCTGACGGTTCTTGGCGCGCGATCACTGGCACCAGAAACTGCCGGCCGACTAGCCTTTGCTGCACTCAACGTGCCCCAGCATCTGGCTAGGATTTCTCCATAGGACCAAGGTCTAATAGACTGCGTAGCCTTGGCGCACTATGCTTAGCAAACCCTAGCACCCGGCAATTTGTGATGGTTTGTTCCGCGTAACGCCATAGGCTATCGGGCGCTGGCTTGTTCCGCATGAACAGTTCTGTGCAAAAGGTGGCAGTCAAGGAAAGCGGGCTGCCGCACTTTGTTCCAATCGCGATGCCGCCACACCGTCGGTTCGGCCCGATAACTGTTCTTTTAGTCGATGATGACGATCAGGTACGTGGATTCTGCCGCAGTCTTTTGATGGCAAAAGGCTTCACGGTTCTCGAAGCCCATAACGGCCCGGAGGCGCTTCTGATCTCAGTCCAGCACCAGGGAGCTATCGATCTGTTGATAACCGATATGGAAATGCCTGGGATCAGCGGCATGGAGTTGGGCCGGGTTTTCAACGAACGGTGGCCCAACGTGAGCGTGATGTACGTCTCGGGATCTCCGAGAGAGGCTGTTGGTGATCAACTTCCGGCGGATTGTGTGTTCCTCCCGAAACCATTTGCTCCCGTTGCGCTGGTTGATGCTGTCAGCAGCACCCTGGTGCGCGGACATCGCGCTGCCCAAAAATGCTCTGAGTTTCGCTGAATTGAATCCTGGCTTGCAAGCAGCCAATGCTGTCAAATGCACCCCGGCCTTGCCGTCACTTTATGGCGCTGCTCTCGGCGAAGAGAAGGAGCCATGAACATGACCAAGGCGGACCTGATAGAGGAGGTCTCGCATGCGGTGGAGATGAGCCGCAGGAAATCCGCGGTCATTGTCGAGTCCATCCTCGACAGCATCGTTAAGGCCCTGCACAGCGGCGATAAGGTCGAGATCCGGGGCTTCGGCGGTTTCCGCACGCGCCGTCGCCAGCCTCGCATCGGGCGCAACCCGAAGTTTGATTAGGTTAAGTGAGTGGCCCCCGTCTCGCGCTATCTGTTTTATGCCGCACTCTGTGGGATTGCTTTAACACAGTCGGAGAAGCGGAAGGCTTCGTTTTCGCTTAGGGATTGTTGCATTTGGCTCCTGGCACCTAAAGTGGCATAATCTTTTCGGCCAGTCCTGCAACGAGCCGAAGCATGAATGAACCTCACGATGATCAGCCGCCGACTCCCGACGGCCTCCGGGTTTCCGAACCAGAGACGGAAAGGTTGGAGCGCGACCCGAGCGACGCCGCCACCGGAGCGTTGAAGCCGGGCTTGCCGCCGTATTCGCCCCAAAATGCACCGGCGATCAAGCGAGCCCTCCAGAGCTTCGAGGCGACGCAGTCTCTTGAGCCCACTGCGATCCATTTTTCCGACAAGCCCACATTCCTCCCCAACCAGACATTGGCGAGCCGTTACCGCATTGTGCGCTTTATCGGGCAAGGCGGAATGGGCGAGGTTTATGAGGCAGAAGATTTGGAGCTGCGCGAACGGGTGGCATTAAAGACAATCCGTCCCGAAATTGCAACCCACGACCAGGCGCTAGAGCGATTCAAGCGAGAAATCCTCCTGGCCCGCAAGGTAACGCACCCGAACGTCTGCCGGATTTTCGATCTCCAGTATCACCGCGTGATCGGCGAATCAGGCGGCCGCGAAGGCGTGACGACCTTTTTGACCATGGAACTCCTGGAGGGCGAGACGCTTTCCCAACGTCTCCGACGGGCACAGCGGATCACGCCAACGGAGGCGTTTCCCATGGTGGCGCAAATGGCGGCTGGCCTTGCCGCGGCACACAGGGCCGGAATCGTCCATCGCGATTTCAAAAGTGCCAACGTCATTCTCGTTTCTTCCAATGACTACGAAGGCGGCATGCGCGTTGTGATCACGGATTTCGGCTTGGCTCGCTTGAGTGCGACGGCGGAGACGTCCATGAGGACGGTCTCCCGGACTGGCGAGGTTGTCGGGACTCCGGCCTACATGGCGCCGGAGCAGGTAAGGGGAGAGGATCTCACAGCGGCCGCGGACATTTATGCATTCGGCGTTGTGCTCTATGAACTGATCACCGGCGATCTTCCTTTCAAAGGCGGAACCCCCATATCGGTGGCGGTTAAACGCCTCGAACAGTCTCCACAGTCTCCTCGATCTTACATTCCGGATCTCGATCCGAAGTGGGAAGGAGCAATCCTGCTCTGCCTTGAGCGCAACCCGTTGGAGCGCTTTTCAAGTGCGCTGGACGTGGTAAAGGCGATCGGCGGAGAGGTTGTGACTCCGCCTAAGCCCGCGGAGCCGGTCGGATTACGTAAGAGAGGCCGAAACGTGATGGTGACCCTCGCCATTGCGCTGGCGCTTGCAGCGAGCATTGGTTACCGGCTCTATGTCAAGCGCGGCGCCTCGAAAGCCGCAGCCATTCCTACCGCCGCGAATGCAGCTCGTTCCGTCGCGGTCTTGGACCTTAAGAACACGTCGGGCCGCGAGAAGGAAGCATGGCTATCGGAGGACTTGGCCAGGACGCTGTCGGACGACCTTTCTGTCGGCAATCAGTTGATCGTGATTCCGGCGCGCGATGTGCTTCAGGCTGCCCAGGAACTGCACCTCTCCGAAATTGACACGTTGAGCGCGCAATCGCTCGCGGAGCTCAAGCGCAGGCTCGGTGCGGAATACATCGTTTCTGGTTCTTATTTGGCGTTGGGTAAACAATCGGGCGGTCAGGTGCGTGTGGAATTACGGTTGCTGGATACGGCGTCGGGCAAGACTCTGGCCAGCATCAAAGAGCAGGGCATGGAGAAGGACGTTTTCGCTTTGCTCGGGCGTCCGAGTGACCGTCTGCGTCAGGAGCTGGGAGTGCCCCGCGTGACGGCTTCGGAAGCCGCCGATGTGTTCGCATCAATTCCGGCGAATCCCGATGCGGCGCGGCCGTATAGCGAAGGACTCAAAAGACTGCACTTGTTCGACACGCTGGGCGCCATCCCGCTGCTCCAGAAAGCGATTGCGGTGGCTCCCGAGTATCCACTGATTCATGCGGACTTGGCCGGAGCTTGGGCGGAGCTGGGTTATGATTCGAAAGCGCGCGAAGAAGCCCGGAAAGCTTTTGATCTGTCAGCCAACCTTTCACCTGACAAGCGATCTCTCATCGAAGGCCGCTATCGCGAGACGAGCCAAGAGTGGGACAAAGCGGTTGAGATCTACCGCACGTTGTGGATCCGGTTCCCCGAACAGCCTGAGTTTGGCTTTCGGTTGGCCGCCGCCCAGACGGCGGCCGGAAAGGGGAAAGATGCATTAACCACCCTCGACGGATTGCGCAAGCTCCGGTCTCCACAAAGCCCCGATCCCCACATCGAGATTCAAGAAGCCGAGGCGTACGAGACGCTGTCGGATTATCGTGCGGAACGCGACGCAGCCTCCCAGGCCGCGTATCTGGCGCGGAAGAACGGCTCCCAGCTTTTGCTAGCCCGAGCTCGCCGGATGGATTGCTGGGCTTCTCTGAATCTCGGGGAACCCAAACGCGCCAGGGACGCTTGTGAGGAGGCGCGGAAAATCGATGAGTCGCTGGGAAATCAGTCGGGGGTTGCCCGCTCCGTCAGCAACATCGCCAGCGCGCTTGCGAATGAGGGAGATATTGCCGGCGCCAAGAAAAAGTTCGAGGCGGCTTTAGCGATCACTCAGAAGATTGGCGACAAGAACAACATGCAAGGCGCGCTCAATAACCTGGCGAATATGCTGTTTGCCCAGGGAGACCTTGCGGCGGCCGATAAATTCTACGAGCAGGGTTTGGCGGTGGCGCAAGAACGCGGAAACAAGGTGGAAAGCGCCAACTTGTTGAATAACATCGCTGGTGTGTATCACGCGCAAGGAAAGCTTGCAGATGCCGACAGAACATACGATCAGGCTCTTGCCACTGCGCTTGAGATTGACAACAAAGCCACCATCGCGCGGGTCCAATCCAACCTCGCCATGCTGCGCGCCGAACGCGGAGACTTAGGGGGAGCCATGAGCCATTACCAGGAATCACTTTCCCTGTGGAGCAAACTCGGCTCAAAGAGCGAAGTAGCCGGCGTCCAGGGAGGTATGGGAGATATTCTTCTGAGCGAGGGCAATTTGACTGGGGCGGCGAATGCTTATCAGCAAGCGCTCCAAACGCAAACGGAGCTCGGAGAAAAGAACAACATCGAATATACTGAACTCAGCCTGGCGCAGGTAAGTTTGGAACAGGGTCAAATCAAAAAGGCGGAAGCGGCCTTTCGTCAGACTGCGACTAACTTTGCGTCGCAAAAGGATGACGATGACGAGGCTTTGGGGCGCGCGGGTTTGGGACGAGTTTTGATTTCTGAGAAGCGGATCGCTGATGCGCAGAGGGAGATCCAGCGCGCTTCCGAATTGGCAATAAAGAGCGCCAATGCGGCGGTCCGCCTGACAGTAGCGATCGCGTCTGCCCGGCTGAACTCCGCCTCGGGTAAATATGGCGCCGCTACCAAAGACTTGGAGTCAACATTGGCGGAGGCCAACAAAGTCGGCTTAGTTGGCTTTCAATTTGAAAGTCGCTTGGCACTCGGTGAGGTGGCCATTTCCTGGGGGAAAGTGGGCGAAGGGCGTGCCATGTTGGATCTGCTGAGACAGGAGGCCGGCGCGCGAGGTTTTGCCCTCATCGCCCGGAAAGCAAGCGCTGCTCAAGCCGGAAACGGAAATTGAAAACACGATTGGCTCGCGAAAGAACCGCGCGTCTCTATCGACCGTGCAAACGAATCGCAATCCGGCGCCGCTTGGACAGGGGGACAACCGTTATCGCAACAATGCCTAGCAATAGCCATGCGGAACTCGGCTCCGGTGTTGGCGTTGTTGAGATTTCTCCATAGAGCAGCGTTACGTTGCCTGTCGTCGGGTCCGTCTCCGAGATATATTGCAAGGCACCAGGATCTGTGTAAAAGACTATATCGCCACTCGTGCTCGCGTTCTCAAAAACAGTTCCATCGGCCGAGTCGACGCAATTGCTGAATGTGACGCCGCCCAGAGGATCACCGCACGTACTATCACCAGAAAATGCGAGAGCAGCTTCGTCAAAAACGCCCCAATTCTTGCTCGGCTCGTTCACTACGAGCGTGATGTCATCTCCGCCCGTTGCGGACACATCAAAGAGGTCCCACATTGTTGTTATGGTCCCGTTGAAGGGAGTGCAGGAAGTAAAGCCGTTTCCAATATTGAGCTCGCTGATGGTTGGAATCACCCAGGGTGTCCCGGCGGTCAGCGCATCAGCGCAGCTAGTATCGGTTCCCAAGCCCGAAGCACCCTGATTAATTCGGCCGCCGGCCCAAGCCGGTATTGCTGCCAGGCAGAAAACCAAACCAACCAGTACGGACAAAGTCATTATTTTCCGATGTTTCATGGTCACCGTCCTTGATCGAAGGTATGGACGCTTAGCAATTTTGGTTCCAATTACCCGCTTCCTTACACGGAACGGAAGAAGGCGTGTTATCTGCAAGTTTACAAATTCAACCACTCCGCGGCTGTCAAAGAGGCGTTAAGGATTTGTCGCAAATTGGCGCAACCTTTTGCACTTTTTGCCAATTTGTCTTAATTGTGCCTACAAAAAAACCAAAAGTACGAGACGAGGGCAAAAGCAGGTGAGTCGGCTCGTCTATTGAGAGGACTCGTCAAAGTGCCGGGTGGCACCTAAATCG
>Ga0210407_10004633_pt1 | contig 10777 bp, 7 predicted proteins | sample IncBWC27MmetaG_FD_150860 | JGI IMG/M metagenome (GOLD analysis project Ga0210407, IMG submission 150860) | Forest soil microbial communities from Barre Woods Harvard Forest LTER site, Petersham, Massachusetts, United States - Inc-BW-C-27-M | ecosystem: Environmental > Terrestrial > Soil >... | reverse complement strand
CCACCCCCTGCGCCGCGACTCAGGCGATAGACAGCTCCCTGAGCATAAGTTCCGCCGCTTGCTGTGCCATACAGGCGCCCTGCGCTGTCAAGAGCAAGCGCCCCCACTCCCGGAAATGCCATGTCGTCGCCGCCGGTGCCGAATGCGTGGAGGATGTGTTCCTTCGAGCCGCTTGAGGTGTGCTGCAGTTCATACACGGTGCCGCAGCCACCACCGCACAGCTTGCTGGTGCCGCCGTGTTCAGTGGTGGCGTAAAGATTGCCGGCAGCGTCCATGATCGGTCGGTCCAGCCCCCCCCAGCCGTCGCCGTTGAAGGCGGGAAAGCAGTGCAGGACGTGCTCCTTCCATCTGCCGCGAGCCTCTGGCAAGAGCTCAAACGCGCAGCCTCCTACGCCATACAGATTGCCCGACCCGTCCATGATGACTCCGCCCCATGGGCCGTTCGCCTTGTCGTTGCGGCCAAAGCGGTGAATCACGGTCTCGGTCCAGCTGTGGCTGCCGGGTGACAGTTCGAACACGGTGCCATCCGTGTAGCTTCCTCCCCCGACTGGCGTTGTGCCGTAAAGGTTTCCGGCTCCGTCGAATATGAGGCTGGCGGATGGAGTGCCTCCATCGTTGCTCTTATATGGGTCGTGAAAGCTGTACAGAATGGACTCCTCCCAGTTGCCGTTGGGCTTAGGCATGAGCTCGAACACCGTCCCGTATCCGTGGGCACCGCCTCCGGCGGTTGTGCCGTACACGTTTCCCTTGCCGTCGAGAGTGAGACTTCCCCACAAGATCGTCCCGTCCTTTCCTGCACCGAAGGCGTGCAGCACTTTGTACTTTGGGGCGGCGGACGCGCTGGGCACTAGCGCGAAAATTACCGCAAAGAGGACAGCCGAAAATGTCCATCGGAAAAAGCACAACTGCGACGGCATATATAGCTCCTTGGCCGAAAGGCTCGCCTAGGGAGTGGCTAGGGCGGGAGTCAGCATACCACGAAATCCTGCCGAAAAACCCAGCGGATGCTGGCTCCCGAAGGAGACTCAGCACCGCTGAGGCATGTTGTATTGAGTCTTCTTCTACCAACTGTCATCGTCATCCGGGTCCGACGGCGCGGGGTCGCTTGGATGAGTCCCGAAGTCCTCGAAGTAGGTCGCGTTGTAGTATGGGCTGGAAAGTGCGATCGCCGTAAACGGACTCGGCGTCGGGCTCTTCGTGAAATCGACGAAGAAATCCGCGAGGGGGAAAGGACATACGCTTCGCGAGCACCCGGCGTTAATGCCGTCCGGAGCCCAGTAGTCAGCATAGTGGTAGCCATACGGGTCGATCTCGCCCAATCCGAACGCATACTCGATGAAGCCGAGAATGCTGCCGAAAATCGTGGATGTAGGGCTGCTTTTCGTTTGGGCAATTCCCTGGCGCTACGCAGGCCCCAGAGATATATCCGGTTGAGCCCTGCGGACGGTAGTTATAGGCAGAGACGACGAGCAGCGGCACGCGGAAGCCATAGACGTACTGCGAGCCGTTCTTGTCGGGGTAGCCAGTACAGCCAGTCGCTGGCGAGCAGTTCCACGGCAGGATGTGGTCGTACCAGCCGCCCCAATCGTCCCACGTGATCAGGATGACGGTGTCGTCCCAATAGACCTCGCCGCTCGGGCAGTGGCCGTTATTCCCCACAGCGTTGACGATGTCGGCCACCCACGAAGGCCCCAGATAGGAATGAGGGCCTTGGCCCGGATGGTCGGACCACTGCCCGTCCGGGATCACCCAGCTTACGTTGGGCAGATTGCAGTTCTGGATGTCCGACAGGATGGGAGCCATCTTGCCCGCCACCGGCGGAATTGGCGGAATCTGTGGAGCCACGTTGCTGTTCCATTCCGAGCCATTGCATTGCAGCCCGCTTTGGACCAGCGGCATGCAGATTTTGCGAACGGCGTTGGGCGCCGTCCACAGCGAACTCCCCGGGTGCGGGCCCTGAGGATAGTACTTCCAAGTGAGTTTGGCGTTGTCGAGCAGGTCGGCGAGGGTGTTGTGGCTGTAGCAGGGATAGCCGCCATTGTAGATGCCGAGAAATTCGTTGGAGGGTCCTGCTGGAGAGACTTCAACGATGTTGTCGGCGGTGCCGGGGCAGCCGTAGACGTTTTGACTTTCATTCTGGAGTTCGGCGGCGAACCACTTGTAGCAGGGATAGGATCGTCCAACGCTTGAGTCATAGCACAGGGTCGGATCGTTTGAAGCGGTCGGCGCGGAAGTTCCAGAGAAAAGGAACTGATGCGCCTCGAAGCTGGGACCCTGGCTGGTCTGAAACATGTAGTTCGCATAGCCGTAGTTCTTGGCAATGTCGAAGTAGGGTTGGATGGTTCCAGTCGTATTGTCCACGTAACTGAGCGCCGGATAGGTGGGCGGGGTGCACTGGGATTGAACAGCAACCGTGATAGCGCAGGCCCCATCCATCTTGCCGTTGTCGTACGTAGTTACCCAGGCGTTGTTCGGGTCGTAGGCGGGCAGAGGCCAGCCATGCCCGTGGTTTGGACCAAAGCAGGCGTCCAGCTGGAAGGGCACCAGCGGCACGGAATTCTGGGTGTTTTTGCAGTTGGCGTTTTGTACGAGGTCTGCGTCGGGCAATTGCGTTGTCTGGGAAAAACGGTCGCTGCCGAACAGGTTGTCCGGCGTGCGGTTTTCCTGAACGACGATGATCACGTGCTGCACTTGTGGGATGTTGTTGGTTTGGGCGTAGGCGAAAGTTGCCGCGAGCGAAACTAACAGCGGCAGAATCCTGGCGGTGAATCTCATGTCAAATCCTCCTTCGGGCAATTCAGGGTTGGTTGACTGTGTGTGACGGTTTTAGAGGACAACAGGGCCCGGTTACGGAAATCGCGCAGAAGCATACTCGCTTTCGGGGCGCGTTGAATAAGAAAAGCGCGTTTGTTACGAAATCGGAACGGGGCTCGAAGGGCGGTTGGGCAGTTTGCTCGAAACTCGCGTGGCGACGTCAGGGCCGGAAATACGGGCTTGAAAGGGCCGGGTTCGGACAGGAATGTCCACGCCACCCGCCTCAATTCACAGTTGTTCTATCATCTTCTGTAGTTCTCGCGCGATCCACGCGGGGTTGCTTTCTGGCTCGAATTGGATTGGGGCTCCGATCTTTACCTTCACCTGGCCGGGTAGGGTGAATTTCTTTCCGGCTTGCTTTACTTCGAACAGTCCGTCGATGCGCAGGGGCACGATCGGAATTTGCAGATTGTTGGCCAACAGGCCGATGCCTGCGCGGAACGGGAGCAGTTTGCCGGTTATGCTGTGGCGGCCTTCGGGGAAAACCAGGACGCTGTAGCCGCGGTCTACGGATTCTCCGGCGTAGGTGAAGCTCTCGCGGAATCCCGCTTCGCGCGGCAGGGGGAAGAGATTGAGTAGCGATACGCCTAGCGTCCACTTCACCCGGTCGTAGGCTTTTGCAATGAAGCTTCGGGTTGCGGGCGGAGTGCGCAATATTTCCAGAGCTTCGCCGCCAGTGGCGATTGCCAGCTTATGTCTGAGACGAGCGGGAAGGGCGGTTAGCACGAAACCGGGATCCACGTCGCCGATGTGATTGCAGATTACGAGGACTGGCCCTTGCGCTCCGCGAAGGTTGTGGCGTCCCTCTACGTGCGGCCATCCCAGGAGGAATACCGCGGGGCGCAACAGCAAATAGTGCACCGTCAGACGGAGCCAGGTGATTGGCCAACGCTGTACCCATCGCGGATAGTGGTAGGGCGTTCGCGCGGGAGGCTTGCCCTGCAGCATGCGCTCCAGGTCGGCCACCGTGTTTACCGTTGCGAAGCGGGTTTCGCTGAGATCGATCTGATAGCGGTCTTCGAGGGCGCTCAACAGTTCTACGCGATCGAGCGAGCTGAGGTTCAAGTCGGATTCGAGATTGGCATCTGGGGCAAGCCGAGTTGGGGAGCGGCCTGTGATTCGGCCGATCAAATCCGCGAGTGGAGTTGAAGGCATCTGGTTGGAAGGTTTGTGCGCCAACTGTGCTTGGACTGCCTGCTGAATTACTTTTCTCAGCGGCTTTTGCGTGGAGGTGCGGGGAAAATCCTCGCCGGGCCAGACGATCCAGGTGTGCATGCGCTGGTACTCGGCCAGGGACTCGTTGGCTCGCTGAATGATTGGCGCTGGATCGGCGCTGCTGTCTCGCAGGATGATGGCTGCGCATGGTTCTGCGTTTCCATTGCGCGGAAGTGGGACCACGACTGCGTCTTTTACTTCCGGCTGGCGGCGCAGAGCGGCTTCGAGATCGTCGGGATAGACGTTCATGCCGGCCGGAGTGACGATGACTTCTTTCCTCCGCCCTTTGAAATAGAGGTTGCCATCAGCGTCGAGTTCGCCGACATCGCCGGTGCGATACCAACCGTCTTCGGTCGCAACGGATTGAAGGTCGTTTCCAGTCCAATAGCCGGAGGTGACTCCGCCTCCACGAACCAGGATTTCTCCATCGGGAGCCAGCTTGACTTCACGTCCGGCGAGGACTTTTCCAATCGAACCCTTGCCCAGGCGAAAAGGGTGGTTCACGCTGATGAGGGATGTGGTTTCAGTGAGGCCGTAGCCTTGAATGGCGGCGTATCCGAGGCGTCCCCAGAATTCTTCGGTGTCGCGATCGAGGGCGGCGCCGCCGCAGATGAAGGCCCAGAATTTCCATCCGAACTGACGATGGATGCGGCGAAAGATCCACCAGCGGTGCAGGAAGTGTTTGCCTTCAGCGATTCGAAACAGTTGCCGGAATTGTTCGCCACAGCCCTCGTCTTCGAGATCGCGTTCGATTTTTTCTTTGAGCGATTGCAGCACCCGCGGCACCGTGACCAGCACGGAGACGCGTTCACGGCGGATGGTGGAGATCACATCTGCGGGCTTGAATGTGTCGTGGAAGATCACCGTGCCGCCCATTAGCGGCGGCAGGAAGATTCCCAGAAATTGCCCGAAAACGTGGCTGAGCGGCAACAAATTCAGGAAGCGGACCGGGTGCGCCCATCGTTCGTACTTGAGATATTTCTGAATCTCCGCTTCGAGAGGCGCGATGTTGGCGAGAACGTTGCCGTACGTAATCACGACTCCCTTAGGTTCGGCCGTGGTGCCGGAGGTGAAGACGATTTCCAGGGTGTCCGCTGGTTCGATCTCGGCCGCGGGATAGATCGTTGATGAGTGCGCCGCCAATACATCGCATAAATCATCGAGAACCAGGGATGGAATCGTTTGGGTCACACGCTCGCGTGAGCACACCAGCAATTTGGCCTCGGTTTGCTGATGGACGCGCAGGGCGAAATCAGGCGTGGCCACATCGTCCATGGGAACGACCACCACCCCGCGGAGGACGCATCCGAAAAATGCTGCGATCCACTGGGCAGAGTTCGGGGCCCAGAGCATCACACGCTCGCCCTTGCCGATTCCGCGCGTCTCCAATTCGCGGGCGAAGCGGAAGGCGGTCTCGGCGACTTGCTGGTACGACCAGCGCACGGTGCGATAGCCGCTGCGCTGGACGTAGGCAATCTCCCGCCCCCATCGCAGAAAGCGCTCAAGGGATTCGACAAGCGAGCCGCGCTCCATGTAACAGATAGTAGCGCTTCGCGGCTGGGGATATTGCGGGACTCGTTCGATCCAACCATTGTCGATCCGAGTATCGTTGTTGGAGGCAAGGAACTTGCATTTTCGCTATTCCCGACAACAGCAGATTCCTCGCTACGCTCGGAATGACAAAAGTATTGGGAATGACAGATTTGGCTGCTCGGAATAACTTTGGGTGCTCGGAATGACAACCGGGTTTTGATTTCACAGCATCGCAATGCTCGATACGTTTGAAGTGATTCGGCTTTGGAATCCCGGGACACGCTCCAAAGTAATTGGGACACTTCCGCATCCCAAAGGGCAGTTGACGCATCTTAATTCAGACGCATATCATCATCGTTTGGCCTTAAGGGCTGGAACGAGCTAGGAAGAGCAACGAACGTGAAGTTATTATCCATGGACAAAAAGAAACTAGATTATTTCAGAAAGAGACTGGAAACGCGGCAGGATGAGTTGCGGCGTATGGTCTCGCGGACAGAGCAAGACGGGCGCACCGTCGATGAGGGCTCGGCACAGGACATCGCAGACCGCGCCGCCAGCTCGTACACCAAGGAATTTCTCTTTCATCAGAGCAACAACGATCGCCAGCTCTTGCAAATGGTCGAGGGAGCGCTGTCGCGGCTGCGCGAAGGCAGCTTTGGGGAATGCATTTCGTGCGGCAAGGAAATCAATGCCAAGCGCCTGGAGGCGGTGCCTTGGACGCGGCACTGCATCGAGTGCCAGGAGAAGCTGGAACAGGGTCGGCTGGAAGAAGCGTCTCGCTAGCCCTGCCGATTGCCTTTGACGCTGCCGATTTTCGCCTGTTAGACTCAAAGATTGTAAACCCTACGCTGAGCCAGAAGGGGAGTTGTGCGCGCAGAGACCCGTCATCAAATGAAGCAGGACCGTTTCAGCCGCGTCACTATTGACGCGGCGGAAAGAACCGCTCATTGGTCCGTAGAACACAAGAACAAGCTGACTGTTGCGGCGGTGATCGTGCTGGTTGTGGCTGGGATCGCTGCCGGGTCCTGGTACTATCTTAACCAGCAGGATCAGAAGGCCAGCCTGGAAATGAGTCAGGCGGTGCGCACGCTGAATACACCGGTGCGCCCCCCCAACATGCCGGCCCAGGCCGAGGCGCCGAGTTTTGCCAGTTCTTCAGAACGCGCAACTGCGGCTCACAAACAATTTCAGTCGATCGTTGACAAGTATCCGCATACCCACGCGGCGGAGTTCGCGCGCTATTTTCTGGGCCTGACGGCGGCAAACCTTGGGGACAATGCGTCCGCTGAACGTGAACTCCAGAAGGTGGTTTCGTCCGGCAATAGTGACGTTGCCGCGCTGGCCAAAATGGCGCTGGCGTCGGTTTATCGCAACACCGGGCGGAACAAGCAAGCGGTGGATCTTTACAAACAGTTGGCCGCAAAACCCGCCAGCACGGTGGGTAAGGTGGCGGCGCAGATGGAATTGGCCGCGACCTACCAGTCCGACAATCAGCCGCTGGAAGCAAAACGCATCTACGAAATCATTCAGAAGGAAAACCCCGCCAGCGAAGTGGCGCAACTGGCCACAACGAAGCTCCAGGAATTGAAGTAGCTCTCAACTCCAGGTTGATCTCATGCTTGCCTGAATCTGCATTCAGTGGCTGGTGAACAGTTTATTCCACTGCTCCACCGGCGTCGGCGGGACCACTGACGGCTTGAGGTTGGCGGCCACGCGCTCCTTATGCCCCATGCCTACCAACGACGTTGTCATGCCCGGCGCTGATCGGGAAAACTGAATTGCGTTTTCGGCGTCGGTGTTCAAGCCCAGCACATTGCTTACGAAATCAGGCAGTCCATGGGTGAGTTGTCCCTGTTGCAACGTCGCGCTGCCGATTACCGCCACTCCAACTTTCGCGGCAGTGGAAAGCAGCGACTGCTTCTGTCTGCGCGAGCTTTGATCAGCGACCGACTGATTGGCCAAAGCGTAAGCCTCGGGCATGGCCAGGCTGAAGGGAAGTTGGACAAAGCGGAAGTGATGCTCGTCCCCGCCCACCTCGCGCGCAACTTCTACCGCTTCGGCCAGGCTGATGTAATCGCGTGAAGCCTCGGGTAGGCGAAAGGCGCTCCAGGTGGCCATCCCGTAGTAAGCAAGGCTGCCAGCCTTGACCAGCTTTTCCAAGATTGCGAACGCGTCTCGTAGGCGCTGGCGGAAAGCCTCGCGGGAAATCTCCGCCAATTGGGATTCCGGATTGTGAAGATAGAACACATCAATAGTTTCCAGGCCGAGATTGTGCCTGGAACGCTCGATCTGGTTCTCGAGATACGACGGAGACATGCAATGCATGCCGCCGACCAGTTGTTCCGGATCCAGAATGCCGGACTCGACGTATTCGCGCATGAAATAAGCGCGCGGGTCGGTCGGCAGGTTGCCGTCGAACGACAGATAGCCAGCCTTGGTGCATATCAGAATCTCGTCTCGCTTCACCTCGCCAGATTCGATTCCATGCCGAAGAGCCTCGCCAATATTGCGCTCCGAGCGTTGGTGACGGTAGTTAATCGCGGTATCGAGAACGTTGATGCCGGAGATCAGCGCTGTAGCTATGGCGTCGGTGTAGTTTCTGTCGGCCGCGTCGTCCGGTTCGCCGAGGTAGGTTCCCAGTCCGATCGAGGAGAGCCAAAGCTCGCCAACGCCGGGCACGTGTACAGAACGGCGGAAGTTTCCTGCATCGCGTAAATGCGGAAACCGATTGCGGTAGCGGGCGGTGCCTTCAGCGCTGACCTGTCCGGGAAACATACCGGGACAGTGTAGCAGTCGTGTCGAAAAGCGTTTTGCCGACGTCATAATCAAATGTCTCTGGCCAGCTTCGAGGGGAGATGAATATCGCAGGAGATCTGGGTTTTCGAGACTGGGAGTACGGCTGCCGCCCGCCACGTCCCTGCGGATGCTATCATGACCAAATCCTCGGCACTTCGGCGTCATGAGCAAGGGCTCTCGCCGGACCAGCCGCGCTTACATGCGAATACGACGACGCCTCCCCATTGTCCTGGCCGTCCTGCTGGTCGCAGCGGCGGTTGTTCTCGCCGTCGTCCTGCGTAAACATGCCCCACCCGAGCCGGCGCGCCTGCTTCCCGGCGCCGACGGCTTCGTCTACATAAACCTGGCATGGATGCGCCGCGCCAACATCACCGGCGAGCTGCCAGCCGTGCCCCACGATCCGGATTACGAGCAGTTCATCCAGGCTACTGGCTTTCAGTTCGAGCGCGATCTGGACGAGGCGGCCCTGGCAATTCACTATCCCGCAAAGTCGCCCGGCGTAAAGCCAGACAACGCGCAGCAGCCTCGCTTCTCTGAAGTCTTTGTGGGAAAGGTCGACGGAGAGCGGCTGCGGGCGTACCTGCGCCAGATCTCCAGTTCGGTGGAGAACTATCAGACTCGCGACATCTACAACATCCCGCTCGAAGGACGTACGGTGCGAGTCGCCATCCTGGGAGTGGACACGATCGCAGCCTCGAATCTCGACGACCCGCAGGTCATTCGCGGAATCGTTGACCGTTCCCGCAAGCTTGCATCGCCCTTCGGCGGACCCGCGCTTCTCCGCCAGTACTATAAGGAGGTTCCATTCGCAAGCCTCGGTTGGGCGGTCTTCAAGATTCAACCTTCAGCCGACCTCGCGGCTTCTGGCCCGATCGGTTGGTCCTTCCTGTTCCCCAAACCGGCGACGGTCGTGGCTTCGGTACGCTACCTCGGCGCTGTCCATTTCAAGGCCCAGGCATTTACCGGAAGCGACGATGAGGCCAACCAACTCGCCGGACGCATCGACAATTACCTCAACGTTTTTCGCACCGCTGAAAGCACCGTCTCCACCCCGGGTCCCGATCCCGACATCAAAGCGTTCTTCGACAGCCTGAAGATTCAGCAACAAAACAGCCGCGCTTTGCTGACTGCGACGGTGCCCCTGGGCTTGATCCGCAAAGCCCTTGCCGAGGCACCCGCATCCGTCAGTCCGGAACCCCAACCGCCTCCAAGCCCAGTGTCCCCTCCAGCTCGCAAGAGTAAAACAGAACAGAAGGCGCACCACTAGGAGAAGCTTGACCACGTTGGACGGCGCAGCAAGAGCTGTCAGGGATGCGATGCCGCTTGCCTGAATTCAGACGGAGACCGGCCATAAGCCTCGCGGAATGCGGCGCTGAAATGGCTGTGACTGGAAAAGCCCAACTCCTGGCTCAGATCCGTCAGGTCGTCATAGTGGGCGAGAAGGTCCAGCGCCCGGGCAAGCCGCAGTCGCAATTGATAGCGGTACAGGGGCAGGCCTTCCACCTGTTGGAAGACTTGTGTGAGATATACCGGGGAGCCGCGCACCTCAGCCGCAATTTCGGCCAACGTCCAGCGTCGCCCCAGATCGCTCGTCAACACGATTTTCACTCGGTCCACCAACCGCTGCCGCCCGAGAGTGGCTCCCGCAACGTGAGAGGTGTGCGAACCCAGAGCCCTTTGCACGAGGGTCAAGGCCAAGGTCTCGGCTTGCAGAGGTTCCGCGATCTTCTGGCGCAGACTGTGCCGTAACAACGCCACCAGTGCCTGAGTCCGTGCGTCAATTCGCAGGCGCGGCTGGCGAAACAAAAGGTTCGCGCCGTCGCGCAGAAACGCAGTCGGCGCCAGCTCACGCAGCATTGCTTCGCCGATAACCAAGGTCAGACTGGCATCACCGCCCGGAACGGGGTGACTGATCCGGTAACCTTCAAAGGCATTGAAAAACAAAACTTGGTTGGCTTCGGCTACGGCTTGATCTTGTCCAACGTGCCGCACGTATACGCCCCGGTACGGAAACACCAATTGCGTGGTAGTCGTGCATTCTTCGGTGCTCTGATGGCGGCAGGTACCCCGGCAGTACGTGTCCCGAATGGTAACGGTTGGAGAGCTCAGCAAGGATTCAACAACAAATTCAGGGACTGGTTTTGTTTCGTTTCTTAACGCCATATCTGTACCAAAACGGAAGGGCGAATCGTCCCTTTGATGATAAAAGCGAGAGGCTTGATTCAACGGTATCGCACCGCTTCGACAGTGGATTGTGTGGCTCGGCGAACCGCATGACCGACGGTGACTGTCTTGTTCGATGTCACCGGAGAACTCCCATCGTAGCGGGTGATTTGTCGTTCCATAGCCTGGCCGCCTCTTCCGCAATCAGGTCGGGCATTTCTTCGGGGAAGAAGAGATTCGCGCCGTCCACTCTTCT
>Ga0210407_10004632_pt1 | contig 10779 bp, 8 predicted proteins | sample IncBWC27MmetaG_FD_150860 | JGI IMG/M metagenome (GOLD analysis project Ga0210407, IMG submission 150860) | Forest soil microbial communities from Barre Woods Harvard Forest LTER site, Petersham, Massachusetts, United States - Inc-BW-C-27-M | ecosystem: Environmental > Terrestrial > Soil >... | reverse complement strand
CCGGGAGATGCATGGCCTTGATTTTCTCGCTGTGCAGGCGAAGTTTTCCGTCAGCGGTGGGAATGAGAATCCCCTCGGTCGAGAACGGGATGTCCCCTTTATCATGAAGCTTTCCCTTCACTTTCAGGTGCTGCCCCTTCTCAACGATGACGGATAACTCCGTTAAGGGCGAGTGCGGACGCGCAAAAACATAAGAATTGAGAACGTTGGCCAAGTTTGACGAATCAATGGCGATCTCCGCTGTGTTTATGCGCAAGTTAAATGAGTCTTTGTCGTCGAAGACCGGAAATTCATTTTTGCCGAGGGGCACGAGCACACCGTTCAGCGATTTTATTTGCACCGCCACGGTTTCCGAAAAGCGAAACGTGACGTTGCTCATCTGCGTCTGGACCGTGCCCTCTTGTTTATCGTTGGCTGGAGAATTTTGGCTGACGACGGCTCCCGGCGCCGCAGCGCAAAGGAGAATGAACAGAGCCTGACGTATCAAAAGCGGCCCAGATATGTGAAACGACGAGATCAAAGTTTTTACAAATTGCAATATTGCACCGCTAGCAGATTCCGACCTCTCCTTTGATTATCAAAGGTCGTGTAGTGCCGGCGTTGTGCCCGCCGAGTCGAGGGATTCCTCTTCAGCCAGGGCTACGCCGGCCTGGGTGCTTGGAGCGGGTTCCGGCTGCTCTCATCGCCAGCCATGATTTCACTGTGATGCGCTTCTAAGTCTTCATAATGTTTCGACCGACCGTGCGTTTTTTGATCGGCCCCCGTCCACCAGTTCTCTTCGCGGCGCGCTTCTTAGCTGCAGTCATTCTACCGCCTCTGCTTTTCTTTGCCATTTTGAAATGACCTCCTTGAATATCTCTTTTCCCTCTCCGAACGCCGGCGAATTCTCTCTCGCTCCCGCCGGTGCAAAAATCCGGGGTCAGGTCACATACGCGTTTCTCCAAACAGGTACAAAACCAATAGGATGAAGGATCACCCCAACAATCCCTAGGCGGTGGTCCTTGCATCCGACGCTCTCACAGACGTTTTCCAATAACTGTTCCTTTTTGGACAGAGCGCTCAAGCTTCGATTTCTTACTTTCTGGAACCGCGAACGAGAAACTTGAACTTCCCAGCGACCAACGTCACTCCGCTTCGGAAATCCCGCCGGCATGCGAATTTTCCCCAGCCACGGGATTTATCAACGCCTATCCAGCAAGTGAGGCGGTTCGTATGTCAATAACCTTTCGGCTGATCACATAAATCGTTGCGTTTCATCTGGCGCAGTTGGGCGAAAGCCGTACGCCGAAAACACATGATGTCGGCCTGCGGCCGCATAAGACGGAAGCGCGGCGGACTCGGTGTCCGTCGCGCTTCTCAGGGTGAGGAGGGAGTGCATCTGATGCTGGCGAATCCTCCCTGGCGTCAGCTACGAGAGCGCGCCGAGAAGATTCCGGGAGACAAGAAGCACGATGCTGGACTGAGAGGATTTTCTCAAAGAGTTGTTAGGTTGCGCTGCCCAATACAGCACAGAAACGCCCCCCCGAGCGCGTCGCGGCTAATATCGACGGTGTTCTAAATAGAGCAGTTTTCTCGCTGGGGGTTATCACATTCTGTCGCAATGAAAAAGAAAGAACTCACGCCCAAACAGTTATCCTCCGTCCCCTGCCCTACATGTGGCGTCGCTGCCGGGCAGCGTTGTGTGCTGCATTCGGGTGCTCCGCGCTCAGAGCCACATGTAGACCGGAAGTTCTCCGCTGTGGAGGCCTTCGAGAGGCAGAAGACAGAAGGCAGCAGGCAGAAGGCAGAAGCAGGTCCCTAGCTCCGCTCATGATGACACATTGTGATCGAGTTTAGAAAGCAGACGCGGAGAGATTCATCCCGCAAAATGCGCGGGTGGGGCGGCGGTCTCCCTTCGCGAACCCTTCTTACGTCAGGGTAAACCGGCTCACAGCAACCGTGCGCAGGAAAAAGCCGGGCCGGCTGTCTGCCGCAGGCAGGCTCGGCTCGGAATGACGGCGTGCGCGTGGCAGAGATTTACGGCAGAGCTGAAGTCGTGCCCTGACGCTGTAAACGTCGCGCTCGTCGCTCCTGGAACGACCTCGATGCGGCTTGGGACCGTCGTCGCGGACGCGCTGCTGGAGAGATTAACGACTGCTCCGCCGCCGAACGCGAGCCATGCGTGTTCGTCTCTACAAAATCGCGGAGGCTTGGTCTCTTGGTAGGGATCTTGCCGATGTTCAACGTCGCGCTACCAGTGCTGCTGAGTACGGCCGTGTTGGTGGAATTGCTCGTACCGATCACCTGATTGCCAAACGATAGGGTCGAGGGCGACGGGCTGGCCGCCGCCGCGACCCCAGCGCCCGCGCTACCAGTGTTGCTGAGTACCGCAGTCGTGGTGGAATTGGTGGTAGCGATCACCTGATTGCCGGACGATGAGGTCGAGGGCGACGGGCTGGCCGTCGCCGCGACCCCAGCGCCCGCGCTACCAGTGTTACTGAGTACGGGCGTCGTGGTGGAATTGGTGGTAGCGATCACCTGATTGCCGGACGATGAGGTCGAGGGCGACGGGCTGGCCGCCGCCGCGACCCCAGCGCCCGCCAGACTGATGGCCTGAGGGCTGCCCCCGCCGTCGTCGCTGAAAAGCGCCAATGCGCTTCGCGTCCCTGCTGCCGTGGGGTTGAAGGTCACACTGACCGTGCAGTTGGCTGCTGCACCCAAGGTGCTGCCACAAGTGCTGGTCTTGGAAAAATCTCCAGCGTTCGGCCCTAAGATCGCGATCTGCCAGAGGTTCAACGCTGCGCTGCTCTTGTTTAAGATTGTGATCGACTGCGGAGCGCTACTGGTGCCCACATTCTGGTTCCCAAAGTTCAGATTAGCCGGTGACAGGCTGACGGCAGTGCCGACACCCGTAAGAATCACGCCGTGCGGACTGCCCGACGCACTGTCGTTGATACTGATCAGCGTTTTGCGTGGCCCCAGCGAAGTGGGCTTGAAGGTGGGCTGAATCACACAACCAGCTCCCGAGGCAATAGTGTTAGGGGACAAGGGGCAGTTATGAGCGATACTGAAATCATTATCGTTGGCACCTGCGATCGCAATGCTGCTGATGTTGACTGCGAAGGTGCCAGTATTGGTGAGCATCACCGACTGCGGTGTGCTGGTGTTGCCTAGCTCCTGATTCCCGAAAGCCACGCTGGTCCGCGACAGACTCACCAGTGGGAGCTGGAGTGCAAGTACTAAGTCAAGGCGTCCGTGGCCCATGCCGGGATCACTAAGCGGAGCCGCCTGCGCTATCGCGGCCGCTGCTGCAGACTGAGTAATCGCAGTCTTCAAGCTTCGCGCGAGGGCGCTAGCGCCGGAGACAAAGGGCGCGCTGAACGAAGTTCCCCATCCCGCAGCATAAGTGCTGAAGGGATACGTAGTGACAATCCCTTCGCCCGGTGCGGCTACCCACACGATCGCATTGCCAAAATTGGAGAACGTCGAGCGGGTGCCATCGGTGGCGGTGGTGGAGCCTACCGAAGCCACTCCCATGACATCATTCTGTAACGCCGCGGGGTAAACAGTCTCCTGCATTCCGTCATTTCCCGCAGACGCCACTGATACCACGCCGAGCTGGTTGGCGTAGCCAAGGGCATTTTTGAGTTCGGTCGAGGCCGTCTTGGTGTCAAAACTCATGTTGATTACGTTGGCGTTGTTTTGCACGCCATAATAAATAGCACGAAGGATGTTGGAGAGATTGGCGGTACCGTCCGATTTGAAGGCCTTAAGCGGCAATAATTGTGCGGTCGGTGCCACCAGGTGGATCACGCCCATGACCATCGTCCCATGGCCGAAGGCTGCGTATTGCGCATTGGTGTCCAAAATGGCCGCTGATTCTTGGTCCAAGATCGCGGCGCTCTCTTGATTGACCTGAACGGGAGAAGGGCATGTTGTAGAGTCGCACGGCGTCGGCTGCGTGAAAGTAGGGGGCAGATCCGTCATCTCCGAACCGCCCGTTTGATTTCGCGTGAAATCGTAACCCGGTAACAACACGCCCTGAAGCGCCGGGTGATTCGGGTCGACGCCGGTATCAATGTCCGTGACAATGCCGGTCCCTGTTACATGGAACTGACTTTGCGCGTTCTGCACCTCCACGACGCCGGCCGCCGGTTGCGTGACGTAACTGTTCCACGCCATCGTCCCCGAATTGGCAGGGTAGGGGACCAGCGTTCTGTCTGACATGAGGGTGGTAGGGATGGGCGATGGAACCAGATTCGCAGCGCCTATCAGGCTAAGTACCTGATCCACCTCGGCGTTCACGATGCCCGGAAGCAGAATCAGGGTAGTAACCAGAGTTTGAGGATCCAACGGCGTGGTCAATAGAAAGACTTGGTTGAGTGTCCCGTCGAGGGCGCCAACAACCGTGCAGTTTTGCGCCTGACACAATACCTGGAGCCCCGACGCACCGAGCGTCGTGCGTACGATGACTCCATTCTGCGCCTTAGCGGGCGCGGCCCACAGAAGGGCCAGCGACATTCCTACGAGCCAAGCTCGGCGTTGCATTGCGCCACTCCTCGAGCGGAATCAAGCCGCGTGGAAATTGGTGCTGTTCTTCCCTATGATTAAGGAGACTGATAGGGAAAAGATATCGGGTGAGCGTCGGATATCTACTTAGGGTAAAGACCTGATACCTGACTCCAGCCTCCACCGAGACCGGCAACGACCTCCAGGAAACTCAAAAGCACCAACCCTTCCCCAGCACGCCTGGCTAGCGCAGAGGATTTACCACTGCAGATGCAGCCCCGTACGCTCGGTGGAGGTGAGAGACAGAGGGTGGAACAGCGAGTCGCTGGTCCAGAGCTTGCGACTGGCGTTGAAAAAATCGCGAGCTGCGATGGCCGACTGGACTCAACTCGAAGCGTAGTTGCGATAAGTCGACCAGGTGACTTCGCGTCCTTGAAAGGTTAATCCGACAGCATATCGGTCGCGGCTGTATTTGCGGCAATGAACGACTTTCCCGCGAAGTGCAACCTGTTCTTTAAAGGACGTGACTTGTGCCAGTTCGCCGAGTTCCCAAGCGCGCTTGGAAATCACGCAAGCACCATGGGCACTGACGTTTTCGGTGTAGGTCAACTCAGCCGCATTGACCGGACGATCCTGTACGCGGGCAAGGTGCACAACAACAACGATAGGGAGACGCTTTTCCATTCTTCCGTTGATTCCAGAGGCGACGGCCATATTGCCCTACGTTGGTCGATGGCAAATTTCGGAGGCTCGCGGCTGGTTGAGCCACCTGCTGCAGCTGTGCAGCTCGGGCCGATTGTCTGCTCCCGAGTCACCTAACATTGAGGGGGTTCGCTGCCAATCGATAACAAACCTGAATTACGGCTCCGGTAAAACCACTATTACCCCTACAGCGTCCAAATTGAGGCCCGCTGCGGAATGATTTGCCTTCTGACTGAACTGCGAGGCAGGCAACCGAAGTCACAACCAAACTTTGAACCTGCCAAATGAAAGAAGATCAGTCCTGGAGAGAATTTGGCATGCGAAGATAGAAGACCAGCGCCGGGAAATCGTCCATCGCTTCCTTCAGGCTTTTGCAGGCTGATATTGGCCCTCGCCTTTTTCGACGTGGCTCCAGTTGAGCTCTGCGAGATAGAGCTGGTTGCCGTCCGGATCCTCGAATCCGATGAAAGAACCGGCTTTGCCTTCGTTGATGACGTCGCTTTGGAAATGAACACCCTTTGATTTCAGCGCGCTGACGGCGTCGGGGAGCGAACCTTTCAGTTGCAGCCCGATGGCCATGGAGCCTTTTCGGCCGGCCGTATTTTCTGAAGAGGCCGGGTGAAGCCCGATGGTAAGGCCGGTTCCTGCCTCGATCGAAGCCCAATGATCGCCGAAGCGATAGGCGAGTTTCAGCCCGAGCGTCTCGGAATAGAAGCGGACGGCGCGGTCCATGTTCGAAACGTAAACGGTTACATTTCCGCCTGAAAACATCGTTCCCTCCTTATGTTGCCCGCAAGGCTTGCCCATGGATTGCAATTGTTCGTCCAAGAATGGTAGTAGGTAAAGAGCCACTTTCGCGGCAAAGGGTACCACTTTGAAGCGCCGAGCGAACACATTCATGCCGGCCCTGAGGGTCGAGCCGCAGTCCGCCCGCCCGCTGTACCGCCAGGTCTACAATCAACTAAGGCAAGCGATTCTCGAACAAAAGCTGCCTGCGGGAGCGCGCCTTCCGTCCACGCGCGCTCTGGCACGCACGCTCGGAGTTTCGCGGAACACGGTCCTCAACGCATATGAAGCGCTTGTTGGGGATGCGTTGCTGGAAGCGCGGAAGGGCTCGGGCACGCATGTGAGCATGCCCTCGGATAAGGTCCGGTCGCTGGCGACGCCGATGCGCAGGATTTTCGATTTGTGGGCCGCTATTCGCGAGGCCCGCTTTCCCATGACCTCGGCCTGTCTGCGCGACCCCGACGGAAATCCGCTGTACGTTCATCGCTGAGTTGCTTCCGGCGATACTTCGCGTTGGTTACTTGCTTGGGATGGGCGGGCAAGATGAGAGTTGCGATTGTATCGGATGTGCATGGGAATCGACGGGCGCTCGAGGCGGTACTCACCGACCTGAGGGACGTTGCGCCCGACCTTGTTTTGCACGGCGGCGATTTAGCATACGGCGGGGCGCACGCGGCGGAAATTGTCGACCAGGTCCGCGCTCTCGGGTGGGGCGGCGTTCGCGGGAATACCGATGAGATGCTGTGGGCCCCGAAGAGCCTGGCGGAGTTTGCGGCCACGTCGCCGAAGATCGCGCCACTTCTTGCTAGAATCCAAGAGATGATTCCACCGACGCTGGCGAGCATTGGTGAAGAACGCTTGCGATGGCTGGAAGGACTTCCTTGTGAGTACTCGGGGGAAGGTTTTTGTCTGGTGCACGCCAGCCCGGGCGATTTGTGGCGAGCTCCCATGCTCGATGCCAGCGATGAGGAGTTGCGGAGTACGTATGCGTCGCTTGGCAAACGGATCGTGGTCTACGGGCACATTCATCGTCCGTACGTGCGCCGATTGCAAGGCATGACCGTGGCGAATTCAGGCAGCGTCAGCCAATCCTATGATGGGGATACGCGTGCATCGTATCTGGTGATTGACGGAGCGAGCATCGTGATTCGGCGCGTCGCGTATGATGTGGAGGCTGAAGCGGAAGACGTGTTGCATTCGGGGCTGCCGCATGCGAAGTGGCTGGCGCGGATTCTGCGCGCAGGACAATACGTTCCGCCGGAGTAGAGCGAACGGACTTAGGCGGGCTTCTTTTGTTCTCCGCGAGCCTCGATGTATAGCAACTGAAAGACCGTACCGGTCCCGTTTGGCTCGACTCCGACGATGTGCTGCTTCTCTTTGGTGCCAGCTTTGAAGAGCATCCCTCCCTTGTCGGGCTTGTCGTCGCCGCAGGCGAGCTTATCGGATTTGTCGTCCTGGGATGCCCGAGTCTTCGCGGCATTCGTGCAATCGAGGACCGGGCCGTACTTGGCCAGCGCCTTCTGATAATAATCGGCGACTTTCCTGGGCGCGTCTTTGGACTCCATCTTCAATACGACGAGCTTGAAGCCGAACGAACTACCCCATAGGCCGAGCTTTGCCGCCGGGCTGTCGTCCTTGTCGGGATCCTTGTGCGGAATCGCTCCCGGGTAAATCGGCAGGCCTGCTTCTTTGGCGGTGGCGCGGGCGCTGACAATCAGTCCGGCATCGGTGTCTGGGCCATGCACGGTAACTGACAATTCTTTGTCTTTGCCTGTGTCCTTCTGGGATTTTTCTTGTGACCACAGCGAGATCGGGTTTAGCGCGAGCACTGCTGCCAGGGCTATCCCCGGCAACGCCACCGCCCAAAAGGGGAGAGTTGCTTTGCCGCACACGTGTGCGTTTCGTCTGCTCATTTTGGCTCCTTATCTATCCAGGATGAGTTACGCGCTCGGGATGGGTAAAGTTCCCCATATTCGCGCGGGCTGCCTCCTGTGGCTGCAAAGGGAAAGCGAGCGCTACTGGCGGCACTTGGCGAGGATTAGGGTGATGTCGTCGTGTTGCTCTTGGGAGCTGAAGCGGAGGACTTCATCGACCATGGAGCTTAACGCGGCTTGCGGGGAAAGCGTGCGGTGGCGACGGAGTAAGTCGACAAGGCGCGCCTCGCCGAATTCCTCGCCATCGTGGTTGAAGGATTCGGTGATGCCGTCGGTGTAGAGGGCGAGGATGTCGCCGGGCGTGATCTGGCATTCGCCGAGCTCGCACTCCCACTTTTTGAAAATGCCGAGGACAGTGGCGGTGGCGCCGAGGCGCGCCACGCTGCCGTCGTCGCGGAGTAGAAGGGCGGGTAGATGGCCGCAGTTGGCGTAGCGGACGAGGCGAGAGGAATCATCGTATTCGGCGAAGAAAAGAGTGGCGAAGGCACCGTCGGTAGTGTTTTCGCAGAAGAGCTGATTCACGGAGCGCAAGAGATGGTGAGGCTGCTGCTTGGCGATGGCGCAGAGGCTGCGTAAGTTGGCTTGCAGGTTGGCCATTAAGAGCGCGGCGGCGATTCCCTTGCCGGAGATGTCGGCGATGACGAAGCCAAGGCAGTTCTGGCCGAGATCCAGGAAGTCGTAATAGTCGCCGCCGATTTGGCGAGCCTGGATACACACGCCGCAGTATTCGAGAGTGGCGAGAGGCGGCAGGGTTTGCGGGAATAGACGGGATTGCACGTGTTTGGCGATTTCGAGTTCGTGAGCGGCGCGGCGCTCGGCTTCTTGCTTTGCGGCGACGCCGCGGCGCTGCGCCTCCATGGCGTGGGTGAGCTCATCGAAACTGACGAGCGAAAAGGAATTGCCATCGATATCACGGAAGCGAGCGACGATTCCGCCCCAGATCGGCGTTTCTTCGCCGAGGAGCATGCTACTTTTGCTGCCAGTTCCAGATTCAGCGCTTTGACTTGCGGCTGCCGCCGCGGCGGTTTGCGCAGGCTGAAATTGGTAGCGGATGCGCTTGAGGCGCGGCGGAGTTTGGAAGCGTACGCCGCGCTTGGACCATTCCCGGAACTTGGCGGTGACGTCCTCGGTGACGAAGACGATTTGCGTGGCGCGACCGATGAGCTTGTATTGCTCAGAGTCGCGCTTGGGAACGATGAGCGACAGGATGGCGGCGCCATCCGGAGGAGCCACGGCGACCCAGCGCTCGCCAGATTGCACACGCGTGTCGAAGGCGACGTTGAAGCCGAGCTGGTCGACGAAAAAACGCAGGCTGCGGTCTTGGTCGCGGACGAAGACGTTGACGCAGTGAAGGCGTAAGTGGGGGGACTGGCGGAGCGGCGAGGGGACGGTGCCCATGGGCGCGATTATAGAGTGGAACGCGTGGGAAACCGAGTGCCGTTTGCCAGCAGCTGTGGTACGTAAAGCGCCGTTTGTTTCGGAGTTAAGCGTGTGCGAAAATGGTGGGGCGAGGAAATATGAGCACATCGTTGGGCAAGCATGTCACGCTGACCAAGCCGGATGACTTCGGCAAATTGCTGGAAGATGAAGGGATCATCTTTACGACGCTGGATAAGGCAGTGAATTGGGCGCGGAAAAGCTCGATTTGGCCGCTGGGATTTGGGCTGGCATGCTGCGCGATTGAGATGATGTCGATGGCGGCGGCGCGCTTTGACGTGGCTCGCTTTGGCGCGGAAGTGTTTCGCCCATCGCCGCGGCAGGCGGACTTGATGATTGTGGCCGGGCGGCTATCGCAGAAGATGGCGCCGGTGGTGCGGCAGCTCTACGATCAAATGCCGGAGCCGAAATGGGTGATTTCGATGGGCGCTTGCGCGACTTCGGGCGGCGTCTTCAACAATTATGCGATTGTGCAAGGATGCAATCAGGTGATTCCGGTAGACGTGTATGTGCCGGGGTGCCCGCCCCGGCCGGAGGCGCTGCTGTATTCGATCTTGCAGCTGCAGAAGAAGATTGACAGCGAGAAGGGCTCGTTTAAGCGGGCGCTGAATCTGGCATAGAGTAAAGATAACGCAGAGACGCAGGGTACGCAGGGGTTCGCAGAGATCGGAGAGGCCGGGTCAAAACCTGGCCTCTATATTTTTGAGCCGAGACTTTACATCAGACTTTTAGGACGACTTTGCCGAATTGCTGGCTGGATTCGAGGTAGGCGTGGGCGGCGGCAGCTTCGGCCAATGGAAACACGCGGTCGACCACTGGCTTCAGACGGCCGGCGGCGACCAGCTTCATGATGGTGTGCAGCTCGCTTTTCACTCCCATGTAGGAGCCGAGCAGCGATAGCTGGCGGCTGAAGAGGAAGCGCAGATCGAGTTTGGCGTCGTAGCCCGTGGTGTTGCCGCACGTGACCAGGCGGCCGGCAAGCGCGAGGCTGGCGAGGCTGTCGTCCCAGGTAGCGGTGCCGACGTGCTCGAAGACAACGTCGACGCCACGTTTGCTGGTGATGCGGCGGACTTCTTCGCGAATCTTTTGCGTTTTGCGATTGATGACGTGATCGGCGCCGAGTTGGCGGGCTTTCTCGAGTTTTGCGTCGGAGCCGGCGGTGGTGATGACGCGTGCGCCGAAAAACTTCGCGATTTGAATCGCGGCGCTGCCGACGCCGCTACCGGCGCCGAGAATCAGCACGTCTTCGCCGGGCTGGAGTTGGGCGCGGTCGACTAGCATATGCCAGGCGGTCTGGAAGACGAGGGGGATGGCGGCGGCTTCTTCGAACGAGAGATTCTCGGGGTAGGGAAGGCAGTTCACTTCCGGCGCACGAACGAATTCGGCGCAGCCGCCATCAATCATGTAGCCGAGGTTGGTGGCTTGGCGGCAG
>Ga0210407_10004631_pt1 | contig 10780 bp, 7 predicted proteins | sample IncBWC27MmetaG_FD_150860 | JGI IMG/M metagenome (GOLD analysis project Ga0210407, IMG submission 150860) | Forest soil microbial communities from Barre Woods Harvard Forest LTER site, Petersham, Massachusetts, United States - Inc-BW-C-27-M | ecosystem: Environmental > Terrestrial > Soil >... | reverse complement strand
GACCGAGCGGATGGTGCCGTTCGGGGCCTTCAGCCACCTGGTGGACTTTTCTAGTTTCGGGGCCGACATCGGCAAGCCCGCTGCGCTGTTGCGGGCGGCCCGGGCATCGCTGGGACGTCACGACCCGCAGGGCGATCTGCTGCTCGTCGTCGACGATGCCCACGACCTCGACATCCTGTCTGCCACGCTGGTGTACCAATTGGCGCTAGTCGGTGCGGCCCGAATGATCGTCACTGCCCGCGCGGACGCCGCGCCAGAGGCCATCGCGGCGCTGTGGGCTGACGGTCTGCTGGATCGGATCGACATCGAGGCGCCCGGTGGGACGACCAAGGCATCCGAGCCGGCGGAGGTCGACGCATTCATCGCCGAGCTCCCCGCGGCAGCGCGGGCGGTGCTGGACTATCTCGCCGTCGAGGAGCCGCTGTCGCTCGCCGATCTCACCGTCCTCGCCGGCGACGGCGCGGTCAGCGAAGCAGTCGAATGGGGCGCGGCGGAAACCCGGGTGCGCGACGAGCGCGAGGGAGACCCGGTGGTGTACACCGCACACCCGTTGTTCGCCGAACGAGCGCGCGCAGCGCTGGGTGATGACGGCGCGCGACGACGCCGCACCAAGCTGGTCACGCTGCGGTCAGACCATCCGTCGGATCACCTCATCGACCGGCTGCGGCTGGCATCCCTGGCGCTGGACAGCGACGCTCCGCAGCGGGTCGCCGAGGTCGTCGCCGCCGCGCAGCAGGCACTGCGGCTGGGCGACCTCGCACTCGGCGAACGACTGGCCCGCTCGGCGGTGGAGCGGTCTGGCGGCTTGGCGGCGCGGCTGGCGCTGGCACATGCCCTGGCGTGGCAGGGCCGTGGCCGCGAAGCCGACGCGGTGCTGGCCGCCGTCGACTCCGCCGCGTTAACCGAATCAGCGCTCATGGACTGGACCCTGCTGCGAGCCGCCAACCAGTTCTGGATGCTCAGCGAGCCGGAGCGAGCCACCGCGTTCCTGCGGACCATCCGCAATCGAGTCACGGATGCGGGCCCACGCATCACTCTCGACGCGCTGAGCGCCACCTTCGCGATGAACGCGGGCAATGTCGGACACGCAATCAAAATCGCCCACGAGGTACTGGCGTCACCGTCGGCCGATGACCAGGCAGTGGCCTGGGCGGCCAGCGCGGCCGCGCTGTGTTCGGCGCGTCAGGGTCGTTTCGACGACGTCGAGCCATTGGCACAGCGCGCCCTGGCCGCCGAGCATCCGGGGCTGCTGCGTTTCACGATCGGGCTGGGCCAAACCACCGCTCTGCTGATGGCGGGCCGGCTCGACGTGGCGCGGCAACTCGCGCAGCAGTTCACCGATTTCGCTGAATTGCAGCAGCCGGGGCGCGCCATCGGCGAAGTGCTGCTGGCGCATGTGCTGATCGCCGACGGCGAGTTCGGCCAAGCCGCAGCGCTGCTCGGCCCCGCGGCCGCCACCTTGGGACGTACCGGCTACTCGTGGGGCCCGCTGTCGCTGATGCTGCTGGCCACCGCGCTGGCGCAACAGGGAGACACCGCTGCTGCGGCAAAAGCGTTGAGCAGAGCCGAATCTCGGCACGGAACCAAGTCGGCGCTGTTCACCCCGGAGCTCGGTGTGGCGCGGGCCTGGCGGCTGGCCTCGATGCGCGACTCGCACGGCGCGGTGGCCGCCGCCCGCGACGCCGCTCGAATGGCTGAGCGTGGCGGGCAATCGGCGGTGGCGCTACGGGCGTGGTATGAGGCTGTCCGGCTCGGGGACATCCGGGCGGCGGATCCGCTGTCCCGTCTGTGCGGCGAGATCGACTGCGTCGTAGGCGGGATCGCGCTGGCCCATGCGCGGGCGTTGGCGACCGGTGATGGCGCGGCGCTTCGGGCGGTGTCGCACGAGCTGGCTGCCGTAGGGATGCGCGCGGCGGCCGCCAATGCCGCCGCGCAGGCACAGCAGTGCGGCTGATGCCGTGCCGGTTGACCCTCAACCGTCCAAGTAGGCCCGCAGCATCTCCACGGCGGCGGTGATCGCAGCCACCGGCACCCGTTCGTCGCGCCGGTGCGCCAGATTGGGGTCACCCGGCCCAAAATTCACGGCAGGGATGCCCCGGGCAGCGAACCGGGATACGTCCGTCCAACCGTATTTCGCCCTGACCTGCCCGCCTGCGGCTTCGACCAGGGTTTTGGCGGCAGGTTGCGACAGGCCCGGCAGCGCACCCGCGGCGGCGTCGGTCTGCTCAATCTGCACGTCGAGCCCGCCGAACACGTCATGCACGTGTTGCAGCGCCGCGGCCACCGAACGGTCTGGCGCAAAGCGGTAATTGACCAGCACCGAGGCAGCGTCGGGGATCACGTTGCCGGCCACGCCGCCATCGACCCCCACCGCCGACAAGCCCTCGCGGTAGGCGCAACCGTCGATATCGACGGTGCGTGCGGTGTATCCGGCCAGCCGGTCCAGTACGGCGCCCAGTTTGTGAATTGCGTTGTCGCCCAACCAGGAACGTGCCGAATGCGCACGGGTTCCGGTGGCGCTGATCACGGCGCGCAGGGTGCCCTGGCAGCCGGCTTCGATGTAGCCGGCGGTGGGCTCGCCCAGGATGGCCACGTCGGCGGACAACCAGTCCGGCAGCTCCCGCTCGATGCGGCCCAAACCGTTTGCGGCCGCATCGATTTCCTCGCAGTCATAAAACACCAGGGTCAGGTCGTGCGCCGGTTCGGCGATGGTGGCGGCCAGATGGAGAAAGACCGCGTCGCCGGATTTCATGTCCGCGGTGCCGCACCCGTGCAGCACCTCACCTTCTGGCTCGGTCGAGCGGCGGCTGGGCAGATTTTCTGCCACCGGGACGGTGTCCAGGTGCCCGGCCAACAGCACCCGCGACGGCCGGTTCCGGTGGGTACGCGCCAACACGGCGTTGCCGTTGCGAATGATCTCGAAGCCGGACGTCTGGGCGCGCAGCGCGGTCTCCATCTCGTCGGCGATGCGCGCTTCGTCCCCCGACTCGCTGGGGATGTCGACCAGCGCCGCGGTCAGCTCGATCGGATCCTTACGCAAGTCCAGCACGCCACCAAGGGTAGTGGTTTGGACCCGTATGCCGGGCAAGTAGCGTGGCGAGCGTGACTGGAGCTGCAGGCATCGGATTGGCGACCCTCGCTTCCGACGGATCGATTCTCGACACGTGGTTCCCCGCACCGGAACTGACCGAATCGGGCACCAGCGCCACGTCCCGTCTGGCACTCTCCGATGTTCCCCCGGAGCTGGCGGCGCTGATCGGCCGCGACGACGACCGCAGAACCGAGACCATCGCGGTGCGCACGGTCATCGGCTCTTTGGACGACGTCGCCGCCGACGCCTACGACGCCTACCTGCGGCTACATGTTCTATCGCACCGGCTGATGGCGCCGCACGGGCTGAACGCCGGCGGCTTGTTCGGGGTATTGACCAATGTGGTCTGGACTAATCACGGACCATGCGCGATCGAGGGTTTCGAGGCGGTGCGGGCGCGGCTGCGCCGCAAAGGGCCGGTGACTGTCTACGGCGTCGACAAGTTTCCCCGGATGGTCGACTACGTCATGCCTACCGGCGTGCGCATCGCCGACGCCGACCGGGTGCGGCTGGGCGCCCACCTGGCGCCGGGCACCACGGTGATGCACGAGGGCTTCGTGAACTACAACGCCGGCACCCTGGGCTCGTCGATGGTCGAAGGCCGGATCTCGGCCGGCGTGGTGGTGGGTGACGGGTCCGACATCGGCGGCGGAGCATCGATCATGGGCACGTTGTCCGGCGGTGGAACGCAAGTCATTTCGATAGGCAAGCGGTGTCTGGTCGGCGCCAACGCGGGCCTGGGTATCTCACTGGGCGACGACTGCGTCGTCGAAGCCGGCCTGTATGTCACCGCGGGCACCAAGGTCGCCACACCGGACGGCAAGTCGGTCAAGGCTCGAGAACTGTCTGGTGCCAATAACCTACTGTTCCGGCGCAATTCGGTTACCGGGGCGGTCGAAGTGGTGGCCCGCGACGGTCAGGGCATAACGCTCAACGAGGACCTGCACGCCAACTGAGCTATCGGCCGCTGCCGGGCAGCTCCAGCTCAGCCGGCCCGTGACCGACATGCACGCCTTGCGTGGTGCGCAGCGCCGTTCCGTTGGTTTCCGGCAGGACATAGGCGCACACCAGGCTGGTCAACGCAAGAGTGGCCAGCATGAGACCGATCGCCCAGCCGCCGTAGGTTGCCAGCAGCGTTCCGGCGATCAGGGGCGGCAGAGCGCCACCAATGACGCCGGCGAGGTTAACCGAAAGCGCCGATCCGGTGTAGCGGTAGCGGGTGGAGAACAGCTCGGGAATGAAGGCCGCAGTTGGTGCGGAGCCGATCGCGGCGAAGGCGTACATGCCCACAACTGCCACCGCATACAAAATGGGGTTGCGGGTATCCATCAGCGGTATCACGACGAACGACCACGGCAGGCAGCCTGCCCACCCCACCAGCATCATCCGGCGACGCCCGACTCGATCGCACAGGGTCGCCGAGAGTGCGACGAACGCGATGCTCGCCAGCCCGCCCAGCACGCTGGCGGACAAGATGAGGTTGCGCGAATACCCCAAGTGCGAGTGCGCATAGGTGGTCAGGTAGGTGCCGGCCATGAACACGAAGCCAAAAGAGCAGAGGACGCTGCCCCCGGCCAGGGCGATCTCACGACGTTGCAGGTGCAGCACCTCTGTGAGCGGCGCTTTGGGTACCAGGTGGCGGGCTCTTTCCTCGGCGAATACCGGGGTCTCGTCAATCTTGAGCCACACGTATAGGGCGATGACGATCAGCCCCGCGCTGATCAGGAACGGTAGGCGCCACCCCCATCGCATGAATGCGGAGCTCTTTTCGCCGATGCTGAGGTTCACCGCGAGAAAGGTCAGGGCGTTCAGTACCAACGCGGTTCCGCCACCGAGGTGGGTGAACATGCCATACCGGCCGCGTTTGCCGGGCGGCGCGTATTCGGCGCTCAGCAGCGCGGACCCCGCCCAATGGCCGCCCACGGCAAACCCCTGCAGCAACCGCAGCGCTATCAGGATCAACGGGGCCGCCGCACCGATGGCGGCCGTGTTGGGAACCATGCCCACGGTCACGGTGGACACGGCCATGATCAGCAGCGTGGCGACCAGGGTCTTTTTACGGCCCAAATGGTCCCCGAAGTACCCGAATACGGCGGCGCCGACCGGGCGGGACAGAAACGCTGCGCCAAATGTGCCCATCGAGGCGATCGTGGCCACGGGAAGGCTGAGGTGCGGGAAGAACACGGTGGGAAACACCAGCGCCGCCGCGGTGCCGTAGATAAGGAAGTCGTAGAACTCGATCGCCGAGCCGACCAGACACGCGGTCGCCACCCGCCGCATCGTTGTGGACCCGGGGCCGGCCACCACCGTCGCAACGGCGCCATCCGGGCGATTGGGCTCACCCACGCGGGCCGCCCGGCGGTCGGTTGCGTCTGTCCACCGTTACGACGGTAGGTGAAGGTTCGCGGTCTCGCCCGATAGAAAACCTGGCAACATCCTGCGTGTCGCGCTCCGGCAAATCCCGTCACGCTCACCAACGGCGTCGAGCGCGCTGGGGCCACTCAGCCCTCGGTTAGCAACTGCTTCTTGAGGACCTTGCCCATCGCGTTGCGGGGCAGCGCATCCACGATGCGCACCTCGCGCGGTCGCTTGTGCACCGATAGCTCTTGGGCGACGTAGTTGATCAGTTCGTCGGGTTTCAGATCAGATGAGCCGACGACGAATGCGACGATCCGTTGGCCCAGGTCCTCGTCAGGCAATCCGACGACGGCCGCCTCCTGCACGCCCGGATGCCCGAGTAGCGATGTTTCGATTTCACCCGCGCCGACCCGGTACCCACCCGACTTGATCAAGTCGACCGACTCACGGCCGACGATGCGGTGCATGCCCCCGCTGTCGACGACCGCGACGTCGCCGGTGCGATACCAGCCGTCGGGTTCGAAAGCTTCCGCGGTGGCATCGGGCCGATTCAGGTAGCCGTCGAACATCATCGGGCCCCGAACCTGAAGCTTGCCAACGGTTTCCCCGTCGTCGGGCACTGGGCTGCCGTTGTCGTCGAGCAGCCTGGTTTCCACACCGGCGACCGGTAAGCCCACCCAGCCCGCGCGCCGTTCGCCGTCCGCCCGCGTGGAGATTGTGATCAACGATTCCGAGGCGCCGTATCGTTCGATGGGCCGGTGCCCGGTGAGCTCGGCCAACCGGTCGAATACCGGCACCGGCAGTGGGGCGCTCCCGGACACCAGCAGCCGCGCCGGCCTCAGCGCTTCGGCCGCCGACTCATCTGCCACCACCCGTGACCACACCGTGGGAACCCCGAAATACAGCGTGCCCCGGGCTTCGGAACGGGCCTGGGCATAGCCGGCCGGTGTCGGTCTTCCGGTGTGCACGAAGCGATTTCCGATCCGCAGCGACCCGAGCAAGCCCAGCACCAGTCCATGCACGTGAAACAGCGGCAATCCGTGCACCAAAACGTCGTCGGCGGTCCACTGCCAGGCCTGCGCCAGCGCGTCCAGGTCCGCGGCGATCGCTCGCCGGCTCAGCAGCACGCCCTTGGGCAGCCCGGTGGTGCCGGAGGTGTAGATGATCATTGCGGTGGACTCGGGCGCCGGCTCGGGATAGCGGTGCCAGGAGCGGGCGTGTAGCCGGACTGGGATGTGCGGCAACCCTTCTGGCGCCGAGTCCTCTGGGGGCGCTGCCCCAAGCCAGGCTTGCGCACCGGAGTCGGTGAGCATGTGCCGGCGTTCGGCCGCGCCGACATCGGAGGGCACCGGGACAAAGGGCACGCCCGCGATCAGGCATCCGGTGATCGCCAGCACCGTCGACGCCGTCGGTTTGGCCAGGACGGCGACCCGGTCCGCGCCGGCGACGCGCTCGGCCACCGACGTTGCGGCACCGACCAAGTCGCTGCGGCTCAGCACAGCGCCGTCGATGCTCACCGCGTCAGCGATGTCTGTGGTGGTCACGGCGGAAGAGTCCAGGGATGCCAGCAGCACGTCAGCAGGTTACCCGCAGGCTTATCGACGACCGCGGGTCAGGCCTGCTCGTCCCAGATCTTCATCAAGGTGGCCAGGATCTCCTCGCCGCGGCCCAGCCCGGCGAGATGACTTTCCTCCGGCAAATGGAACAGCTCGGCGTCGGGCAACCGGGAAACGACATGCTCGCCGTGCGAGAACGGAATGATGTGGTCGTGGTCGCCGTGCCACCAGCGGACCGGGACTTTCACCTCGTCAAGCCGGAATCCCCAGTCGCGGGCGAACAGGATGACGTCGTTGAATGGCGCGGCCAGCTGCTTGCGGCTGCCGTTGAGCAGGTCGTCGAGAAACATCGCCTTGAACTCGGGGCGGGCCAGTAGATGCCGGTCGGCTTGGGGTGAGAGCAAGCCGTACACGTCAAGCGCGGGGGACGCGACCGGCCGGGCCGCCTGGATCAGCAGGCTCGCGCCCAGCCGCAGCGGGGTACCTCCGAACTTCAGCAGCGGCGCCACCCGCAGACCGAGGTTCATTGCACCGCCGCTGATCGCATCCGGGCCCCGCGTCGGAGCGACGCCACCGAGCACACCGGCAGCCACCGTTCGGTCGGGCAAGCCCGCTGCGCAGGCAAGGGCGTACGGACCCCCGCCGGACAGGCCGACCACGGCCATCTTGTCGATTCCGAGCGTGTCCGCGATGGTGCGCAGGTCGTCGGCAAACGCCGAGAGGGTCGAGTACTGATGTGGCGTCGAGGCGCCGATGCCGGGTCGATCGACGCCGATCAGACGGATGTTGTGGTCTTGAGCGTAGATCCGGGCCTCGGTCGGGATCTGCCGGCGAGCGCCGGGAGTTCCGTGTAGCCAGAAGACCGCGCGCCCCTGCGGGGCGCCGAATTCAGCAAAGCCGATTTGGCGGTCCTCGCCGACCGCAATGTTTCCTTCAAGCTTGGGGCGGGCAATTGCGAGGACCATGCTCTGCAGCTTTGCATGTGACGACCGGTTTACGAAAGGCTCACGGGCTCTGCGGCCCGCTAGGCGTTGAGCACCCGCTCACCGATGACCCGTTCGGCTCGCAGGGCGGCCACCTCGTCGTCGGACAGGCCCAGGCCGCAGGATCTCGTCGTTGTGCTGGCCAAGTGTCGGCGGGCCGGTGCGGTGGTGACTATCCGGTCCGGGGGTGATGCGAAACGGCCAGCCGGGATAGCGGTGCGATCCGGTGATCGGATGCTCGAGCTCCTCGTAATACCCGCGCACGTCGAGCTGAGCCCCGACATAACCGTCATACATCTGGTGGCCCGTGATCACCTGCTCTGCCGGAATGTTCTGCGCCTGAAGGGTTTCGACGATCTCGCCCGCCGTCCGCGTTCGGGTCCAGCCGCCGACGATCTCGTCGAAAACATCGTGATCGACTTTCGGGTCGTGCAGGTCGGGACGACCCAGCACGGCCACTAGCCGCGACCAGTCGGTGTCGTCGCGCACGGACAACGCCACCCAGGAATCCTCGACCCTGGTCGGGTAGACGCCCTGCAGGTAGCCGCGCCGGCGATTGCCCGCGCGCGATCGAACGACGCCATTCATCGAGTACTCGATCACCGGCTCGGCGGTCACACAGGCACCGACCTCGATCTGGGCGATTTCGATCAGTTGGCCCGCGCCGGTGCGGCTCCGGTGCTCCAGCGCGGCCAGCACCGCGACGCCGGCGTGCACACCGACGACGGGATCGGCGGGCCCCTGCGGGTTGCACGGCGGCCCGTCGGCGTAGCCGGTGACGGCCGACATCCCCGAGGTCTGCTCGATGTTCAACGCCCAGACCACATAGTCGCGCCAAGGACCCTGCAGGCCGAACCCCGGCATCCGGACCACGATCACGTCGGGCTTCAGCGATACCAGCGAGTCGTAGTCCAGGCCGAACTGCTCGACCACTCGCGGCGAGAAGTTCTCCACGACAACATCGGCCTGCGCGGCCAGCCGCCGCGCGATGTCGAGGCCCGGCTGCGAGGTCAGGTCAAGCGTGAGGTCCCGCTTATTTAGGTTGGTGCCCTGCCAAAGGGCGCTGCGTTCGTACCAGTCATCGCCCTCGTAGGCGAACGCTCCCGAGTAGCGGTGACCGTCGGGCCGCTGGATCGACTCGACCTTGACGATGTCGGCACCGAACGCGCCGAGATAGCAAGTCAAATACGCCCCCGCCCAAAACGTGGTCAGGTCGAGCACCCGCAGTCCGGCAAACGGCAGCGACGCTGTCGCAGGCGAAAGCGAATGGCCACTGGTGTCCCACGGGGCGCGCCGCGCTCCCCGGCGGGGCGCCGGGCATGGTTGTGCCACAGGGGTTTTGGAGAACGCAGCGCGGTCAGCGCACCCAGCGCGCCATAGGCACCCGCGACGTACTCGGAGATCCGGGCGCCAACCTGAACCGGCGGGCGCTGCGGATCCCTGGCGCTGATCCAGCCCGATGCCGCCTGCATGGTCAGTGGCGTGGCCTGCCGATCACGCAGCGGTCCTGATCGACCAAACGCAGATATGCGGAGCAGCACCAACTTTGGGTTGAGCTGTTGCAGGTCCTCGATGCCGAGTTCCCAGCCCTCCAGCGTCCCCGGCGGGAAATCCTCGACGAGCAGGTGCGCCTGCGCGATGAGCTCGCGGGCGGCCGCCATGTCGTCGGGCTGGGCCAAATCAAGGTGGTGCCGCGTTTTCCGGCGTTGAGGTACCCGAACAAGCCACTGCGCTGCGGGTCGAAAACTCCTCCCGGGAACGGGCCCCACTGGCGCAGCGAGTCTCCGGAGGGCGGCTCTATCTTGGTGACCTCAGCACCGAGGTCGACGAAAAGCTTTGTGGCGTAAGGACCTGAGATTTCGTTGGCGATTTCGACGACGTGGAGCCCGGCGAGGGGACCCGTCATGCGGGGATCCCGATTGCCTTCACCTCCATGTACTGGTGTATTCCGCTTACTCCGCCACTCTCACGACCGAAGCCGCTCAATTTGAAGCCGCCGAACGGCGCGTCACCGGGACCGCAGCCGTTGACCGCTACCTGGCCGGTGCGGATACGGCGGGCAACGGCGACGGCTCGGTCCACGTCGCCACCCCACACGGCACCGGAAAGTCCATAGCGGGAGTTGTTTGCGATCGCGACCGCGTCGTCGTCGTCCCGATAACGGAGCACCGTGAGCACGGGTCCGAAGACTTCTTCCTGCGCGATAGTCGATTCCGGATCAACGTCGGTGAGAATCGTCGGTTCGAAGTAGAAACCGACATCCAAGCCGGCCGGACGACCGCCACCAGTAACCAGCTTCGCTCCGTCGTTGACCGCCCCGTCGACGTGCGCTTGGACGCGGTGGCGCTGTGCCGCGCTGATCAGCGGGCCCATCTGCGCCGCAGGGTCTTTCGGGTCGCCGACGCGTACCGCGCGGGCAAGCCCGATAAGCCGATCGACGACCTCGTCGTGTAACGAGTCGGGAAGAAGGAGCCGGCTGTGCAGGATGCAGGCCTGCCCAGCGTGCAGTGAGCAGCAATCGAACAGCATCTGCTCCAGCATTTCGTCGGTCACGTCGGTGTCGTCGAGAACTATGCTTGCCGACTTCCCGCCGCACTCGAGCAAGAGCCGCTTCATGGCGTCGCCCGCGGCTCGCATCACCTCACAGCCGACGGCCGAGCTGCCGGTGAAGCTGATCATGTCGATTCGCGAATCGGTGGTGAGCAGCTTGGCGGCCTCGAGACTGGACGGCGTGACGACGTTGACCACACCCGGCGGGATGTCGGTGTGCTCGTCGATGATGCGGGCAAGTG
>Ga0210407_10004630_pt1 | contig 10780 bp, 9 predicted proteins | sample IncBWC27MmetaG_FD_150860 | JGI IMG/M metagenome (GOLD analysis project Ga0210407, IMG submission 150860) | Forest soil microbial communities from Barre Woods Harvard Forest LTER site, Petersham, Massachusetts, United States - Inc-BW-C-27-M | ecosystem: Environmental > Terrestrial > Soil >... | reverse complement strand
CGACAACGGGGCCGGAAGGTCAAACCTGGCCTCTACGAGTAACCGAAAGTTCGGACTTTTCCGATGCAAGTTCAACCAAGGCACCCGCTGTTGTTACTTGAGGGCGTGTCGAAGAGCTGGCCGGGCGTGAAAGCACTGGACGATGTTCGGATCGAGCTCTTCGCGGGAGAGATACATGCGCTGATTGGCGAGAACGGCGCGGGAAAGTCAACGCTTCTCAAGGTTCTGTTTGGAGTGCACGAGCCGGATACCGGCACGCTCCACATTGAGGGCGATCTGGTGCAACTCGGCAGTCCCAGTGACGCCATGGCCAATGGCATCTCGATGGTTCACCAGGAACTGAGCCTGGTGCCGCAGCTTTCCGCCGTTCAAAATATCGTTCTGGGTCGCGAGAAAAGCACCGGCGGATTCATCGATTGGACCGCGGCAAGACAGGACGCGCTGACCGCCCTGAAACGGCTCGACTTTGCGCCGAACCCTAACGTGCCAGTACGGAGGCTGAGCGTTGGCCAACAGCAGATCGTCGAATTGGCGCGCGCTCTGGCAATCGATGCAAAGATCATCATCCTCGATGAACCGACCGCGAGTCTAAGCCTACATGAGTCACAAAAGCTCTTCGCTATCCTTAGGGAATTGCGCCAAGCCGGACACGCTTTGGTTTACGTTTCGCATCGTCTGGCAGAGGTATTCGACCTTGCGGATCGAGCGACCGTTCTGCGCGATGGAAAGTATATTGGAACTGTTGTGCGCGGGCCGGAGCTTACCGAAAAAACGCTCGTCAGAATGATGGTCGGTCGCGGCTTAGACGATGTCGAAATCCTGCCCGAAACGCCGCCTGGTGAACCGGTCCTCGAGGTCAGAGACTTTACGAGGGCGGGAGCTTTTCGTGACATAAGCTTCGAAGTTCGGCGAGGCGAGATCGTCGGCATGGCCGGCATGATTGGCGCGGGTCGCACGGAAGTCGCGCGATGCATCGTCGGAGCCGATCGACTCGACACCGGCTCCATCCGCATACGCGGGAAGGAGATGGTGATTGCCTCGCCCGCCGACGCAGTGAAGGCGGGAATCGCATTCCTTACAGAAGATCGAAAACACCAAGGCCTCGCGCTCAGAATGTCGCTCGCCAAGAATGCGACATTGCCAGTCACCCCTACTCGCTTCGGCTTCATTGACCGCGCTCGGCAAAACGAGATGGCGACGAGTTCGCTGGCGCGTGCGAGCGCACACATGCCCATCACGCGTCTGGCTGGCCAGCTGAGCGGCGGAAACCAGCAGAAGGTCGTGCTGGCCAAATGGCTGCTTACCAAGAGCGATATTTTTATTTTCGACGAACCGACGCGGGGCATCGACGTCGGCGCGAAAGCGGAAATCTATGCCCTCATGCGTAAACTTACTGAACATGGCGCGGGCATCCTCATGATTTCTTCGGAGATGCCTGAGCTCCTCCGAATGAGCGATCGCATCTTGGTTATGCATGAAGGCGACATGGCCGGCGAACTGACCCGGGCCGAAGCTAGCGAAGAACGTGTCGTTTCCTATGCAAGCGGAGGAACGTCGTGGCAAAGCTAAATATTGCGCAGGATGTAGGTCATACGGGAGCGGCGATGGCGGCTCCCCATGGAATCTTGCGCCGATTGCTGACCGAGTGGCCGCAACTTGGAATCGTTGTCGCATTGATCGCAACGGTGCTCGTCTTTACGGCGATCGACAGGGCATTTTTTAGCGGTTACAACTTCGTCAACATCTTCCTTCAATCGTCGATCACCGCCATCCTGGCGATCGCGGAGACGCTGGTCATCATCACGGCCGGCATCGACCTCTCGATCGGATCTGCATTGGCGCTCACGGCCGTTGTTGCCGGTTTGCTGATGAAGGCGGGGTTCGGTTTGCCCCTCGCCGTCCTTGGGTCGCTGCTGACAGGCGCGGCGGCCGGCTTGTTGAACGGAGCGCTCGTCACCCTCACAGGGATTACGCCGTTCGTCGTGACCCTCGGCACGATGAGCATTTTTTCGGGCCTAGCTTTGATCGCATCGGGCGGGCAAACCGTCTACGGCCTGCCACAGGCCTTCAATGAATTGTTGGCAGGTTCCGCCGGGCCGATCCCAATTCCGATCATCATCGCGTTGATCGTGCTCGTCATCACCGCGGCGATCATGAGCACGACCAAGCTCGGCGAGTACATGGTCGCAATAGGCGGGGCCAAGGAAGTTGCCCGTCTCGCCGGCATCAACGTCACTCTCTATACGGCGGCGGCCTATGTGATCGCGAGCGTGCTCGCGGCTGTCGCGGGCCTGGTGACGATCGCGAGACTTGGCGCCGCCGATCCGATCCTCGGGCAAGATCTGCTGCTCCCCGCAATCGCGGCAGCTGTGATGGGCGGCGCGGATCTCATGGGTGGCGAAGGCAGTATGCTCGGGGCTGTCGTCGGCGCGCTTCTCATTGCGACACTGCAGGCGGGCCTCACGTTCCTGAACGTGCAAGCATTCTACCAGCAGGTGGCGATCGGCGTGGTCATCATCCTCGCTCTGCTCTTCAATCGGCTTCAGAAGGGAGGCCGCTGATGGCCAGGGTAAGGGTCTCGACCGATGTTCGAGGGTGTCGCACGGTTCTGCTGGATCGCGCCGAAAAGCGAAACGCTCTCGACGAGCCCTTTCTAACCGACTTGCTTGATGTCGCGGGTTCCGCGGCTCACGACGAAACCGTGCGTCTCGTTCTCTTGAGATCGACTTCGGCGATATTCTGCGCCGGGGCCGACCTCAACGAATGGGCAAACGTGGATTCAAGAAGTGCGCAACGCCTGTCAGCGTTGGGGGGCCGAGCCTTCCAAGCGCTGGCGGATCTCCCGGTCCCCGTCGTGGCGGCGTTGGAAGGCGCGGCCCTTGGTGGAGGCCTCGAACTAGCTCTCGCGTGCGACATTCGCATCGGCTCTCACGAGTGCCGCGTCGGGTTTCCAGAGGCCCGATTAGGCAACAGCCCCGCTTGGGGGGGAATCGCGCGGTTGATCGCGGCGGTCGGACCGGCCTTCGCCCGCGACATGTTGCTCACCGGGGACACGCTAGCGGCCGCCGACGCCCATCGGATCGGAATATTGCAGCGGTTGTACGACCGCTCAGAATTCCCTGCGCAATTGGAGCAGCTGATCGAGAGCATTGTCTCATGCGATCCCGGCACCCTGACCTACATCAAAATGCTGCTCGGAGCGCCCTCCCAAATGATTGCCGCACAGGAAGCTGCAATCGCAGGGTTCACGGCTACCCGTGCTGAGTCCCGGGACAGAAAAGAGAGATTTTTGGCTAGCCGCCACCCTAAGGGCTGACGCCTTGTCGGCGGCCGAATGCTGTCTTGGCTACAAAGGCTGATCTTTAGGATCTGCTCCGCCGTATCGAAAGAGTGGTGGGCGCTTCCGGTAGAAGGAGCATACCAATGTCCTTGACGTTGTCTCTCCCCGCCGAGGGTGGTCGGCCGACGCGATATACGATGCGCGGGACGCCTGTGCGGGTCTCGCCCGGACCTCATAAACATAGCCGCGTAGCATTCTCCGCGGCGCACGTCGTGGCGGATCCTTTTTCCGATACGGAGCCTTCAGGAAACGCCGCCATTGATTGGGACAAGACGATCGCGTTTCGGCACCACTTGCTCGATCTTGGGCTTGGCATAGCGGAGGCGATGGACACTGCACAGCGCGGCTTCGGTCTGGACTGGAAGGCAGCGCTTGAACTCATAAGACGGTCGCTCGACGCCGCCTCCGAATCGGAGCGGGACAGAATTTTTTCTGGAGTGGGGACGGATCATCTTTCGCCTGCGGATACGCGGACCCTAGACGACGTTGTCCGGGCCTATGGCGAGCAAATTGAAGCGGTCCAAAGAGTGGGCGGCCGCATGATATTCATGGCCAGCCGCGCGTTGGCGCGGCTCGCCACCAGCGCAGACGATTATCGCTACGTGTACAACAAGACGATCGGAATGGCGGAGAAGCCCGTAATCCTGCATTGGCTGGGCGAGATGTTCGATCCCGCATTGAAAGGATACTGGGGAGCAGACAATTTCGAGGAGACGCTCGAAACTGCCCTTGCGGTCATTCACGACAACGAAGCCAAAATCGATGGAATAAAAATTTCGCTTCTAGACGCTCAGAAGGAGGTCTACATGCGTCGCCGTCTTCCCTCGGGCGTCAGAATGTACACGGGTGACGATTTCAACTATCCTGAGCTAATCAAGGGTGATGCGCAGGGGTACAGTCACGCGCTGCTGGGAATCTTTGATCCGATCGCGATCGCTGCCTCCACCGCTCTCGCCGCTTTGGCCCGTGGCGACACAGCAGAGTATGATCGCCTTATGAGTCCAACGGTACCCCTCGGACGCCTCATCTTTCGAGCGCCGACGCGATTTTATAAGACCGGCGTGGTGTTTCTTGCGTACCTCAACGGACATCAAGAGCACTTTGTCATGCTCGGAGGCGCGCAATCGATGCGGCCGCTGCCGTATTTCGTTGATATATTTCGACTCGCCGATGCGGCAGATCTGTTAGAGAATCCAGACCAAGCGCTGGGTCGCATGAAATCCTTCCTCACGATGTATGGATTTGAACAATGAGATCCGATGTGACCAGCGCGTTATATTTTGAATGGCGATGGCCGTGCGCCGCTCAGCGCTGAGACCGAGTCGAAACAAGCGGATCCTAGCGTGGTCTTAGCGTTCCCCGAACAACTGCTTCGCAGGCAAAAAGCCGTGAAGGAGCAGGACGCGAGGGTTCCTCGACAACGGATATGATAAGGTCGATCGCTGTCCCGATGATGTCGGCGACCGGCTGACGGACGGTCGTAAGGTTATAAGCCGTCCAAGATGCCATCGGCATGTCGTCGAACCCGACGATGCCGATGTCCTCGGGAACGGACTTTCCGCACGCTCGGCAAGCGTCGATGGCGCCGATCGCCAGGATATCGTCGCCACAGAACACTCCGTCAATGTCACCCCTTTTTATAAGGGCCTCCATAAACGTCCTTCCTGCGGCGTAGGAGAAGGAGTCGGCGTACGCCTCCGTGACCGGATAGAGCCTGTCCCTACGAAGACGCTGACGAAAGCCTTCGAGGCGGTCCTCAGTCGATGTGGCGCTCAAAGGGCCGCCAAGGAAGGCGATACGTCGATATCCACGCTCACAGAACAGGTCTGCGGCTACCCGGCCGCCCTGGACATTGTCGGCGGCGACCACATTGGCGCGTATTCGACCGCCTGGCCGGCCGAATGCTTGAACGGCAGGTAGGCCCGCCATGGCGCATGCCCTGAGCAGCTTACGGTGAAGGGATGATGAAGCAACGATCACGCCGTCAACGCTATATTGCCGCAACATATTCAGAGCGCCGTCGGGCGGTTCGCCCTCCGTCAAATTTGCTAGGAGCGGTTGTAGCCCACGCTGTTGCAGGCGTCGTGTGAAGTGATCGAAGATTTCAAGAAACAGAGGATTCTCGAAATTGTTGGAAACCAAGCCGATCAGTTCGGTACGCTTCGTTGTCAGGCTACGCGCAAGAAGGTTCGGTCTATAGCCCAAGCGACGCGCGGCGTCGGCGACCTTGTTCCGCGTGACGGGAGATACGCTTGCGCCCTTCGTGAAGGTTCTTGACACTGCGGACGTTGATACTCCGGCAACTGCTGCCACGTCGCGGGCCGTCACCCTGCTTTGAGGCGAAATCCTCTTGCCATCACCATTCTTTTCGTGCGTGCGGCTCCAGAAGCCTGATCCGAGCTTGCCGTCCACGAAATTTCTCCCTACGCGCCTTTTGACCTACGCCATAGAGGCTCATCTGTTGGACGATGGTGTTTGGCCACAAGGCTTGCAAGGAAGGATCCGCTCATTGCTCAGCGCCCCCGGAAGCGTGGGCTTCTCTTCTCCATGAACGCCGCCACGCCCTCCCGCATGTCGGAGGTTGCAAAGATCGCACGACTGACATCAAGCGACTCCTTGACCTCCGCGGCTATCTTCGCGCGGCTCGCTTGAAGCACGCCTTGCTTGATTGCGCGCGCCGCGACGCTGGCGCGACTAGCCCATTCCTTGGCGCGCGCAATTGCGCCTTCTATAGGCGAATCCTGAACGACCTCGTTCACCAGCCCCATTTCAAGTGCCCGATGGGCCCCGATTGGATTGCCGTCCAGAAGGAGACCCATCGCTCGACTGGCGCCAATTAGACGAGGCAGCCTGGAAAGACCTCCGCTGCCGGGCATTGCGCCAAGATGAATCTCCGGAAAACCGATGCGTGCGTCGGCGCTCATGATCCGGTAGTCGCAACATAGAGCCAGCTCAGCGCCACCGCCGAGCGTTAGACCTCCAATCGCCGCGATGGTCGGCTGAGCAAGTCCTGCGAGTCGGTCAAATGCATCGTTTTCGAACGACAGTTTTTCCTCGACGACCGTTCCTCGGTCCATCAAACTCGGGAACTCCTTGATGTCCGATCCCGCGGAGAAAGCGCGAGGCCCTGCGCCGCAGACGACGACTGTTCGCACTTCTCTGTTCGCTTCGACGACCCTGAGTGTGTCCATTAGGTCATGAGTCAACTCTCGCGTCATGAGATTAAGGGGCGGATTGTCAAGCGTGAGGATGCCCACGCCGTCGCATAGCGCCAAGTGCACGAGACTCATGTCGATTAGCCCCGATTAAGCAGCGAAGCCAGCCGGCGGTGCATTTTGTGGCCAGGAAGTTTCTCGAACGCTTCGCGAAGCCTGAAAGCGCCCGGCCAAAACACCGAATCCGGCATCAACCCGATGCGATCAGAAACGCGCGGACAAATCTCGAAGTTAGCAAGCACATCCCGATCGAGATCGATTCCGGGCGCAATCTCGAGCACGATCAGGCCATGTTCATCCGCTTCAAGAACGGCGCGTTCCGTAATGAAAAGGGCCCTTTGGCCTCGTGCGAGTCCAACCCGTCGATTGTAGGTGCACTGGTCGATCGTTTGGACGAAGCGTCGATGCCTTCCTTCCTTCTCGATGCGAAGGCGCCCGTTTTGCAGGCTTACGACCAGGTCCCCGGCAGTCAAGGCGCCAAGAAAGCAGATCGTCTTGGAGTTTTGCGCGATATGAATGAATCCTCCGGAACCGTTCGGCTTGCCGGCGAAACGACTGACGTTGACGTTCCCAGCGCCATCGACCTCCGCGAAGGAGAGGAATGCGATATCAAGGCCGCCGCCGTCATAGAAGTCGAACTGGGAGGCCTGCTCGATCAGCGCCTCGTAGTTGATGGCGGCCCCGAAGTCATTGCCGCTGACGGGAGTGCCGCCGATGATTCCCTGCTCGACCGTCAGCGTGACGGCGTCGGACAAGCCTTCTTCCGCGAGGATGCGAGCAATGCCAGTCGACACCCCATAGCCAAGGTTGGCGATGCATCCGGGGAACAGCTCAAGACAGGCGCGGCGAGCGATGATGGTGCGTAGATCAAGATCGGCGGGCGGATGAGGAGCAATCGGCACGCGAATTTCGCCACTATAGCCCGGGCTGTATCTGACGGCGTAGGTCTGCTGCTGGTCGGGATCCACGATGATCGCGTCCACCAAAGCGCCAGGGACCTTAACCTCGCGAGCCGGAGTCGTTCCCGCCTTTCGCATTCTCTCCACCTGGGCGATTACCACGCCCCCCGAGTTATGCGCGGCCTGCGCCATCGCGAGTGGGTCGCCTATGAAAGGCTCGCGTTCCATCGTCAGATTGCCGGTTTCGTCCGCGGTAGTCGCGCGAATAATCGCCACATCTATGGGAAACGCCGGATAGAAGAGGAACTCTCGCCCATGCAGGGTGATCAGTTCCACCATCTCGTCTGTGGCGCGCGCGGACTGCCGCCCGCCTCCATGGCGCGGATCGACGAACGAGCCGAGGCCGACATGGGTGACCAAGCCGGGTCTACCGCCGGCGATTTCTCGGCAAAGCTGAGACAGCACACCTTGCGGAAGCGTATAAGCCTCAATCTCTTCAGCTGCGGCCATCGCCATCGTGGCAGGCGAGTTTCCGAGCGACCCCGTGACTTGGCGCTTGAGCAGTCCGGGCAGCGCAAGGCGGCTCATGCCCTTTTCGCCCCAGTCGCCACAGCCAACCGGATGGACCGCGGTAATTGCGGCGGGTCGTCCGCTCTGACGGTAGCGCTCCGCCAGCGCTTCAAGAAAGCGCTCGGGAGTTCCAACGCCGCCGCCTGACCCGTTGATGAGAATCGTATCGCCGCTTTGAACCAATTCGGCTGCCTGAGCGGGCGTCAGGACAACCGGCCTTCGGACTAACGATGCGTTTTCGTCTTCGTTCGCCCGATCGTCATGGAATTGGGAGGGTCGGATCGTTTGGTCCACTGCGGCGCCGCTCGAGGCCGTCATGCCTCTAAATTCCCTTTTCAGTCGGAGCTGCAGCCCGAGCCGGATATCGCGAATACCAAGGGATGGCCCGTTCGAGCTGTGCGGCAAGAGCTATGATCAGAGACTCCTCGTAAGGCCGACCAACGAGCTGGACGCCGATTGGCAAGCCTTCATTAGACCAGCCCAGCGGAAGCGAGATTCCCGGCTGTCCAGTTATGTTGAAGGGGTAAGTGAAGGGAATGTAGGCGAGGTCGTCCTCCGCCACTCGCTCCGTTATTGCGAGGAACTTCTCGAGCGGCTGCGGCTTGAGTGTAACGGTCGGCGTTAGCAGGCAGTCCCATTTGCTCGATTGTATGATAATTTCTCGGCTGCGCCGGAACATCTCTTCAGTGGCTTTGATGTAAGCTTTCGCGGTCAGCTTCGACCCCCTCTCGTAGCACCACGTGGAGTAGGGATCGCTAAAGGAGGCTGCATCGTCGACCTCGTTCGCCGCGCTTTCAGCCTCGACCATGACGCGAAACAATGACCCGAGGCCGGTGATGTCGACGTGCGCCTCCTCGACTTGGTGTCCCAAAGACACAAGCACTTTTGCAGTCTCTTGGACTGCGGCAACGACCTCATTCTCGATCGGCTTGTCACTCTTCAAGAGCAACCCAATCTTGAGCGTTTTCGGATCTTGTTTAACGAAGGAGAGGAACGGGAGCATCTGCGGAGGGGCTACAAATGGATCTCCGGGCTCGTAGCCTGCCATAACATCCAGCATCATTGCAGCGTCAGCGACCGTCCTCGCAATAGGCCCGTGAGTGATGAGCCCGCCACGCGGATTCGAGTTAGGCGCGTTGGAGACGCGGCCGCGCGATGGCTTGATCCCGACGACGCCGCAGCAACTCGAAGGAATCCGAATTGAGCCTCCGCCATCTGATCCTTCGGCGAACGGACATAGGCAAGCAGCGACAGCGGCGGCCGAGCCGCCGCTCGAGCCGCCAGCTGTCTTGACGAGGTCCCACGGATTGTGCGTCGGCGGGAAAAGTCCAAACGCGGTCGTCGCACGGTTGCCGAACTCCGGTGTGTTGGTTTTGCCGAGCAACACTCCGCCAGCTTCACGAAGACGTCGCGCCACCGCGGCGTCCTCATTCGGCACATAATTCTTCCGGAGGCGCGAACCGAAGGTCGTCCGAATGCCAGCCGTTTCGGTGAGATCCTTCAGCGCGTAGGGAATCCCTGCAAGAGGCAATGCGGCGCCTTGTCTAATTTGCTTCTGGGCGTTTTCCGCCGTAACCATGACGCGCTCTTCATCCACGAGCGTCACGAATGATTGAATCGTCGGATCAGCGGCTTTGATCCGGGCGAGACAGGCGGCGGCGACTTCGCGCGCGGAAACGTCTCCATCGTCGATTAGGCGGCGCAATTCCAAAGCGGGCAGCAGCGCAAGATCCATCGCTCCATCGCTCATGCTCAGTTGGCTCTTCCTATTTCGTTTCGAGAAACTGGTGCCCGATTAGCGGATCGAGCTCCTTCTCCAAGGCCATGAACACTCAATTGCTTGCATCCGCGCCCGCGATTCAGAGCGCATGTCGCCCCGCGACCAAATCGGCTACATGTTCCGCAGTAACGTCCTCCCGCCGTACGGACTTTAAGATCCGGCCGCTTTCCATGATTACGATGCGGTCGCATATTCTGTGCACGTGCGCGATATTATGGTCGATGATGACAACGCCGAGTCCACTGTTGCGCGCGATTTGCACGGCCTCAGAGACCTTTTCCGTTTCCTTGACGGACAAGGCCGACGTTGGCTCGTCGAGCAAAAGCAGGGTCCCTCCGAAATAACGGGCTCGCGCGATGGCGAGTGCTTGACGCTCTCCGCCCGAAAGAATGTCGACCGGTTCATCCGGCGAGCGGAGCCTAGTGAGGCCCATCTCTCGAAGATTCTCCATCGTGACTCGGCGCATGCGTTTTTTATCGAGGAACCGCAGCGGCCAGCCTCCAACTTTGAGCTCTCTTCCCAAGAAGAAGTTGCGCCAGATGCTGAGGGCGGGGATGAGCGCCAGATCTTGATAAACTGTCTCGATACCGGCGTTCCGCGCCGCACGCGGCGACGCGAAAGCAACGGGTTCACCCCTGAACTCCATCTTCCCGCGACTGGGGGAGTAGAAGCCGTTCATTATCTTCACGAGAGTCGACTTTCCGGCGCCATTGTCACCGACCAACCCGACAATCTCGCCAGGCGCCACTTCAAAAACGACGTCCTGGATCGCAACCACATTCCCAAAATTCATCGTGACGCCGCGCAGGCTGAAGATCCTGTCGAATTCGGCGGCGGTCATGACTTTCGGATCACTCCCAACCTTGCTCCGATGCCGGCGGTCCGCAGGTTGACGATCACCGCAAAGAGAAGGAGGAAGCCGACAAACGACTGGAACCAAGTTGTTGAAACGCCGGATAAAACTAAGCCGGTGTAG
>Ga0210407_10004629_pt1 | contig 10780 bp, 9 predicted proteins | sample IncBWC27MmetaG_FD_150860 | JGI IMG/M metagenome (GOLD analysis project Ga0210407, IMG submission 150860) | Forest soil microbial communities from Barre Woods Harvard Forest LTER site, Petersham, Massachusetts, United States - Inc-BW-C-27-M | ecosystem: Environmental > Terrestrial > Soil >... | reverse complement strand
AGGTGCTTCGAACCAACGGTCCCCCTCCCGAGATTGTCGTCGATCCGACCGGTTCGCGCAGAGATCATAGGGCGAAGTACGGACGTCTTTCGGCGAGAGAGTTCGATGTCTCTGCCCTCAGCACCTCCTCCCAAAGTCAGTGTTCGACCGACCCGGGGTCTGATCGCTGGAACTTGGCATCGACCACTTTTCCTGAGGCGGGACCGATGGTTCGAATCCGGTTCCCTCCAGCGGAGAGTCACCAACGAACCGAGCTCAGCGAGTTCCGCCCGAGGGAAGGCGGCTTTCCGACACAGGAGCGAACGCTCAATACGCCCTCGCAAAATCCTGATCGACGCGGTTTTCGAGGTTGAACAGCCGAGCGCGCAGCGGCGCTGAGTTGAACTTGAGGATCGCCGCATGGTCGAACGAGGCACGGGGCTGGAGATAGAACGCGGCGCGGCCAAAACCGTTGACCACGCCGGCACCGATCAAAAACGAGTCGCCGAGCACGAAGGCTTGCCGACCGCCCGAGATCTCGATCGCATCTTCGCCGAGCGTGTCGGCGAACAGATCGCCGGAATGCCAGCCGATGACGGCATCTTCGAGGGCAGCGTGCTGCGGCGCGTCGGAGGTGGTCGAGCGCGCGCCCTGCGGCGCTAGGCTCGAAGTCGCATCGCCGTTCCCACGGGTCAGGGCGCCAACGACGCTGACGAGAGCGTAGGTGTGGCCGAAGTCGAAAAACGGCGTTTCCAGTTCGGCGAACGGCTTGATAAAGCCTTCGAACCAATCCCGCGTCGTGCGGCGCTCGGAAGGCGGGAACGGCCCCTCAAGCGGCGCATCCATATTGACGTTGCCGGCCCCAGTATCGACATTGCCTACCAAGAAGCCGCCAAGCCCCGCTTCGATGCCGACTGCCAGCCTATAGCCGTCCTGATCGTAAAGCATCTGGTGCGCTTCCGCGGTGCCGATCCAGGTCGCCATTGCCGCAACGAAGAGCTGCAGTTGCCACCAGTCACGAGGTATCCGGAACATGTGGCTCCCCATTTTTACGCGCGGCCCTCCCAAGCGTATCTACTGTCACTCCCGCTGCAGCCTTCTATATATACCGTCGCAATACATCGGCGCTCTGGCTGATTTTTGTCGTTCAAGGGCAGGGCTGCCGTAGTTGGGGATGCCGATAATATCGCTGGCCACGCCTTTTCGGCCAGGTGCGCTCGCGCGAGGAAAAACGCCGGGCCTGCACCCTCTGTTCCAGAAATAAGGGCTGAAGCGGCGCAGGCCCGGCTTATGCCGCGGCACAGATTTAACTGGCCGCGTAACAGCGGGCGAAGCGGTTGCGCACGGCGCGCGCTCCGCCACCCGCCGCGACGGCTCGCTCACAAAAGTCGACTCGCGGCGGGATAATGGAAAAATCGCCACCAACGCCCCCAGGGTGCCGGAAAGAACAGCGCCGAGACGGGATCGATGCAAGCAGGCACTGAACTCCCTCAGCTCCTCCCCGTTTAGAGTTCGACTGAAGCGTTGGTCACCCCGCCCCGAACGAGAAGGCGACCGCCAAACCGGCTGCCAGGGCCGCGAACGATAACAGCGACATGACCGGCACCGGCGGTTGCGGTGCGGACTTGGCTTCCATGCCGCATGCGCGGCGTGCGGCGCGTTGAGTGCGCCGGCAGCAGCGTCGAGGTGCTGCGTTGTGCCGAGCACACCCGCCGGGCACCGTCATCATGCCGTGCTTCAGATGGTTGGCGACCAACCACCAATTCATCGGGTAGGCGATGACGAAACCGACCAGCAGCCCGATCGACATCAAGAACCAGAAGGCGGGGGTCAGGGGATCGGCCCCGAACGCAATTAGCATCCGCAACGCCATCACCGTCGGCACCATTCCTGCCATCAACAGGTTCATCGAGAGAAGCTCCGGAATGAACGTGCTAGCCAGTGAGCGGGAATATGAGCCCCCCGCCATCTCGCGCATGAATAGCGCCTGGAAAACCATCCAGCCGAGAGCGAAGCCGAGGACATACTCGACGATCACCTCGGTCGGCCCGGCGAGGCCGAGTACACTAGCCAGCACAGCGCCTGCGAGGATGCCCACGCCATCGCCAGCCACGCAGTGCATCGTCGACCCTAGTGTTTGCCGCCAGCGCGCCGCGACGTAACGTTCGTGCAGTCCGGGGAGCGGCTCGCGGCAACCGAGCACGTAGAGGAAAGCACCGACTACTCCCGTGTAAGCGGTCAGCAGGGCGAACCCCCATTTCAACACCGGCGATTCCGGCGTGGTGCGGATATCGATCGCGACGAACAGCAGCGAGATTGCCGCCAACACAAACCAGAGGAGCATTACGCCTTCCAACATCCCGCCCTCCCGTATTGTTGAGCGTGCCAGCGCGCGACGCCGTCCAGGCCCTGCCCGGACTAAAACAGGCCACCCGGGTATTCGATAACGGGCCGGCAAACCGTTCGGTCGGGTGGACGATGACCCTGGCCCAGCTGTTGTCGCGATCAAATATTGGCGCGGCCTTCTGCGGAGCCGACCGGATCGTGTACCTCGTGGCGGCTAGCATTCGCCAGGAGAGGTCTCTGTTGCCGACGAATGTCCCGGGGAGCGCGTTCGCAGCATGAGGATAATGAGATTGGCGGCAGTCAGAATGATCCCGATGTCGTAGTAACCATAGCCGACCGCCGCACCCATGATGCCGACTGTCCAAATGCTGGCAGCCGTGGCGTGACCCGTCGTGAAATCGCCTTGTCGGATGATTGCGCCCGCACCGATAAAGCCGATGCCGGTGACCACGCCCTGCAGGATATTCGCATTATTGGGAACGCTGGCGCCGATCACTGATATCGCGGTCTGCACCAGCCCGCAGCTGGCCATCGCAACCAGCGGGAAGGTGCGCAGACCGGCACTTTGCTCTTCGCGTGCCCGATGCCACCCGATCGGCAAGGCGAGGACGAATGCCACCAGGAGATGGACAAGATGGTCGGGACTGTCGCCCCACAAGCCGAAAATGCTCGGCATCAGACATACCGGAATGTCGTGAACATACCTGCGTCGAGGTGGTACAGTAGATGGCAGTGGAAGGCCCAGAGCCCCGGATTGTTGGCATCGAAGGCCACCATGACACGCCGTCCCGGCGTCACCAGCACGGTGTCGCGGACGGCGCCAGGGAACCGCCTCCCGTCGATCTCGACGACCTGGAACTCGTGCCCGTGCAGGTGCATCGGATGCGGCATCTTTGTCTGGTTGATCATCATCAGCTCCACCCGTTCGCCTTTGGCGATCGGCAACGGCGGGACGTCCTTGTTCCAGGCGACGTTGTTGATCGACCAGATGTAGCGCGCCATGTCGCCCGTCAGGTTCAGGGTATGCACACGGTCCGCCTTGCGCGGCTTTAATGGCTCGGCCGCGCGCAGTCGGTGCTCGAGATCGAGCGTCAAAGCGGGCGAGGCCGTGCCGGTCGTGTCGGGGATGCGGGTTATTGCCGCGACGCCGGCGGCCAGCACGATGCCGGTCTGGCGCCGGTCGCCTTCCAGCACCGCGAGCACCGGATGGGCCACAGGTTCGCGGGGAAGCGTGAGCCGGATGTCGAGCCGCTGCGCGACCGCGATCGGGAAGCGGCTTCCTATCACCGGTGCAGTCCGGAACCCGTCGACGGCAATCAGCTCGCCTTTGAGCTGGCCGAGATCGACGTGATAGTTGCTCATCGACGAGCCGTTGATGACACGCAGCAGCACGTGCCCGCGGGGTTCGACCTTGATCACCTCGGGGTCGGCGAGAGTGCGGTCATTGGCGAGAAATGCGTCGTATTTGACGTCGTTCAAATCGGGTCCCTTGGCTCGGGCCATGCCGAGCATCGGTGCCGCCGATGCCGCTGCGCTCGCCATCTTCAGCCCGTTGCCGCTCTTCTTCAGCCCCGCAAAGATCTCGTCGGCTGGCGTGAAGCTGAAATCATTCAGCATCAGGACGATTTCCTGCTCGCCGGGCCGATCGCGCCCGTCATGGATGATCAGCGGCGCCAGCATCAACGACTGCTCTTGCAGTCCTTGATGGGAGTGCATCCAAAAGGTGCCGCCAAAGCGCAACGGGAAGTCGTAGTCGGCGCTGCCGCCCGGTGCGATCGGCGGGCCGGAGATGCCGGGCACGCCGTCTTGCTGCCAGGGCGGGGTGAGGCCGTGCCAGTGGATCAGGCTCGGCTGATCGATGTTGTTTTCGAGGTGCACGCGAAACCGCTTTCCGACCTCGGTTATGATGCCGGAGGTGCCGTCAGGCTGACGGATGGCGAACACCGAGGAGGGTTTACCGTTCACCTCGATCGTGCGGCGTTGCAGCTGGAGGATCGTGGCGGGACTGGTGCTCTCCCCTGAACCCGGTGGGAGTGAAGTCTGCGCACCGAGTGTCGCAGGGCGGACTGCCGCCGCTGCAGGGGTAGAAACCAGCAAGGCGCGGCGTGATAGCATGGCGGGTTTCTTTGACAGGGTTGGTGGAGTCTCACATCCGCGGCCGATGGTCGTCATTGCTGAACCCCGCGGCTTCGCTGGTCAGCGGCCGGCCGTGTACTCGGTGCCGGCGCCAATCGGGAGGGAACGATGCGATGTCGACCACTGCCGGACGGTGCGCGCATTACTCGCCTCGGCGGTCGAGAAGAAATAACCCTTTGGGTGCGCAAAAGAGGGATTGCTGTCTTGCGCATCGGGGATCGCCGGGACAAAGAGGAGCAACCCCGCGAGGAAGATCGGTTTGGTCTTGAACATGCTTCGCGCACCCCGGGATCCGTGAGCCCTCGCCGCAAGCTAAGCCGAATGTCAGGGCTCGCTCGCACGGTCGTGGCGTGGCACGCGGTATGCCGAGAGAGACCGGTGCAAAAAGCGATGGCGCTAGAGAGGAGCCCGCGGCGGCTGTAGGCCGGGCAGGTTTCCTTTGTAGTAGTAATCCCATCCAACGCCGATGTTCTGGTTCGTTTGGTACGCGATCACGACGAAGGCGATCCGCCATGGCTCCGAGCCCTCGTCGATCACGGTCGGCAGTGAGAAAGTTTTGGTGCCGAACTGCCGCAGCTCATCGGCCCACAGGGTCGGCGCAGGGTCGGGCCCGCTCGGCGGGGGCAGGTAGAGCAGCAGCATGATATAGTTGCAGACTGCGTCCGCCCAGCCCTTGGCGTTATTATCACCCCAGACGGGGAATTGAAGATTGGAGATCTGTATTCCAAGATCGTTCGTGGTGTCATCTTCCCAGTTGCCTTGCGCCGAAAAGTTCACCTGAGCACCGATATTTCCCTGTGAGATTTCCTCACCCAAAATAGTTGCGTTCCACCGAAAGCCCACGAACGCGCTCACGCTGGTGTTCCAGCCCCATGTCTTGTTGTTCTGCACCAACCTGTTGAAGCTGTCCTGTTGCGGCGTGTTCGAGGTGAGCTGGAACTCCAAATAGGGCAAGCTTGTCTGAGGGTTTATCGGAAAATCAAAGGCATTTGGCAGCAGCACGTCCTGAAAGTAGTCGGTCGGCGCGTCCCAGCCGGCAGTGGAATATAGCCCGCTCATCGTCGCGTTTATCCCTTCCGGGGTGTAGGACGCGAGATCGCCGGGGGTCACCATGTAAGGGGTGTAGTTGACAATGGTCGAGAGGATTTGAGCCACGCTGATCAGCGATACGCGGGGCGCCTGATCGGTAGCGGACTCGGAGTACGGGTAGCCGATATAGTTCGGAGGTTTGACTGTATCGTCGGCGAAGCGGTACGGCACTTGCGACAGCCGCGGCGACGAAGCGATAAACCCTGCGTTCGGGTTGACTCCAATACCGACCTTTGTTTGATTGTCGGTGTTCACTATTGCGTTTTGCTGCAGCACCTGCGTTACGGTGGTAGTGGTTAGCGTCCCCCAGGTTGACTGCCCTCCGCCTTGAAGCGTTATATTCCAGGCGAGCCCGACGGCGCTAACGCCCTCAGTGTGAAGACCGCCCGCGCCGCTGACGCTTTGAGTGTATCCGGTAGTGGCCCCGCTGGCGGTGGTGTAGGTGAGGGCGCCCATATTGGGGTTGTCGCTCTCGAACTGGAAGTTCTGCACATTGGCGAGCGGCTGCGGAAACGGGCTGTCGATGATCCCATTGACCAGCATGGAGGTCACGATCTGGTCGGGCTGCAGGATCTGCGTCGGCATCTGCTCGATCATGCCGTAGTAGCTGGCCTGCGCGTAGATGTGCCCGGCGTTGTAGAACAGGAAGCGATACACATTGTACGCCAAAATCGATCCGTCGGGGTTCGTGGTCGTGGTCGGCGGCGTCGGCTGGATCGGGTTGGCGGTGTCGATGTAAAAGGCGACTGCCGGCGAATAGTCGTCCGAATGGTTCACAGTGACGTCCCTTGCTGTGGGCGGCGCACCGGTCGGGATCGACCAGGTCGGATACTGCCAACGCTCGATGGCCGCCTGGTTACCCACCTCGCCGCCCGTCGCATAGCAGATCACGCGGTTGGCAGGGTCCTTGACGGTGAAGAACGGCGAGCCCGGATACTGGTCGTCATAGAACACCCACGGAGTGGGCGCACCCGGCGGCAACGGCGCGCCGCTGTTCGGATCGATCGGCAGCATCAGCTGGACCGGCCAACTGGTATTGTGCGGCTCCGCCTTCAGCGTCGCAGTGAGGGCCGCCATCACCAGCACTTGTGGGTCGCCGCCGGAAGCGGGAGACGAGGCAAACCAGGTGACGCTGATACTCTTGCCGACATCGACGATGGTCGGGTTGTTCCCGCCGTTCTGGGGATACCCGTTCAGCATGTCGCAGGTGATTATCGCCTGCGCCTGTGCCGGCCATGGAACAAACGACCCCTGCGATGTCTCCACCGAGCTTTGCGTCTGCTGTCCGCTGACGCTGTAGAGGCCGATAAAGATCGCCGGCGCATTGCTCTGTTCGATCGGAAAGGCCGGCAGAAACGAGTCCGACCCGTACGCCACGGCCGAGATGTCGCAAGGCTTGGGCGGCGTGAACATATTGCCGCTGCTGTCCTGCATCGCGAAACCGAATTGCCACATTGGCTCGCCTGTCGCAGGTGTTCCCTGGGTACTCTCTCCGCCGATAAAGTCGCCCCCGTTCCAGAACAAATAGAGCGCCGATCCGTCGCCGAGCGCGTCACTCCCGCATTTGTCATGGGAAGAGATGTAGTCCTGTCCCTGCACAGCAACTTTAGTGTTCGACCAATTATTGCTATTGGTAAGATCCCACTCTCCGGAGTTGCCGTTGAACGTGAAACGGGTTTGATAGATCTGGTCACCGCCGCCCGCGCCGATCACCCAGAGCTGGCCGTTGAAGGCCGTTGCCGTATTGCCCCAGGGCCGGTTGGCGATCCCGGGATCGAACTCGCCGGTACTGAGGCTGCTGGTCATGTCCCCGTCCTCCCTGCGCAGAGATCTAAGTCTCATTTTCTTAGCCCTCCGCAGCATGCAGAGTCTTAAGAGTTCTATAAGATTTCTCTGAGAGCCGCGGTTGGCGCCCAGTATCAGGAGCCAGGGACTGGAGGGACCGGGGCGTCCGATTAGCGGCTACCGCCGAACCCGGTCGTGGTGCCTTTGACGCGGACGGCGGCGCCAGGCGTCGTGGTCGCACCCAGCTCTCGGAGCAGGGCATCGGCCTCGATCAGGTCCGGTGTGTCGAAGCCCTCGGTGAACCACGCCCGCACCGGCTCCAGAAGGGCGCGGGCATCCGCGCCGCGGCCATGGTCCCGCCACCACCGACCGAGGCTGGTGGCGGCCCGCAGTTCAAAGCCTTTGGCCTGCTGACGTCGGGCGATCTCGAGGGCCGCCTCGAAGGCGGCCTCCGCCTCGTCTGTGGATGTCGAGCGGCGCGCCCGCTCGGGCGCCGCCTCGCGCCGGGCTAGCAGCATGCCCCTTAGCCGGTGCAGTTCGGCCTCCCACACTCGAGTGCTGTTGGCACGTACGAGCGCCAGCGCCTCGTCGAGATCGAGGCCGGCGGCTTCGACCTGTTGCATCGCCGCCCTCCGGCTGGCGAGGAGCGCCAGCCAATACGGCAGATCGTCCCCAGCCCCCGTGGCCCGGTAATCTGCTAGTCCCGCGGCCATCGTCTCGATGCCCTCTGGCGCCCCTTGCGCGGCCTGTGCCCAGCCGAACAGAATCGCGGCGGCTGCCAGACGCTGCCCAAACCCTTGCTCGCCGGCCAGTTTCATGGCCGCTTCGGCGTGTTGGCGCGTCTGTTCCGCCTCTCCCCGGAACTGGTGGAGTCGCGCCATGCCGAGCAAGGCCGCCGTCAGGCTCGGTGAATGCGAGGATTCCCGGGCGAGGTCGGCCGGGGCGTTGCCGGCGGCGAGTCCCTGGTCAGGGTAGCCGAGCGCCCAAGCCACCCAGGCGCTATTGCGGAGGCAGGTCACTCTGAGATCCTGTGGGCCCACGTAATACGGAAGCAGACGATGTCGCTCCGGGCTGTAAGCAGCAATCCCTTGCTGGAAATGTTCGTGGGCAAGCGGTAACTCGCCTAAATAGTAGAGTGCGGAGCCGAGAGCGAGGTGACCGAGCGTCAGGAGCGGTGTGCCGGATTCGTCCTCGATCAGCCGGCGAAGCTCCTGAGCGATTTCGTGAGCCCGCCGCGGTTGCCCACAGACGAGGTTGTGCGTCGATAGGCCCCAGGTCGCCCGGATCAGCAATGAGCGCTCCCCCAGCTCGTGACACGGCGCGCGGGCCTGGGTGTAGGTCTGTCCAACTTCGGGCGAGGCGAAGCCCTTCACTGTCACCAGCAGCGGGCCGAGCGCGATCTGCAAGGCGAGCTCGTCGCGGTCCCGCTGCGGTGTCTTTGGGAGGTCTTGCAGGAGTTCGAGCGCCTGAAGCAGATGCGCGCTCGACTCGTGGTACGCCGACCGTTGCAGGGCATTGTCAGCTGCCTGACGAAGGTATGTCACAGCCCGGGGCACTTCCCGTCCCTCTCGGAAATGTCGAGCCAGCTCGGCGGCCCGCTCACCGGCTTGCTCCCGATAGCCCACCTCTGCCCGCGCGCCGATCCGCCGATGAACTTGGGTGCGCCGCCCCGGGCTGAGCCGTTCGTAGACGACGTGCTGATAGAGCGCGTGAATAAAACGGTAGCGCCCGGCAATGGTCCCGTCGGACCATGCTTCGATACCGGCAGCCACCAGAAACTGGCCGCGCCGGGCGAGCTCGGCGCACTGATCCTCGATCAGGCGCAGATCCTCATTGGTCCCCGCCGCGGCGGCCGCAGCCGGAAACTCCCGTCCGACGACGCTTGCGGATTCCAGGGTCCGCTGCTGCGCCGAGTTCAGGCCGTCGAACAGCTGCTCGACCATCTCCTGCAGGCTCGGAGGGACCCGCGCCGCGGCTGCCTCGGCTCCGGGCCGGACCCGCCAATGAGCCCCGGCTACCGCGAGCCATCCCTGATGCACCAGCGCATTCACCGCCGCAACGACGAACAGCGGATTTCCGTCGGTCCGTTGGTAGATCACCCGCACGAGCGCCTCGGACACCTCGCCGCCCAAGAGCAGAGCGCCAGATACGCGGCGACGTCCTCCTCGCTTAGCAATTCGAGCGGCATCTCTTCCGAGAGCCCGTGGAGCGCGAGCTCGCCTGCAACCGCGCGCAAGGGATGCGCCCGGACGATCACGTCGACGGGGCGATAGGTGCCGAGCAGCAAGAGCCGTGCTGGCTCGCGGCGGCGGGCCAACCAGGCGATCAGGTCCAAGGTAGCGTGATCGCTCCAGTGGAGGTCCTCCAGCACCAACACGAGGGGGCGGTCGGCGGTCAGGGCCTCAAGCGCGTCGCCCATCTCTCGGAGCATCCTGTCACGGCTGGCTCCGAGCGCGGGTGGTTGGGTTGTTTCGGACGCCTTTGGGCTTGCGACCCGGGGCATCTCCGCTAACCAGGTCGGGGCATACTGGCCCAGTATGGATAGAGTACGCTCGCCATTCGGCCCCCGACAGAAGCGCCCGATTGCATCCAATACCGGCAAGTAGGGCTCACCCGAGCCGTGATACTCGATGCAGAGCCCGCGAGCGACATCGGCAGCTCCGGTCTCCACCACCCGGGCGAGAAAGGCGTCAACCACTCTGGTTTTTCCGATCCCGGCCTCGCCGGTCACGAACACGAACCGGCGCTCCCCGCCGGCGGCTCGGGTCAAATGCTCATGGAGGCGCGCTAGCTCGGCGTTGCGCCCGACCAGAGGGCCCGTCCGCCAGTCAGGGGAAACAAGCGCCGCCGTCGCTACCCGGGTGTCGGAAACGGTCTGGGCGATGAGCCGATATCCCCGGCGGTGGACGGTCTCGATGACCCGGGGAGCCCTCGCATCATCGTGCAACCGCTGCCGTATCTCTCGGATACACACGGTCAACGCCGCGTCGGTGACCGCGATGCCTGGCCAAACGGCCTGCCACAGCTCGTCCTTGGTCACCAGCCGGCCGGGGTGGGCCAGTAGAATATTCAGAACCGCGAAGGCCTTGGGGGTCAGGTGAAGCGCTTCGCTACCGCGCCAGACACAGGCGTTTTCTGTGTCCAGGTGGAAGGGACCGAATCGAACAGACATCCCTTCCGTCACGATCCTCGCTTAGTGTCTGACCGAAAAAGGGTTGAGTGACTTCAGTGAGTTGTGATTCGATGGTTGTGTCTGGTAATCAACGAGGCACAACATGTGGACCGAAATCACTCGCCCGAAGTATGAGCGCAAGGGGGTGGGCTATTCAAGCAACCTCAGCGATGCCGAGTGGGCAATGATCGAGCCACGGTTACCGTAGCGCAACCGGCTGGGGCGGCCACCGAAGACTGAAACGCGCAATATCGTCAATGCGTTGCTGTATAT
>Ga0210407_10004628_pt1 | contig 10781 bp, 11 predicted proteins | sample IncBWC27MmetaG_FD_150860 | JGI IMG/M metagenome (GOLD analysis project Ga0210407, IMG submission 150860) | Forest soil microbial communities from Barre Woods Harvard Forest LTER site, Petersham, Massachusetts, United States - Inc-BW-C-27-M | ecosystem: Environmental > Terrestrial > Soil >... | reverse complement strand
CGAACCAGACAGATATGGCGGAAGCGTGTGGGAGTCGAACCCACCATCCACCCCGCGAAGGGACGGATCGCCGGCTTTGAAGACCGGGAGGATCACCGGACCCCTTGCGCCTCCACGTTTCCGCAACGGAATGATATTACCTCACTTAACTACCAGCCGACTTGGCGATCCGCGTGACGCCGGATGGCTCGGTGTCAGTTGTGGTGTCACTTGATATCATTGAGAGCTGCTTTATCGCTGCATGTAAACGTTCCATGCTGATGTGAGCGTAGCGTTTCGTCATGGCCAGTGTCTTGTGCCCGAGCAGATCGGCGATATCCTCCAGTGCCACTCCCCCTTTACGAAGACGAGTAGCAAACGTATGCCTAAGATCGTGCCAGCGGAAGTCGTGAATGCCTGCTACGCGAACTGCGTCCGTAAACCAATGCTTCGGGCAATTTAGAGGTTCTCCGGTTTCTTCGGAAATGAAAACCCGTTCCTTCCCTTTCGATCTTCCCTTCAATGTCCGAAGGACGTTCAAGGCGGTGTCATTAAGCGGCAAATGTATGGGGTCGTCGTTCTTCGTTCTGGGGATGTGCAGCACGCGAGCATCCCAGTCCACCATCTCCCACGTCAGCTGGTATTGGCTCCCTTGTCGCAATCCTGTCTGAAGAGCAAAGTCGAGTTCCAGTTCATGAAGCGGATATCGCTCGCGGATAGCCGCCCGTAATGCCTTCTCTTCTTCTGCTGTCAGAGCGCGCGTTCGAGTATTGTCTTCACGTTGATGGGGCACGTCGCGCACTGGATTCACCTCGACCTTCCCGTTCCGGCGTGCTAGTCGATAAGCAAGTGACATTATTGTTCGGTAATGATTGATAGTAGCTGGCGACCATTCGTTGTCGGCGGCAGCGGCATGTAGCCTCGCCTCTATCTCTCTGGCAGTGACCGAGGCAGCTTCGCGCGATCCGAACCAATCAATTAGGATATTCAAGCGGGCCACGTCATCTGCGGGCCGGCGGTATCTGCGTTCAATATCCGCAACTGCATCCTCCGCAATTTGCTTAAACGAGACTATCGCCCGACGCAGTTTCTCAGGAAGCTTCTTTCCTTGGAGCGCCTCGTTCTTCCTCTTACGATACAGATCAATCGCGTTGCTCTTCGTCCCAGCCTTCTCGCGCCGTTTGCGCCCCTGCGCGTCCCAGTAACAAATCCACCACTCGCCGGAACCCGGATACTTTTCATAGACACCGCGCGGATTGCGCCGCGCCGTGGGAGTTTTTGGCCCATTGAGAGTCAGAACCTTAGTTGCCATTCCGCTTCCCTTCCTTTGGCGGTCTGCCGCCGAGCTTCCCATTGCGCCTGGAGGAGCGCGCTTTTCGCATCGAACGCGCAGCACCCCGGCACGCAGGACAAAAGCAAACAAGCTGTACGTGGTGGATTGGGCATTTCATGGACGTATCTTAACCTAACGTGATAGGATTGTCAAACAACGACAATTTTAGGGAGAAGACGCCCTTTGTGAGTTGAGATAGACTAACCGCGCAGTTCCAGAACCCTGATGCGCAAATCCAAGCGACCAGCGCTCCCACGCAGCGACGGGCCAACTGGGTCGGAGCCGCTTCCCCCTGAAATCGCCGACCTAATTGACGGAAAGACAAGGACCGTCAAAATCCCACAACTGGACAGATTTTTTGCGAAGAAGTGGACCACAATGGTAGATGCGGTTCAAAAACATGAACATGTGACCGTGCTCCAACCGAACGAAATGTTACTGCAGCCCGATTTCTTTCGGCGCTTCTCGCTATATTTGCGGACCGTCCTTGGTCGCAAAAATCGTTTCGCACACGTCCAAACGCCGTCTGAATTTATTAGCCAAGCACTCTGCTCGGCTGCTGAAGAGTTTTTGCCGAATGGGCAGCAATCGGTAGAAGTCACCGCTCCGATCCCAACAATTTGGCCGAATAAGCGGCCTCTGGCGGAGGCGTGGGAGCCACGCGATATTAGTAAGTCTTTATCGCTGCCGAAGGGCGAAATCGTCTTTGACTGCCCCTCTGAAGGTGGGATCAAGCGTGCATCAGGAGAACGGCAGCAACAGCCTAGGCTAGGCATGAGGGTGTCCCTAAATTCAGAAGCATGTGCCTCCGCACTTCCCGAATTGACGATTTCAATCAGAGGCGACGGTATTTGGAGTCTCCTGAGATGTGCGCCTCCATTTGCGGCCGCGGGAGACGACAAGAAAAGGGCAGAGCAAATTTGGAACGAATTAAGCAACTCAATCATGGTGTGTCTTAACCTCAGAAGAAGCGGAAGAGGACGCCCTAAGTCTGCGCAAGGTTTTTCGGCGGCATTCTTGCGCCATTACAAGCGGCTGCAATGGAATGAGGTCGCAGAGATGTTGTGTAAGGAAAATCACGAACACGATTTCCATTGTCGAGAGAACTTCAGAAAACAAGCCGAGCAATTCTGGAAGGATGAGCGCGATAAATACCAGAAGCTCGGCCGCTCGCTAAGTACATCTTCAGGCCATACGCAAAGCCGGAAATAAATCCGCGAATTCTTTCCCGGAAGTAATTACGACCAATTCTCTCCGCTAGTCGTGCCCTGCGCGTTGAGACATCTTGGGTTGACACGCGCCACTTGCGCGAAAGGAGATGCAAATGAACGAACTAATACTTGTTTCAAAGAAAGAAGCTGCACGGGTACTCTCAGTTTCACTACGTACAATTGACAACCTCATTGCCGCAAAGGAACTCGCCGTTCGGCGGCTGGGTCGTAGGTGCCTGATTCCGCGCACTGCGCTTGAAGCATTTGCGCGGCGCGATCACTCGACTACAGCGACAGCCGCCCAGAAGTGCGCGCACAAGGACTGCAACACGATGCGCGCCCCTGGCTGCGAGTATTGTGCGTTTCACCAACGCTTTATTGACGACAAGAAGTTGGCGACGGCTTCCGCCGATCTTAGCAAGCCAATATCGCTGTCCCAAGGCCCCGCTGTACAAATTCAAGAAGTGGAGGTGTGAGAACATGGCGACAATCGAAACCAAAATCTTGCCCGAACACATCGCAACAGAGCAGCCGGTCGCACATCCCGCTCTTGATTGGCGTGACGGTATTTTGATGATGGGTGTAAATCTTGGGGATGGAGGCAGAGGCGTGCTCTCGTCCCAACGGGAGATACTTTCGCTCAGTGCAGTGCCATTCCCTATTTGTGACAGAAGTAGGAATTTTGGTCGCAGCCCTGTTACCGAGAAGGTTGCCAACTCTCTGATGAACGGATACGGGCTTCCAGAGAACGTGGAAAGCGCATATGCCTTGATCAGTGTACCGGCACAGTTAGCTGCGTATTACCGTAGATTTATCGTCTTCCCCGAGCCGTGGTGGCCCGATGTTTTGGCATTGTGGACATTGGGCACTTATCTCTATCCAATCTTCAGCGCCTATCCCTACCTTCGCATCTCCTCGCCGGAGCCAGGATGCGGCAAATCCCTGTTGGGAGAACTCATCGCAAAACTCAGTTTCAATGGTGAGTTGATGGTTTCTCCAACAGAAGCAAATGTCTTTCGCATGGCCGAGGAGGAGAGGGGCACGCAAGTTTGGGATGAAGTCGAGAACCAGCACGAAGTTGAAAAAAGCCGACTGCAAACAATGACTGCGGTCCTGCTGAATGGCTATAGGTCAAGCGGAGCCGTGCCACGACAAGAACGCAAAAAAGGGCAATTCGTGACCGTTCGTTATCACGTTTATGTCCCGCGTGTTCTGATCGGATTGTCCGAATTACCTGCGGTCGTACAACAACGGACAATCGAGCTATCACTACAACGACGCAGTGCAGAAGAGCAACTCGAACGATATCGTCCACAGCAGCAAGTAGCGGAGGAGGTGGATTTACGCGAAAGGTGTGCTCTTTGGGCGCTCACGTATTGTCGGAACGCCTCGTATCAATATTCGAGGAAAAAGCTGCTTGAGTACTTGGAGCAACGTGTGGGACAAGCGGGACGACTTACAGACGATCTCCTCTTGCCTCTAGCCGTAGTCTGCGCGGCTCCAATTGATGGCGATGTACGCAGCCGGAAGCCGCTCTTCGCTCTGTTGCGGACTCTCCTCGACGCAAGTGAGGCGTTGTCCCGCAATTGGAAGGAAGGAGCCACGACAACTCCCCCTTGGTTGACGGCATCGTTGGATTGTTTGGAGCAGTTCGGGATGGTGACACCGGCTAAATTGGCGGAATCAGTCTCCACACGCACTGGAGTTCCAGTAACAGCCGAGCGGCTGGCTCACCGACTTAAACATTACAAAATTCGATCCGTAAAGAAGGGCGGTGAGAGGGTGTTTGAGGTTTCAACCGCAGACTTGGATCAAATTCGCTCCCGATACAACATTGCCAGGGCCGAAGAACCGAAGCTGTTGGCACCTCCGGCTGGTATACCCGGTCCTCCCGAGGGACAGAATGGACAGTTTGGACAGTTGGAACAGCAAGAAGGGGACTCGCTGACGGATCGTTCCTTGGATGGCTTTTCTCGTGAAAGCAAAGGGCAACCGGAGTCGCTTTGAAACTCGCTACGACATCGTTCTATTTACCGTCCCTACTGTCCTTACTGTCCAGAGGGCCGACTTAAGGCGCAGGAGGGGTTCCCGCAGGCCCGTTTAGCACTGGTCTTGAGGGTCGGCATAGCCGAGGCTGCTTACCGCGTTCGATGTCACCTACAGTAAGTGCAAACATTAGTAGAAAGGGGTTTGCGCAGTGAAAGTAACTGATCTAGTAGATCAGCCGAATGGCTGGACACGCTTTCATCTGAGCGTAGGCGGCTTTGTCATCAAGAACTGCCGCTGGCGCGAGGCCACCGTGCGCATCTTCTTTCCGCGTCGCTATGATATTCATAAATACCCCCATCAAGTGGTCTTTGCCCACGGCGCACAGGTCAAACGGCTACAGCAATTGCTGTCGTCGGGTAACACGGAGACGCCAAGGGATCGCCGACCTTGTACGCTGAAAATCCACGGCTTCGGGCTTGGAGAGTTTAACGAATATGGACAGCGTTGGCTCATCTTTAGTTTCACCGTGCGAGGTTTCACAATTCTGGGCTGCCGATGGCTGCCAGAAACCGGCAGTATCCAATTACCCGTGACCTTCAGCTTTGACGACCAGAAGGTCAACTACGCAAAGAAGCAGGTCGTCTGCGCCTTTGGCGCGCACATCAATCGGCTACGCGGCTATCTGCTAGCAGAGTGGGCGAAGCAGCATCCGGTTCAGGAGGAGGTCTTTGCTTGATTTGGTTGGTGGAGTTGCGCCAATGTCGGCGTTCGCACTCGGCGATACGGGCCGCCCGGCCTTTCGCGGCCACTTTCCGAAAACCCGACTTTTCAGGAGTTGAACCTTCAGCGCATGAGGCCCGTCTGTTTTCTGGCGGAACGTATCAGGCCATGGCGGAGTGTCAAGATTTCAGGCGGCAATACAGGTTTGCGGAGATATAGCCTAGTGGGAGAATGCAGTTCTTGCGGGTGGCTTATGAATTCGTTCGATGCCGATATCCTTCGCTTCTTGAACCAGTTTGCTCGCCGGTCCTTGACCTGGGATGGGTTCGTTGCAACCTTAGAGTATGCGAGCCTCTTCAAGGGTGCCGCTATCACGGGGGGATTCCTCTGGATCTGGTTTCGTGAGGGGGAAAACAAGACGCGCGATCGGGAATTCGTGCCCCTCTCTCTTTTGGCCTCGGCGGCTTCGGTACTGCTGGCGAGGGCCTTGGCGCTGACTTTGCCTTTCCGCGAGCGGCCACTGCGCAACCCATCGCTTCATTTTCAGCTTCCGTACGTGATGAATCTGGAGACGTTGCGCAACTGGAGTTCCTTTCCAAGCGACCATGCAGCCTTCTCCTTCACGGCTGCAACGTGTCTTCTTTTCGTCTCGCGAAGACTTGGCATCTTGGCACTCCTTTATAGCTTTTTCGTGATTTGCTTTCCCCGCGTTTATCTAGGCATTCATTATCCGACCGACATCGTGGTCGGGGCGCTGCTTGGAGTTGCGATGGCCTTCTGGGTCAAGCTCTCTCCGCTGCGAACCGCCGTAGCGCGCCCGTTTGTGCGCTGGGAAAAGGTCTATCCGAGCCGGTTCTATACCATTTTCTTTGTCGTGACATTCGAATTTGCGGAGATGTTTGACTCACTGCGGGCGATCGGCAAGTTCGTTTTCATAACTGCAAAGACCGCGGCGAACCAACTCCTTCATTAATTTGTATCCCGAGAAACGATTTTCGAAAGCTGGGGCCAGTTTCCGAAAAACCGACTTAGCAGGACTTGGCGTTGGTTCTTGGCCCTACGTTTGAAATAACCTCGGATCGGAAGGTGAGAGAGGATCTACTGTCTTACCAAAACGACGAAGGTTAACCTGTCGCCTTTGTAATCTCCGGTGATCTGCCAGCAACCGGGCGTTGGGACGAAAATCCCGGCTACCATAAATGGATGGTGTGAATCATTAGTCCAACCAGCATAGGCGTGTTCGTCTGTTGCGAGCGGTCGAGCGGAAGCGTCCAGCCGTTTGCCGGTCACCGACAGGTTCGGTGGGTTTTCTGTGCGCCAATCATAGCCTTCATGCCACCAAAAGAGCTTGTTCCTGAATGCTGAGTCTGTGGGTTCGTAATGCGGCAGACTGTTCCACGTTCCATCCATCAGTAGACTAGTCCAGAGCTTCTCATTACCAAACCAAAACGAATCTGCTGGAAGCTCTGTCGGATACGGCGATGGTGGGATGAAAGCCATCAACGAAGGCTTCGTGACGGGGCAGGAATCAGATGCCTTTGGGCTTCGGCTAACAGCGAGCTGGATGCTTGACGCAAGATCAGAATCATCCATTACTACGAATAATAGACTCCCAGAGTTTATGAAATAAGTCTTTCTCGCCTCCATGCGCATAGGTGAATACGGGGTTCCCCGAAACGAATAGACATACAGTTCACCTTGCTTTTGCTCGACAACTTGAACCGCATCGAAAGTCTCTGCTCTAGGCAAAAACAGGACATCAAATTCGCCCTTGTCGGTGCGATAGACCGCAGCACCGCTCTGACCATCGAAGACATTTTCCATCTTCGACGGCAGAACGCATTTAACTATGAACCCGTGGTCGATCAGATTCCGCGCGAGGTCCATAGCATCAACATAAACTGGGTCGATAGAAGACAGTTGAGCTTGAGCAGCTTTATTCGTGCAGTCAGACGATTGGGCGAACGAGGGTTGTATGAAAGCGGTAACGAGAATGACGGGGAGTGCGGCCCACAGCCTCATATTAGCTTCCTCTGTAAGGGTCCGAGTCCCGATAGGACTTGGGGTCGCTATTGCTGTGAATGATGACTCTTCCAGTCGTTTGCCATGCGTTCAGCCTTAGCGATTTCTGCTTGAGTCATGTGAGCCTTTGCGTAGGAGGCGTTACGTTCCGCGTTGGCAACACTGAACCAAAAGTAGGCTTGAACATAATTCTTCGGAACGCCGAAACCGTTCAAGTAAAGCAGCCCCAAATTGTTCCTTCCTTGACCTGCACCACCTAAATTCGGAACGTGTTCCGCAGCCCTGCGATACCACTTCGCCGCCAAAACGTAATTCTGTTTGACGCCCTCGCCGTCCTCGTACATCTGAGCCAACATGGCCTGCGCTTCCGGATGACCCTGTTTCGCGGACTTCTGAAGCCAGTTCAGAGCCTGTCGGTAATTGATCGTTCCGAGTGAGCCTTGCTCATAGGCATTCCCAAGATCGAACTGTGCTTCCGCGTCACCTTTTTGAGCCGCTTTCTGAAGCCACATCGCCGCTTTTGCCGGGTCGCTATGCGAATACAGCAATCCCAACGCACGTTGCGCTGGTATGTAACCATCTTCGGCAGACTTCAAAAACCACATTTCCGCCTGTTCGTAATCTTTTTGCACCAGCCTGCCTTGCACAAAGATCGACCCCAGCCAAAATTGCGCCTCTCGATGGCCCGATTCCGCCTCGGATGAAAGTGCACTGAAATCCCGCTGCGTCAAGGCAGCTAGATGTGCCCAGTTGGCTAGTCGGATTCGTGTAGGGTCAGGAGAATGTTCGGCAGCTAAATTGGAAGCCGCAAGCAAGAGCAGAACGACCGGGAGTGCATCGCGTATCTTCATGCAGGAGGCTCCGTCAGTAGCACGATCTTACACCCAAGTCCCGAGAAACGGGATTTTCGGAATGTGACTTGGCGCGGCCCGCAAGCGATGTTCGTTTCGGTGGATTACGGAAACTACTGTTTCATTTCCGATTGAAACTGGGAAGTATCTGATAATAAGTTACTTAGCATAATCCTTGCAACCATTGCTTTATCCTGCTCATTTTCAGCAATATAGCTCAATCTGATGCGAGTTGCACCGATACCCATTTTCTATGGCGTGCAGCAGTGGAATCAACGACTTAAGCCCAAAAACGGCCTAAAATGTCGCGAATTGGGTGGATACTCTTTTTGCGAAAATACCGCAAAACCGCCCCTCAAACAATGGTCGCGCGTTGCGCGAGCGTGCCGCTCGCTTGTGTTCTCAGGCGATTAGGGAGATTTGAGCGCGCGTTTTTCAATTTTGGGCTGGGACTACTTCAACTCTCCCCATCTCCAGGTCGGCCCAACCGAAACTCGGACCGCGTTGCGGGGCTGAAGAAGGTTTGAAAAAAGATGCGTGTGAACAAAATCGGCCGAGAATCGAACAGCGACGTGCCGGCTGAGGTTGTAATCAAGGCCGCCGCCTGCGCCATAGAATACAACAGTGTTGGTGAGGTTCGGGGCCAGCCCAGGCACGAGGGAAGCAAGGGGGGCGAGAGCCGGGGGAATCTGCAGTGTTGCCGATTCGTGTAGCGCGCCGAGACCCGGACGCGCGAACAATGTCACCCATTTGAATTTCCGAAGGTTGAACTGTGGCCCGGCGGCAAATGTGTATGTCGTGGCGCTGAAAGGAATGGAAGGATTCTGCCCACCTAGGAACGGCGCGAGTATCGGCGCCACATTCGTCTTCGCCAGCTCGATGGAACCGTTTCCCTTGAAGACGCTGAAGTCCGCTCCCACGGCGAGCCAACGGATGAGGTTGACTCCGAATGACGTATTGAATCCATTTTGCTGAAGGCTCACACTTGGCGAACTTAGGTGAGAGTAAGCCGTGAGCAGGTCATATCGGTTGACGTATTGCTGCTGCGCAAAAGCTGGCACGCATGTGGCTACGGCCAAAATTAAACCGAGGACCAAGCTGGTAAGCGGGATTCGTAGCGGCGTCGGAAAGACCCTCATTGAAGCAGAATACCCGCACTACAGAATATGGTCCATAGGGGCATCGGAAATGCGTCCGGTATGCCGAAGAATGTTCCCGCAATCGGCGGCTACATAGAGGTACCCTTAACTCACTGCTATCTATGTCCAGTATCTATATCCAGTTGCAGGCGACGCTTAAGCCGCTATCTTGCGCTCGCGTGCCGCTGGCAAGACGCAAACGTTTGGGTGCCGCTCTACCATGTGGAGGTCAAGTAGCCGCTCAAAGGGTATGAAGCGCAGGCCGGTATCCAAACCGCCGTTTGTGGTGGCGATTATGCCGCCACAAAGCTCGCATACGGCACGTTCGGTTGATCTCAGGGGGAAGTCCGTGACTGTGGCCATCGCGTGTTGGATGAGATAAGAAGGTTGAAAGCTTCAGGCAGATGGCGATGCCCGTGAGTTGCGGCGCTGGAGAGCCGTGGCCCGGCAATCGAGAGGGGAACTTAGTTGACGTTCCCCCCTTGATGTTGGGCGCAGGAGAGACTTACTTCTTAGCGGCGACGAGCGGAATAGTTTCGACTTGCTTCGCTTTCGCCAATGTTTCCCGCTCTGCTGTCGTCATTGGTGTGTACACCAGCGAAACGCCTGACTGAGGCAGATTTAAGGAAGCCACTGTTCGCTCGTTGCCACGGGTTACGATGGTCAGGCTGCTGGGACCGTTTTCGCCTTCCTGTCGCGTCCCCATCAACACGAAGGCAGCGATCTTGCCATCCATCGAATGAATCGTAGCAGCGGGCGAGTTGAAAGAAGAGATGCGGATCGAATAGTCCCCTGCTGGGAGCATGGTTTGTCCCCAACGAACCGCATGTGGCAAAGTGAAATTGCCCGCAAAAACTGCTTGGGCGTTTGCTCCGGCAACCGAGATCAGAGTTAACACGACCAGGAGCAAGGTCGCCGTTGCATAGTGGATGGTTTTCGTTTTCATGGCCCTTCTCCTTTTTGAGAGCGGAAGCCGTGATGGCCTCCGCGTTAATGAAGCACCGATGCGTTTGTCTTGATTGACTTGCGAATCGGGCCTTCATTCTCTAAAGCGAGAACGGTCCATGAATTAGCTCACGATTTAATTGAAAAGTTGCTGTCGAGGGGCAAATACATCCCAATTCGAGCGTACGCCGCGTGCGAATCGCATATGTGCGTACCGTCGCTTCGGTTTTCAGGCGAGTGAGGATGTTCCCGCGATCAGCGGGTACATAGAGCTATCCCTTAACTCACCGCCATCTATATCCAGTCGCGGGAAAGTGCACGATGCGCTGATTTCGGCGGAACGGCGGTACGGTTTGTTAGTGCTAAAATGTGGGAAGCCCCTGGGAAACTTCGAGACGACCAAATGACTGTAGCTTTCCGGTGTATGGATTGCCAAGAAATCGTGAGTCTTGATCTTCACGGTAATTGCGCGGTTTGCGGGAATCCCGACGCTCGTGTCGTTGACCCTTTCAAACCGCTGACATTCTTCAAGGAATCTCCGTGGCTTCTGGCCACGGCGGTCCTCCTCGGCGTGGGTCTCACAATTTGGGCA
>Ga0210407_10004627_pt1 | contig 10781 bp, 8 predicted proteins | sample IncBWC27MmetaG_FD_150860 | JGI IMG/M metagenome (GOLD analysis project Ga0210407, IMG submission 150860) | Forest soil microbial communities from Barre Woods Harvard Forest LTER site, Petersham, Massachusetts, United States - Inc-BW-C-27-M | ecosystem: Environmental > Terrestrial > Soil >... | reverse complement strand
GATGAACGGAAAAAGTAACGACGCTTCTGTAATCGACCCAGCCACAGAGACCGTTGTAGCAACCATCCCCATGGGCGGTCGGCCTGAGTACGCCGTTGCCGATGGCAAGGGCATGATCTACGACAATATCGAGGATAAGGATGAGGTCGTCGCCCTGGATTCCCGCACCAACACCGTAAAGGCCCGCTGGCCCATCGCTCCAGCCGGAGGAGCTACTGCCATGGATATGGACGTGCAGCATCGCCGTCTCTTCATCGGCGGGCGCAACAAGGTGCTGGCCATCATGGATGCTGACAACGGCAAGGTTCTCCAGACATTTCCCATCGGGGACGGAGTAGACACGAATATTTACGAACCCGAAACGGGTTTGCTCTTCACCGCCACGCGCGAAGGCACTCTGCACATCTTCCATGAAGACACTCCCGACAAATTCAGTGTGGCAGAGACCATCAAAACGGAATTTGGAGCTCGCAACATGGCACTCGACCCCAAGACGCACCGGCTTTTCATTGATACCGCGGATTTTGCTCCTGCAGCAGCACCTACCACGGAGCAACCCAAGCCTCAGCCCACCCCTGTCTCGGGGACATTTCGATTGCTAGTATACGGTCGCTGAGCCGGTGGCGCTGCTTTGCTGGATCGAGAAAGTGACATCGCAAAATAGACGCATACGAAGCTTGGTTCTCTCTGCCGCTCTGGGTATCTCCGCGCTGCCTCGCGCCGTCGAGGGCCAGACTGCTCCGCACTTTCCCGCAAGCCCAATGCCTGTTCAAGAATCGCAATCGAATTCAGAACGGCCGCCGACAGGCACGCAACCACAATCTCCTCTCAGCTACGCGGAATACCGCACTCACATCGAGCCAATTTTTCTCAAGAGGCGTGAAGGCGGAGTTCGCTGTTACGATTGTCATTCCACGCTTACCACGCGCCTTCGACTCCAACCCTTCTTGCCAGGGGATTCCTCTTGGACGGAAGAGCAGTCGCGGAAGAATTTTGAATCCGTTTCCCGATTGGTGACCCCCAGCGATCCTCTCGGCAGCCGTCTCTTGCTTCATCCTTTGGCACAGGAAGCTGGCGGCGACCCGGCGCACGCGGGCGGGAAATTCTGGAAGTCGCAGCAAGATCCTGAATGGCAAGTGCTCGCTGACTGGGTTCGCCACAGTTCGCCTGACAGACCGGCGATGCGACTGGCTTCTCCAGTTACAGACGCCCTTAGTTTCGAAATATTCAAATCGAAGGTCGAGCCTGTCTTTTTGAAAGAAAGGCCGGGACACGCCCGCTGCTATGGCTGCCATTCGGAATACAACAGAAGCTTTCACCTTGAAAAGCTATCGCCAGGGGCCGTGAATTGGACAGCGGACCAATCTCACCAGAATTTTCAAAACATTCTCCAGCACGTCGTCCCGGGGAACCCCGGCTCGAGCCGGTTGCTGATCCATCCCCTAGCGCCCGAAGCAGGAGGTGATCCGTTCCATTCAGGGGGTTACCAATTCCAGTCCCAGAATGATCCCGACTGGCTGACCATAGCCGAATGGGTGAGAAATTCACGGACAGTAACCAACCCTGCGTCTTTGCCAAGACCTGGGGTACTCATTTACGCTACCAATAGCGCGGGAGACACAATCGATGTCATCGATCCCACGGCCAACGCTGTCATCCAAGTGATTCATGGCATTGAACTGCCCCATGGAATAACTTTTTCTCCCGACGGCGCGCGAGTCTATGTCAGCAACGAATCCGAAAGCATCCTCGACGTCGTGGATCGCAAGAGCGGTGAGATTCTGCGGAAAGTACCTCTTAGCGGCCGTCCGAACAACATCGCCATCACCAAGGATGGCCGTCGCATCCTCGTAGGGATTCGCGCCCCGCAAGGTGCCCTCGATGTGATCGACACAGTTTCTCTGATTCGAGTCAAAAGCATCTCCGTCGATAGCGTCCACAATGTCTATGTCACACCTGACGGCCGGTATGCTGTCAGCGGCTCCATGGAGGGCCAGTCGGCCACCGTGATTGATCTGCAGACCGATCAAATCGCCTGGAAGCTGAATTTCGACCACCCCGTGCGCCCCATGGCCTTCGAGGCCAATCCCGACGGATCCACGCGCCATATTTTCGTCCAACTTTCCAACTTCAATGGATTCGCCGTCGTGGATTTTCCGAAGCGTTCCGAAGTAGCCAGGGTCACGCTCCCGGATGAGCCCGGCGGATTCGGCATTGCCGAAGGGCGAGTGAACACGCCTGCCCACGGCATAGGGGTCGCCCCCGATGGCAAATCACTATGGGTGAACAGCACTCTCGCCAACGCCGTCTTCAAATATTCGCTGCCGGATCTGCAGCTGCTTGGTCACGTCTCGCTTCCGCTCGTTCATCCGCTGGGACACGCGCCCACGGGCTCCGTTCCCGAGTGGATCACTTTCACGCCAGACAGCAAGCATGTCTACATCTCCAACTCTGGCGGTCGCTCGGTATCCTCCATCGACACGAAAACCCTGAAGCTTACGGCTGTGATCCCCGTAGGAGAAGTGCCCAAGCGAATCAATACTTTGATATTGCACTGAACCCACGCACCCGCTCGGGAAGCGTGCTCTCACACGGCAACCCCGCCCGCCCATAGCTTCACGTTTTTCCGGCGACCGCATGGACCATTTATGGAATCACATCGTAAACCAATATTTTGGCCTCTTCGATCGTTGCTTCCTTCGATTGAGGAATGGGAGGCACGAGGATAACCAGCTTCGGGATCGCCGCGTAAAAACGCTTGAGTTCCGGCACCAGCAGCGTGGTCTTCGCAATCGGCCCGGTCGCAGCTCTCCCCAGTCGTTCATAGTGGTCCGCGTCGACCTGTTTGAACACTTCCACGAAGCCGGTTGTCCCTGTGTAGTAGATGCGTTTGCTTGGCACGTCAAAAACGAGCTCGTCAACACCGCCCTCAGTATCGATCGCATCGATTACCTTCCCGCTATCCGAATCCATCACCACCAGCTTCCCTGGTTTATAAATGTGCGATCGTTTTACCCGGCTGCCGATAAACAGCCGGTGATGGGCCGCATCCATGTCCACGGCATGAGGCTCCGGTCCCCCGGTGATAGGCCACATGGCGATCACCTTGCGTTTTTCACGATCTATGACCACCACTTGGCTTGTGTCGCCCATGACTACAAACATTCTTGGCGACCCTGGGTCGAGCACCAGCCCCGCCGGATTCAATCCTTCGACGTCAATGCTTCCGGCGAGTTTTCCGTTCTTGATGTCCACGATTTCGATCGAGCCTTTCACACCTTCCTTTTTTAGGCCATCGGCTCGGTCACCTAAATAAAATAAGTGAGTGGCCGGATCATAAACGCCGTTATCTGGCACCCTTCTCGAATCCTTGTCTAGTTCATGCCCCGTCAACGGGATGTTCTTCACGAGCTCATAAGTATCCCCGCTGAACGCTTTGCATGTCGCATCTCCGTCGTCCACCCAGATTTCGTTCGTCTCGGGCAGATAAATTGTCTTGCGAGGATCTCCTCCGAAACCTGTAATCGTGTGAATCACCTTGCCCGCGCGCAGGTCCACAACTTCGATCGTCCTCTGGTGCTCCCCTGGAACAAATAGCCGCTGGCCTTTGACGTCCACTGCCATGTGGTCGAAGTATCCTTCGACATTCGGCAATGGGATGCTCTGGATCTGTTTCAGTGGCGCCGTCGTCTGGCACCGCGCCCCCGGAATCAAGACCGCGCATAAAGCCCAGGTAATTGCCGCATGCCTTTTCATTCCTTCGCTCCTCGACTAAGATTTTCCCGCAATTGCTTTGCACGGGCCGACCATTGCTTCTGCAAATCTGCGCGCCCCTTCAGCCTCGCTGAAGCACCGGCCGCAGTTCGCGGACATCCTTCACACTCTCCAGAGCCAGCACCTTTTCGATCAGGCTCTCGCAACTTGCGCTCCCCAGGACCGGCGCGATGAGGTCACGCGCTTTCGCAACCACCTCCTCGCGCGGCATTGGATTCTCTGCCGTCCCCCGCACATCTCGGACCCACTCGCTCAATTGCGTTCCGTCAGTGAACACCACCTCGACGATCGCTTCGCGCCTCGGACGCCGGGCGTCAATCCTTGGGTCGGCGACAACCTCAACCTTGGCCCGTTGCTTCAGCACAGCGGGATCTTTCATGCGCTCCTTGTCATGCGCCGATCGAAACGTGGCCGTCTTGTCCAGAAGCATCACCGCAATCATGTGCTCCACGCAGATGTCCGGCATATCGCGATTGCTCACCGTGTTGGCCTCATCACTCGCGATCCGCACAACCACTTTCTTTACATCGCCAGCTGTAAAGGAGCGCTTTTGAAAAAATCCGGCCAGCGCATCGAGCGGAGCCTGTATCGGCGACCCCACTGTCCACTTCTTGATGTTTGTCCGCGCGATCTCGTACCGTTCTCCGAGCTTGTCGACAAGTTGCGTCGGATCGGCTTTCACGGCGCCATTTTCCCGCGGCGCCAGAGCTTCAAAAAAATTGTCGGGACCCGAGAAAATGTCGTCAACACCCGTCCACCCCGCGCGTATCAGCATCGCCGCAGTGACTCCGCCCGCTGCGGGCTTCCCGCCAAAAAGGAAAGCTTTCTCCATGTGCTCCGCATCGCGGCTCCAGGCTCCAATTCCCGATGTTTGTTGTGCGCTGTAATCCAGCAGCAACCGCATCTGCGGCGCCCCAAGACCCGCCGCGCAACCGGCAGCCGCACCGGCCCCGAAGGCAGCCACCGTGCCGTGGGTGCTCCTGTGCGTCGCCACCTGGTACCCCGGCCCGCCCATGCTCATCGTTATCCGCGTGCCGACATCATATCCAAGCGTCACCGCGCGCAAGAAGTGTTTCCCGGAAATTCCAAATTGCTCGCCGGCAGCCAATGCCGCCGGAACCACGGAGACGCCGGGATGCGAGCGAGACGGACCGTGCGAATCGTCTGTTTCGTCGGCGTGAGCCAGCACTCCATTCGCAAGCGCCGCCTCGATGGCCCCGCACACGATGTTCGAGGCGACTACGGTCGCAACCTCTTTGCCGCCATAGGCGCGTGCAAATTCGATTGCTGCGCGTCCCGGACGAATCTCAGAACCCGAAATCATCGCAGCTAGGGTATCCAAAATGTGATGCTTCGCTTTCTCGACCACTTCGTCCGGTAGCGCCCGCTCACTCGCTTCGCTCATGTACCTGCTGAGCTTGTCCATGACTGGACTCACGCCTTGCGCCGCATCCCCTTCGCTGGCCACTGCCGTACCGGCCGCGAACCCGGATGGAATAACCGTGGTTGCGAACGTCAAGCCAGCCAGTTCCAACAGGGTCCGGCGCGTCAAAACCGCCTTGCTACTCCCTGCCGCACTGTCTTTGCGTCCGCCGTGTCCCATGCGTGTTTTCTCCTCCGGGCGCCTTGCACTGCAGTGAATTTGCTAAGGAATGCGAGAGCACAACGGATCCAACCGCGCAATTGAAGGTATGTCATTAACCGAATCAAATACCTGAAAACAGTATTAATTCTTTTTTAGCTCCGAGGGACACTTCTCCTTCCAATCGAATCTCATTCCGCTAGTTTTCTGTCAGCTTCCTCATGACTCGGAACAATTCGCCCTTCGCCTCGAAACCAACACCCGGAATTTCCGGCAGCTTGACGTAGCTGTCTTTGACAGGTATCCCGTCAGCGAATCCTCCGAACGGCTGAAAAATTCCCGGATAGGATTCATTGCCTCCCAATCCCAAACCCGCTGCAATGTTCAACGACATCTGATGCCCTCCGTGCGGAATGCAGCGGACTGGCGACCATCCATGGTCCTTCAGCATGCCCAGAATTCGAAGGTATTCGACCAGGCCGTAGCTCAAAGCGCAATCGAACTGCAAGATGTCGCGATCCACGCGCAGTCGCGCGTAGCGAATCAGATTTCGTGCATCCTGCATGGAGAATAGGTTTTCTCCCGTGGCCATCGGTCCCGGATAAAGATTTGCAAGCTCAGCCTGCAGCTCATAGTCCAGCGGGTCGCCCGGTTCCTCGTACCAGCGAAGCCCGTACGGCGCGAGGGCGCGGGCATAGGCGATGGCATTCTCCAGATCGAATCGTCCATTGGCATCCACCGCCAATTGATCCGAAGTCTTCAGTATCTTGAGTACGGCTTCTATTCGCCGCAGGTCCTCTGAAAGCGGTGCTCCACCGATTTTCATTTTCACGACGGAATATCCGAGATCGAGATACCCCTGCATCTCATTCTGCAGGGCAGACAAGTCTTTCTCCGGATAGTAGTAACCTCCTGCCGCATAAACGAAGACTCTGTCGTCGAACACTCCTCCCCGAAAACGGTCCGCGAGCAACCGGAAAAGCGGCAGCCCCGCGATCTTCGCCACGGCATCCCACACCGCCATGTCCAGCACTCCTACCGCCACCGATCTTTCGCCGTGGCCTCCGGGTTTTTCATTCCGCATGACCACGTTCCACACTCGAACCGGATCCAGGTTTTCACCGCTTTCGTCGACCAGCGTTTCCGGAGTTGCGGCCTTCAGCCGCGGAATAAAGCGATCGCGCAGGAGCCCGCTCGGAGCGTATCGGCCGTTCGAATTGAATCCGAAACCGACCACTGGCCTGCCCTGGCGAATCACATCCGTCACCAGCGCGAGCACACTCACTGTCATTTGGCTGAAATCAATATAGGCGTTGCGTATTTCTGACTTGATGGGCACTACGGTCTCTCGGATATCTACAATCCTCACCGCTCCGCCTTTCCGTCGGAAACCTGCTTTGCTCAGGCTCGCTGCAGTAGAGGCCGCAGTTCCCGGATATCTTTTACTTGTTCCAGCTCTAGCAATCTCTCAACGAGCTTCGCGCATTGCGCCGTCCCAAGGATCGGCGCCATCAAATCGCGGCCTTTAGCGACAATTTCCTCGCGGGTCATGGGATTTGGGGGAGTACCCCGAACATTGTCGACTCGTTGGGTGAGGTGCGTTCCATCCGTCAGTTGCAACTCCACAATCGCCACGCGCAAAGGCATCAGGCGCTCTAACTCTTCATCCGGAATCAATTTCACCTTTTCTCGCTCTCGCAGCGTCGCCGGGTCCTTCATCCGCCCCTTGTCATGCGCCGAACTGAATGTGACCGTCTTGTCCATCAGCATCACCGCGGCCATGTGCTGCAGGCAGATGTCCGGGATCTCGCGGTTGTTCACGATCGCCGCCTCATCCGTGGCTAGCCGCACGGAGACCTGCTGCACTTCATTCGAATGGAAGGGACGTTGTATTCGCAGCATCTCGATGGCATCGAGAGCCGCCTGGATCGGTGAACCTACCGGCCATTTCTTGATGTTCGTTCGCAGGATCTCATAGCGTTCGCCAAGTTTCTCGGCCAGTCCGGCGGGATCTGCATGAGGGTTGTACGCCAAAAAAAAATTGTCCTTCCCTGACAAGATGTCCTCGACTCCGGTCCATCCGGCTTGGACGATCAAGGCGGAAGTGACACCGCTGCGCGCCGTCATGCCACCGAAGTGGAATGCCTTCTGGATGTGGTCCGTGTCGCGGTTCCATGCGCCAAGGCCCGAGGATTGATGAGCCGTATATCCCAGCAGAAATCGCATCTGGGCCGCGTTCAGGTTTGCCGCACAGCCGGCGGCTGCGGCCGCGCCGAAAAGCGGAGAGATGCTGTGTGTACTCCAGTGACTCTCCGCTTCAAACTGCTGCCCGCCCAATGTCATTGTGAAGCGCGTTCCGATGTCGTAGCCGAGCGCCACCGCGCGCAGAAAGTGTGTCCCGCTGATGCCAAACCGCTCTCCAGCCGCAAGGGCGGCAGGCACTACCGCACACCCTGGATGCGATTGCGACGGAGCGTGAGAATCGTCGGTTTCGTCGGCATGTGCCAGCACGCCATTCGCCATCGCCGCTTCGATCGGGCCGCATACAATTCTTGAGGCGGCTACCGTCGCGACCTCTTTGCCGCCATAGGCCGCGATAAATTGCAGAGATGCGCGCCCGGGTGTCAGCTCCGAACCCGAAATCATCGCCGCCAGCGTGTCCAGGATGTGTTGTTTCGTTTTCTCGGTCACCTCGTCCGGAAGCGCGCGGCCGCTGGCCTCGCTCATGTACGTGCTGAGCCTGCGCATCACCGGGCTCACACCTTGCTCATTCGAATCCCTGCCGGGAGATGGTTTTGCCATCACTACCCCTGCTGGAAGCGCAGCAGTTGCAACGGCCATACCCGCTAGTTCGAACAAGCTACGCCGGGAAAGAGTTGCTCCGTCGTTCTCCCCCGGCCGGTTTTTCCTTCGCTCATCTCTCATGCTTTCCCCTTCCTGGGGACTCCGGTATGGCTTCAACTTGTTCGAAGGTCGTCGCGCGAATGGTATCGTTCCGCGTGATGAGACTATGTCACTACCAAAGTCATTTTCCTGAAAACAGTATTAAATCTCTTTTAGCTCCAGGACATTTTCGCCCATCCAAATTGCCCTCATCACCTCTCTTTGCAAGACACGCGGCCCCAATGGTTCACGAACAGAGTTCAGGCGGCTCACACGTCAGCGCCGCATTGGTTCGAGTGAAAGAATTGCCGGCCCGCCAGCCAATCGTGAGCCGCGCTGGCGCGAATTCAGGAGAGCGCTTCGGCGGGCGGGAGAGGGCGTTTGCGTCTCCATTCGTAATCTTTGCGCAGCTTGGCTTGGTGTTTTTTGACTTGGGCTTCGAGTTCGCTGAAGGCTTGCTTGCAACTGCTCCGCACGGTGGCACCGGTGCCGGTGGCATGCAGGGTTCCGGTTGGCAGTGACAAATTCAGCGCGCAGGAATGCTCGTCCGTGCGCGGAGTTTTTGAAAAGGCGCCGTGCAATTGCACAAGGTCCGGCGAGTAACTTTGCAGCAGTTTTTTCAACTTACCAATGTGACGTTCGATTTCCACCTCGGCTGATTTGTGCGACTCGACATGCTTGTAATTGATGGAAAGTTTCATGTGCGCACCTGTAGGAAAAACTGAAAAGGGGGCGGGAGACGCGGTTAGGATCCATGCACCACATCGCCGAAAAGCATAGCAGCACGCGATGCCGGGAGCAACGGCGGCCGTAAATCTCGAAGCCACTTTGCGTTGACACTTCTCCTCCCTTCCCTCTACTCTGCCTTTGGCACAAGCCCCCGGCGCCACCTCATGCCACAACGCAAATCAAAAACTAAGCTACCGTCCAGTCAACTGAATTCCCCGGACACTTCCGCGCCCGCTGGCGTCGTTCGCGTGGGCCCCGCCGGTTGGTCCTATCCCGACTGGGCCGGCTACGTGTATCCATCTCGACGTAGCAAAGGATTCCACGAAGCAACCTATCTCGCCGAATATTTTGACACCATCGAGATCAATACTTCGTTTTACCAGCCGTTGCGCCCGGAGCACGCGGCGCAATGGCTCGATCGCGTCGCGGCCAATCCGCGGTTTTTGTTTACCGCCAAACTCTGGCAACGATTCACACATGATATCCAGTCCATATCGTCCAGCTCCGCCGTGGAGGATGAACGCGCCGTTCGCGCGGGCTTCAACGTGCTGCGCGCGGCGAAGAAGCTTGGCGCGGTCCTCCTGCAATTCCCTTTTTCGTTTCATCGCACAGCCGAGACGGTCGGCTATCTTTCTGCCTTGATAAAGCGCTTCGCGGACTACCCGTTGGTGGTCGAAGTACGCCACCGTTCATGGGATTCTCCGGAAACGCTGGAATTCCTGCGCGATCATGGCGTCAGTTTTTGCAACATAGATCAACCAATAATCGGGCGATCCCTAGGGCCCTCCGCGCGAGCCACCTCGGCGGTAGGCTACGTCCGTCTGCACGGCCGGCGCTACGACACTTGGTTCACGGACGACGAAACCATCCCCGCGCATGAGCGATACAACTATCTTTACACCGCGGAAGAACTCGCGCCCTGGGTCACGCGCGTCCGCAAAGTCACGGAGCGGGCCCGCGAAACATTTGTCATCACCAACAATCATTTTCAAGGCAAAGCGGTCGTCAACGCTTTGCAGCTCATCAGCATCCTGAAGGGCGCGAAAGTGAAAGTGCCCGAGCCGCTTCGCCGGCAGTATCCGCAACTCGAGGGAATCGCCGATGCTCCGCCCGCCGAGCCCATGCTGTTTCCGATACGCAAGTCAACCTCCCAACAAAAATAGGCCCGCTCATTGTAGGATTCGGGCCCTGGCCCACCCTCCCCTGCCTGAGCAGGCGGCCTACGTTGGTGTCCGAATTTGCGACAGTAGCATCCTGAAAGCGAGATCGCCGACGAACGCTTCGCATACTAAGTGATTTACAATGTGGTGCTTAGCATTGGCACAGGTGATGCTATATCCATTCTAAAGAGGGGGTCACGAACATGTTATTTCTTCGCGATCTGAGAGTTGCGTTCTACTCGCTCATGCGGACGCAAGGTCTGGCGATCACCGTGATCCTGACGCTCGCCCTGGGCATCGGTGCCAACGCCGCCATCTTCACTCTAGTCCGCGGCGTGCTCCTCAAGCCTCTCGTCAACCGCGACGAGGACCGCCTCATCTACATCCGCCAGAGCGCTCCCGGCGCCGGCGACGACAACTCATTGTTCTCCGTGCCCGAGATTCACGATTTGCGCGCCAGCGTTAAAACCCTGAGCGCCTTCGGTGAGTTCTCGACCATCGAGTTCACCATGATCGGCTTGGGTGAGCCTCGCGTAGTTCAAGCGGGCGTTGTCGACGGGCCCTTCTTCGAAGTCATGGGCCTCCACCCGGTTCTCGGCCGCCTCATCGGCCCTCAGGACGACGGTCCCAAGGCTGCCGGCGTCGTCGTTCTC
>Ga0210407_10004626_pt1 | contig 10783 bp, 11 predicted proteins | sample IncBWC27MmetaG_FD_150860 | JGI IMG/M metagenome (GOLD analysis project Ga0210407, IMG submission 150860) | Forest soil microbial communities from Barre Woods Harvard Forest LTER site, Petersham, Massachusetts, United States - Inc-BW-C-27-M | ecosystem: Environmental > Terrestrial > Soil >... | reverse complement strand
TGGACGAGATGGCAGTTCTGATCGCCGGCAGGCGATTCTGGCTCTGGCGAGCGGTCGACGACGAAGGCGAGGTTCTCGATCTGCCGGTGCAACGGCGACGCCACAAGACTGCGGCGGTGAAACTGGTGCGCAAGCTGCTCAAAAAGCACGGCTTCGCGCCCGACGTGCTGGTGACTGACCAGCTGCGTTCTTATGCCGCAGCGAAGTCCGAACTGAGATTGACGGCTCGCCACGAGCAGGGCTTGCGGAGAAACAATCGGGCCGAGAATTCGCATCTGCCGGTTCGTCGCCGCGAGCGGAAGATGCAGCGGTTCAAATCGCCCGGATCAGCGCAACGGTTCCTGTCCGTTCATGCCGCAGTCCAGAACGCGTTCAACGTCCAACGCCATCTCGTTTCCCGCGATACGCTCCGCGCTCTCAGAGGCGAAGCGTTTCAGAATTGGCGGGCGGCGACTGCGGCGTAAACAAGAGCCGAGCGCTTCGACTCTCGTTCGGCCGGAGGCAAGTTCACGTGACAATCCCCTTTCGCCAGCTCCAATCGTCGATGCCGACACCCCGAACAGTCGCGCCCTCGCGGCGATCGGCCGCGTCGCGCGTGAGGTCTCGCAGAATGGTATCGTCGCTCTGTGGCAGACCCAGGCGCGTCATTAATCGCTCTGCCGGACGCCCTCCAGCCGCGTGACCGACAAGCCTGGCCAGTTCAGCGGCCCGGTAAGTGCGCCTCGCGAAAGATCTTGCGATCTCGGGGAGCCGATCGGCGAAAGTCCACCGCTGACATTATCGATTCCGACATTGCCATCGGGCTCACGTGACCTGCAGCAACCCGGTTGTCCCTTGAACCGGCAAATCTTGCAGGTGCCGGACATACCAGCCGTGGCGACATGCTGATGGAAGATCGCATTCAGGACAGCACGCGGTCTCCAGTCCCGACGCGGAGACCACCAACGTCCGTTGACGCACTCGGCGCCCAGGATCCAGGATCTCACGCCGGGACCCAAAGCCCATTTCGAATCTGCTGTCATGCAACATCGGCGCAGTTTGCATACCGCCGGACAAGCCAGATCCGGATCACACAACCTGAGGAAGGTCCCAACACATACAGAAGCAGCTCGATAAACCGTAGACCTCGCACTGCTGGTTGACGACCACCTGCTGGAGATGAGCCATGATGGCCTTGCCATCCTCGACCTAGAAGCCGATCTCGCCAGCCGACAGGCGCCCCCAAATTCTTGTCGCTCGTCAATTCCGAACGATGGGCCGACTCGAACTCGTGCGTACCCTCCAACACTATTTTCCACCGCATCGACGCTCTCCAAGAAGAGAGCGCCTCGTGCTGCGAAATTCCTTAACAATCCGCTTGCAGCCCAGCTAATCTAAACGGTCCCGTCGCCGATGCAGTCGTCTCGCTCCCAGTCAGCGCCGTGTTCTCCAAGCCTGATCGGCGAGTGGGCCGCCAAGCGCCAAGGAAATTCTGTTTGAGTGCCGGATCAACACGCCGGCCGCGGCAGTCATAGCTTTTGCGGGTAGCAATTGCTTGAGCGTCGTAACGCTGACAGCACCGACGGCTTTTGCGTCGCGGCCAAAAATCGCAGCGGCGACGCAAACGATGCCTTCGTGATCCTCCTCGTCATCGATGGCATAGTGGCGTCCCGCAATCCGGTCGAGATCCGCGCTCAACGCATCGATCGAAGTGAGGGTCTTCATTGTGTGTCCTTCGTGCCCCACACGCTCGAGCAGTTCAAGGGCGTCGGCGCGGGGCATGGCGGCAAGTAGTACCTTGCCGACCCCCGAGCAATGCGGCTCCTCGCGCCGACCAAGGGCTGCATCGAAGCGAATAGCGCCTGGCGCATCGACGCGGCCGATTACCACTGCAAAACCCTCATCCATCACCGCGACGCGGGACGTCATGCCCAGTTCCTGTGTGAGATCGCGCAATATTGGCATTGCGATATCAGCCAATCCGATGTTTGAAACGGCTAGGTCGCCCAATCTGAGCAGCGACAATCCGAGCCTGTAGCGACGGGTCATCCCCTCACCGAAATCCACCACGAGGCCGCGCGCGATAAGGGTCGCCAGAGCAGCGTAAGCGGCAGCCTTCGAAAATCCGACCCCGCGAGCCAGGTCGGTGAGTCTGGCGCCCTCGCTGCCGCTTTCTGCGATCCTGTCGAGAAGATCCAACGCCCGCCCGAGACTTTGTACGCGATATCGCTCGTCCCGCATCTCCGTCCCTTCGCCTTCAAGTAGGGAAGACGCCTCGCCCTGCTTAGGCGCCGACAGCCCTGCGCAATCATGGTCCAGCGCAATTGACACCCTGAAAGTAAGGGGCTTAATATCGCAATACCAAACGTTGTTTGGCTATACAAAACAACGTTTCCAGAGGCAAGTCATGCCGTCCGATAAACCCAAGCTGCGATCGACTGCCTGGTTTGGTGGCGCTGGCAAGAATGCCTTTATGCATCGCAGCTGGATGAAGAATGAGGGCCATCCGCCCGACGTTTTTGACGGCCGCCCCGTCATTGGAATTTGCAATACCTGGTCCGAACTCACGCCATGCAACGCGCATCTACGTGGCCTCGCTGAGCATGTGAAACGCGGGGTCTACGAAGCCGGCGGTCTGCCTTTGGAATTCCCGGTGATGTCGCTCGGCGAGTCCAACATGCGACCGACCGCAATGCTGTTCCGCAACCTCGCCAGCATGGATGTTGAAGAATCAATCCGGTCAAATCCGATCGATGGCGTCATACTGCTGGTTGGTTGCGACAAGACAACCCCCGCTTTGTTGATGGGCGCGGCAAGCTGTGATCTCCCGACCATCGCGGTCTCCGGCGGCCCGATGCTGAACGGGAATTTCCGCGGCCAGCCTGTCGGCTCCGGTACGCATGTCTGGAAATTCTATGAGGACGTAAAGGCCGGTCGCATGTCGGTCAGCGACTTTCTTGCGGCCGAGCAGGGCCAGAGCAGGTCAGCCGGCAGCTGCATGACTATGGGTACCGCTTCCACCATGGCGAGCATGGTGGAAGCGATGGGCATTGGTATGCCCGACAATGCCTCAATTCCAGCTGTGGACTCGCGGCGCCTTATCCTGGCCCAAGAGGCCGGCCGCCGGATCGTCGCGCTGGTTCGCGACGATGTGAGGATGTCCCACATACTCTCCCGTCAGGCTTTCGAGAATGCGATCCGCGTAAACGGCGCCATTGGAGGGTCGACAAACGCCGTCATCCATCTGATTGCGATCGCAGGTCGGCTCGGCATCGACCTATCTCTCGACGATTGGGACCGGCTCGGCCGCAATATTCCCACTGTCGTCGATCTCATGCCGTCCGGCCGTTTTTTGATGGAGGATTTTTACTATGCCGGCGGCCTGCGCGCAGTGATGCGCGTGCTCGACGAAGCTGGGCTTCTTCATCGCGAGGCTGTGGGTGTCAGCGGCGAGTCCCTGAGCGCGGTCGTCCGCGACGCCCCGAACTACAACGGCGAAGTCATACGAAGTCTGAGCGATCCTCTGACACCACAGGGCGGTATCGCAGTCCTGCGCGGAAACCTCGCTCCAAGCGGGGCGGTGATCAAACCTTCGGCCGCGACTCCGGCTCTTATGCAACACACCGGACGCGCCATCGTCTTCGAAACTATCGAACATTATTACGCGCGCATCGACGATCCCAAGCTCGATATCGATGAGACATGCGTAATGGTCCTTAAGAATTGCGGCCCCAGAGGCTATCCGGGCATGGCCGAAGTGGGGAATATGCCACTTCCCGCGAAGCTGCTGCGGCGCGGCATCACCGACATGGTCCGCATTTCCGATGCGCGCATGAGCGGGACGGCATACGGGACCGTCGTGCTCCATACAGCCCCAGAAGCGGCCGCGGGCGGGCCGCTCTCGCTAGTTGAGGACGGTGACCGCATCGAGCTCGATGTCGCCGACCGGCGACTACACCTTCACATATCCGAAGACGAACTGGCGGCGCGGCGCCGCACCTGGGTGCAGCCGGTGGACAGCACCGTCACCGGCTACCAGAAGTTGTTCGTCGACCATGTGCTGCAAGCTGACCAAGGCTGCGATTTCGATTTTCTAACCGGCAAGCGCGAGGCCGGCATACCTCGTCACTCCCACTGAGACAGCCATGGATACTGATTTTGCCAACGCTCTCTACCCGAGCCTGAAGGGCAGGGTGGTCTTCATCACTGGGGGAGCCAGTGGCATCGGCGCCAGCCTTGTGGAGCACTTTTGCGCACAAGAAGCCATCGTGACCTTTGTCGACCTGGCGCGCGAGCCCGCCGAGTCTGTAATCAATGCGATCGCCGCCGCGGGACATTGCCCTCCCGCCTTCATTCCCTGCGACCTGCGCGAAATCGCAGTCCTGCAGGATGCGATCGAGACGACGCGAAGCAGGAATGGACCAATACGCGTTTTGATCAACAACGCTGGCAACGACGATCGGCACAGGACGGAGGATGTCACGGTCGCTTACTGGGATGATCGCTTTGCAGTCAATCTGCGCCACCAGTTCTTCGCCGCGCAAGCCGTCCGACCGCAGATGAGAGATGCTGGTGGGGGTTCGATCGTCAATTTGGGTTCGATCACCTGGATGGTCGGTGATCCGGATTGTCCTGCCTATGTCGCCGCCAAGGCGGCCGTCACCGGTATGACACGGGCGCTAGCGCGTGAGTTAGGCCCCGAACGCATTCGAGTGAACTGCATGATGCCAGGCTGGGTGATGACCGAGCGCCAGACGCGCCTGTGGCTCACCCCGGAAGGCGAACGGCAAATCGAGGAACGGCAATGCCTGCCGGGTCGGTTGCATGCGCCCGATGTCGCGCGCATGGCTTTGTTTCTGGCGGCTGACGACAGCCGGATGTGTACGTCGCAGAATTTCATAGTTGACGGCGGGTGGGTATGACGGGGGAGGCGAAATGACGACGCGTCTTTTGCAATTCAAGAATGAAGCCGGTGAACGGCGGGTGGGTCTCGTCGGCGCGGACCAAGAAAGCATCCTTCCGCTGAAATCGATCGCTACAGTATTTGAGCTGGCGTCCAGGAGTCTTGAAACCGGCGTGGCCCTTCGTGAGCTGGTCGCCGATTTGCCCAAAGAAGAAGCGCTCGACTACTCCGCTTTACTCCTATCCGGCCACGTGCTCGCCCCGCTCGACCACCCCGAGCCTTCCCGCTTCCTCGTTACCGGCACAGGCCTCACACACATGGGCAGTGCGACGGCTCGCAACCATATGCATCTGCAAACTCATGGGCCGGACGCGCATGAATCGGACTCGATGAAGATCTTTCGCATGGGTCTCGCCGGCGGCAAGCCGCGCAAGGGCGAGATAGGCGTCCAGCCCGAATGGTTCTTCAAGGGGGTGGGCACTTGCGTCGTCCCGCCGGAGGGCCAGCTCGAATTGCCGGGGTTCGCCCTTGCGGGAGCGGAGGAAGCCGAGATCGTCGGCCTCTACATTGTCGATCGCAAAGGACGGCCACGCCGCGTCGGCTTCACGCTCGGCAACGATTTTTCGGACCATGTGACCGAGGGGCAGAACTATCTTTATCTCGCTCATTCGAAGCTGCGGGATTGCTCGCTGGGCCCCGAATTGCTTCTCGGCGAATTGCCGAGCGAGATCCGTGGCCATACGCGCATCCGTCGCGGCGGAAGAGTGGTTTGGGAAGAAGAGTTTCTTTTTGGCGAGAGCAACATGTCTCATTCGATCGCCAACCTGGAGCATCACCACTTTCGCTACCCAATGTTTCGCCGGCCGGGTGACCTGCACGCCTACTTCTTCGGAGCTGATGCGATGAGCTACGCCTCGAGCGTCAAGACCGAGCCGGGCGATGAGTTTGAGATCGAGTCCGCAGTCTTCGGCAAGCCGCTGCGCAATCGCATGGTGGCCGGCGCAGAAGCGTCCCTGGTTACAGTTGCGCCGCTTTGAGGCGGCGAGCGGATCGGGCGACCTGAGTGAGGGACCCAACAAGAGCGTAAGGCCGCGGGGTGCCTCGAATGACGACCTTAACCAGAGGAGAAGTATCGTGAGAGGATTGAAGACCATTTTACGCGGTGCTGCCCTTGCCGCCGGCCTTTGGGCCAGCATGGCCTCGGCCGAAACGCTTCGCGTCCTTGCCTGGGACGGTTATGCCGATCCGGATTGGGTGAAGGAATTCACCAAGGACACCGGGATCGACGTCAGCGTCGTCTTTATCGGCAGTGACGATGAGATCTGGGCCAAGATCAAGGGCAGCGAAGGCAAGGACTTCGATGTCATGGCGGTCAATACCGCGCAGCTCCAGCGCTATATCGATGCAAATCTGGTCACGCCCTGGGATCTATCCAACATCCCCAACCAGAAGGAAGTGCTGCCGCGTTTTCGCGATCTTGCCGCCATCAAGGGTGAGACCCGGGACGGCAAGGTGTACGGCATTCCCTTCTGCTTCGATTCGATCGGCTTGATTTATGACACCGACAAAGTGAAGCAGGCGCCCACCTCTTGGAGCGTGCTTTGGGATCCACAATATCGAGGCAAGGTGCTCGCTTACGACAATGGTGAGCACAACTTCTCGTTCACGGCTCTGACCGAGGGCGTCAAAGATCCATTCCACCTGTCCGCCGATCAGTTGGAAAAGGTGAAGAGCAAGCTCGTCGATTTTAAGAAGAATGTGTTGAGCTTCTACACCACGGCTGACGAAGCCCAACAGATCTACCAGAACAACGATGTGGCGCTGATCTGGGCGAATTACGGCCAGCAGCAGCTGAAGGCCCTGCAGAAAGTTGGCGCGCATGTCGCCTATGTCAATCCGAGCGAAGGCGCTCTATCGTGGCTCGACAATTGGGCGATGACAAGCGGAGTAAAAGATAAGGCCGCAGCAGAAAAATGGGTCAACTTCCTCTTGCAGAAGAAAATCGCTACTGAGCTCTCGGACCGGACGGGTTTCGGCAACACCGTCGTGGCCAGCGGCAGCGCCAACGAAAGCGACAAGCTGGTCTGGCTAGAAACGGTCGAAGATCCGCTGAAGCGTTCGGATCTGTGGAACGAGGTGAAGGCGGCTCCCTAACGCCTGCCTGCGCAAATGACCTGGGTGCGGCGCCTTGCGCCGCACCCAGCCCACGGCCCGTCCTGTTTGACCTTCCACCTGGCGACCCGGCGTCAAAGGCGGTCCTATTCCAGTCATTGCTTTACCGGGGTGACGATGGCCGAGCCCGGCATACTCCTCAGGTTGCGATCCGTGTCGAAGTCGTACGGCTCGACGCCCATCCTCTACGATGTAAACCTCGATGTCCGTGACGGCGAGTTCCTCACGATCTTAGGGCCATCCGGGTCCGGCAAGACCACGATCTTGCGCCTTATCGGCGGCTTCACCACGCCTTCCGGCGGTCAGATTTTGCTGGATGGGACGAATATCGCCGCAATGCCGATCAACAGGCGTCCTTTCAACACGGTGTTTCAGGATTACGCCCTGTTTCCGCATCTCACGGTGCAGGCAAATGTCGCCTACGGATTGGCGGTACGCGGCACTTCTGCGGCCGAAATCCGCAGGCGCGTCACGGATGCCCTCGAGCTCGTGCAGCTCGGTCCTCTCGGTGAACGATATCCCGCGCAACTGTCAGGTGGACAGCGCCAACGTGTCGCCCTCGCACGCGCCATCATCTGCCGTCCGCGCCTCATCCTCCTGGACGAACCTCTAGCTGCGCTCGATGTGGAACTTCGCCGCCAGATGCAGAGCTTTCTCAAATCGGTGCAGACCGAAATCCGGACCGCTTTCTTGTTCGTGACTCACGACCAAGAGGAGGCGATCGCCATGGCGGACCGCATTTGCGTCATGAGCGCCGGTCGCATTCAGCAGATCGGCTCGCCGCACGAGGTCTATTACCGGCCGAGCTGCGAGTTCGTCGCAAGGTTTTTCGGTGAGAACAATCTCCTCCCCGGCAGGCTAGGTCCGCTCGGCGGCGCGATTCGTTCTCTGGAGACGAAGTTGGGCGTTCTACGGTGCTCCGTGGAAGAGCATTCCGAAATGGCTACGGCGCCGGCCGGCAGCGCGGCCTTCGCAGTATGCCGACCGGAGGCGATCCAATTTGGCGAAAATGCCCGCGGAGAGAACCGGGTCGAGGTGAGGGTAGGGCAGGTTTCCTTCGGAGGGGCCTCGACCATGATCGTCGCCCATCCGATCGCCCATCCGGCGCAAGCTCTGCGCATGCTCCTGCCGAGCCGATCCGATGGCGCCTCGCTCGCTGCGGGTGACAGCGCCACGTTCACATTCGCGGCGGACCAATGCCGCTTGGTGCCGGCATGAAGGCGCCTTCTCATCTGGCGGGCGAGGATCAATCTGCGTGGAGATTGGGCCGCTGGGCCGCTGCTGCACCTGCCTTTGCAGTGCCGCTGTGTTTGATTCTCGCTCCGATCGCGCTGTTCCTCGCCTACAGCTTCTTCAGCGTCGATCATGGCAATGTGGTCTACTCGCCGACCATCGCCAACTACGTACGCTTCTTCACCGATCCGATCTTCTTGCCGATCTTTTGGCAAACCTTGTTGCTGTGTTTAGCGGTCGCCATCCTTTGCGTGCTCTTCGCCTATCCGGTCGCATATTTTTTGACGAGTCTGCGGGGGCGGCGGCGCTACGTCCTTCTCGTTCTGCTGCTGGTGCCTCTTCTGATGAGCTATGTCATCAAGATCTACGCGGTGCGCAGCATTCTCGGCGGCAACGGCATGCTGAACCGGACTCTCCTCGCGCTAGGCGTCATCGACAAGCCGCTCATGCTCTTCGTTTTCAACCTTAATGCAGTTCTGCTGACACTGACGGTTCTTCTCATCCCCTTCGCCGTTCTGCCGATCTTTTTGTCGCTGGAACGCGTTCCCCGCGCCCTGCGCCATGCCTCCGCCGATCTCGGCGCCAGCCAAGCTCAGACATTTTGGCGCATCACCTTTCCGCTCAGCTTCCCGGGGGTCGCCTCGGCGATGAGCTTCGTCTTCGTATTAGCGATCGGCGACTTTCTGACGCCCCAGATGGTCGGGGGCCAGTCCGGTTTCACCTTCGGGCGGATCATCTACAGCCAGTTTGGAATGGCCTATAACTGGCCGTTTGGAGCTGCTCTCTCGGTGATCCTCGCCGCAGTGGTGATCCTGGCTATCAGTCTTGGTGGACGCTTCGGTCGACGCGGAGAGAGAACATGATCCGCGTCTCGAGCCACGCTGGCGCGCTATTCCTCGCCATTCTGACTTCATTCGTTTTCGTGCTGCTCTACGGGCCGCTAGCCGTGCCGATCGTGTCGTCCTTCTTCAGCGTCAGCCATGGGGCTGTCGACTGGTCGCAGCCGACGTTGGCTGCCTATTTCGCGCTCACCGGGAACGACAGTGTGCTGGACGCACTGCGCACGACTCTGATCGTCGGCGCCGGCGCTGTGGCGCTCTCGGTCTGTCTCGGCACGGGTCTGGCGCTCTATTACGCATCGCCGAACGCAGTGGGGCAAGAATTTCTGCAATTCCTGATTTTTTTACCCTTCCTGATGCCGCCGATCATTACGGGCTTGGCGTTGCTGATTTTCTTCCGGGAGATCGACTTCGAACGCTCGCTCGTGACGATTATCATCGGACACACGATCTTTGTGCTGGCGCTGGTCTATCGCACGATCCTCACCCGTCTGCAGTCGCTGAGCAATAGCCTGGTAGAGGCGTCCTACGATCTCGGCGCGAGCGGTTGGCAGACGTTCCGGCTGATTCTGCTGCCGAACCTTGCTAGCGCAATGGCAGGGGCGGCTATCCTGGCGTTCGCGCTTTCATTCGATGAAACTATGATCACGCTGCTGGTCACAGGTACTCAAAGCACCTTGCCAGTCCGGCTATGGGCGATGATGCGGCTGGGCTTCACGCCCGACATCAACGCCCTGGTGGCCCTCATTCTACTTTTCACTACCGTTCTCTGCCTTTTGGCCGTCCGCTTCCTCATCCCTGCTGGAATCGCCGCCGGCGCGGAGGGTGACTGAGATGCTGAACAACGTCGAAAATATCCTGTGCTCTTCCTTTGTTTATTGTTGGAGCCTGCCATGACATTTGACTTCGAATCCCTCAGGAACGTCCTCTATTCCGCGGTTCTTTCGGATGTGTTGGACAGTTTCGGGCGGCCAAATCAGGCCATGAAGCCGTTTATCCGCCCGCTGGACGACATCCTCGTTCTTTTCGGCCGGGCGCGGACAGGCCTTTACATGAACGCCTACTCGGTGGCTGAAGGCGAAAATCCCTACGAGATCGAAATAGCGCTGGTGGACGATTTGAAGCCCAGCGACGTCGCTGTATTCGGCTGTGGGGGGCCAACCGATCGAATTGCTCCTTGGGGCGAATTGCTGACCACCGCCGCCCGTTGCAGGGGCGCGGTCGGTTGTGTGACCGATGGGCTGGTCCGCGATGTGCGAGCCATCCGACAGGCCAAGTTTCCGATGTTTCACGGCGGTATCGGCCCACTTGACTCCAAGGGTCGCGCCAAGATGATGGCTATGGATACGCCGATTGCCTGCGGTGGCGTTCTCATCGCGAGCGGTGATCTGATCTTTGGGGATGTTGATGGCGTCGTCGTTATCCCTGAGGCAATCGCCGCTGAGGTGATAGCTGCAGCCCTCGATAAGATCAGCGCAGAAAACAATACGAGAGCGCACCTCGAAGAAGGCATGCTTCTTGCGGACGTGTATACGCGCTATGGGGTCTTGTGAGCAGTCGAGCATCGCGCGGTCGCGCGGTGGATCTTGGAATATCCATTTTCCGGAAAGGCAGATCAGGCGTTCTAGGAGACCTGTGCGCGGGTTGGTGTTTCAAG
>Ga0210407_10004625_pt1 | contig 10784 bp, 10 predicted proteins | sample IncBWC27MmetaG_FD_150860 | JGI IMG/M metagenome (GOLD analysis project Ga0210407, IMG submission 150860) | Forest soil microbial communities from Barre Woods Harvard Forest LTER site, Petersham, Massachusetts, United States - Inc-BW-C-27-M | ecosystem: Environmental > Terrestrial > Soil >... | reverse complement strand
GAAAGCAAAGAATCGTTCTTTTTACGTTTGCCTCGGTCGGCTTGGTTAAGACACCATTCGGCAAAGACGAAGGCCGGGGAACTTCGCCGCGCCTTCCCAAACCAACAGGAAATTATAATAATGAAAAAACTCATTCCAATTGTCGTCATGTCGATCTTGGCCACGGTCGTGGCGAAAGCGCAGGACCCGGCAAAAGTCGACCCTGGGCATTACAAAGTGCTCCTCAATAACGAGTATATGCGCATCCTTGATGTCCGCCAGCAGCCGGGCGACAAAAGTCCGATGCACTCGCATCCCCACCATGCGGTTTATTGGCTGACGGGCAGCACGCTCAAGTTCACGTCCTCGGATGGAAAAACGAAAACGGTTACAACCAAACCGGGTCAAGTGGTCTGGCGCAATCCCGAAACGCACACGGTAGAAATCGTCGGTAAAACGGCAAGCCACGCGCTCGATATTGAGTTAAAGAAGTAGACGGTAAAAGTTTCCCACGCAGGTGGGGGTTCTTCAGCCGACATTATCGCGGTCGCATCATTGTTTCCCTGCTTCCCTGACCCACTTTGATCTGGCTCCTGTGGCTCCGGGAAACAGTGGAAAAGGGATGCAATCACTGCCCTTGCTGCGCTCTTTCGCCAGAAGTAAGGCGTTTTAACACCGAACCAAAGCCGTAAATCAGCGAAGGAATGCCGATCAACACGGCCGCGAGCTGCCCAATGGCGGCGAGCATTTCCCAGTTCATGACTTTTCTAGAAATAACCGATTTGAGTGCGAGAAATCCTTCGAATGCATCGCGTTATGTTTTGCCATAGTGCGGAATTGGGAACAAGCGATTGAGTGCGGTTTCTGTGCAGCGGGACCCTGCAACTTGTCGATCTTTCAAACGCATATGATACTACGCTCTTGTTCTCTTATTCTTTATTGTAGTCGCGCTCTCGTTGCGACGATCATAACTTTCCACCGAGACCGCTCTTAATGCCGGAACCAATACCTTCACCCTTACTGCGCCGTTCGGCGGCTGAGGCGCTTTAAGCGATTGAACATTTCGTCTTTGATTTAAGCGGCCTGCCTAACGACCGCTGATGCCCTGCACCATGGAATCCCTGAGGCTAGACAGTCTGCTCCCCCGGAAAGCACAAGACTGTTCGTTCTTTCTTCTTTGCGACCCAAGATTTCGCGCTTGCGAGGCGCGCCAGTATCACTTCGGTTCCGATTCGGAGACCAGTTTTTGGAATTGCGGATCACCGCGCAACGGATCGAAATCTGGATCGAGCTGTAGTAAAGCAGCCGTAAGCGGGGGATAGCCATAAGAAGTTTTCAGCAGATGTTCCAAAATCGGAATCGCGAGGTCGCTGGGGCCAAAACGTGCTGCGATTCGGGCGCGCGTCTCTTCGCGCAGAGGCCCAAGCAGGGCATCCTTCGACGCGTGCGTCAGACTGATGGCGCGGTCGGCAAGTGTTAGTGCGTGTTGAAGGTCGCCGAGCCCCGCATAAGTATAAGCAAGCTGGGAAAGAATCGCATCAGCATTTGCTGGCTGCTCTTTTAGTCCTTGTTCAAACTCGTCCCGAGCCCGCGAATAGTTCATGTTTGCGGCAGCTACGTTTCCTGACAATCGCTGAAGGTCGCCCAGCTGTTGTCGATGAGCCGCGCGTTCCATGGGGGGCCACGAACTGGCTTGATCTAAGCAAGTTTGCAAAAGAGAAATCGCGCCACCAAACCGCCGCCGTAGAGTGGCTTGATAACAGATCGTGTCGAGCCCGCGGGGATTCTCCGCCGTGGGATGAAGCTTCTCCAATAGCGCATCTGCCTGATCCAGCTCGCCTAAGGCCTGATATACTTGTGCTTTGCCCTCAATCAAAGCCGGCTCATCCGGCCAAATACTCAGTGCTTCCTCATATGATCGCAGCGCCGCAGGAAAATCCCGGGTTGCCTCACGCACCCACCCAGCTGCATCGCGCAGGCCGCGATCCTGTGGATTCAAGGCAATCGCTTCATCGATATAGGTGCGGCTCTCGTTCCATCGTCCCTGCCGCCGGGTAATACTTCCGAGCGCTTCGGGAATGTCGGCGCTATTGGGCAGCTTGGTTAGCAACTGCTCAAAACTCGGACGTGCGCCTTCGGGATCGCGTAAAACCCAATATTGATAGAAGGCCTTGGCTAATTGCACCTCAGGAAGATCGGGCCGTAGCCGCAAGGCCGTTGCGAGTGATCTTTCCGCTGCGGCGCGTCGGCCCGATGTCGCATCGTCGGTATACACAAAAGAATTAGCTTGCGTCAGGAACGCCCAAGCTAGTGCAAAATTCGGATCAAGGCGGACAGCTTCCTCCAATGCGGGTATCGCCTTTGTTCTGACAACATACTGATCTCCCCGCCATAGCGTGATCCCGCGCAGGTAGGCATCATAGGCTTCCGGATTATTTGTCGGTTTTTGTTCGAGCGCGCGTTGTTCTACTCCGGTGAGTTTCGCTTTCAACGCTTCGGCCACGGAGGTCGCGACTTCGGCTTCGACGCCAAAGATGTTTTCGAGTTTTCGGTCGTAGCTTTCCGCCCATAGATGCTCGTCGGTAGCGGCCCGAATTAGTTGCACGTTGACATGCACTTGATCAGACGCCCTCTGAACACTGCCTTCCAGAATGTTTGCCACGCCAAGTTGATGGGCAATTTCGGACAGATTGTCGGGGCGCGCAGAATAATGCTGCGTCGAAGTTCGGGAAATGACCTTCAGCGAGCCAATTTTCGCGAGCCGCGTCAGGATTTCATCCTGAATGCCCGTTGCAAAATAAGCATTATTAGGATCGCTGCTTAGATTTTCGAACGGAAGCACTGCGATGCTTTTTTCCGGAATTGCGGCCAGTGGAAAGGCGCTCGTTGACTTGGTCGGTGGTCGATGCCAAAACAACCACATCGCGGCTACGAGCGCGCCGAGGATCAAAACTGCTGCAACAACTAACGCCAGGGTTGGACGCGCCGCTGGTCCCGTCGATCGGGAAATCGCGGCACCGATTATCTTTTTGCCTCGCAGATGTCTGAATTTTTCTGGCGGCTCCCGATTACCAAGTTCCTCGGTGTGAAGATTCACGATGTGAACGCGCACGCCGTGCTTCACTTCGCACTCGCCGAGATCGTGCAATAGCGGTTTCCAACGCGCGTATTGCTCCAAATCTTCAGCGACATGTTTTGAAAGGAGAATGTGTCCCGCATCTCCGCAGTCCATCACGCGCTGCGCCATATTGATGCCGGCACCCGCGACGTTCGCTCGTTCATTTACATCGATAACGCCGCTGACCGGACCGCTGTGCACGCCCATTCGCAGCGGCAGCGTTGGATGCCCTTTTAGCGCGCGGCTAATCTCCAGCGCGCACTCGACTGGCGCTTCCAGCCTGTCCTGAAAGACCAGCGCCATTCCGTCGCCGGTCGGAATCTTGATTAATTTACCAGCTGCTTCTGCATTCCGAAATTGCTCCGTGCTGCGAACGATCTGGTTGAGCGCCTCAAGCAACACGTGCTGCTCGTCCATCAGCAGCTTCGAGTAACCAACGATGTCCGTGAATAAGACATGCGCGATTTCGAGCTGGATCTCTTTCTTGATTTCAGTGGGCATTTCGGATGGGCTGCGACGAGCAATGATAACTCGGTCCACACACTAATGTCGAAGAAGAAGGCGCGATTCTCTTCCTCATATCGATAGCGAGTCGCCCTGAATCCTTGCGGCAAGGAAGCAAGGTCACCGGGCGACAATCCGCTATTCTCGCAACTCGTCACTGATTTCGTGAGGCAGGGCGTCAGGGCTGCAAGGTCGCGTCGATCACTCGATCACTGAGTATTGACTGCCGCTTTACTGGCCGCCTCTGCCAATTTCGTTGGCGCTTGCCACGGAAGCCCTGCAATCTAGCGCAGATCGTTATGGACGAGTTCAGCTATCTTTCGGTTCTCCTCTCGGTCATTCTAGGTTTGGCTGTAACGGAAATCCTGCAAGGCTTTCGTGGATTATTGCTGTCGCGTGCGCGCATAAAATTTTACTGGCCGGTGATGGGATGGGCTTTTCTCGTCCTGCTTATTTGTTTCCAGAACTGGTGGTCGATGTTTGGAATGCGCAACCGTCACGATTGGACTTTTCAGCAATTCGCGATGGTCTTGGTGCAAACGATTCTTATTTACATGGTGGCGGGATTGGTTTTCCCAGACTTTGGTGAGGCAACTGTCGATCTAAAGGGGAGTTTCTATGCCCATCGCCGCTGGTTCTTCGCACTCGGAGTCGCCATCATCGTGGCAAGCGTGTGCAAAGACGTGGTCCTAGATGGCAAGTTACCTCATCCGATGAATCTCACCTTCCATGCGATCTTCGGTGTAAGCCTGCTCACCGGCGCACTGACCCGCCAAGAGTGGTATCATAAAACGCTGGTCGTGTTTTTCTTCGCTGCTTTTGGTCTCTACATCTTCCTGCTCTTTGCGCGGATGCAGTAGTGCGGATGGCCAATAAATGGATTTCCATCTTCGAGTGCCCGGCTGCGTGCTGCTCGAAATCTTTGCGGCAGGGAAGCCTTTTTCGCCCGTGGCGAATTTCACTTCGCCCTGCACCGGACGATTCTGATAAACTCGACGCGTGGACCTTTCGACTTTGGCAAATGTGGCCACGGCGTTGACGGTTTTGACTGCCGTCGCATTCGGTTTGCTTGAAGCACGTCGGGCACGTCAGGAACGCGCGGACCGCGCCGCTTTCGCCGCTGTTCAAGCGATTCTCACTCCAGAATGGATGAAGTCGATGATTGTGGTCCACGGTATTCCCGATGGATCGAGTGCGCCGACAATCGAAGCGGACGCGGATTTGCTGGCTGCGGTGCAGTCAGTGGGCGTAATTCTGGAGGGGCTTGGTTATTCTGTTTATGCGCGGATTGTTCCCTTGCGCGTGGTCGGGGACTTGTGCGGTGGCACTGTTCGTCTTGCTTGGCGTAAACTGCGCCCCTACATCGAAGAAGAGCGCCGGCGTAGTGGTTCGCAGAAAACTTTTGAGTGGTTTCAATGGCTCGCCACACAATTGGAGCGACATTCACCAGGAAAAACTAACTTGGGCATGGGCGCGCACGAAGCCTATCAGGATTGGAAACCCTGACGGGTGTCTGCGCCGTTGCGTTGAATCAGTGCGGCAAGGAAGCGGGATCGTCCGGCAACAATCTGCTACTCTCGCAAGTCGTCACTGATTCCGTGAGGCAGGGCGTCAGGACTGCAAGAAGTCCGGCGATCAAGGCCGTTTGTCACAACGCTTGGAACGCTTCGCCTCTGCACTTCGGGCACGACTGAGCAACGTCCCTCGTAACCGGCCGGGTGAAATGCTTCACGTGACCGCAGGTTCTGCATTTCCATCCGAGCGAGCGAAATTCCGCGGCATCGCCGAGAAGGGTCAACGCCTTTTGCGCGTCGTCGCGGATTTTCTCCAAAATTTGCCGGAGAGCGTTTGACGGTTCGGCCATAGATTAAGTTCAAGTTGTCGCGGACGCTGGCGGGGGACACGCCTCCGCAGAAATGTGCGGAATCTCGCTTTCATGTTCACATGAACATTATCGAGGCGAAGCCCGGCTGTCCACCGAAAATGCGATCCTGATTAGCTATGCAGCGGTGAGCGCTGCGCTCATCCGGAGTGAATGCTGAAACAAAATTACGTGTTGGACCGCCGCGGTGGATTCTTACCGCGGGGAACGAATCCCTGTTACCACGATTTCAGCAACGCCCGCACGCCACAAAACCGCGACTCGTACGAGTCGGTTGAAGTTGGCTGCTTCGAGCTTTTGTTTGAGCCGGCCGCAATACGCTTGAACGGTTTTCATACCTATCTTGAGCTTCGTCGCTACTTCGAAGGTTGTTTTGCCATCGCCGAGTAGCCGAAGAACCTCCGTTTCGCGGCGGCTTAGCTTTGAGCTCGCGTAAATCTGGTTCACAATAAAGTTGCTTCTAATTCGAGGAACGCGGTCAAAAGTTTGTCAGATTCAACGATGAATCGGCGTCCATCGCAGCAATGCGCGTCAACGATGTAATGCGATCCACTTGCGGTGGCGACAGTGCAGTAACCCCACGTCCAACCAGACGCGCTGAGCTTGCTCCCGATAATCTCCCAGTATTTCATGCGTTAAAGCTTTCTGTCTGCTTCACTGAACGGAATAGTGCGTTCGACGTTGCCGGTTGAATCCAAAATCGGACAGCAGACGTGCGTAAATCTGCGCGAAAATGCCGAATCAGCAATTCGACGCTTTCGCAAATAACTGCATTTTTACCTGGGAATCACCACAGAATCGCGCAACAACGCGAAAGCGCTTGCGTGGGTTCGAATCCCGTTAGGGTCGCCCTGCTAGACGGAAACGCTGACTTGAGCCTCAGCGCGCAAATTAGCCCACGCTACCCCCAAGAGTGCGAGTGCCAACGTCTCCATGTTGATCCCGAATTGTCTTGACTTCGATCTCTGCAACTGACTACACACACAATCATGAATCGGAGGCACGCAATCCCTACCATCAAACGCAGTTTGAGGCTCTCGCTCCTCGCGGCAGCTATCAGCGTATCTGTTCTGATCAATGCGCGCTCTGCGGCAGCAGCTACTTATGACGTCAATCTATCCTTTACTGGCGGCGGTACCGCTTCCCTGGTCGGAACAGTTGATTTGCCGATCGGGAACTATACGATCATGAATGGAGCGCCCAATCCCTTTACTGCGGTTAACCTTACACTGACGGTAAATGGAACTCCCTACTCATTGGTCCAGGCGAATCTTTCGCAAATTACTGGGACGGGCCAATTCTTGATCGACGCCAATGCTTCAACATTGATCTTCAATACGGCTAATGCGAATGGCCAGAACCCAGCTGACTTGAGTTTCAGGACTGCCTCGACGGATGATCGCTACGCTATTGGCTCCGATGCGGATCCCCATTTCGAAGTTGCTTTAACCTCTGCCGGAGATGTGTTGAACACGAACATCACCTTCCCCGTGCAATTTGGCACCATCGTTCCCGAACCTTCCACCCTCATACTTTTCAGCCTTGCTGCGGGGGCCTTCCTAACGGTGCGCCGGCGATAATGATTTGGTGCCAGGATGTAGCGCGATTGCCTCTGGCACAAATTTCGGCATTTCTATGGCGTCTCGCGCGCTGATAAGCGCGGAGTTTCAGATGAAGATTGATCGGGCGGGCTGCTTTACTGACTGTTAAGCACCATTTGCGGCGCAGATTTGATCGTTTTTCAGGTTGGGGAATAGAATAGGGGTCAGTATGCAAATGTTGACATATTGAATTAGAGGAGAGTCTAAGTTCAATGGCGCGGAGCGTTCGTGTTGAATTCCCGGGGGCATTCTATCATGTGATGGCGCGCGGCAATCGGCACAATCCAAGCAGCAGAGTAAGAAAGAGGAAGTGTCAAGATTTGCACACTGACCCCCAATTTCCCCATTAGCCTCCAGACCCAGACGGCGCTTCTCGCCGCCGTAGATGACAATACAGCAACCCTGACCGTGTGGACGCTTCCGCTAAACTAGAGAACACTCGGCACCGCAAGGTCGAGGAGCAAGACCGCACGGTGCGTGAACAGAAAGCGGCGATCACCCAGTTAAAGTCTGCTCTTACAAAACAGGAGGCGACCATAGCCAAACAGCAAGAGTAAATTGAAGCGCTTACTGCGGACCTACAGAAAGTGAGCGCGCGGCTTGAACTGAGGAAACCTGCGCCACAAACGGTCGCAAACAATTAGTAAAACTGCTAAGGTCTAAGTTGCCACAGCTCCCCGGGCGATAACACCTCTGCTCTGCGGAGAAAAACCAGATTCGAATCCCACATCGCAGTAAATACGTAGGTCCGCCCCGGCTGGACGTTCACTGTTCTCGAAGTCGGCTCGACATAGCCTACGTAGGGCACTTTGTACACGGTTAAGACATGGCGTCCCGCTGGGACCCAACCATCATAGCGGCGACCCTGTACGATGTTCGCGACAGACCTGCCATCGATCTGGAGATGGAAAGCCAGATTCCATCCGAAGTTCGGCACTCTTTCGACAATCAGGCGACCAGGCGGGGGACTCCCTTGCGCAACAGTGCTGATGGAAATTGCACACAGAAAAGCAAGAATCAGAAGAACGTTGCTGACGAAACTATCTCTCGGTTTCATGGCACATATTACGCCACGACTGGTTTTTCGCCAGTGCTGACGCGAGCAACTTTCACCATTTCTTGAAATCTCCCGCTTGCTCGTGCGTTTCGATCACAGTGCCCGATTCATCGAAAACCCGAATCACTACGTCATGTGAGCGGCTGTAGAATTTCGCGTACTCAATTGCGTTGCTGATGCCATCAGGTTCGCCGTACCACAACGTACCGAGTGGCAACACGTCCGAGATTAAATCGACGCCGCGCTTATCCTTGCGCGGTCGGACTTCGTAAGAATGTTTTTTCGGTAGTGTCCTAATTTGAAACATTAGTCTCTCGCGCTTTCGACGATGTAGGTGGCACCGATCCTCACAACGTAATCTGGCCAGTCGTCCCCTGCTGGTGTTCTGACAGATGATACCGACAGCAAGCCAGTAGTAGGAAAATAGGAGATCCAAGATCATGGCAGTGGCGTACCATACTGGGCGTATTGCACCTGGTTCCAGTCACGGAGGGCCATTTACCCAACTCTCGCCGTCGATGTCAAAAGGAAATGGCCACCCGGCCAAACTGATGCCCGATCCACAGCCGCTACTCCTGTTTTAAATTGACACAACTGGCGCGTTTCGCTAAGTTTCGTTACGGCGTGAATGCGCAGTCACATGAGGTTGATGTCACCATGTGGACTGGTGCAAGTCAGAGCCACGACTGTTGCTCAACTCCGCCGCCGGTTTCGTCGCGCGCACGTTTTCGCTTATTAATCACGAGCAATTCAGCAGCTCGGATATGAACCAATTGTTTCAGCTTAGGAAAACCCGGATCCCCTTTATGACATCTTTGCGCGCGGCGATGCTTTGCCTGTCCGGTGTGCTCGCCCTGTTGTTCTTTGTAAAAGCTCCCCCGGCATACGCTCAACAGGTGACACTTGTGCCCCCGTTTGTCGGCACTAACTCCGAAACATGGGAAGAATTTCCGATAGAGAAGCTCGGATCCAGAGTGATCTCCATTCTTGGAGGTACCGCTACGATCTCGGGTACTTTGCTGGAAATTGACGGCCCCAATATGTTTTTGGAATGTTACGGTTACGCCGCAGCGAGTGACGGAGTCAGGTTCATGGGTGATAACGCGAGGCCGACGTCAATAACGATTTCCTTTTCTCAGCCTGTCTCGGCCTTTGGGGCCTACTGGGGAGCTTTGCCCTTTTCCTGCCAAGGCCCGCCGACGGAGCTTAGTTTCTACAATGCCAGCGGGAATCTCGTTGGCACAACCAGCTTCGATTACTCGCCGCCAATGAACCACAACCACATCCTGAATATGGACTGGCACGGCTACGCTTTCGCTACGCCTGTAAAGACCATTACGATCCTGGGCGATTGGGTGGTCACGGATGGAATGCAGGTGACGGTGGCATCCAGCGGCACGAGCTCGATTTCCAACATTTCAACGCGCGCCTTTGTTCAGACCGGCGACAACGTCATGATCGGCGGCTTTATCATCACCGGCAGTGGGCAGAAGAGCGTGATTGTGCGGGCGATTGGGCCATCACTGGTTCAGCATGGCATTACCAACCCAATGCAAAATCCGACCCTCGAGCTGCATGATCATACGGGTGCGGTGATCGCATCCAACGACAACTGGATGGACGCGCCGAACAGACAAGAGATCATCGACAGTGGCCTCGCGCCGAGTAACAACTTTGAGTCAGCGATCCTGATGAGCTTAAATCCCGGCAACTACACCGCCATCGTGCGCGGGGTGAACAACGGGACCGGGATCGCGCTGGTGGAAGCCTACGACTTGGATCCGACCGCTAGTTCCAAGCTGGGTAACATCTCGACCCGCGCGCAGGTGCAGACCGGCAACAACGTCATGATCGGCGGCATTATCATCACCGGCGCCGGACAGAAGAATGTAATCGTGCGCGTCATTGGCCCTTCCTTGGCTCAGCACGGCATTGCCAATCCGCTGCTCGATCCGACCTTGGAGCTGCATAATGGGATTGGCGCGCTCATCGCCTTTAACGACAATTGGAAGGATACACAGCAAGCGCAAATCCAAGCGACCGGCCTTGCGCCGACCAACGACAAAGAATCCGCCATCGTGCGGACGCTCGCACCGGGAAATTACACCGCGATCGTGCGCGGCAAGAACAACACGATCGGCGTCGCCCTCGTCGAAGTTTATGGGCTCAATTAACAGTCCTGCTGGCGGTTTGTGGTTTTGGAACCTCGGGAATAGGGGTCAGTGTGCTAATCTTGACATCTTTTGTGGAGCCGGACCACTGTCACGCAGGAGTGGCTGGCGGAGAAATTGCAAATACGCGGTGCCGCTAATGTGAGTCAACTGTTGCGACGCGCTGTGGTCAAACGAAGGAAGCGGCAAGTGCCGTCTCGATTCGCTGATTTTATCAATCGCGCAATCCAAGCAGCAGAGTGAGAAAGAGGATGTGTCAAGATTTGCACACTGACCCCCAATTACAGACCCCCAATTTCAAATTCCTGCCGCTCTCAATGCGAGCGCAGGCAACGAACTTTTCCGCTGCGCTCAGCTATTAGGGAGGCAGTGCGTGGCCTACGTCGGATTTGACCAGTGCTACATCCGTCGAGCTGATCGTGCCATTCACATTCACGTCTTCCCGGAAATTCCCGGCCCCAACTGTAGCCCC